>Ga0209487_1001051_pt1 | contig 23706 bp, 19 predicted proteins | sample Poulit2012_FD_187524 | JGI IMG/M metagenome (GOLD analysis project Ga0209487, IMG submission 187524) | Agricultural soil microbial communities from Georgia to study Nitrogen management - Poultry litter 2012 (SPAdes) (version 2) | ecosystem: Environmental > Terrestrial > Soil > Agricultural land...
CCAGCCTCTCCTCCACATCGTAATCAGCCTCAGAATCACTCTGGTCAGTATCCTGACCGGGTACGAAGGCAAACAGAGCAAGAGGCAACATCATCAGTGCGATCAGTAATTTCATGGGTTATGAATCAGGGTTTCAGGTTTTGGATTTCGATGTCGAGATTCTCTGTCTCGGCCACTTCCGGGTTTTGTTCGCTCTCTTCCTCGCCGGTCGGCTTGTCTCTCCACCAGTTGGCCAGTGTGGAGCCGGAGATATTCATCCACGGACCGAATACAGCGGGAGCCAGACCCATGGTCGCAGTCCGACCCATCTCAACAGCAATACCTGACGCCATTCCGCCATTCTGCATACCCACTTCAAGTGCGATCGTACGACAATCCCTCTCACTCAATCCTGAGGCACGTGCTCCCCAGTAACCGAGGAAGTATCCGACAGCGTTATGTACCACGGCCGCAAGGATCAGAAGCAGGCCGATGTTGAGGAGTGCATCGCGCCCGGAAGCTGTGATGACGGCGATAATTATTATAATACCCAGCATGGAGATGATCGGCATAGATGCATGAAGCCACTGTGCCCGGCCCTTGAATATCCGGTTGAATATCAGACCGGCGGCAATCGGGACGATGATCATATTGATGATGCTGAGCATCATGCTGAAAAACTCAATCGGCACGAATTGGCCCGCAAAGGTCTGCATCAGGAATGGCGTCATAAACGGTGCAATGAGTGTGGAGACCGCAGTCAGCGTAACAGAGAGAGCGAGATTTCCTTTCGCAAGAAAAGCCATGACATTGGAAGCCACTCCGCCGGGACTGGAACCGATCAGAACAATTCCGGCGGCGATTTCAGCCGGGAAACCCATGGCCATCGCCAGGGTTACGCCAACGACGGGCATGATGGTATACTGGCAGAGAATGCCGATCAGTACCCCCTTCGGCATCTTTATGACACCGGCAAAGTCGCTGATGCTCATAGCGGTACCCATCCCGAACATGATAACCTGAATGAGCGGTACGATCAATCTCTCCGTATTGAATCCCCGCACCTCTGTGATCAGGGAGGGAAAAAACATGGCGGTCGCCACGGCAGCAAAGACCCAGACCGTATATGAAAACCCCCTCAATTTGCTGAACCTGCGGATGCCGATGGCCAGAAATGACAACAGGCTGATCAATGCGATCCCTGTACCGGTAACAGACCCTGTAAACAGCAGGATGATCAATGCAGCCGCGGAGAGTGCTGCCAGGCCCAGAAATACTTTATAGAGACTGTCTCTATTGTTCATGGATTGTCTTTTTGAATCAGTTTAAAAGTACAGGATCGGAAGATCGCCAAGGTTGATTGAGCGTGAAGAAGAGGTAAGACAGAGCCTTCTTTCAGACCTCTAAAAAGGTTAGTCAACGGCTGCGATGCAGTCGATCTCGATAATGGAGTCCCCGGGTATTCCTCCATAACAGGCGACGGTCGAACGAACCGGCGGTTTATCACCAAAACGCCCTCTGTAAGCTTCATTCATGCCGCTGAAGTCATTGAGATCATCGAGAAAGACCGTCACTTTCAGGACCCTGTTCATCGACGATCCGACCCTCTCCAGATCCTGCTCTATACTGTCGAGGCAGATCTCCGTGGCTTTGCGGATATCCCGCTCGCCACGCGCACCCTTACCGGACACATAGGCAGTCCCGTTATGAACAACCACCCCCGACATCAGAGGCTGTCTGCCCTGGCTGTCCTCTTCTTCTCTGTCTGGAAATGCTTCTATTGTATGGGCCATAATTCACTAAATATGCTGGTTATTAATGTGTCAAAGCGCTGCAATACAGTCCATCTCTACCAGTGAGGAGCCTGGAATCCCGCCATAACAGGATACCGTTGTACGAACCGGCGGATTTTCACCAAATCGCCCCCTGTACACCTCGTTCATCGCATCATAATCCCGAAGATTGTGGAGATAGACCGTCACCTGAAGGGCCCTCTCCATTGAAGACCCGGCTCGTTCCAGCTCCTCCTCGATCTTGTCAAGCACCTTCTCCGTGTGGACCCGGATATCCCCTTCTCCATGCTCTCCCTTCCCTGCGATAAAGACAAAACCATTGTGAATGGTCGCCCCTGAAAACAGTGGCGCTCTGCCCTGAGACTCGCTTTCCGGGAACTTCTCAAGGTTCGGAAGCTTGATGATGGAACCTTCATCAGCAGATCCTTTCGCCCTGGCAGCAGAGATACCAAACAGACCGGCACCCGCAGTGGCCACAGTTGCGAACAGTGTTCTGATCGCTGATCTCCTCGAACTCTTCTGATTTATTAAAGCCATGCTGATCCTCTGCTTATTCTGGTTTCCGGTTCATGCCCATCTTCCATGGTCAGCGCGCTGCAATACAGTCTATCTCCAGAAGAGAGTTACCCGGAATCCCGTTATAACAGGCCACGGTGGTACGAACCGGTGGCTGATCACCGAATCGTCCGCGATAGGCTTCATTCATCGCATCATAATCCCGAAGATTGCGTAGAAACACGGTGACTTTCAGAGCTTTGTCCATCGAGGAACCTGCCTCCACAAGCTGCTCTTCAATCTTGTCAAGCACAGCCGTCGTCGCCTTTCTGATATCAGGTTCGTCATGCTCTCCCATCCCCTTGACAAAGACAAAACCTTCATGAACAGCAAACTGTGAGATCAGGGGCTGCCTTCTGACACCGTCAGTCATCCCGCCAGAGAGCCGCTTATCAGCACCTGGTTCAGGAGAGGGCCTTTTCAGAGGCTGTTCAACAATCGATCGGGCCCGGGCTGAATCAAGAGCTGCCGCCCCGGTTGCCAACACAGCTGCAAACATGGATTTCAGAACTGCCCGCCGGGATTTCATCATAGTTTCAAGTCCTCTTTTGATTAGTAGTGACCGTTCACCTGCTCCTTAAGTGGCCTCTTAAACCTCTCAACGGCCGTACAGCTGCTTCTGAATGGTCCGCCTTAACCCGTCAAAGGCGCTCCTTCTCCGGAAAAAATGACTTCTGCCTGCATCTGCTACTCTGCATCACTCCATAATGGAGATGCAATTCCATTCAGATCCCAGACAACGCGGCCGGCCCGCAACGTCAGTTCAGCCTCCAGTCTCTGATGACCCGGAATGACATTGCGCCTGGAATCCTGAAACCCGAACTCCCCCTCATGCAGGCTCAGAATGGCCAGATCAGCAACTGCACCCTCACTCAGATGACCGAGCTCTTCCCGCTGAATCACCTGGGCCGGTTTCCATGTCGAAGCCTCAATCACCTCCTGCAGCGACATCCCCATATTCATCATGGTGGAGACCACGTTCAGCATGTTCTTCATACCGCCATTATAGCTTCCGGTGTGAATATCTGTGCTCAATGTGTTGGGCCTCAGACCCTGTTCAAAAGCAGGAATGGCCACCTCATAGAAGAAACTGCCTCCTCCGAAGCCGATATCGAAAATGATCCCACGCTCCTGGGCTTCCAGCATCCGCGGCCGCAGCTGGCCCCCCTCATCCACAACAGCCTGCCGCACTTCCATACCCCCGCCGTACATGTGCGTATAGATATCTCCCGGGCGCAACACATCAAAAAATAGCGTCTCCAGTGCCAGAGCCGGTCGTGCACTTCCGAAATCTACCATTACCGGTACCCCTGCGAGCTCAGCAGCTTTAACCGTGCGCCGGTAAGGCTCCCAGTCATGTCCACTGTAGTGGGCAATTTTCACACCGACAACATGCCGCCTGTTCCTGTTGGCCACCAGCGCAGTCATGTCAGAATCAAAATCGTTCAGGTTCTGTTCATGAATACCGCTCATCCCTTCGCCAGTGATATTGATAAAGGAGAGGACACGGGTCTGCGAACGGTCGATCACCTGCTCTTTGAAGTGCTCAAAGTTTCTCCAGCCGGCACCTCCCACATCCACCACTGTTGTCACACCTGCACGGAAGGTGAACCCATCCGGAGGAAGCGCATTGAAGCTGTTGCTGTAGGCTCTGCCCGGAACCGTCCCGTGATAGTTATGGGAGTGGATATCGATCAATCCGGGGGTGATGTAGAGGCCTGTTGCATCCACAACCCTCTCTCCGCTGCTTGCAGATATATTGGTAGTGACTCTGGCGATCTGACCATCAGAAATTGCGATGTCCATAACACCGTCAATACTGTTTTTAGGATCGATAAGATGCCCCCCTTTTATCACCAGATCATAATCCTGTGCATGAACGAGAACAGGCAGGGAGAAGAGAAGAATACACGATACAGATAGAGCAAGCGATTTAATCAATCGTCCACTGCTCAGATTAATGGCAAGATTCAAATGGGCAATCATGTACTGTACAGGGTTTATTGAACAGGTGCCTCTTTATCAGACTGCAGATGAAATCTGACATAAAATATGCATTAAATTATCTTTTCCAATTGTACTTTGAATCTTTTCAACACTGAAAGTCTCTATATATCCCTGGTGGCAGTGAAGGAATAGACCCACTCTTTTACACATATCAGTGTCACTTATATAAATCAATCAGACGGGCCAGTCGTATCAGAACCCTCCTCCCCCAGGTGGCTCAGCATCTCTTCCGTCATCCGCTCCAGGCCGAACTCATGCTGCCACCCCCAGTCGTCTCTGGCAACCCGATCATCGATAATGGCAGGCCATGTGCGGGCAATCTCCTGGCGGAAGTCCGGCTTGTAACCGATCCGGAAAGAGGGAATCCGCTCTCTCACCATCTGCTCAAGCTCTTCGGGCGTAAAGCTGACGGCTGTGATATTGTAACTGGTTCGCACCGTAAGACGCTCCGACGGCGCCTCCATCAGCTGGATCGCTGCTCTGACAGCATCATCTATGTACATCATCGGCAGGCGTGTCCCGCGCTCCAGATAGCAGGTCCAGTGCTCGGCTCTGGCGGCATGGCGGTAGAGCTCCACGGCGTAGTCGGTTGTCCCTCCACCAGGAGGCGTCAAGTAGCTGATCAACCCCGGGTACCGAAGGCTGCGGACATCCACCCCGTGCTTGCGATGGTACCAGGCGCACCACTGTTCACCCGCCACCTTGCTGATCCCGTAGACCGACTCCGGATTGAGTGCGGCATCCTGCGGCGTCCCCTCCGAGGGTGCATCCGGTCCGAAGACGGCAATGGAGCTGGGCCAGAACACCTCGTCAAACTGATACGCGGCCGCCACATCCAGTACATGGATCAGCCCATCCACATTGAGCCTCCAGGACTGTTTCGGGTGCTCTTCGGCCTTTGCCGAGAGCATCGCCGCCAGATGGTAGATCTTCCTGATCTGCCAGGTCTGAACCACCTCCTCAAGCCGCTCACGATCCATGATGTCGAGCTGCTCCCAGGGACCCTCACCCTGAAACCGGTCACTGCTGACGATATCGGAGGCAACAACCGCCCCGGCGCCGGATCTCCGTCTCAGTGCCCGAGTCAGTTCCGATCCGAGTTGCCCTGCCGCTCCTGTCACCAGTATCCGGCTCATATCACATTCAGTTTGCGCCCCTCATCAACAAAGGCCTCGACGGCCTTCTCCAGGTGCTCCTGCTCATGGACGGCCGAGAGCTGGACCCGGATCCGAGCCTCCCCCTTCGGCACTACCGGATAGTAGAAGCCGATCACGTAGATCCCCCGAATCAGCAGATTGGCAGCCAGCTGTTGCGCCAGATGGGCATCCCCCAGCATCACAGGGACGATCGGATGTTCACCCGGCAGGATGTTAAAACCGGCTACACTCATCTCACGTCTGAACCACCGGGTATTCTCATCCAGCCTGTCGCGCAGATCCCAGGTCTCGGTCAGCAGGTTCAGCACTTCAATGGATGCACCGACAATCGCGGGTGCCAGCGTATTGGAGAAGAGGTAGGGGCGAGAGCGCTGGCGAAGCAGGTCCACGATCTCACCACGGGCAGCGGTGAACCCTCCCGATGCTCCTCCCAACGCTTTTCCGAGAGTACTGGTGATGATATCAACCCGGCCCATTGCATCTTTGTACTCGTGCACGCCGCGACCGTCACTGCCGACGATACCGGTGGCGTGAGATTCGTCCGACATCACCAGTGCGTCGTACTTCTCAGCCAGATCGCAGATCCGGTCGAGCTGGGCAATGGTGCCATCCATGGAGAAGACACCGTCTGTGACCACCAGTCGGAAACGTGCATCGGAGGCCTCCTTCAGCTTCGCCTCCAGATCGTCCATATCGTTGTGGCGATAGACATAGCGGTCGGCCTTGCAGAGCCGGACGCCGTCGATAATTGAAGCGTGGTTCAGCTGGTCGGAGATGATCGCATCTTCAGGCCCGAAGAGGGGCTCGAACAGACCGCCGTTGGCATCGAAAGCCGCAGCATAGAGGATGGTGTCATCCATACCCAGAAAGCCGGAGAGCTTCGCCTCAAGCTCCTTGTGGATATCCTGTGTTCCGCAGATAAAGCGGACGGAAGACATGCCGTAGCCGTGGGTTTCGACGGTTTTTTTGGCCGTATCAATGACCCTTGGATCGGAAGAGAGACCCAGATAATTGTTGGCGCAGAAATTGATCACCTCATCACCTGTGGCGGTCCGGATGACGGCCCCCTGAGGCGTGGTGATCACCCGCTCCTCTTTGTAGAGACCCTCCTCCCTGATCGACTCCAGCTCATGTTCAAGGGTTTGCTGCAGTGTTGGCGAATACATACTTTTTCGTCTTGAGTTTCAATATCATGCGCCAGAGACACCTGCTCTGTTTACCGTTTGTAACCGGGGGCGCAACCATGACGTTCAGTCTTCAATGACTGCCGAACTCGTAATGGTCAGTGCCTGCCGAACGGTACACGTGCCTGCCGAACTCGTGTACATAGTACCTGCCGAACTCGTGTACATAAGGTCCCTCACCATCACCAGATGACTCTATGAAAAAACTCGCTCTCCTTCCGGTTACACTGTTTGCACTCTCTTCGCTGACTGCACTGTTCAGCCCTGTTCCCCGATCTGCCGAGGCGCCAACCGGAAAAGACGCTCTCTACAGGGTTCAGAAAACAGAGGATTTCGAAATCACCGGTGACGGATCCTCCACGCAGTGGGAGCGGGCTGAGTGGATCGAGCTGGTCCCCCGGCCGTCCGACAGCTCCACCGAGGTGATGGACACGCGGGCCCGGGCTCTCTGGTCCGACACAGGGGTCTACTTTCTGTTTCATAATCAGGACCGGAAACTGACGGCCACCATGGATGAAGATATGATGGAGATCTGGCGGGAGGATGTGGTCGAGGTCTTTCTCTGGCCGGATGAGAGCCGGCCGGTCTACTTCGAGTATGAACTCTCTCCTCTCAACGTCGAACTAGCTCTGCTGGTGGACAATCGCGATGGCGATCTCAACTCCTGGATCCCGTTCAGCCACACCTATCATGGAGACCGTCTCACACGACGGAAGACAACAGTAACAGGTGGAGCAGCCGAAAGCGGCGGCGCCATCACCGGCTGGACTGCGGAGTTCTTTATACCGTATGAGCTGATGCGCCCCCTGAATGGCGTGCCCCCGCGTTCAGGCTCCACCTGGCGCGCCAATCTCTACAGGATCGACTACGACGACGAGCAGAGCCGTGCCTTCTTCTGGCAACCGGTCGAGGGGAGCTTTCACCAGTACGAAAACTACGGGACGTTTCAGTTCGACTGAGCCTGATCACGCAGTGACCGCAGTTCGGACGGTGACCACTCCGACTGCCGGCCCCCCTCCTGCCGCCGGATCTGCCCCACCTGCTCCTCTGAAATTGCCGGACTGCTGTTGCTCCATGAGCGGCGGATATAGGTCAGGACCGAGGCGATCTCTTCATCCGACATAAATCCGTGAGAGGGCATCACCCCCCAGACAGCGCTCCTCTCGTCATTATGGAACCCGTGCAGCAGGATACGGACCGACACTTCGGGATCCCCGGTCACCCATTCGCTTCCGTCCAGCGGGGGCGCGACACCATCAAACCCCTCTCCACGACCGCCATGACAGGCACCGCAAGTGGCGTAGACGCGTTCACCTGTGGCCAGAATCCGTTGGGTCTCCTCATCCAACTCTTCAGAAACGGTATGAATCTGACCCTCATCAGGAGTGACAGCGTCCAGAGCCGCCATCAGTTCGCCACGAATACCGTCCTCCTCGATTGTCCAGCCATGCTCCGCCTGCAGCAGATTGGCAAAAGCCCCTTCACGCCCGTGGATGCCGGTGAGTGCCATCTCATGAAATCGCTGATCGTCCCCATTTCTTTCCAGTATCGTTGTCATCAGTCGGAGAGCGCCGATTTCGGGAGATTCACCCAGAGAAGCGAGCAGCTGGATCTGGACATAGGGAGCCTGCTCCTGTTCAGCCAGCACCGCAAGCCGCTCCAGCACACGGTCAGAGCCGGAGCGGAGTGACGGCTCCAGGATCTTCAGAGCTGCTGCACGGATCCGGGGATGGGTATCATCCAGAGCTTTCAGTGCCACTGACTCCAGACTTTCAGCATCGTAGACACCCCTGGTGTAACCCTCCAGGGTCCAGAGCGCCTGAAGGCGTGTGTAGAAGGGCTTGTCCCTGTCTGTAACCAGACTCTCAAGCGTACCGGCCACACTGCCGGGAGAGCGCTGAACCAGCAGCTGCTGCGCATGATCCCGGTGCAGTCCGTTTTCGTGCTCCAGATAGGTCACCAGCTCAGTCGGTTTCATTGCGCCCAGCTTCGGCGTTTCGTAATGGATCGGCCGGTCATCCCGTACGATCCGGTAGATACGCCCCAGGGTGCCGGGACCGGTCGGCTCATGCAGATCTCGTTCGACCGCATAGTCCCTCAGATAGTCGGTCAGGAAGCGAGCGTGCTGAAAAATGCCTCTGTACATGTCGATAACGTAGAGCGATCCATCCGGTGCATTGTAGATGTTGACAGGTCTGAACCGCTCGTCGGTGGAGGTCAGAAACTCCCGCTCCCGGTATGCGAATCTGGCTGTCGCATCGATCGCCGCCGGATCGTCTGTGAAACCGACAAGACGTTTGATCAGATTACCGGCCGGTTCAGGCACAAAGGCATCCCCCCTGTACTCGTCACCAAACTGATCCCCGCGGTAGATGACCCCGCTGCTGACTGCGGTACTGCGGGCGAGTGTCCCGTCCTCCCGCAGCATCCCTTCACGGTACCCCCTGTTCACACCGGTGGCGTGGGCAGGCCACATCGTTTCGCTCTCCGCAATGTTGACATCCAGACCCTCTTCCAGATCAAACTCCGGGTGCCGGTGGCTGTAGAAGTAGGGCACCAGGTGCGTGAGAAGACTCCTGGAGTTGTGTGTCGAGTAGAGTCTGCCCCAGTCATCCTGGGTCATTCCCCACTGACCCAGCCGTTCGAACGGCCTGGACACCCACTCTCCTTCGATTCTGCGCAGACTTTCAACACCTGTATGAGCACTGTGAAGCCAGTTGTCCATTCCCCACATCAGTCCATTGGGCAGATGCTCGACATTTCCTGTCAGCGGATCGCCATACCGGTCGTCCACCAGTATCTTCTCATCACCGATACCGTCGCCATCACTGTCACTGATGAACCAGAGATGGGGGGGTTCAGCAATCAGTACACCATCATCCAGAACCTTGATCGCTCTCGGCAGAACCAGTTCATCCATGAAAACACGGCTGCTGTCCATCCTGCCGTCACCATTGGTATCCTCCAGCACCACGATACGACCCTGCGGTACCCGTTCGCGAAGAGAGGTCTCTTCATCGCTCATGTCGTAGACGGTCATGTAGGAGATCATCTCCGCTACCCAGAGGCGCCCGTCACGGTCGATATCCATCGCCACAGGATCCACGATGTCCGGTTCATGCGCCACCAGTTCAATCCGGAAACCCTCCTCCAGCTGGAACGTCTCCAGTGCCTGTTCAGGAGAGAGAACCGGCCGGATCAAATCGGAGTACTCCTCATAGTAGGATTCATAGTCGGCCACCAGCGGCTCGATCCCCTGCCTGTTCGCCTCGGCTGCCGCTTCATTCCCATACACCGGGATGCGATCGACCGGCCTCGTCTCTTGAGAAGTACAGTGAGTGAGAAAAACAGCCAGCAGCAGTAGCGGAATCCAGTGGAGCAGCCGGTGGTCACACCAGGTGATCAGCCGGTGGTCACATGTAGTCCGTAGCGTTGTGCGAGAGCGTGAGTGAGCCTGCTTAAATCCGTGAGACATACCTATAGGTTTGTTGTGAAAGCTTCAGGCAGCGGCATTCAGGATCCTATCTCCAGAACTCATCAACTTACTGATCTTTTCAGTTGCGGGTCATTCCGGCCCCGAAATCAACAGAACCCAGGGCTGAATCAACAGGACCCAGGGCTGAATCAAGCTGGATCAACAGTCTTCAGAAAAAATCAGGTTCAGAAATCAATCAGATCCGCCACTCCGGCCGGCAGACAGAAGTTCGAGATAGTGGGCGGAGTCCTGCAGAATACCACCGCTCTGTTCATAAAAGTCGTCATCCAGGATGAACATCCCCTTCTCCGGGTGCTGCCACCTGGCCCCGGGAGTCGGATGATAGGATTTCATCCGCGCCCAGTCCCGGTAGTTCTGATGCCCGTTCACCTCGATCAGGCCGGTCTCCTTCAGCCGGGGGAAGGTCTCAAGCCTGGAAGCGATGTTCTTGTTCCAGTCGTTAAGAATAGGATTGACCGTCAGGTCCGCGCAGAAGCAGGGGATGCTGTTCTCATAGGCGACCTGAACCATCTTGAAGGTCATGCTGAGCGTCTTTGCGATCGGCTTGAGGGCGATGGCCCCATACCCCAGACCGATCCGTTCACGAACATTCTCCGCTGTGTGGGCACTCTCATCGGCAGCAACTGTCACGCCTAAATCTCCCACATCGATCTTCAGGTGCTCCGGAAAAGGTTCTTCGAGAATCAGAATCTGATCCAGCGCTCCGATCTTGTCTGCATGGTCAAGCAGCTTCTGTACCGTCTCCCGCGATTCATAGCGGCCATTCGGATCGAGATAGTAGGGGAGCCTTCCATCTTCGGTGTAGGCCACTTCAACGTCACCCACCCGTTCATGTACACGCTCAAGTGCTGCCATATCCTGTTCCAGCATCTCCTGCTGTGAACCGGGAGCTCCCAGCTTGAACTTGACGACGAAGTACCCCTCTTCGGTGATCAGCCGCTCCACATCCGCCGGATCTGTGTTGTATGTGGCAACCGGAACACTGGAGATCCGCTTCTGACGGGTACTCAGCGCAGGTCGGCACTCTCCGGGGATCAGATCGTCAAAACGGGTTATACCGTTTCTCCTCGCGTAGAGAATCCAGGCTGCATTGTCGAAGGCAACCAGTGCATTGAGTACAAACGTCTTGCTGACATCTTTCAGCCCTGTAATCTGCCGCGCGTAATCGAAGAGCTCCGGCAAGATCCGGTCCAGAAGTTCGACAGGGTTTCTGAAGGACTCGCCCCGGACCATCTGCAGTGCACGCTCGGTAACAGCGAACATCAGGGCATTTCCCGCGCTTTCTGAGACTGTTGTAAACACTCTGGGTTCAGACCAGAGAACACTCTGTGATCCGAGTCCGGTACCGTAAAAGTCGCCCGACTCCATAAGAACGGCGGTCTGCCAGATCTCTTTCAGGTATCCACCCTTGAATCCGAAAGGCCTGGCCAGTGGTTCACGGTCAAATTCACTGTAAGTGTTTGTTATTTCGATCGAACTGTCAGGCATTGAAAAGCTGAAGTGATTTAAAGCTACCCCGGATTCTGTGACGCTCAATATACTGTTTCATACTAAAAAATGAAGAGTCGGGTCTTGACACATCTATTTGTTCTTGAACTCTCCCTTCAAATAAACGATCATGTACAGCCCTCGCCTGATTAATGAAATTCACATCTGAACTATCTGAACTATCTGAACTATCTGACTGCAGTTAACTAACTTCACCTGTTTTACGAATGCATCAACTCGACTGGATCTCCCTCTCTCTCTTCTTCCTGCTCATGATCATCATCGGACTCTGGTCCTACAGACAGGTCTCAAGCTCCGGTGACTTCTTTGTCGCAGGAGGAAAGCTCCCCTGGTGGCTGTCGGGAATCTCCCACCACATCTCCGGGTACAGTGGTGCCGTCTATGTTGCCTATGCGGCGGTTGCCTACACCCACGGCCTCACCATGTATGTCTGGTGGGCCTTTATGATCTCTATTGCCGTTTTTGCCGGCGCCTTCTTTATCGCACCGCGCTGGGCCAGGCTCCGGTCACAGACAGGGATCCAGTCACCGACGGAGTATCTCAAGACGCGCTACAATCTTCCCACTCAGCAGCTGATGGCCTGGTCCGGTGTCCTGCTCAAGCTTTTTGATGTTGGGGCCAAGTGGGCTGCTATTGCACTGCTTCTCAACGTTCTGACCGGCGCCTCCCTTCTGACCGGAATACTTCTGGCCGGCATCGTCTCTCTGGTCTATATCACCGTGGGTGGCCTGTGGGCGGATGTCTGGACAGACCTGGCGCAGTTCGTTGTCCAGTTTGTGGCAGGGATCGTCATGATCTTTGCCGTATTCGACATTCTGGACGGATTCAGCACGATCTCCACACTCTGGAGCTACCTGCCACCTGAGCATGGACAGCTCTTCAACGAACCCTATACGGCCACCTTTGCCCTCACCTTTCTGGTGATCTATTTCTTCAGCTATAATGGTGGCACCTGGAATCTGGCCACCCGCTACATCTCCTCCCCCTCCGGTTCAGACGCACGGAAAGCGGCCCTCCTCTCCTCCGCACTCTACCTCACCTGGCCACTGCTTCTCTTTTTCCCGATGTGGGCCGCGCCTGTGATTCTGCCCGGTCTCGATAGTCCGGAAGAGTCCTATGCCTTGCTGACGCTGGAGCTGCTGCCACCCGGTATGGTAGGTCTGGTTCTCGCCGCTATGTTCGCCAACACCATGTCAATGACCTCCTCTGATGCCAATACCATCTCTGCGGTGATCACCCGGGATATCCTCCCCAACATGTATAATAAGCTCCGTGATCTGAAGCGGAGCCAGTCGCTGATGCTTGCCCGCATTGTGACGTTTGTTTTTACCGCCCTCACCCTGGTTGTGGCGATCTATGCCGATACCTTCGGCGGGGTGCTCGGTCTGATTGTCACCTGGTTTGGAGCGCTGGTCGGACCGATCTCCATTCCGATGATCCTCGGGTTGCTTCCCGCCTTCCGTAACAGTGACTCGCGGGCCGCCATCATCTCCATTGCCGGTGGACTGGTCGGGTTCATTGTGGTCAACTATGTGATAGACACCTCACAGGCACTGCAGCTGCTCACACCGATAGCGGTCTCATTTATCCTCTACACGCTGATCGGCCTGCTCTCGCGAAGGAAGCCATCTGAAGAGGTGGTGACACTGATGGATCAGCTGAGCCTGGACCGGCCGCATGTGGTGTTTACCGAAGAGGGTGAAAAGTCATCCGAATCCACCCTGAAAGACACCATCACTTCATCGACAGACGCTTGACACCTATTTTGTTATGATTGAACCATCCCGCCGGGAAGAGCTGGCAGCTTTCTACCGGCAGCACATCGAGAAACAGATCCTTCCCTTCTGGCACAGGGCAATCGATCGGGAGTTCGGGGGCGTGTTCACCTGCTACAGTAACAGCGGAGAGGAGCTCGTCAGTACCGACAAATACACCTGGTCTCAGGGGCGGTATCTCTGGCTCTGGTCGAAGATTGTTCCCATGATCCGGAAGGGCCTGATCTCCGGGGATGAAGCTCCTTACCTGGAGCAGCTTGAGCGGACTGCCACCTTTATTGAGAGTCATGCTTTCCTGGAGTCCGGAAGCTGTGCGTTTCTTCTGAACCGTGAAGGGGAGAAGCGGGAGCCCATATCGGGATCCGGCTATGACACCAGCATCTTTGCCGACTGCTTCGTTGTTCTGGGTCTGTCGGAGTATGCAGGTTTATCGGGAGACGCGAAGAGGCTGGAGACTGCCCTCTCACTCTACAGGCACATTCGCCATAGACTGGAGTCAGGGGAGGTGAGAAGTGAACCCTATCCGGTTCCCGAAGGATACCGGACCCACTCTTTCCCGATGATTCTCCTGAACGTAGCCCAGTCTGTATGGAGAGCATCTGCTGCCCTGAATCGAAAGAAGGAAGCAGAAGAGATACACGACCACTGCCGTATCTACATGAATGAAATTATGGAACGGTTCAGAAAAGGAGACCGGATCGTGGAGCTGCTGCCAGAGCGTGAAGAGCTGGAGGATACCCTTCTCGCCCGCCACGTCAATCCTGGGCACGCCCTGGAGTCGATGTGGTTTGTGATGCACACGGCACGCGATAACGGTGAGGAGAAGATTATCAGGCAGGCTGCCGATGTGATCCATGGCGCCATCCGCCGGGGATGGGATGAGCAGTACGGCGGTCTGTTCCGCTTTGTAGATAGTGACGGCAGAGAGCCGGCAGGCAGACCCGGATCGCCCCCGTCCCGACAGGAGGAGCTGATTACCGATACCTGGGATCTCAAGCTGTGGTGGCCGCACTCTGAGGCGCTCTACTCAACCCTGCTGGCATACGAACTGACTGGTGATGAGCGAATGATCGATCACTACCACCGGATGGAGACGTATGTCTTCAACACGTTCCCCCACCCTGATCCTGAGGTCGGTGAGTGGATCCAGATCCGGGACCGGAAGGGTGAGCCCCTCGAGAAGGTGGTGGCGCTGCCGGTCAAAGACCCGTTTCACATCCTGCGCAACCTGCTTTTGATCCTGGAGCTGCTGAAGAGATAATCTAAAGAAGAGATAATCTAAATAAGAGAGTAGCCCCACAAGTTTCTGGAGCTGCTGAAGAGATAACCTGGTAGGAGAGTATCTCCACAAGAGCCGGATTGACCAGATAGATCTGGTCAGGCATTAAAAAGCGGATATTTTAAGGTTTGGCAGCCAATTCAACCTTAAAATACCCGTTTGAATAGAGGCATACATTAAAATACGCCATTTTTAATGTATGCTCGATTTTTGACCTTAAAACCGTTCGAGCCGAAGTACCGGATCTACTAAGCCTACAGCTCGCGGATCCGGATGTTGCGGAAATCGACACGGACGTTGTAGTTTTGAAGCCCGATGTAGCCGCCCTCTCGGGTGATGCCGGGCACATCCTCTACTTTGTCCATGTGGTCTTCCAAATTGGTATCAACCACCTGTTCGCCATTCAGGGAGATCTGGATCTGGGGACCATCCGCCACAATCTGCATCGTCTGCCACTCACCGGCCGGTTTGGTTACCTGCTTTGAAGGACCCTGGATGAAGTAGATACTGCCCGTATATTGCCAGTTCTCCAGATCTGAATGCTTGTCAGCATAGTCATCAAGAATCTGGATCTCCATCCCCTGTGAACTCGGGCTCCCCTCTCTCGGGGCCCTGATAAAGACACCACTGTTCCCTCCTTCCGGCATCCGGTACTCCAGATCCAGGACAAAGTCATCGTAGGTGGATGTGGTCGAGAGCCATCCCCGCCCATCGCCCTGTGTATGCAGAATGCCGTCTGTGACGACCCAGCTTCCTGCATTGTTTCCGACCGTCTCCCACCCTTCCAGGTTCTCACCATTGAAAAGCTCTCTGCTTGAGCTGCAGGAGATCATCAGAAAGGATATAACGATCAGAGAGAGGAGTCGGGTAGCCGATAATGTGGTAGTTCTGAGATGCATAAATGGATTCTATGTGATTAGTCGGTGATACACCGGCTTGTAATAAGCCGTGCAAGTTCAGGTATAATAGCTAAAAGAGCAGGAGTGCAGTTAAAATTGCCAGCCTGCACGTATGGGCTGATCGATCATGCGGTTCGCCGTTTCATCCCCGATAAATCGCTGTCTGACCGGGTCAAACTCCAGAGGCCGGCCCAGTCGTACAGCAGTAATGGCAAGATTCACAAGGCTGCATGAACGATGTCCGTTCTCTTCATTCAGGGCGAACCTGCGCCGGTCACGAACTGCCTGTGCAAAATCAGTGACCTGATCCCGTGGTTCAGGCAGTGAGTCAGCAATCTTCTGAATATCCGGAATATCCGATCGGAATCCTCTATAGAGGCTCCCCTTCGGGCCTTCAATGAAAGGTGCTTCCCTGTCTCTGTTCGCGCCATCCAGGACGATCTTGCAGCCGTCACTGTAGGTGAGCTCAACGCGGTTCCAGAGGGAGACGGCATCCGGATGTTGCTGGGGTGCGTCCGCCTCTATATGGACCGGACCAGTATGATCCTTCTCAAGAAGATACTGTGTCGGGTCGAGATAGTGCTGGCCCATATCGCCCAGGCCGCCCCCATCGTAATCCCAGTAGTATCGGAATGAGCGGTGGACACGGTGTGGATGGTACGGCTTCCAGGGGGCAGGGCCCAACCAGCTGTCGTAGTCGAGATGTGGCGGGATCCATTGGGGCTTCAGGTCAATTCGGCCTCCACCCTGATTCCAGTGGAAACCATTCGCCAGGTTGATCGTCACCTTGAGAGGCCATCCGAATACTCGATTCTCGACCAGCTTCTTGATCGGGCGCACAGTAGAGCCGAAGCCGTAGAACTGGCTCCGGAACCGGAACCAGGTGTTGAGCCTGAAGATGGTTCCGTTACGGCGGACTGCATCCACCACCTTCTGACCCTCTGCGATCGTCCGCGTCATCGGCTTCTCGCACCAGACATCCTTACCGGCATTGGCGGCATCCACCGCCATCTTGCCGTGCCAGTGAGGAGGAGTCACGATATGCACAATGTCCACATCGTTCTGTTCCAGCAGTTCACGATAGTCGCGGTACCCGCGGGTTCCTGATGGTGCAGCAGAGAGAGCCTGATCCATGTGCCTCTGGTCTACGTCACTGACGGCAACCAGACGGGCCCCGGAGTATCTCATGTGGCCACGACCCATAGCGCCGACACCGATAATCCCCTTGGTCAGCTGGTCACTGGGTGCGGTGTACCCCACCCCTCCCAGCACATGGCGAGGCAGTATGGTTGCAGCAGCTGTGGTGACCAGCGCTTTCTTCAGGAATTTTTTTCGATCCATTGCGTATCAGGTAAACTGCTGTTCCAACTACAGGCCTGCCAGGGATCAGCAGTAGTCACTGTGAACCTGGCAAACCCGGTAAACTCAGCTGTCCGTGCTACTCAATAACCAGGATTCTGCTCCAGCGTAGGTTCAACCCTGAGGCTGGACTCATGGAACGGCCACCTGTAGTTGTGTGGCAGGAAGGAGCGCTCTTCAATTCTAAGAGTCTGCAGCTCTCCGTCAACCAGGCGGGTATGACCTTCAGCCGGCTGGTTCAACACATCCTCAGCGATTCTCCATCGGATGATGTCATCATAGCGGAGACCCTCTGCGGCAAACTCGATACGGCGCTCATTACGGATCAGGTCGATCCACTGATCCTTTGAATAGCCACTGTATGGTGCCTGGGTCACATCAGCATAATCCATATCCAGGCCTGCACGCTCCCGGATCATATTGAGATACTCCAGAGCCTCTGCATTGATATCATCAAGCATGATGGATGCCTCAACATAGGTCAGCAGCACCTCCGCATAGCGAAGCAGACCGAACTCCATATTACCAGTTCGGAAAGCATCCGCTTCATCCACAAACTTCTTGAACCAGTAACCGGATGAACTCGCCCGCTGCAGCTCGTGGAACATTGGAGTGTTCGGATCGTAGATATCGATCTCATCCTCATAGAAGATGTCGCCATGGCCAAAAATGCTGGCCTCATAGCGCGGATCCCGGTTTAATTTGGGATTGAGTTCGTAGTCTAGCGGATCATGGTTCATTATATCATCACCGTCAATCGGTCTCCCCTGCAGTGTCCAGTAGGAGTCGACCAGCGACTTGAGAGGCACCAGGTAGGATTGTCCATTTCCAGTCCTGTAGTGAGGACCCAGATGGTTGAAGGAAGCTGTGTTACCTGCGCCATTGCTCTCATCGTCCATATGGATAATGAACTCTTTGTTATCTGAGGAGGCCGTGTACTGAAACAGGTCGCCATAGACAGGGTGCAGCTCATAGTTGCCGCTGTCGATGATGTCCTGTGCAAGCTCTCTTGCCAGTTCATACCTCTCATTGTAGAGAGCGTAACGCATCATCAGCGCCTTCAGGGAGTAACGGTTGAACATATACTTGTTCGTCGTGTACTCCTCAGGTGGCAGTGCCTCTGCAACCTCCTCTCCCATGGTGAACAGGACATCCAGGATCTCCTCTTTAGGAGTGATCGGTTTGATCGCCTCGACAAGGTCAGCCGGTTCCAGAAAGAAAGGGACATCTCCCCACCGGAATGTCAGCTCGAAGTAGTGCCACATCCTCAGCCCTTTCAGGATATTCTCGTAGCGGTTCCGGACCGCCTCATTCTCCACATAGGGCTCGTCGATATGATCCAGATAGCGGTTGATCCTCCCGACATGTTGCATGTGGGTGGTGTAGTAGTGATCAAACGTTGAAGTGGCACTATTGTAGTTTCCGTTTGCGATCCGCTGGTGGTGATCCCCCTCCAGTCGTGAATAGGCGTTGTCGGAGCGCCCATCCTTCATATAGAAGAGTAAGGATCGGTTGCTGTGATGGGTGAATACATCATAGAAACTACTGTAGATCACCCTCCGGAGATCCTCCTCATCGTTGAAAAACTCGTCGAAGGAGGTCGCAGTGGGATCGGTTTTATCGAGGAAATCCTCGCATCCCACAAATAACAGTATGGCCGCCAGAAAAAATATTCTTTTCATGATCTGAGCTGTTCGTTCAATTCAAATATTTTGTGTTGTCTCAAGTGGAATACATCCTGCGATATCACAGGAAGGAGGCCTTGATTCCGATACTGAATCGTGCCATCCGTGGATAGTTACCATTTCCACCGTTTCGCTCCGGCTCCAGACCTTCCCAGTTGGTGAAGGTGAAGGCGTCGGTTGCATTGAGATAGATCCTCACGTTCCGGATGCTGGCGCCGATTTCAGGAAGGGTATAACCCAGCTCAAGAGTCTTGATCCGGAAGAACGAAGCGTCACTGAGCCAGACATCACTCAGCACCGTATTTGGACTGGCTCCTGTCCAGACCCTTGGGAACCGGCTGTTCGGGGTGTCCGGGGTCCAGCGGTTATCCATATAGTACTGTCGGGGAGCTCCCATGTTGTTTCCGCCACCATCGACATAGACCGGGAATCCTTCCTGGCCGGAGAGGCGGCCGGTTCGCTTTCCGACTCCCTGTCCAAGGGCTGAAAAGTCCCACCTCTTGTATCGCAGGTTCAGGTTGATGGAGAAGTTGTATCGTGGAAGCGGATCGCCGAGAAACACCTTGTCCTGTTCGTTGATCACACCGTCACCATTCTGATCCACATACCGAATATCACCCGGGAGCGTGTTGGGCAGCGAGGGAGCTGCATCGATCTCTTCCTGGCTTTGGAATAAACCGTCGCTCTCATACCCGTAGTAGTTCTCGATCGTGATCCCCTTGTACCAGATCATATCCGGATTATTCTTGAAGATCAGGGAGTCACCTGCCGCATAACCGGCTTTCAGAACTTGATTCTGGTTGTCGAACAGGTTACCACCGATGCTGTAGGCAAAGTCCCCTACATTGTCGCTCCACTGGGCAGAGAACTCCCAGCCACGGTTCTCAACCTCCCCGATATTGACAGAGGACTCCAGGCTGTGGGAGCCGGTAAGCGGCGGCACAGGGAAGTTACTGTAGATCAGATCGTAGGAGTGCTTGTTGTACGCTTCAGCCGACAGGTTCAGACGGTTTCCAAGTGTAGCAAACTCCACAGCGATGTTGGCCTGCTTCTGCTTCTCCCAGGAAAACGCCGGATTGGGGACACGCATGGTCCAGCCCCATCTGTTGACCACCTCCTGCCAGAGGTAGGGATCCACATTCTCGTTACCGATCAGTCCGTAGGAGACACGGAACTTGAGCATATCCACAATGCCACTTTCGGTCAGGCCGGAGAGGAAACTCTCATTGTGTGCGTTCCAGGCCAAAGCACCGGAGGGGAAGAAGCCCCAGCGATGCCCTGGAGCAAACTTGCTGCTGCCGTCGGTCCGTGCGGTCGCTTCAATAATGTAGCGGTCATCAAACGAGTAGTTCAGCTTACCGAAGAAGGAGGCTTTGCTGATTTCGTTGTAGTTGGTGTAGTTGTAGTTCATGACTTCGGAACCTCCAAGCAGGTAGATCGTATCCTTTCCCTGTCTCAGTTCGGTTTCAAAGTTGACCAGTCCGCGAGCTGTCAGCTGGCTGACGCTCACACCCTGGGAGGCGCCGACTGCGTTGGCCCAGGTGGTGACTGGCGCACCATCTCCGTCAAAAAACTTGTAGGTCGGCCTCTCATATTTGTTAGCCGACTTGTTCACCATGTAGGAGACATTCCCGGAAATATGGAGCTTGTCGTTGATGTTGTACCGGGGTCTCAGGTTGATGGTACTTCTGTCGTGCAGGTTGTTACGCTCTCCCCCATGATAGATAGAGGCCAGCGGGTTCATATCGTTGTGAAGGATGTAGTGATCTTCAAGGTCCGTATCGCTGTAGAAAATGGGCTGTGTAGGATCCATTCTCCATGCGATCTGGTAGAGCCCATGACCATTTGCATTGGCCTGAAGACGATCTACCTGCAGCCGGTGAGCATAGAAATCGGCCAGAAGAACAAACTTGTCATTGATGTTGATGTTCGTGTTGAACCGGGCGTTGAATTTCTGTGACCCTTCAAGATGGTTCAGACCTCCTTCATCTGCGAAACCGATCATAAGATTGAAGGTACCGACACCACCTCCCCCCGAAATGCTGGCTGAGGTGTTGTGCGAATAGGATTCATTCAACATGATATCGCGGAGCCAGTCTGTGTTTGGAGTCAGGCCCTGTTCCGCATCCTGGATCTCTTCAGCAGAGAACGCCGGACTCTGACCCTGGGTCGAAGCAGCTTCATTCCGAAGCCTCATAAAGTCTGCAGAACCAACAAAGGTGGGAAGGTCTATCGGCCTGTTCAGAGAGGTCCAGGAGTGAATATCTACCTTGAACCGGTCAGACACCCCCCGTTCGGTCTCGATCAGAATCACACCGTTTGCCCCGCGTGAACCATACATGGAGGCGGAAGCTGCATCCTTCAGCACGGTGATGCTGCGCACCTGGTTCGGGTCAATATCGGTCAGGGACTGCTCCATGCCGTCGATCAGAACCAGTGGCGAGGAGTTCTGAAGGGTACTGATACCCCGGATCTGGATATTACCGGGGACCTCTCCGGGCAGGTTGGAGCCCTGAAGCATGGTCACACCGGGAAGAGTTCCGCTGAACGCCTCCTCCAGTTTGCCGACCGGACCGGACTGCACCCGTTCCATATCGATGGTGGCAACAGATGAAGCCACGTGCTGTGTCTGAACCTGGCTGTAACCGACAACGGTAACCTCACCCAGACCGATGGTCTCATCCTGCAGGACGACATCGATGACACCGTTGACCGCCCGGCTGGTGTTGATCTCATTCGTCTGATAGCCGATCATACTGAAGATCAGGGTGACTTCACCAGGCACATTGATCTCGTAGTATCCATCAGCATCTGTAGCGGTACCGATGTTTTCACCCATGATCAGCACATTGACACCGGGCATGGGGTTGCTGTCCACATCCATGACGCGCCCTGTAATGGTTCCGCCCTGAGCCTCAATCTGGCTGTCAGGTCCACCTTGGGCTATCGCAGTCGCAGCCGTAGCCGTGACAAGTGTAAACAGCAGAATTGTGGATAAAATCCGGATTAGTAACGGACTCTTGTAACTGTCTTTCATATGCACACCTCATTATATCCTGTACGTCAGAAATAGCGACCAGACATGTGTACCCCTTCAGACACATCGGGATCGGTCGGATTCACAGATCATCGGTTGGCAAATGTTGGCAAAATCCCAGGCCACCGGGCAGTCTGAACATGTAGTCAGTCTGAACATGAAGACTGATGAGCGACCGACGAGAGACCGTATCGGTTCCACCGAAGAGTGTGGAAAGGATAAGTGGGTTCAGCCCTTTAATGGAGCCGAACAGAGTAAAAAGCCAAAGTGACAACCGTGATCCTCAATTATCAGGATCTGTGAATAGACATCATGAAGTCCAGGCGGGACCGGAACAGCCGATTATGCTCTGCGGACAGGCTCACTGTGTAGTGAACCTGTGCGAGTACGGCTTCGCCAGAATAGACGCCGGGTCTGCAAGAGACCTCAATCAGGCGGTTAGTTGTGATTCTATCAGTAAATTTAACGGGCCATAACATTTCAATAAAAAAGCACTACATTTGTAAAAAATTGTTAAAATGATGGGTTTGTGATTCGTCGAATACAATAAACTGATTTATTGATGAGCGGTTTCAACCAGTGGACACCTGTCAGAAGGCAAGCGATTGCCGGACACTTTCATATCATACGACCTGATCTATCTGCCTGATCTTCTAATCGAATGCCTATGTCACCCGCTTATCTGATTTTACTGACAGTCGTCAGCATTGTGGCCATTCTGCTGCTCATCGTCAAGTTTCGGATGCAGGCTTTTATCGCCCTGCTTCTTGTAAGCCTGGTGGCTGCCGTGGCCGGAGGCATTCCGCTCTCCGAAGTGGCAGAAACGATCCGGGAGGGCATGGGCAGCACCCTCGGTTACATTGCTGTGGTAATCGGGATCGGCACCATGGTCGGAGAGATCCTCCAGGTTTCAGGTGGTGCAAGTCAGATCGCCAACACACTTGTTCGTGCATTTGGTGAACAGAAGGCACCGTGGGCGCTCTCACTGATCGGTCTGATCATCGCCATCCCCGTCTTCTTTGAAGTGGCCCTCATCCTTTTTATCCCTCTTGTCTATGACCTGACTCAGCGGACCGGGAGATCACTCCTCGCCTATGGCATCCCTCTCGCAGCCGGTATCGCTGTTGCACACGCCTTCATCCCGCCGACACCGGGCCCTGTGGCTGTCGCCTCACTCATCGGAGCGGATCTGGGGTGGGTGATTCTGATCGGCCTCAGTGCCGGTCTACCGGCTGCTATTGTCGGGGGTGTCTACTATGGAAAATTCATCAGTCAGCGGCTCCATATCAACGTACCGCTCACGATGATTCCCGATGTTCCCGAGGCCGAAGCCGGAGGGCAGCGCCGGAAACCCGGGTTCGGCATCTCGCTGCTGATCATCATCATACCGCTGCTTCTGATCCTGCTCAACACGGTCTCGAAAGTTTGGCTTCCGGAGGACCACGACATTGTAAACTGGCTCTCCTTCATCGGTCATCCATTTACTGCACTGCTGATCTCCTCCCTGCTGGCCTTCTACTTCCTCGGTACCCGGCTCGGGTTCACCCGTGATGAGATTCAGCAGATAGCCACCAAGTCGATGGAGCCGGTAGGTATGATCATTCTTCTGACGGGAGCCGGTGGTGTCTTTGGCAGAGTGCTGATCGAGACGGGTGTAGGTGACGTTCTGGTGGATATCCTCTCCTCATCCAACCTGCCGATTGTCCTGTTTGCATTTCTGATCTCTGCCGTGCTGAGGGTCTCCCAGGGTTCAGCCACAGTGGCCATGGTGACCACCGGAGGACTGCTCGCCCCGGTTATCGGGATGGGCGACTATTCACCGCCCCTTGTTGCTGCCGTCACCATCGCTATCGCATCCGGTGCCACCATCCTCTCCCACGTCAACGACTCCGGCTTCTGGCTGGTTAAGGAGTTCATGGGGATGACGGAGAAGCAGACGCTGCAGTCATGGACTGTGATGGAGACCATCATCGGTTTTGTGGGGCTGGCGGT
>Ga0209487_1001052_pt1 | contig 23704 bp, 19 predicted proteins | sample Poulit2012_FD_187524 | JGI IMG/M metagenome (GOLD analysis project Ga0209487, IMG submission 187524) | Agricultural soil microbial communities from Georgia to study Nitrogen management - Poultry litter 2012 (SPAdes) (version 2) | ecosystem: Environmental > Terrestrial > Soil > Agricultural land...
AGGATGATGATAATTGTCCAAAGCATTGGCACCTCCTTTGTATGAGGATGTCTATTTCCAGTGGGTGAGAGTGACAGGTCATTCTGTCAAGTGCCGTCCAACATGAGCTATAAAAACGGTGTTCCAACGGGGTTCGTGACCGTGCTGTAACCTGGGAGAGCATCTTGCTGTTGCTTGGTCTAAATCGGGTCTGGTAACCCAGAAAGGCACTTCTGCCGACGGTTGTAACCAATTGTTTATGCCGTCGAATACGTATAGACGTAACAAGAAATAGGTCACTCTGCCCGTGTGGCGTAAGTGTGTCCGATCACTGGCCCAGTAGGATTGTCGAAGTCCTCGCTCTGTGTGAGATTCGAACGCGAGGAGCGGCTGGAGCGAGAGGAGGGAAGTTGCGGGATGCACGGATCGTGCGTCCGGAGTTGTGAGTGGAGAGCCGTTGCGTCGGAGCGCGGCCATTGGCGTCCCGGTGCAGGGCGATGAACCAGGCCGAGGCCTCACCCGGTTCTCCCCAAACCCTCACCGCTACATGGTCAGGCTGAACGTCGGCGCGTGGCGCTGCAACAGAGTCAAGCGGAGTGCCGCTCCCGCATTAACGTACTGATGACAGCCGTCAGGACGCATCCGAGGAAGAGGACGATCGCGACCGCCGTTCCAAGGCCACCCCACATGCGAAGGCCCGGCTGCAGGAGAATGTTGCCCGCCGTGCGGATGAGCAGTGCCGCGTGCAGCCCCACGAGCGGCAGATAGAAGTACGGCCGGTAGAAGAGGGGGAGGGAGAGTACCGACGGGAAGATGATCGGCGCGTGCCCGAAGATCATCGAGAAGACGAAGCCAACGAATACGGCGTGCAGGTAGGCGTCGTAATAGGGGCCGGCGGTCTGGCCGCCGAAGAATATCATCAGCGTGCCACCGGCGATCATCCACGCGTACCCGGCGAGTAGGCATGCGGCTACATAGCGCGTAAGACCGGTCATCTTTATGGTGTGCCGCGCGACATCGTACCGAGCGAGCCAGATTCCCATCAGCACGAGTGCGGATCCCGTGAGGCGGACGCCCGGGCCGGGGTACAGCGACGACAGGATGAGCCCGGCCGCGAATAAGATCGCGATGCCGACGAACATCCGCTGAATCCGCGGGGCGTGCATGACCATCCGGCTCAGTTCGAGTCGTTCTCCTGCGATCGTCAGGACAAGAAAGCCGAGCCACCAGTGGACGATGCTGGAAATGTCGGCGCCGAAAAGCCACACGATGTTGCCGATAGCGAGCGCGACGGCGCCGGCAGCCATCACCTGCATAAATACGTCCTGCTGTTGCCGCAGGAGCGACACGAACACGGCTACGAGGATCAGGCTTCCCGCCGTCAATAACACGGCGCCCACGAGACCAAGCCCCGCCATGAGGCTGATGCTGCCCACGCCGGCGGTAAGTGGCGCGAGATATGACCAGAGCTTGCGAAGGGCAACGGCGCGCTCGAGACTGATCAGCGTGCCCAGAAATCCGGCCACCATGAGGGGGCCATGCGCCATCGGGAGCGTCGGGCGGATCGTGGGGATGGCCCAGCCGAAGCGGTGTAGACCCGCCCAGAGCGCCGCGATGAGCGTAAGCATCGACACCGCCACAAGCGGGATGCGCAGCACGCGGCGGTCAACGACCGACACGCGTTTCGAGGCCGTATGCGTCCGGGATGCCGCGGCGCCGACCGCACCGGCCGTGGATGACGCCGGCGGGGCATTGCCCAGTGACTGATGGCTGGGCGACTGGTTGCCCGCTGACGGATCGTGCGGCGACTGATCGTGCGGTGATTGGGCCGTTGTCGCGGATTCTACGATGCTCATCGCCGGAAGCGCCGTCCAAACATCCGCTCACGTACGTCCGTCTCGATCATCATCGGCGACCACGGTGGGTTCCAGATGATGTCGATGTCGACGTCTTCGATCCCTCGAACGCGCTCAAGTACGGCGCGGGCGTGATTGGAGATGTGGCCGCTGAGCGGGCAGGCAGGCGTCGTCATGCTGAGTACCAGCGAGACGCGCGGCAGGTCGAGCTGGATGTCGTACACCAGGCCCAGGTCGACGATGTTGATGCCGACTTCCGGGTCGATGACATACTTCAGGCACTCGGCCACGTCAATCCGGCCCACGCCGGATTCAGCCGGCGCTTCCTTGAGCGTGCTTGGCGATGCGGACGCGCCAGTCGATGGGCCCTTGCTCCAGGTATTCGAAATTGAAGTTGCCATCGCCTTGTTCAACCTTCAGGGTGTAGTACATGCACTGCGGATCGTGATCGACGATGAGCTCCATCGAGCTACCGGGCGCGAGCGATTTGTACGTGCCCATGATGGTCTCAAATCGGTGCTTGGGCTCGACCTCACGGACGTCGAGCCGGGTGATGTCTTCTGTCATGTCGTTTCGCTCATTTGGCGGAGACGCTCTTCTCGTTTGGCGGCTTTGGCGGCAGCCGTTCCGCAGCCCCAGCCGCGGGTGACGAGCAGCCATCGCTCCCAGCGTGCGAGCTGGTCATCGTTTGTTGGTATCAGCGCAATGGTACCGGCGTATCCGCGCAGGGCGAGTCCGGCCAGGACATCGCCTACGACCTCATGGCCGTCTTCGCCTTCCGGTCCGCTGCCGGCCAGCCGGACGTGCTTCAGGGTCGGGAACGTGGCGTCGAGGATCGCGCCGACGGAAGACCCATCGATTTTGTCTGGATGAACAGCCCAGCACGTGCCGGCGCCGAGATCCGCCGCGCGCGCGACGACCTCATTCACGTGCTGTAAGTCAGAGCCATGGGCCAGAGCGGCATGGGTGGCCGCTGGTATCTCGCTCACCTTTGCGCTAAAGACAATCCCGGCGCCGACCGAATGCGCAGCCGGGCCCCACGCAGCCAGCGCCGAAGCACTGGTTACGTGGACGGCATTGAACCACACGACTCCTTCTGTGGCGTCCGCGAGTGGCGGTTGCTCTCCGTCGTGTAGCGGGCACACGGCATTGTCGAGATGATGACCCTGATTTCGACCAACCGTCAGTTCGAGGCCGGCAAGCGCCCTGCGGGCAACGGCTTCGCGCAGGACATTAAGCGGTGCCGCGGGTAGTGCATCGCTGCTCAAGAGCAATTTCATGCCGTTACCTTTCCGATGCGTACGCGCCACAGGTCAGGTCCCTGCTCCAGGTATTCCCAATTCACCTGGCCGGCCCGCTCAAAGTCGAACTGATAGCGCAATGGCACGGGGTCGTGATCGTTGACGAGGACGAAGCTGTCGCCCGGCTCGAGCGCGTCGAACGTGGAGAATATGGTCGAGTGCTTGATGCGGGGAGGAATGGGCCGCACGTCGAGCACTTTGTCTTCGGTCTGCATAGGAAGAACCGCATTGTGTGGTGGAAATCCTGTTATTAAGATTTAATCTACCTAAATCTTATATAGGTCACAAGTGGCGGGTACCTTCTCCATATTAATTGCCTTCGGATGCCATGATCGCCTCGACTTCGTCCCCGGCAGCCGAGGTGCTTCCGGCCTATGCTGCCGCGCCGGACTGAATCGACCGAGCCTTGCGGACTGATTGCGCCGCATCCGCGGTGATCCGTTCGGGCAGAAGACTGATGACAACGGTTAGCGCATTCCGAGCTGTGTGAAAGCCGGTAAAGGCGCCTTCGCGCTGTGTGATGTTCAGCGAGCTAGCCCCATCCATCGACGCCGTGATGGCTTGTAGCGCGACGGCGTGGTTGTGGTACGTGCGCAGCATACTGGCGTATGATTCGGCGCGCCGCGCGATCGTGGTGAACGAGGCACCATCAGGGAGCTCGTGGCCGTGCCAAGACAGCAACGCGTAATACGCCGCAATAATTGATTCCTGCGCCGCTTTTGCGCCGTCGTAGTAGGCAGGCGGATTCTTAGCCAGATGCTCGGCGCTTTCAACGAGCAGTCGCCCCGCTTTATTGAGGTGGTCGATGGTAAGGGAGTCAACGCTGCGCATGAGCGTCGGCATTACCTGCACGTCTTCATATGTCGTCGTCATCGCGGGGTATGATTTGGTGGAACGGGATAGCGACTCCGCTCAGGCTTGACCGGTCTGGACGGAGATGTCGGCCGGATCGGCAAGGGCGTGCAGCACACGGCAGGAATCTGGAGAGCCGTGGTGATCGCACGCGGACGCCAGCTCGAGGAGCTTGCCGCGGATCGCCTGCAGGTCGCGAATCTTGTCGTCGATCTCGGCGAGCTTCTCACTTGTTTTGGCGCGGACTTCGGCTCCGCCGCCGGGGATGACCCGCAGGCCGAGCAGCTCCTGGATCTCTTCGAGCGTAAAGCCGAGCTCCTGTGCGCGCTTGATAAACCGGATGTGCGCCACGTGCTCGCTGCCGTACATCCGATAGCCCGACCGCGTGCGCGGAGGCTTCGGCAATAGTCCGCGCGATTCGTAGTAGCGGACCGTATGAACGTTGACACCCGCCAGGTCGGCGAGCTCACTCGTTTTCAGGCTGCGGTCTTCCATATCGTTCGGTTATCAGTTTTCAGTTTTCAGTTTCAGTGGTCGGTATGGTTCGTGGCGTATACACGGTAGCGTGTCGGCATGCCGTTGCTCGCACCATTGTCCCGACGCGGCGCACATTATCTGCGGCGGCCTCATCAATAGCTTTGAGTATACTCTAAGGTTGCGGGTCGGGTTCTCTACTCAGGAGCGGTAGAACGAGGGAACAGGCAATACTGCGTCACGATCTTCTCGTCGCTACTCGGCTTTATCACGTCCTCTACAAAACCACTCTGGTCGGCCGGCGTCTTTGCGTGCTTCGACCGCGATGAGCGGAAATACAGTCGTCGAGAATTGAACGTGGAACGATCGATCGAAAGCCGCACGCGTGCGCAACAGGTGCTGCTTGTTGCCGGCATCATCTTCATCGGCCTGAACCTGCGTCCCGCGCTGGCATCGGTCGGTCCGCTTGTCTCCGCAATCCGCGATGCGACGGGGCTCTCCAATGTTTTTCTGGGCCTGCTGACGACGCTGCCGCTCATCGGCTTTGCGGTGTTTTCGACGCTGACGCCCATCATCACGCGCCGCTTTGGTGTGGAGCGCACGCTGGTCGGTGCGATGCTGCTGCTGGCCACGGGGTTGGTGGTACGCGTGGCACCGAGCGTCGTCCTGCTATTCGCCGGGACGGCCCTCACGGGCATCGCCATTGCGCTCGGCAACGTGCTGCTTCCGACCATCGTCAAGCGAGACTTCCCGCACCGAACAGGATTCATGACGAGTCTGTACTCGAGCGCGATGGGGCTTGGGGCGACGGTTGCCGCGGGCGTGAGCTACCCGCTTTCGCTCTCGCTGGGATGGCGCGGATCGCTGCTCGTGTGGACGGTTCTCGCAATCGTGGCCGCGGTTGTTTGGATGCCGATGGCGCGCCGTCGTACGCACGCCGAGACAAGGTTCAGCCTGCGGCAGTCGTTGCAAGACCTGAGCCGGTCGCCGATTGCATGGCAAGTCGCGTGCTTCATGGGCTTGCAATCGATGACGTTTTACGTGCTGCTGACCTGGCTGCCGGAACTGCTGATTGCACGCGGAGCAACGCCCAGTTTTGGCGGATGGATGCTCGCGCTATCGCAGTTTACCGGACTGTTCGGATCGATGTTTATCCCGATGTGGGCCGATAGGCTGCCCGATCAACGGCGCGCCGTGTGGATGCTCGCGGGTGCGGAGTGCGCAGGATTGATCGGCTTGCTGTTGCCGGGGCTGATATTTGTGCCGGTCGCGGTTGTTTTGCTGGGATTTGTATTGGGAGGGACGTTCGGCCTGGCGCTGCTCTTTATCGTACTGCGTACGCCGACAAGCCAGATGGCTACCGAGTTATCCGGGGTGGCTCAGTCTGTCGGCTACACGCTTGCCGCATTTGGCCCGATCATGTTTGGCTTCCTGCATGATCTCGTGGGCGGATGGCGGATCCCCCTCGTGGGGCTTCTGTTTGTGTTGGGATTAAAGCTGTTGTCGGGCCTGGGCGCGGGGCGTGCGAGGATCATCGGGCGTGCGGAGTGAGCGGTGCGCCGACGGCGAAGCGACGCATCGCTGCTTGGGTTTTGTGCGTCCGGGCGGTGGACGCAAGAGCCGCCGCACGGAAGCGCCGGCCGTCGCCGTCCCGGTGCACGGCGCTGATCATCGGCGGGGCCTTACCCGGTTTCCCCCAAACCATAAAACGCATGGAGGCACCGCCCTGCTATCGGACTGTACCTCCATGCGATAGGGTCTCCATCACTTAGGGCCTTCCTGCGTCAGGACCGTCTCATGTGAGCTGGTGCTGAATTAGGCAGTAACCGCAACCGGTTGTGGTTGTGGTGAGGCGGGCGCAGGCTGCGACGGCGCCGCGCGGCGGATGCGTTTCGCGCCTGGAGCCAGGAGCCTGACGCTGTTCAAAACGACCAACAGCAGCGAGGCTTCGTGGACGAGCATCCCACTGCCCATAGTGATGAAGCCGCCTGCGACGCCGGCGAGGAGCAGTGCGACGGTGCCCAGTGCGATGACCAGGTTCTGCCGGATTATCCGCATCGTGCGGCGTGAAAGCGTGATGGCTTCCGGGATTTTCTCGAGCTCGTCGGCCATCAGGGCGAGGTCGGCCGCTTCGATGGCGACATCCGTGCCGCCGGCGCCCATCGCGATGCCGACATCCGCTGCGGCAAGTGCGGGAGCGTCGTTGATGCCGTCTCCAGCGAAGCCGACTACGTACCCTTCCTTCTGCAACTGCTGGATGAGCGCGAGTTTATCCTCAGGCAACTGGCGCGCATGGACCTCCGTGATACCCGCCTGCGATGCCACGACGCGCGCGACACGCGCATCGTCGCCGGTCGCCATGATGACGCGTTGTACGCCCGCTTCAGGCAACGACGCGATGAACGCCGGCACGTTCTCGTCGAGCGAGTCGGCCACGGCGATCACGCCGATGATGCGCCCGTCGACCGCGACGAGCATTGCCGTTTCGCCGTTCTCATGCAGACTCGAAAGGGCGTCATATGCTTCCTGCGGGATTTCCACGCCCTCGCGCTCGAGGTAATCGGAGCGGCCGACGAATACGTTGTGGTTGTTCCAGCTTGCAGAAACGCCCTGGCCCGCGATGGCATCGCCGGAGTCGGCCGTAGGGATCACGCCGTACGCCGCGGCTGCTTCGACGATGGGCTGCGCAAGCGGGTGCGATGATCCTTGCTCGGCGATGGCAGCCCAGCGAAGGACATCTTCTCGGTCGTTTCCGGCAAAACCAAGCACCTGCGTCACGCGAGGCCTGCCTTCGGTGATTGTGCCCGTTTTATCGAGCACGAGCGCCGACACATTACCTACCGTTTCGAGAAATGCACCGCCTTTGATGAGCATCCCGCCGCGTGCGGCCCGGCCGATACCGGCTGCAATGGCAACCGGCGTGGCCACGACGAGGGCGCCGGGGCAGGCGATGACGAGAAGCGTTAGCGCGGGCACGAGATCGCGCGTCATGATGAGGACGCCGACGGCGACGACCACCATGGCGGGTGTATACCACTGCGCGAACCGTTCGATGAAGCGCTGCATCGGGACCTTGGCCTCCTGTGCCTCCTCGACACGGCGGATAACTCGTGCGAGGGTGGTCTCGGCACCGACTCGTTCGGCGCGGACGTCGATGATGCCGGCCCGGTTGACGGCTCCGGCAAATACCGACGAGCCTGTGGTTTTCTCGGCCGCCAGCGGCTCTCCGGTGATGGCGCTCTCGTCGATCGTAGAGTGGCCGCTGACAACGGTGCCGTCGACGGGAACGGAATCGCCCGGACGCACGCGAACAATGGCGTCGAGCGGCACCTGATGTACCGGCACCTCGCGCACCGAGCCGTCTTCAACAAGAAGAGCGCTGACCGGCGCCGTGTTAACGAGGTCGTCGAGGGCGTTGCGGGTACGGCGAATCGTCCGTTCTTCGAGGTACGCCCCGAACAAGAAGAGGAACGTTACCGCGGCGGCCTCCTCATATATACCGATCGCGATACCACCCGTCGCCGCCAGCGTGACGAGCAGCTCGATGCTGATGTGCTTAACACGGAGTGAGTTCCACGCGCGGACGACGATGTCCGACCCCGCGACGATGGAGGCCAGAATCAACAAGACCGCCGCAACGGCTGAGTGTCCGAGTCCGTGCCCCGCGATGAGTCCGGCAACGAGCAGCGTGCCGGAGACGATCATCAACTGCTTTCGGCGCTTCAATATGTTCATGACGCAAGTTCTGTTTAGATGGGCCAAACATCCTTCGCGTTCATGAACGGCCTTGAGTTAGGTCAAGGGTTTCGACACAGAGGGCGGTTCACACGGAATTCGAGTTACAGAGTATCGGTAGTCGGCTTTAATCGGTCGGTTATCGGGGGCCGGCTAACGGAAAAAATGAAGACCGATGACCGAGAACCCTTGCCATTACGCGTTAATCATCGAAAACTGATTGCTTGCGACTGAACCCACCTTCAACCGACGTGAGCTCGAGGGCGTTTTGAAGGTAATGATCTGATCTTCTCGGGCGCCCAGGAGCTGAGCGCCGATAGGTGCGACAACGGATACATACCCACGCTCCAACCGGGCGTCTTTCGGCAACACCAGCGTGTAGTCCATGGTCTGACCTGTGTCCATATCCCGGATGCGGAACTCAGAGCCCAGACCGATTACACCTGCAGGAATACCGTCGGTCGGCACAACCTCGGCCTCGGCCAGGCGTTCGCGGAGCAAGCGGATGTGAGGCGGGTCGGACGCTGCGGCCTTGCCCAGAACGGATGAAAGCACTTCCAGGTCGGTCGCTGTGATGTAGATGCGGTTGAGGGTAGTTTCCATGGTTTTACTCGGCAGGTTTACCTCGAAGGGTGTACCTCGAAACGGATCGGCGCGTGTGATCGGCCGAGGGTACTCGTGATCTGATGACGGCCCGCGGCCGCCCTTTTGGTTCAGGTGCGAACCGCTAACCGCCCAGGACGAGCAGGTCAGGTTGGAAGATGGAGGATTGGGTTTCCATACACGAGTCAGATTCCCCTACCCGTGCTCCTGTTTCATCGTACTTGCCGATGCTATCATAGGAAAAGCCTATGATCAACCGGTGTGATGCAATGACGGCGACTATGATGCGAGCATTTTGATGACCTTACTTCAGCTCGAATATCTCGTTGCTCTCGACACGTATCGTCACTTTGGTCGAGCTGCCGACGTTTGCCACGTTTCGCAGCCATCGCTGAGTGAACAGATCCAGAAGCTGGAGGAACGGCTTGGCGTGATCCTGTTTGATCGAAGCGTCCGGCCAATCGTCCCGACGGCATTAGGCGAACAGGTCATCGCCCATGCACGAATCGTCCTGGCCGAAGCGGCACGGCTCGAAGCGGTCGTTCAGGAAGCGACGGGGGAGATGTCGGGCGGACTGAGGATTGGCATTCTCGGCACCATCGCACCATATCTGCTTCCGATCATTATCCAGGAGTATGGGCGTCGCTTCCCAAATGTCGAGCTCACTTTTGACGAATTGCGCTTCGACGAGATCATCGAGCGGCTGCGGCGAGACCTGCTCGATGCGGGTATCGTCGCCACGTCATACGAAGCTCCGGATATCATCGAGAAGCCGCTCTACGAGGAGCCCCTCGTGGGATATGTAGCGGTTGGACACCGGCTTTATCAGAAAGAGCGGATCCGTCCCGACGATCTTGACCCATCCGACCTCTGGCTCATGAGCCCGGGTCATTGCTTCCGTGAGCGAGTGCTCCAACTTCTCCCGCCGAATGAGCGGCAGAGCGGAGGTGCGTCATTCGAGTCCGGTAATCTTGAGACCTTGCAAAGGCTCGTCGACCGAGGGAAAGGAATGACGCTGCTGCCGTGGCTTGCCGTCACGGGCGAGGGGTCACACTCACCGCAGTCCGTGCGGCCATTCGAAGATCCGAAGCCGGTGCGGACGATCAGAATGGTGCACTCCAGGATTTCCCTTAAGAAGCACTTGATCCGGGGATTAAGGCAGACGGTCGTCGCCGCCGTCGAGCCGTACCTCCCCTGACACCTGGCATCGGCGTGAATACGGTAGGATGAGTCACCCGGCGCATGCCGAGGAGCCGAGGAGCAAGCTTGTCGCCCCGCAAATAGCTCGAATTTCGCCTGATATGGGCCCGTTCAGGTCGCGGATGAGCCACCGGACCCATGAAAGCTAACTTTATGCGCTAAAATTACATTCGATGATCTGCCGAAGGTATCGGCAGTCCGCCGGTCGATAGGTGTTTCTTGCGGCAGGAGTCACTGAATCGGAGTTTTTCGAACGGCAACGGGCGCCTTGGTAGGGTTCGGCTGTGAGGACGTCCGGCGTCATGCGCAAGAGCATGCGCCGGAGATGTTCTTCCCCGGATGCTCGCCGTTCTTCACTTGAGGAAGGCCTGACAGGTCTGTCTAGTCATTGAACAGCAGGAACGGGATGTTAACCATGCGCGCGCCTTCGAGTCCCAAAGCCGACAAGATCCGCGTCTTAATCGTCGACGATCACCCCGCCATACGCGAGGCGCTCGCAGATACCCTTTCGACTAAGATGGACATGGAGTTCGCCGGCGAGGCGGCCTCCGCGGGCGAAGCGCTCAGCCTGATCGAGAAGGTCCGTCCGGATGTAGCCGTCGTCGACATTTCCCTCAAAGACGCACACGGCCTCGACCTCGTTCAGAACGTCCGGATCCAGTTTCCGGACGTCCAGGTCGTCGTCTTTTCCATGTACGATGAGTCGGCCTACGCCGAGCGGGCCATCCGTGCCGGCGCCCTCGGCTATGTGATGAAGAACGCCCCGACGCAGAGCGTGGTCGAAGCATTGCGCTGCGCCATCCGAGGTGAAGTCTACCTAAGCCGCCAGATGGCCTCCCGTATTCTCACTAAAGTGGTGCGCGGCCGCAGTACCCAGACGCTGCGCTTTTCGGTTGATGACCTTACCGACCGCGAGATGGCGGTATTCCAGATGCTGGGGCAGGGCCACGGTGTGGATGAGATCGCCGACCGGCTGAGTCTGAGCCGGAAAACGGTCGAAACCTACCGGAGACGCGCCAAGGAAAAACTCGGCTTCGACTCGGTTTCCGAACTGCTCCAGCACGCCATCCACTGGACGTCCGGTCACGCCTGAAACCGGTCATCGGGGTATATCCCGAGCCGGCCAGGCGGCCGGCTGAACGATCTCAGCCACAGCTGCCTCCGCCCGTCGCACGGCGCCACTGACAGAGAGAATCCTCCCTCAAAAAATTCGGCGCATGCGTGGCGCCAAAGGACCCGCCGTAATCCATCCATCTTCGTGATTTCTGCACGATATCCGGGGTTTTGCAGCTCGTAACCGCTTCCATTTTGACGCCGGTGTAACGCGCGTAGCCGGTGCTAAGCTTTTGGCTCAGGTGGGGCTCGTATGGCGCACCAGATGGCGCAAAATGAGGGTGCCGAAACACCTTCAGGGGCGCGCTGAATGTTGAACGTGGCGGGCCCGGCCGCGCCGTAGACTTTCGACAGATCCTGAGGCATGCACCCGAACGGGACCCGAACGGGATATGCCAACGACTTCTAGCCGCTCTGAGCGGATGATGAATATTAGTTCTGACGAAACGCTACGACGATAGATGAGCTTGCTTCTACTACTGCTGGTACTTGGTGCGTCGGTTCTGACCACCGGTCTGGCGATTCCATCCATCCGGCGCTGGGCGATTGAGCGAGACTGGGTTGACCGTCCGGACGGAGAGCGTAAGCTCCATCATAAGCCCGTCCCGGCCGTTGGCGGAATTGCCATCGCCGCAGGTGCCGTCGCCGGCATCATCGTGCTGATCGCCGTCGAGCCAATTCTTGGCTTGAGCTTGAGCTTGCCACCGGCCGGTTTCTGGGTCGGCGCACTGCTTCTCTTCTGCGTCGGGGTCATTGATGATCGGGTCGGGATCAATTTTAAGGCGAAGCTGCTTTTTCAGGTCATCGCTGCCTACCTGCTCATTCACGCCGGTATCCGCGTTGACCTTTCCGGCATTCCCTTTTTCGCCGGGGACGGATTTCATGAGGCGCTCTACGCCATCCCGCTCACGCTGCTCTGGGTTGTCGGTGTCGTCAATGCGGTAAACCTGATCGACGGGATCGACGGGTTGGCAGGTGGAGTCGTCATCATCGCGTTCATCGCTGCAGCGGCCGTATTTGGGCTTCACGGCAACATTGCGCTCGTGGCGTTCGCCATCCCGTTTGCGGGCGCCGTGCTCGGCTTCCTGTACCACAACTTTAATCCGGCATCCGTTTTCATGGGTGATTCCGGTAGCCTCGTTCTCGGCTTCGTCCTCGCGGCGTTTACGCTCCAGGCCCCGATGCACGCCGATCCGCTCGTAAGTCTTGCAATCCCCGTCGTCGTGCTTGGCCTCCCCATCATCGACACGGGACTGTCCGTCCTGCGCCGGCTGTTCGAGCGGAAAGCCATCTGTGCGCCCGACCACGATCATATCCACCACCGCCTCTCGCGTCTCGGCTCCGTTCGTTCTGCCGTTATGGTGCTCTACGCCGCCTCTGCGTGGTTTGCGCTTGCCGCAATCCTGATGTCGGCGTCGATCCCCGTGTATGCCGTAATTGTTCTCGGTCTCACAGCAGTCACGGCCGTATTCGGACTTCGTACGCTCGGCTACCTCCACGTACGGGAATCGATTGCCCAGTGGAAGATGGCCACAGCAGCCGCATCCGAAGTGCCCGAAGAAACGGCTCCGAGCCCGATTGCAGCGCCGGACGAATCTCGTGCACCCACCGTCAGACTTTACCGGGAGATCGAGGTCCGTCGCGAAAGTGCACGGCCGGGTGTCGACTTCAGCTCGGTGAACGCCGAAGAGCCGGCGGCCTCCGCAGCTTAAGCGTTGGCAGCCTACGATTTGGCATCCTGAGGTTCAGCAGCCTGAAGGTTCAGTAGTACGCCGCGATCGGTGAACCAATCACCGACTTGTTGAGTCGGCCACATCTGATTAGCGCGCAGCCTGGTAATTTACTGGTCAGGTTCGCGACGTAAATCGGCCACGCATATTCCGTGGATCAGCGGCTTTTGGAGAGGATCTTTGGGATTGTTGGGGCTCTGAGGTCCCGCTGAAGGGGTCGGGCGTCTACCGAAAGGTGCGATTCAGGTTTGCAGGGAATCGACAGTATTGGGCTTTGAATACGATCAGAGCGTGTATCCTCCGCCTCATCATGTATTAGATTCGTTCCGGCCCTAAACTTTGGCATCGCCCGGACGATTTGTTTATTTCCGCTTGAAGTAGTGCAGCCGGTCGTATTTCTTCATATGTCATAGTGTTCAATCATACGTTCGGAACAGGATTAGGGGATGTCTACGCCCCCAGATCAATACCGACGCGCGATGAAGTGGATGAGCCTACTGCGCTCTGATTCCTCATCATCAATTTTCGATCTCCTCCCTTGATGGCATCTACGTTGGTTGCAGGTCCGGAGCTAATTGGCGAGTGCTCGAACGAGTTTCAGTTGATGCTCCAGGTCGCGCGCACGTCATTTGGTGAAGGGGCGGAGGAGCGGATGCGGGAACTGGTCACTGACGATTTCGACTGGGCGCACTTCCTCTTTCTCGTCCGATTTCACCGCGTGGGCGAGCTGGCCTACCTGACGCTCAAAAAAAACGCGCCGTTCGGCGTGAAGGGCGAGGTCGAAAATTACCTGCTTGCGGTTGTGCACCGAACGACGGCTCGAAATCTTGCCCTGATTGGTGAGTTGAGACGAGTTCTGAACACCTTTGAACAGCACGATCTCCCATTCATTGTCTTCAAAGGACCGGTACTCGGGCAGGACGCTTATAAGAATACTTCCTTGCGGGGCAGTGTCGACATCGACCTGCTGATCCGGCCCGACGATCTTGACCGCCTCTCGGCCCTCCTGCCCGACATCGGCTATCAGCTCGCGCAGCGGATGGTCGAGCTGACGCCGGCAAAGCGCCGCGCCTACATCGCACTGTCGAAGCAGATCTCGTTTGTCAACCCGGAGCGCCGGGCCGGGCTGGATGTCCATACCGACGTCATGCCGCCGGGCTATCACTTCGACACCCCGTTCGAGGTGCTACGAGAGCGTGGCCGCACCGTCGAAGTCGGGGGCGGACATATCCCAACCTTTTCCGTCGAAGACACATTGATCCTTCTGTGCTTCCACGGGGTTAAAAACAGGTGGGACCAGCTAAAATACGTCTGCGACATCGCCGAGCATTTACGGGCTCACACGGATCTCGACTGGGATCGGGTTGCGACGTATACCAAAGCGATTCGCGGAGAGCGGGTTCTGCATCATGGGCTCCATCTTTCCCGTGTGCTGCTCGATGCGCCCGTACCGGATCACGTCCTCGAGCAGATCGAGAAGAAGCCCTACATCCTTTCCCTAACGGAGTTGGCTCTCAGCAACCTACAACATAGTTACGAGGACCTGCTCGACTGGCGGCAGCGCGCGCGCTTCCATCTCCAGACACAGGATACCTTGATAAACCGCTCTCGATACGTCCTCTACTCGCTTCTTCGTCATCTGGGTGGGGTCATCGATATCTGAACGAGTCATAATATGAGGGATGAATGCATCGCTCAGGTCTGGCGTATGCTCCGAAAGATGATCAAGGCGGTATTCCACGGAGCATGAGAGACTCATACATGATGCGGATTTTTCGACCTCCATGGCTTAACGGCCGCTCGTTGTAAACCTATAGACATTATGAAAGACGAGCTGTACTTGAATGGGTCGGGTGATCCTCGGCTTCTGCCTGCTGCAGGCGGTGCGCAGTATGACGGCGGCGGCAATAAGCAGCAGCTTGAGCAAATGCTCGACGTGCTGTTTCGGCGACGGTGGACGGTCATCCTGACGTTTCTGATCATCGCGGCAGGCGCAACTGCATATGCGCTCACGCGTCCGCCGGAGTATCGTTCATCGGCGCTGGTGATGGTCAACCTCTCCCGCGCGACCAACTCGATGCAGATGGCGTCGGGTGTCAACCCCGGTGAGAACGTGTTCGCGATGAACAACCGTTCGCTCGCCGGCGAGCTATTCCTGATTCAGTCGTCGCATGCTATCGCCCAGCGCGTCAACAAGAGGCTGCTTGAGGCAGTCGAGCGGCAGGACTCCGTCGGGACACCGAATCCGCTGACGTACCCGCCTCGGGGAAGCGTGTCATTCTCGGCGGCAACGCGCGAAGCCAGCGCGCTACGCGTGACGGGCCTGAGCACTGATCCCCGGGAGGCCGCACTACTCGCTAATTTATACGCCGAGGAGTACGTTCGTCAGACTCAGGACGCGAGCCGGACGTTCATGGCGCAGTCACGAGAGTTTCTGGATGGTCTGCAGGAGACCCGGCGCGCCGAGTTGGATGAAGCCGAAGAACGGCTGGCCAACTACAAGCAGCGCACCGGCATGGTCGGGCTCGATCCGTCGGGCGCGAGCCTCGTGCACCAGTTGAGCGCGATGGAGGCCCAGCGCGACAACGCCCTGATCGAGCTCCAGATGAAGGAGGCGTCTTACGAGCGCATTCAGACTGAGCTTGAGACCATCAACCCGCGCCTGGCCGAGCGGCTGGCGTCTGGTGTGGACCAGCGCGTTGCCAGCCTGCAGGGGCAGCTGCAGCAACTTGAGGTCGAGAAGACAACGATCTTGCTGCGCTATCCCGATCAGAGCGAAGCCGAGCTGATGGAGACACACAACCAGCTTCCGGCCATTAACCGGCAGATCGACCAGCTTCAGTCAGAGATTCGCCAGCTCGCAAGCCAGTTTTTTGAGGAAGAGTCGGCGGCGGGTGGTGTTGCAGACGGCGGCGTCGGGCTCTCCGTTGTGAGCAACCTCCGGAATCAGGCCGTTGCGGCTCAGATCGACATCAGCGGATTGCGCGCTCGGATCGACAACATGGACGAACGCATCCGCTTCTACGAGTCAGAGTTGACGACCATCCCGGGACGCTCGCTCGAGCTTGCCCGGTTTGAGCGCGACCGCCAGCACAAGGCGCAGATGTACGAGTACGTCGTGCAGCGGCTTCAACAGGCACGAATCGCGGAAGAGTCCGAGCCTGGATACGCCCACGTGATGCGCCAGGCGGGCGTACCGGGTGCTCCTTCGGGTCCGAACGTGCCGCGTCTCATCATGTACGGCCTGTTCATCGGGCTGGCGGCGGGTATCGGGCTCGCCATTGCGAAGGATAAAATCGACAACCGGTTCTACAAGCCCGACCAGTTGAAGCGATTCCCGTATCCGGTTCTCAGTGTAATCCCCAACATGAAGCCGCTCATCAAGGAGGATCATGACGGGCGGGATTTCATCGAGGAGAACGGTCGTAAATACAGCACATCTCTTACCGCGCTTCTGAACCCAATCAGCACCGTGTCGGAGGCATATCGTCAGCTCCGCACGAACCTGCAGTTCAGCAAGATTGATGCACCGGTGCAGGTGATCATGGTCACCAGCGCCGGCATCAGCGAAGGAAAGTCGACCACCGCCGCCAACCTCGCGATGGTGATGGCCCAGGCGGGCCGCCGCACGGTGCTCGTCGACTGCGACCTGCGGCGCCCCCAGGTGCACAGCCTCACCGGGCGCACGTGTCACCCGGGGCTCGTCCAGCTTCTGTTCGACGAGAATGGCTATTCGCTCGACGATGCGAAGTCCGAGATCGACAACCTGCACATCATTACGGCAGGCGAGGTGCGGAGCATTGCGAATGGTGCCGATGCGCCGCTGACGGACGAGCCAATGGTTGTGGCGAATCCGGCTGAGCTTTTAGGCTCGCAGCGGATGCGCGAGTTGATTCGCCGCCTCCGCGGCCGTTTTGATACCATCATCATCGATACGCCGCCGGTGCTTGCGGCAACCGATGCCGCCATCATGTCGAACTACGCAGACGTCGGCATCATCGTCGTCCGTGCTGCGCAGTCGCGCGAAGGCGAGCTTGAGCAAGCTATCGATGCACTTCGCCGCGTCGACGCGCCGATCGTCGGAACCATCTTCAACGGCTTCGACATCTCAATGGCGTACGGATACAAGTACCGCTTCCGTAATTACACGAAGTACGGTCAGTATTCGAAGTATGGCTACTACGGCTACCGAGACGACACGTCGAAGCGGAAAGTGCGCAAGCTGACGCGCAAATTGCAGCGAGCATCCGCCTGATCCGGGCACTCTGCTTTTACACACTCCAGGGAGGAAGGGAAGTCCATTGAAAAAAGTTGTTCTCCTTACCGCCGCGCTGCTGATTGCGGGAGCAGGCTTCAGCGTCACCAACGCCCAGTCATTGTCCGATTACGAGGCCTCGGGGATTTCCTTCAGCCGATTCGTCCGGCCGGGCGAGGCATCGATCCAGATCTGGGTGATATCGGATAACCGGTCGGGGATATACGAGATCGGGGACGGCATCAACCTCGGCGAGTTGATCGTGTTGACCGGGACGGGCCCGGGAATCATGACCACGCGAGAGCGGCGTCGGACGACCATCCGCGTATTCCGTGAGACCGGTGCCAGCCGCAATCTGATCTATGAGTCGTCGCTCGAAGACATGGTCCGCGAGCCCAGTCTCTACCCGGACTTGAATAACGGTGACGTGATCATGCTGGAGACGCGGGTCAAGCAACGCTTCCAGTGGCGCGATGCACTCTCCGTCATCAGCGCAGCAAGCACGACGATCCTGCTTGTCGACCGCATCCGGCGGATGTAGGAGTAGGGTCCACGCCGACTATCTCCTTCCCCATTCTAATTCTCCCTTTAATGTGCGGATTCGCGGCCATTTACAACTACTCGGGCAAACCGGTCGCCCGTAACGAGTTACTTCGTTGTCGGGATCGAATGCTCCCGCGGGGACCAGACGGTGAAGGCGCGTGGATCTCGGACGCAGGTGATGTAGGATTGGCCCATCGGAGGTTGTCGATCATTGACTTGTCGGATGCAGGGGCGCAGCCGATGACGTCGACTTCCGGGCGGTATGTCATTGTCTTCAACGGCGAGATCTACAACTATCGGCGTCTGAGAAGCGAACTTGAACGAGAGGGCGCGACGTTCCGATCGACATCCGATACCGAAGTTTTGCTTGAGCTTTTCGAGCGGCGGGGCAAGGAGATGCTGAATGATCTTCGTGGCATGTTCGCGCTTGCCATCTGGGATCAACGTGACCAAACGTTACTCCTGGCCCGTGATCCTTACGGAATTAAGCCTCTCTACGTCGCCACCATCAATGGCGGTGTCAGGGTTGCATCGCAGGTTAAAGCGATTCTGGAATGCGAGGGCATCGACCGAACCCCTGATCCGGCCGGACACTGCGGTTTTTTTATGTGGGGATATGTGCCTGAGCCCCACACGATGTTTAAGGGGATCACTGCCCTACCTGCTGGGCATTTTCTTGAAATCACCCGCGAGGGTGTTGGCGAATCAGTCGCATATGCATCCCTTACCGGACTTTATCGGGAAGCTGAGCAACATGCACGGTTTGAAAATGGACGGCTGGCCGAGTTTGTACGTGAGCAACTGCTCGACTCACTTCGCCATCATCTGGTTGCGGACGTCGACGTTGGGCTATTCCTCTCAAGTGGACGCGACTCGGCCACCATCGCGGCCCTTGCCGCTGAATCAGGAACCACTCTCCGCACGCTGACACTTGGGTTCGACGAGTACCGCGGTACCCCAGAAGACGAGGTGCCGTTGGCCGAAGATCTCGCCCGTCATCTCGGTACCGAACACATCACCGTCCGTGTTTCACGAGACGAGTTCGTCGATGAAGTCGACCGATTGTTCGAGGCGATGGACCAGCCCACAACTGATGGTGTCAATTCGTATTTCGTGAGCATGGCAGCACGGCGCAGCGGTCTGAAAGTCGCCATGTCTGGCCTGGGTGGCGACGAGTTGTTCGGAGGGTATCCGAGCTTTAAAGAAGTGCCTCGTTTTGCGCGGATGGTTCCGTCACTCGGGCGAGCCGGGAGGATGCTTCGCATGGCTACGGCCCCTGTGCTCAGCCGCCTCACGTCGCCGAAGTATGCCGGTGTATTTGAGTATGGGGGAAGCTATGAGGGCGGTTACCTGCTTCGCCGAGGCTATTTCATGCCGTGGGAGCTGACCGACGTCCTGGATGGGGACATGGTGAACGAAGGCCTTCAGTCACTCCGAACGCTTGACAAGCTGCGGGAATCGTACGACGGCCTCGAGGATCCGCACCTGCGTGTCTCGGCCCTTGAATCGACGTGGTACATGCGCAGTCAGTTGCTCAGAGATACCGACTGGGCCAGCATGGCGCATTCACTCGAGGTACGCGTACCACTCGTCGACTGGCATCTTACCCGGGCGCTCGCTCCCTTGGCAGGCGCCGGCACGCCGGTCACGAAAGACATTATGGCTGCCACGCCGCTGCGGCCGCTTCCTGAGTCGATCACGAATCGCCCGAAAACAGGCTTTGTGACGCCAACCCGTCAGTGGCTGACCGAAGGAATCGATCCAGAGTACGCCCAACGAGGCCTCCGAGGGTGGGCGCGATACGTGTACCGTCGGTACTTGGAGGAGGCACAATGAGAGTACTTGCGCTGGTTACAGATGCGTGGGGAGGACGCGGCGGCATCGCCAAGTTCAATCGGGACATGTTGACGTCTGTCGGCACGCATCCGAACGTAACGGAGGTGGTGGCACTGCCCCGGGTAGTTTCGGAATCCGTGACCAACATACCGGCCGGGATCCGCTTTGATACCGGCTCGGCGGGATCCCTTGTCAGCTTTGGACGCGCCGTTGTTTCAGCCGCAATTCGTGGCGCATACGACGTCGTTTTTTGCGCGCACATCAACCTGCTTCCTTTTGGATATCTAGCGGCACGACGGCGCGGCGTTCCGCTTCTGATGAACATTCATGGCGTAGACGCCTGGCAGCCGACATCTCGTTCGTTGACGAACCGACTTATCAATCACGTCGACCGCGTCGTATCCGTCAGCGACTTCACCCGGCAACGATTCTGCGATTGGTCCGGATTACCGGAAGATCGGGTCAGCGTACTGCCAAACTGTATCGAGGAAGAGTCTTTCGGCGTCGGACCGAAGCCCGAATATCTGCTCGATCGGTATGACATCCACGGGCGCAGGGTTCTCCTCACCGTCGGTAGAATGTCACCTCTTGAGCGTTACAAAGGATTCGATGAGATTCTTGAGGTGTACCCACGGTTATTGGAACGATATGAGGATCTCGTCTACCTGATTTGTGGGGATGGAGAGGATAGACAACGTCTGGAAGCAAAAGCGCGAGCGCTTGGCCTGGATGACCGCGTTATTTTCGCGGGATACATCCGTGAAGAAGAGAAACAGGACCATTACCGCGTGGCGGATGCATTTGCAATGCCCGGCCGCGGCGAGGGTTTTGGGATTGTCTACCTCGAAGCACTCGCGTCGGGAATCCCGGTTGTTGCCAGCAAGTTGGACGCAAGCCGCGAGGCCGTCATGGAGGGATTGCTGGGCGAAGTTGTAGATCCAGACGATCCCGCCGATCTAATTAGAGGCATCTCGGCCGCGTTAGATCGCGGAGCCGGGACGGTGCCCCGGGAGCTGTCTCACTTTTCCTTTGAGTCATTTAAGTCGCGCTGGCATCATCTGCTCGACGAATGGTTGTTCAATGAAGAGCCGGCGGCATCGGTAACACCCGGCGCCCCGGCAGCGGTGTACGATAGCATTTAATATCTGATGAGAGACGTACTACAGAAACTCGCGTACCTCCTGACAGCAAGGGAAAAGCGGAACGGCGTGATCCTCTTCGGGCTCATGTTCATCGGAGCGTTGATGGAGGTGATCGGCGTCGGCGCGATTCCGGCGTTCGTAGGCGTGATCTCAATGCCGGACCGGCTGCTGGAAAACCAGTACGTTCGGTACGTCTATGACGCGCTCGGCATGCAATCCACCCAGGACATGCTGTTCTGGGCGGCCCTTGGTCTCATCGTGGTGTATCTGGTCAAAAATGCCTACCTCGGGTTTCTGACTTACATCAAGGCGCGCTATACCTCGAATCGTCAGGTCACGTTGTCAAACCGGCTCTTCAGGGCTTATCTGCACACAGGCTACACCTTCCACCTGCAGCGGAATACGTCCGAGTTGCTTCGCAATACGAAGAGCGAAGCCGGCGCGATCACGAGTGGCGCGCTGATGCCACTGCTGGTTTTGATCATGGAGTTCATCACACTCATCATGATCTTTGTGCTTCTCTTCGTGGTCGAGCCGATGGTGACAATCGTCGCGTTTGGTGTGCTCGGTTCGGTTACCTATTTGTTCTTCAAGGCCACGAAGAAAAAAATCGACTGGTACGCCAAGGAAGAGCAGCGTCACCGCAAGGTCTCGATCCAGGCGGTCAATCAGGGGCTCGGGGGCGTCAAGGATGCCAAGATCCTTGGGCGCGAGAAGTTTTTCATCGATGTCTTTGAGGAAAGTACCTGGTTCAAAGCCCGGGCGGCTCAGTTCAAAGCGGTTGTTTCGGCGCTGCCAAGGCTATTTCTCGAGACCGTTGCCGTGTTCGGCATGCTCGGCGTGTCAGCCATGCTCGTCGCACAGGGGCGCGCGACCGAGACCATCATCCCTACGTTGGCGCTGATTGCCGTCGCCATCGTTCGTCTGATGCCGTCGTTCACGAAGATCTCCTCCAACTTCGCATCATTGAAATGGGGAGAGCGCGCGCTTGCCGTGGTGTATGACGACATTCGGGATCTTGAGGCAAAGGAGCGGGAGTTCCGCCGCAAACAAGCGGAGGGCTTGTCGAAGCCGCTGCCGTTTGAGCATGACCTCCGGCTGGAGAACGTCAGCTATTCGTATCCCAACTCGGCCGAGTCGGCGCTGGTCGATGTCTCGCTGACGATCCCGAAGAATGCGTCAGTAGGTTTCGTCGGTCCCTCGGGGGCGGGCAAAACCACCATCGTGGATGTCATTCTCGGATTGCTTGAACCGTCGACGGGCCGGATCCTCGTCGATGGCGTGGACATCCAGGACCGCGTCGCCAACTGGCAGCGGAAGATCGGATACATCCCGCAGACCATCTATCTGACCGATGACACCATCCGCAAGAATGTAGCTTTCGGTTTGGATGATGGTGAGATCGACGACGAACTCGTGTGGGAAGCGATCGATGCGGCCCAGCTACGCGAGCTCGTGGATTCGCTCCCGGATGGGCTCGATACCATCGTGGGTGAACGCGGCGTGAGACTCTCCGGCGGTCAACGTCAGCGCGTAGGTATTGCCCGTGCGCTCTACCACAAGCCGCAGGTTCTGGTGATGGACGAGGCGACGTCGGCGCTCGACAACCAGACGGAGCGGCACATTGTGGAGGCGCTCGATAATATCCGAGGCAGCCGCACTATGATCATGATCGCCCACCGGTTATCGACGGTTCAGAACTGCGATACGTTGTACTACCTCGATGAGGGTCGGCTCAAGGCGCAAGGTACATACGAAGAACTCCTCGCAACGACGCCCGAGTTCGCGGCGATGGCCGTACCCGGCGCTATCATTCCGCAGCCCGAGGGCGTGTGAATCCGGCGCAATGCGCAATGCGTGCGATGTGGCAGGACGCGCGCCGAAGACATCGGAGCTGCGTGCTGCATCTCGGGATTATCCGACCTTGGCGATCCGGAAAGCAGCCCACTGGGTCAGACGGGTGAGGGGGCCGCGCGAAAGCCATTCCTGGAGATGGACCTCAACACATTTCTCTACGGCGTGGGCGAAGATATTGGCCACGGCTTCGGCAGGTTTATCACCGTGTAGTGCCACGCCAAGCTCGAGGTTGTAGGCCGCCCCGTAGCTGTCGATGTTGTACGACCCGACGATCGTATACACGCCGTCGACGACGATACACTTGGCATGAAGCGTCGGGTGTTGCATCTCGAAGACACGAATACCGCGCCTGAGTAGCCGTCCGTACAGGTGCCGACCGGCGACGCGGATAAATGGGACATCGGAGCGACCGGCCGTCAGTAAATGCACATTCACGCCTCGTTCCGCGGCCGCCACGATTTCGCGCATGAACCAGCGCGGCGGTACGAAATAGGGCGTCGAGAGCAGGATTGACGAGCGCGCCGCGCGCAGCGCCGTCCGGAGGGCAAGGTCGAGATCGCGATGCGATTTGCGATTGTTCAGCTCGAGAACGTCGACGGTTAGTCCGTCATCGTGTGGCGGCGAGGGATGGGGGAGGGGCAAGGCCGCACCGGTAGCATCGCGAAAGGAATCGGCAAAGACCGAGGCGAGGTCACGGACGGCAGGGCCGTGAAGACGAGCCGTCAGATCGAAGAATCGGTCGGGAGCATCGTTTGAGACGTAGTCGAGTCCGATGTTGCGTCCACCAACATAGCCGATGTCGTCGGCAATCAGGATCTTGCGGTGGTCGCGGTGCAAAAACGATGACACCTTGCGACCGAATCGATTGCGGATGAGTGGATTGTAGACGGCGACGGTGCCGCCTGCTTCTTCCAGTGCCTTCGTTTGCGCCGTTCCGATGTCGGGGGAGCCGAACCGGTCGATCAGGAGCCTGACGTCGCAGCCGCGGCCGGCGGCCTCGGTGAGCGCGTCCATAAACTGCTTCCCGACTTCGTCTTTCTCGAAGATGTACGTCTCGAGCCAGACATATCGCTGCGCACGTCGGATATCTCTGAGGACGTGGTCAAAAATGATCTCGCCGTCCACGTAGAACTCGGCCCGATTGCCCTTCGAACTACCGCCCGGTGTACCCGCGGTGTTGCGAAATCTGAATCGATGCAGGGATTGCTTCAGTGAGGGCATCAGTGAG
>Ga0209487_1001053_pt1 | contig 23674 bp, 23 predicted proteins | sample Poulit2012_FD_187524 | JGI IMG/M metagenome (GOLD analysis project Ga0209487, IMG submission 187524) | Agricultural soil microbial communities from Georgia to study Nitrogen management - Poultry litter 2012 (SPAdes) (version 2) | ecosystem: Environmental > Terrestrial > Soil > Agricultural land...
CGTGCCCGGACACGGCTGGGTCTGACTCGACTGACCCTGCCGGCTTCCTCCCCGTGAGTCGGTGGGTTCTGCGCGGGGCTGGTCCCGTTTGTGGTCGATGAACCGAGGCGAAATGGCCGATCGCACGGATTCTCCTCGGTGCGGTGACCACAAACGGTGGTTCGAGGGGCTGCGCAGCGGCGAACCGCGCAGCCGTTCCTAGGGGCGGCCGGCGAAGCGACCCAGCAGCTCCACGTGCCCGGCGACGATGAGCAGGTCCTGTTTGCCCACCCGAGTCGAAGGATCGGCATAGGTGAAGTCGCGCCCCGGGCTCTTGATGCCCACGATGGTCACGCCGTACTTGTCGCGCACACCCGATTCGCTGAGCGTGAAGCCCTGGATCTCCCGCGGCGGACGCATCTTCACCACGGCGAAGTGACCCTCATCGAACTCGATGTACTCCATCATCCTGGAACTGACCAGGTGGGCCACGCGCCGACCCGCATCCGATTCGGGGTAGAGGACGTGGTGGGCGCCGATGCGGTGGAGGATCTTGCCGTGCGAGGGCGAGATCGCCTTCGCCCACACCTGGCCCACACCGAGGTCGACGAGATTGGCCGTGGTGAGCACGCTGTCCTCGATCGACGTGCCGATGCCGACGACGGCGGTCGAGAAATCACCGGCACCGACCTGTCGCAGCGCGTCGATGTTCGTGGAATCGGCTTCGACGACGTGGGTGAGTTTGCCGCTCCAGTCCTTGACGAGCTCGGGATTGTGCTCGATGGCCATGACCTCCCGCCCCAGCCGGGTCAGGGTGGCGGCCGTCGAGGACCCGAAGCGTCCCAGCCCGATGACCAGGATGGAGGTGTGTTCGTTAGCCAACGACCGGCCTTTCCTCGGGGTAGCGGTACAGTCGCGCGGAGTCCTGCATGGACAGGGCCGCCGCAAGTGTAATCGTACCGAGTCGGCCGATGAGCATGATGACCGAGAGCACATAGAGCCCCGAATTCGGCGAGGAGGCGGACACCCCGGAGCTCAGGCCCACGGTGCCGAAGGCCGAGATCACCTCGAACAGCACTCGGTCGAGCGGTTCGGCACTGATCTGGAGCATCGCCAGCGTGCCGACGAAGACGATGGAGGCGCCTGTCAGCAGGATCGAGATGGACAGCTTGATCGTCGAGGAGGTCAGCCGGCGCCCGAACACGTGCACATCCTGCAGGCCCCTGGCCTCGGCGAAGGCGGCCAGAACGAGCACGGCCACGGTTGTGACCTTGATGCCGCCGGCGGTCGAGGACGATCCGCCGCCGATGAACATCATGAGGTCCATGAGCAGGTGGGAGGCCTGGCTCATGTCCGCGATCTCCATCGTCGAGAACCCGCCCGACCGGGGCATGACGGCCATGAACAGGACTTCGACGAAGGTGTGACCGGCGTTCTTGTCCCCGAGCGTGGCCGGATTCGCCGATTCGAAGAGCGCCAGCAGCAGCAGACCGACGGCCAGCACCGCCGTGGTGGTGGTCAGCGTCAGCTTCGTGTGCAGATCCCACTTCTTCGGCCGATTCCAGAACATCGCGACCATGAGCACGACCGGGAAGCCCAGGGACCCGACGAACACGCCGATCATGAGCAGGGACAGGATCCACGGGTCCGAGGCGAAGTGGGCGCCGCCTCCCGGGTGGATGGTGAAGCCGGCGTTGTTGAACGCCGAGATCGAATAGAACACGGAGTACCACGTGGCATCGCCGATGGAATCGCCGCGGATGAGGAAGCGCGGGAACAGGAGCACCGCGAGGATCGCCTCGGCGGTGACGATGGTGATGACGACCGTCTTGAGCAGGGAGCCGACCTGACCCAGATTGAGCGCCGAGGTGGCCTGCTGGGCGATGAGCCGCTGACGCACGCCCAGCCGGCGTGAGACCGCCATGCCCAGCACCGAGGCGAGCGTGAGGATGCCGAGACCGCCGACCTGGATGCCGGTGGTGATGACCGAGATCCCGAAGTCCGACCAGTACTCCTCTGTGACCACCGGGCTGAGCCCGGTCACGCAGACGGCCGAGACGGCCACGAAGACGGAATTCGCGATATGCGTGACCTCGTCGACCGATCCCGGATGGCGCATGCTCGCCGGCAGCATGAGAAGGACCGCGAACAGCGCGACGACGGCGACGAAGGATCCGATCGCCAGCCGCGCCGGCGAGGCGACGGCGAGGTCGTCGACGAAGTCCCGTACCCACCGTCCGGGCGTGAGCAGCCGGTCGTAGCGAGGTGCGGATTTCTTGGACACAAGCACCATGGTAGATCCCGGGTCCCCGGAATCGGCGCAAGTGAGCTGCGCCATATAGCATGGTGCGCATGGCCGAAAATGATGTGTACGTCGTTTGGGACGACGCGGTGACCGGTTACAACTTCGGTCCCAGCCACCCCATGCACCCGCTGCGGCTCGACCTGACGGCGAAGCTTGCGATGGACTTCGGCCTCTGCGACGCCGACAACGTCCACGTGAATCCGGTCGGCCCGATCGACGAGGGCAGACTCGCCCGCCTCCACGACAACGACTTCATCGCCGCCGTGAAGCAGGCCGGAACCGCCGAGGGCCTCGACGAGGAGACGGCGAACGGCTACGGGATCGGCACCGAGGACGTGCCCGGGTTCGAGGACATGCACGCCGCCTCGGCGCTGCTGTTCCAAGGCACCGTCGACGCCGCCGATGCGATCATCTCCGGCGGGTACGACCGCGCGGTGAACTTCACCGGAGGGATGCACCACGCGATGCCGGACAGAGCCAGCGGCTTCTGCATCTACAACGATGCGGCCGGGGCGATCACCGAGTTCCTCGACGCCGGATACGAACGCATCGTCTACCTCGACATCGACGCCCACCACGGGGACGGGGTGGAGAAGTTCTTCTGGGACGAACCGCGGGTGCTGACGGTCTCGATCCACGAATCGGGGAAGTTCCTCTTCCCCGGCACCGGGTTCCCCGCCGATATCGGGGGACTGAAGGCGGCCGCCTCGGCGGTGAATGTCGCCCTGCCCCCGCGCACCGGCGACGCGGACTGGCTGCGGGCCTTCGACGCCACCGTCCCGCCGATCGTCGCTGCCTTCGAACCCCAGGTCATCGTCTCCCAGCACGGATGCGACGGTCACCGCTCGGACCCGCTGACGCACATGCGGCTGAGCGTCGACGCGATGCGGATCGCGGCCGAGCGGATCCGTCGGCTCGCCGCCGATCACGCGGACGGGAAATGGCTGTCCGTCGGGGGAGGCGGCTACGCGATCATCGACGTCGTGCCCCGGGCCTGGACGAATCTGCTGGCCGTGGCAGCCGACCGCGACATCGATCCCGGCGCGCGGATCCCCGGCCGCTGGGCGGACTATGCGCAGACGACGACGGGGCGCGAGGCGCCGCTGTCGATGACGGACGGATTCGACGGTGCGTTCGAACCCTGGTCGAAGGGATTCGACCCCGAAGCCGAACTCGATCGGGCCGTGATGGGCACTCGGAAGAACGTCTTCCCCTTCTTCGGACTCGACCCGTACTTCGACTGACCCCCGAAGCGGCGCGGAAGATCGGGCCACCGGCTGTGGAACTCGACACAGTTTTGGGAAAGCAGGCGGCCAAGCGATAGAATTGCACGGTTAGTTCAATGGGTGGGCATCCGCTGTCCACCCTCCACCGACAAGCACAAGGGGTACCCGCGTGGGCTCAGTCATCAAGAAGCGCCGCAAGCGTATGTCGAAGAAGAAGCACCGCAAGCAGCTTCGCAAGACACGTCACCAGCGTCGCAACAAGTAGTAAGGCCGAGACGACGGTCCTGCGCCCCCGCTCGAGTGATTTCTCGGCGGGGTTTGTTGCACCCGATGAGGAGTGAGCCATGGTTGAGCTGACCTTCCTCACGCGCGTCGACTGCCATCTGTGCGCGCTCGCGCGCGAGACCGTCGCAGAGGTGGCCGCCGGCAGGGACGTGAGAGTGACCGAGGTCGATATCGACACCGACGACGACCTGGCCGCACAGTACGGCTGGGACGTGCCGGTGGTGCTCCTCAACGGGCGGCAGCACAGTTTTCATCGAGTCGACCGGGATCGGCTGTCCCAGGCTCTGGCGAGCCTGGGCGCATGAGATCGATTGAAGGAGTGAGACGGGTTCGTGGGCGAGATTCTGTCCGCCAACAGGATTGAGGGTGTCGTTCGCAGAAACGTACCCGAACGCGTGATCTCCCGACTCCCGATCTATCTGCAGGCCGTCGAGACCATCGTCGCAACCGGCAGGGAGACCGTGTCGTCGGAGGACCTCGCCGCCGCCAGCGGAGTGTCCCCGTCGATTCTGCGCAAGGACCTGTCCCAGCTGGGACGCTCCGGCAAGCGCGGCGTCGGATACTCGTGCCCCGAACTCGTCACCACCCTGCGGGGCTTCCTCGGCCTCGACCGCGACCGGAGCGTGGCCATCATCGGCGCCGGTCGCCTCGGTTCGGCCCTGGCCGACTATGCCGGCTTCCGTCGTCGGGGCCTGCGTCTGACCGCCATCTTCGACATCGACGAGCAGAAGATCGGGACGACGATCGGCACGCTGACCGTCTCCGCTCTCGACGACCTGCCCGCCTGGAACGAGCACATCGACCTGGTGGTCATGGCCGTTCCCGCAGCCGCGGCACCCGCGGCGGCCCGCACGGCCGTCGAGGCGGGTGTGCGCGGCATTCTCAATTTCTCACCTACCGTGCTCGACACCCCGGACACCGTCCGTGTCCACCAAGTCGATCTGGCCAGTGAGCTGCAAGTACTCGCATACTATTCGGCGCTGGACACGGCACCGCTCAACCCTGGTTTTGAGGAGCACAGGAATTGACTCTCTTGGTTCTCGGCATTTCACATCAGTCGGCCCCGATCGACATGCTCGACAGGCTGGCCTTCGGTGCCGGCGAGGTCGGGTCTCTGCGCAAGGACGCACTTGCCGGAGACAACGTCGAAGGGCTCGCCGTGCTCTCGACGTGCAACCGCCTCGAGCTGATCGCCGACGTCTCGGCCTTCCACGGAGGACTGGCCGACCTCGGCAATGCGCTGGTGTCCTCGATCGACAAGGAATGGTCGGACATCGCCGCGCACTTCTACGCCCACTACGACACTCAGGCCATGGAGCATCTGCTCAAGGTCGCCTGCGGACTCGACTCGATGGCCATCGGTGAGGCTCAGATCCTCGGCCAGCTGCGCTCGTCGTTCACCGGTTCGCAGGAGGACCGGGCCCTGACCTCCGAACTGTCCCAGGCCCTCCAGCAGGCGCTGCGAGTGGGCAAGCGCGCCCATTCGGAGACCGACCTCGGCGAGGTCGCCCGCTCCCTCTTCGGAGCCGCGCTCGAAGCCTCGGCCGCGCACATCGGTTCGCTGCGAGCCGCCAACGCCCTGGTCATCGGTGCCGGAGCCATGTCGGGACTCGTCGTGTCCGGCCTGCACAGGGAAGGGGTCAGCCGCATCACCGTGCTCAACCGGACCGTGGAGAAGGCCGAACGCCTCGTCGCCGAGGTGGGCGGACGGGCCCGTGAGCTGACCCCGCGGGTGATGGCCGAGGAGATCGCCGACGCCGACCTCATCATCTCCTGCACCGGTGCCCGCGGTGTCGTCGTGACCCGTGACGACATCGTCGCCGGACTGTCGCAGAACCCCAAGGGCGCGGCGAACAAGGCGTTCGTTGACCTCGCACTGCCGCATGACATCGACCCCAGCGTGCGCGAGTTCGAACACGTTGCGCTCTTCGGACTCGGCGAGATCCGCGAACTGCTGAAGAACTCCGACAAGGAGCGCGACGCGAAGGTCGTGAGCACCGTCGAGGAGGTGCGGGGGATCATCGCTGAGGAACTCGACAAGATCGCCACCGGCAACAGGGAGCGCTCCGTCGCCCCGACGGTGACCGCGCTGCGCTCCCACGCCAAGGACGTCCTCGCCTCCGAGACCGCGCGCCTGGAGAAGAAGATCGGTGCGGTCGTCGATGAGAAGTCCTTCGGCGAGGTCCGCAAATCGCTGCACCGGGTGGCCGAGAAGCTCATCCACACCCCGACGGTGAAGGTCAAGGAACTGGCTGTGACGGAATCCGAGGTCGACTACGCCCAAGCGCTCATGCAGCTGTTCGACCTTCCCGTCAACAAGGTCGCCCATGCGATCACTCAGCCCGAGACGAAGGTCGCGAAGGCCGCCAGCGCCGACCACGTCGAAGCCGATGGGATCCGACCGGTCGCCGACCACACCCTCGACATCGTCGAACCCGAGCAGTTCAGCGGACGCACCGTGCGCCTGGGCACCCGCCGGTCCAAGCTCGCCCGGTCCCAGTCCACGGCGATCGCCCACCAGATCGCGGCTCTGACCGGTTGGCGGGTCGAGATCGTCGAGGTCGTCACCGAGGGGGACGTCAACATGTCCCCGCTGGCCGGATTCGGCGGCACCGGCGTCTTCGTCTCCGCGGTGCGACAGGCGCTGCACCAGGGCAAGATCGACCTCGCCGTCCATTCGCTCAAGGACCTGCCGACCACCCCCGAGGTGGGCATCCAGATGGCGGCGATCCCACCGCGCGTCGACCCCTCCGACGTGCTCATCGGCCGCGACGGCCTGAGCCTGTCCGAGCTGCCGGCCGGATCGGCCATCGGCACCGGTTCGCCCAGGCGCGCCGTGCAGCTGCAGGCCGCCCGCCCCGATATCGAGGTCAGGGGAGTGCGCGGAAACGTCGACACCCGCATCGCCCACGTCCGTGACGGTCGCCTCGACGCCGTCGTCCTCGCCGCGGCCGGAGTCCGCCGGATCGGTCGGCTGGCCGAGGCCACGGACTCGCTGAGCTTCGACGTCATGCTCCCGGCTCCCGGTCAGGGTGCGCTGGCGGTGGAGACCCGCAGTGCGGACAGCTCCTATGCCCGCTCCGAGGACATCCTCAACGCCGACGCCGAGGTGCGCGCGGCCCTGCGCCGCATCCACGACCAGACCACGGATCTGGCCGTGACCTGCGAACGCGCGATCCTGTCCCGTGCCGAGGCCGGGTGCTCGGCCCCGATCGGCGCCCTGGCCAAGATCGAGGGCGGCCAGTTCGTCGTCGACGCCGTGATGGCCGATGACGACGGCAGACTGGCCCGGACCCGCCGGAGCACCCAGCTGCCGGCAGTGCCGGATGTCGACTGGACGAACGGGAGCGAACAGCAGCTGACCGTGACCGGCAAGGAACTGGCCCGCATCGCCGACGAACTCGGCACCGCGGCGGCCGAGGACCTGCTGGACGCACTCGGCATCGACCCGTCGGCCAGCGCCGATCACCTCACCCCCGTCAAGGCTCAGGAGCAGGGATGAACAGCACACCGGCCACCGGTCAGGTCCAACCGCGCCGACTGCTGCCGGCCGCGCCGCGCGTCGTCTTCATCGGCAGCGGTCCCGGCGAATCGAGCCTGATGACGATGCGCGGAGCCGAGATCCTGGCCACAGCGGTCACCGTCGTCTACGACGCCGATGTCCACTCGGAGATCGTCACCGCCTACGTTCCCCAGGCGGCGACGCTCATCGACGCCGCCGATCTCGGTGTCGCCGCATCCACCCGGGGCCGGCGGCTGGCCGAACTCGCCCGACCCGACAACACCGTCGTGCGTCTGAGCTCCGATGACGGGCTGATCTTCACGAACACCACGGCCGAGGCCGCCGTGTGCCGCAAGGCCGACGTCGAGGTCGAGATCGTGCCGGGAGTCGGCCTGTCGGCCTCGACGGCGGCCTACACCGGCACAGCCCTGACGACGAACCGGGTCCGGTCCGTGCGCTTCATCGAGGCGGGACCGCAGACCCACGTCGACGTCTCCCGACACCGCAACACCACCCATGTGCTCACCGGCACCGCCGCCGCCCACGAACAGGCCATCGGTGCCCTGCTGGCCGACGGCTGGGACGAGGACACGAAGGTGCTGCTGGGCTGGGGGATCTCCACGATCGAGCAGACGAGCGTGGAGACCACCCTGAAGCAGGCGCTTTCGATGACGCAGACAGGATCGGATCGTATGGTGGTGATCATGGGACAGGGCGTGGAATCCAGAGGAGAGCTGAGCTGGTTCGAATCCAAACCGCTCTTCGGCTGGCAGGTGCTCATCCCGCGGACGAAGGAGCAGGGAACCTCCACCGCCGAGGCTCTGGCCGAGCTCGGTGCCGTCGGCACCGTCGTGCCCACCATCGCCGTGCAGCCCCCGCGGACCCCGACCCAGATGGAGAAGGCCATCCGCGGACTCGTCGACGGATCCTACGAATGGGTGGGCTTCACCTCGGTCAACGCCGTGCGCGCGGTGCGCATGTGGTTCGAGGACTTCGGGCTCGACTCCCGGTCGATGGCCGGAGTCAAGGTCGCGGCCGTCGGCGGTCGCACGGCGGCGGCCCTCATCGACTGGGGAATCACCCCCGATCTGGTTCCCGACGGTGAGCATTCGGCCCGCGGCCTGGCCGCGGCCTGGCCGGAATTCGTCGACGACATCGACCCGATGAACACCGTGCTCCTGCCCCGGGCCGACATCGCCACCGAGGTGCTGGTGGCCGGTCTGCTCGAGAAGGGCTGGGACCCCGACGACGTCACCGCCTACCGCACCGTGCGGGCCTCCCCGCCGCCGGCGCCGATCCGCGAGTCGATCAAGGCCGGCGACTTCGACGCCTTCCTCTTCACCTCCTCGTCGACGGTGCGCAACCTCGTCGGCATCGCCGGCAAACCCGCGGCCACCTCGGTGATCTGCTGCATCGGTCCGGCCACGGCGAACACAGCGGCCGAGCACGGACTGCGGGTCGATGTGCTCGCCGAGGAAGCCAACCTCACCTCGCTCATCGACGGACTCGTCGAATTCGCACTCACCAAGCGGGCAGAAGACGTGGACGCCGGGATCACCCCGAAGCGTCCGAGCCAGAAGCGCCGCAGAAAGAAGGCTTGACATGCCACTGGTTCCCGGATCCGCACGCCCCCGCCGCCTGCGCTCGACGCCGGCCCTGCGGAGGCTCGTGTCCGAAGTGCAGCTGCACCCGTCCGAGCTGATCCTGCCGATGTTCGTCAAGGAGGGCCTGAGCGAACCGGTCCCGTTGGAGGGAATGCCGGGAGTCGTCCAGCACACGCTGGAGTCCCTGCTGGCCGCGGCCGAGGAGGCCGTGGCGGCCGGAGTCGGCGGACTCATGCTCTTCGGCATCCCCGAGCACAAGGACGAGACGGGCTCCCAGGCCGATGACCCCGACGGCATCCTCAACCGCGCGCTGTCGCTGCTCAGCGACCGCCTCGGCGAGGACACGGTCGTCATGGCCGATCTGTGCCTCGACGAATTCACCTCCCACGGCCACTGCGGAGTCCTCGACTCGGCCGGGGGAGTCGACAACGACGCCACCCTCGACCGCTACGCCTCGATGGCTGTGGCCCAGGCCCGTGCCGGAGCCCAGGTGCTCGGACTGTCGGGGATGATGGACGGTCAGGTCGGTTACTGCCGTGAGGCCCTCGACGCCGCCGGGCTGACCGACACCGTCGTGATGGGCTACACCGCGAAGTATGCTTCGGCCTTCTACGGCCCGTTCCGGGAGGCCGTGGACTCCGAGCTCAAGGGCGATCGCAAGACCTACCAGCAGGATCCCGCGAACGGTCGCGAGGCCCTGCGCGAGCTCGGGCTCGACCTGGCCGAAGGCGCCGACATCGTCATGGTCAAACCCGGGCTGCCCTACCTCGACGTCCTCGCCGAGGTGGCCCGCGAATCCATTGTGCCCGTCTGGACCTACCAGGTCTCCGGCGAGTACGCGATGATCGAATTCGCCGCCGCGGCCGGGGCGATCGAGCGCGAACGGGCCATCGAGGAGTCCCTCATCGCCTTCAAACGCGCCGGCACCGATGCGATCCTCACCTACTGGGCCACCGAGGTCGCCCAGAGGCTCCAGGCCGAGGCCGCGGGGGCGGGCACCGCAGCGACCGGGAGCCGGTGATGACTGAGCCCCGCTGGCTGTCGGCCGTGGACCAGAGAGCGTGGCGCAGCTACCTCAGCGGTTCCCAGCTGCTGAGCGCGCAGCTGGACAAGGAGCTGCGCGAGAAGCACGGCATCGGCCTGCCCGAGTACGAGATCCTCGTTCGGCTGTCCGAACACGAGGACCGAACCATGCGGATGGCGCTGCTGGCCACCGACACGACCATGTCGCGGTCGCGTCTGACCCACAGTGTGGCGAGGATGGAGAAGAGAGGACTGCTCGAACGCTCGGCCATCGCCGAGGACGGACGCGGAGTCAACTGTGTGATGACCGAGGCCGGTTGGCAGCTGCTGCGCACCGTCGCCCCCGACCATGTCGCCGGTGTCCGCGACCACCTCGTCGACCTGCTCGAACCCGAGGAGATGGCGACTCTGGGTCGCATCTTCGCCAGGGTCCACGACCATCTGCGCGAACTCGACGGCTCCTGAGCCGCCCCTGCCACGTTCCACGACCACGATCCCGCGAAGAATCAGAGGAGACCCCATGACGACAGCACCGACGCACGGACACCCCACCGATCAGTCCGCCGCACTCTTCGCCCGCGCCGAGGCCGTCACCCCCGGCGGAGTCAACTCCCCGGTCCGCGCGTTCAAGGCCGTCGGCGGCACCCCCCGATTCATCACCGAGGCGACCGGCGCCTGGCTGCGTGACGCCGACGGCAACGACTACATCGACCTCATCGGCTCCTGGGGCCCGATGATCCTGGGCCACTCGCGCCCCGAGGTGCTCGCCGCCGTGCAGGAAGCCGCCGTCAAGGGGTTCTCCTTCGGCACCCCCTCGACCGGTGAGGTCGAACTCGCCGAGGAGATCGTGTCCCGGGTCGACCCCGTCGACCAGGTCCGTCTCGTGTCCTCGGGCACCGAGGCGACCATGTCCGCAATCCGTCTGGCCCGCGGATACACGGGCCGGTCGAAGGTCGTGAAGTTCGCCGGGTGCTACCACGGCCACGTGGATTCGCTGCTGGCCCAGGCCGGGTCCGGACTGGCGACCTTCTCTCTGCCCGACACCCCGGGCGTGACCGGGGCGCAGGCGCAGGACACCATCGTCGTCGGCTACAACGACGCCGCCGGTCTCGAAGCCGTCTTCGCCGAGCACGGTGATGACATCGCCTGCGTCATCACCGAGGCCAGCCCCGGGAACATGGGCGTCGTGCCCCCGCGCGAGGGCTTCACGAACACCATCCGCCGTCTGACCAAGGCCCACGGTGCGCTGATGATCAGCGACGAGGTGATGACCGGGTTCCGCGTCTCCGCAGCCGGCTGGTACGGCTATGAGGCCGATCGGCTCGGCTACCCGGAGGGAGCACCGGACCTGTTCACCTTCGGCAAGGTCATGGGCGGCGGATTCCCCGCCGCGGCCTTCGGCGGACGTGCCGATGTCATGGCCCAGTTGGCCCCGGCCGGCCCCGTCTACCAGGCGGGAACGCTGTCGGGCAATCCCGTGGCCACCGCCGCCGGACTGACCACGCTCAAGCTCACCACCGAACTCGACGTGTACTCGCACATCGGACGGGCGGCGGACATCCTGCGATCGGCCGTCGCTGCGAGTCTGGAGGCCGAAGGCGTCGCCCACGTCATCCAGTCCGCGAACTCGATGTTCTCGGTCTTCTTCACCGACACGGAGGTGACGAACTACGAACAGGCGCGCGGACAGAACGTCGACCGGTACTCGGCGTTCTTCAACGCCATGCTCGATCAGGGCATCCACATGCCGCCGAGCGCCTTCGAGGCCTGGTTCCTGTCCTACGCCCACACCGATGAGATCCTCGACCGGATCGTGACCGCTCTGCCCGCGGCGGCGAAGGCCGCGGCCGCGGTGCCGGAGGCGGGAAAGGCGCAGGCATGACCACGATCCACCTGGTCAGGCACGGCGAGGTCGACAACCCCGAGGGGGTGCTGTACGGACGTCTGCCGCATTTCGGTCTGACCGAGCGCGGCCATGAGATGGCCGCCCGGGTCGCGAAGCACTTCTCGACGGCGGACACGGCCCCGGTCGAACTCGTCGCCTCACCGCTGCTGCGGACCCAGCAGACGGTCGAACCGCTGGCCGAGGCGCTCGAGCTTCCGGTGTTCACCGATGACCGGGTGATCGAGGCCGCGAACTCGTTCGAGGGGCAGAAGCTGGGTGTGCGTCGGCTGGCCGAACCGAGGAACCTCCTGCGCCTGTACAACCCGCTGACCCCGTCCTGGGGCGAACCGTACCGACAGATCGTGCTGCGCATGCGAGCCGCGATGGCCAGCCTGCGGACCAAACTGGCCCGGTACGGGCCCGAGGCCGAGGGCGTCATCGTCTCGCACCAGCTGCCGATCTGGATGACCCGGCTGTCGGGGGAGGGGCGCTCGCTCGTCCACGACCCCCGGCGCCGGGAATGTGATCTGGCTTCTATCACCAGTTTCACATTCGGCTCGTCTACACTGGTATCCGTGAGTTACGAGAGCATCTGCGCTGATCTGCAACCCGGGACCACGGTGGCAGGAGCATGAGGGCCGGTCGCCGCCCGCTGAACCGCCGCACCCTCTTCACCGCGGTCTTCGCCGCCGGTACGACCCTGGCCCTCGGCGCCTGCAGCGAGAACGACGAACTGGCCGATCAGGCCGGGTCCGATCAGGGCTACGTGTCCGGATCGGGCGTGGTCTCCCAGGTGGCCGTGGAAGACCGCGGCGAGCCCCTGGAGCTGGACTTCGAGACCATCGACGGTGAGTCGATGTCCCTGGCCGATCTGCGCCCGACGCCCGTGGTCATCAACCTCTGGTACGCGGCCTGCCCGCCGTGCCGGAAGGAGGCTCCGGACCTGAAGTCGGTGTCGGAGAGCTTCGGTGACAAGGCCCAGTTCATCGGCGTCAATGTGCGCGACCAGGCGGCCGAGGCCAATGCCTTCATCAACAACTACCAGATTCCGTATCCGAACATGCTCGACACCAACGGCGATATGGTCTCCTTGCTCTCGGGCGTCCTGCCCCCGCAGGCGACCCCCTCGACGGTGGTGCTCGACACCGAAGGCCGTGCCGCCGCCCGGGTCGTCGGTGAGGTCGACGCGTCGACGCTCAAGGGACTCATCGAGGACGTGCGGGCCGAGTGAGTGGGATCGGGGCGGAATTCGCCCAGACCGTGCTGTCCGGTCCGCTGCTGCTGGCGGCCGGGGCAGCGGCGCTGGCGGGCCTGGTGTCCTTCGCTTCTCCGTGCGTGCTGCCGCTGGTGCCCGGCTACGTCGGGTACGTCACCGGACTGTCCGGATCCTCGCTCAGGGACAAACAGACCTGGCGGGTCGTGCTGGGCATCAGCCTGTTCGTGCTCGGATTCACCGTCGTCTTCGTCCTGCTGGGAACCAGCTTCTCCGCGCTGGGGGCTCTGTTCTCCCAATGGCAGTCGCTGATCATCCGCATCCTCGGCATCGTCGTCATCATCGCCGGCTTCGTGTTCATGGGCGGATTCGGGCTGCTGCAGCGCGAACACCGGATCCGGGCCCGCCCGAAGGCGGGACTCTGGGGCGCCCCGGTGCTCGGGGCGACCTTCGCCCTCGGCTGGGCTCCCTGCGTGGGACCGACCCTGTCGGCGGTGCTGACCATGTCCGTGAGCTTCGGCGGTGACGGGATGATCTGGCGCGGGGCCCTGCTGGCCTTCGTCTACTGTCTGGGCTTGGGCATCCCGTTCATCCTGCTGGCGGTGGCCATCCACAAGGGCGCCGGGCGGCTCGGGTGGGTGCGCAGGCACCAGAGCGCGATCGTGCGCGCCGGCGGCATCATGCTCATCGTCCTCGGCGTGCTCATGGCCAGCGGCGTCTGGAATATGTGGATGACCTCCCTGCAAGGTGTGATCAACGGATTCGAAGTGGTGATCTAGTGGAGCGCAAGACCGAAGACGTCGAGACGACACCGACGGAATCGGGCTCGAAGTCTGCGGCGAAGTCCGGCAAATCGACGAAGCCCGGGGCGAAGTCCGGCGCGAAGTCCGGGAAGTCGGCGAAGTCGACCGTGTCCCCGCCCCAACTGGGCTTCTGGGGCATGTGCCGCTGGGCCTGGACACAGCTGACGACGATGCGCGTGGCGCTCATCCTGCTGCTCGTGCTCGCGCTCGCCGCGATCCCCGGATCGCTGCTGCCCCAACGCATCCAGGACCCGGGCCGGGTGAATACCTTCCTGGAGAACAACGGCGCTTGGGGACGATTCCTCGACGCCATACAGATGTTCGACGTCTACTCCTCGGTCTGGTTCTCCGCGATCTACCTGCTGCTGATGATCTCCCTCGTCGGCTGCATCATTCCCCGCACGAAGCAGCACTGGAAGGCGATGCGCTCGGTGCCGCCGAAGGCGCCGCGGCGACTGAGTCGGATGCCCGGCTACGCGAGCTTCACCTCGGCGCAGGGGGAGAACCGGTCGCGAGAGGCCGCAGATGAAGCTTTCCTCGATGCCGCCGAGGCACGGCTGAAGAAGTCCGGCTACCGGATCAACCGGCAGGCCGACCACATCGCCGCCGAACGCGGCTACCTGCGCGAGACGGGCAACCTCGTCTTCCACATCGCACTGCTCATGGCGACGCTGACGATGGCCATCGGGTCCCTCTTCGGCTACGAGGGGCAGCGCATCCTCGTCGAAGGGGACACGTTCACGAACTCGCTGGTCTCGTATGATTCGTTCGAACCCGGCTCCTACTACGATGCCGACAATCTGCCGGATTTCCGGCTCAAGCTCGACCGCTTCACCTCGACCTTCGACGATCAGGCCGCGGGCAACCAGTTCGGTCAGCCGCGCAGCTTCGACGCGCAGGTCACCACCACGGCCAACGGCGAGGACGAGACGCACACGCTCAAGGTCAACGAACCCGTCCGTGTCGCCGGCGTCGGCGTCTACCTCACCGGCAACGGCTACGCGCCCGAGGTGACCATCCGCGATGCGCAGGGCAACATCGTCCAGTCCGGACCGCAGGTGTTCGTCCCCGACGACGGCGACCCCGGCTACACCTCGGAGGGAGTCATCAAGGTCCCGGACTCGGCCGGAACCCAGATGGGCTTCGTCGGGGTCTTCCTGCCCACGGCCGCGCAGAACGAAGACGGCGACCTCGTCTCGAGCTTCGCCGAGCTGCGCAACCCCTACCTCGTGATGAGCGGGTACACCGGTGATCTCGGCCTCGACTCCGGAGTCCCGCAGTCGGTGTACTCCCTCGATGCCGATGAGATGACCGAGATGACCGATGACGCGGGCAATCCGCTGATCATCCAACTCGCCGAGGGGGAGACCCAGGAGCTGCCGGGCGGCGGTTCGGTGACCTTCGACGGGGTGAAGAAGTACATCGCCGTCGACATCTCGCAGGACCCGACACAGGGGCTGATGCTCATCAGCGCGGTCCTGGTCCTGGCGGGCCTCGGCCTGTCCCTGTTCGTCCCGCGACGTCGCGTGTGGGTGCGGATCAGGGGCGGTGAGGCCGAGGTGGCCGCGCTCGCCCGCGGTGAGGACCCGATGGTCGAGCGAGCGGTCGCCGACCTGGTCAAACAGCTGCGAGACCCCGAACCCGACGAGGATCGGGACGATGGCGAGAAGGAAAGATGAGCCAAAGCTACTACGCAGAGTAGAATGGCCGCGGTGTGCGAGTCCCGAAGCCTCGAACGGGCCTGTGCACAGCGATACTGACAGCTAGCGATTTGAGAGCACCTGAGGTGCGGAGGATGAATGGACGTCAACACTGACCTCGCAATGTGGTCGAACCAGTTGATCATCTCGGCGATGATCGTCTACGCCTTCGCCATGATCTTCTACGCCTTCGACCTGTTCGGCTCTCGGGAGCTCAAGACCTCTCAGACCTCCGTCGGCACCGCGGCCAAGGCCAGCTCCGTGCGTCGGACCAACCGGAAGACCGCGACGACTGCGGTCCTCGACCGGCCCGGAGACGATGAGTCCGCCGCTGCGACCGGCACCGACCCGGCTCCCTCCGCTCGGAGGAACCGACGCCGCGGGGCCCGCATCGGCACCTCGCTGCTCGTCCTGGCCGTCCTGCTCCACGCGGCGGCGGTGCTCACTCGCGCGCTGTCCGTCTCACGCGTGCCGTGGGGCAACATGATGGAATACGTCCTCACGGCCACGGTGATCACCGTCATCGTCTACCTCGTCGTCAACCTGAAGAAGGACGTGCGCTACCTCGGCACCTTCGTCTCCGGGGGAGTGCTGCTCAGCCTCGGGCTGGCGATCACCGTCTTCTACACCCCGGCGGCGAAGCTGATCCCGGCGCTCGATTCGTACTGGATCGCCATCCACGTGCCGATCGCGATCCTCTCGACCTCGCTGCTGTTCATCTCCGCGGCGCTGGCTCTGTTCCAGATCCTCAAGACCGTCCACGAGGACAGGGACCCGAAGTGGCTGCGCTTCATGAAGCGGCTGCCCTCGAGCACCGATCTCGAGCGGATCTCCTACACGATCGCGGCCGTCGGCTTCATCACCTGGACCTTCACCCTCATCGCCGGTGCCATCTGGGCGGAGGTGGCCTGGAGCCGCTACTGGGGCTGGGACTCGAAGGAGATCTGGACTTTCGTCGTGTGGGTCATCTACGCCGCCTACCTGCATGCTCGCGCCACGCGCGGCTGGGGTCCGACGAAGGTCGCGGTGCTCAACCTCATCGGCATCGCCTCGGTGGTCTTCAACTTCACCGTCGTCAACGTCTACTTCAACGGCCTGCACTCCTACTCCGGACTCGGCTGAGGGGAGTCGGACACTCCGGCGTCGGCCGAGAGGTGTCGGACACTCCGGAATCGGTTGAGAGGGGGCAGGTACCCCGGACTCGGCTGCGAGGGAGCAAATACTCCGGACTCGCTTGAGAGGGGGCGGACCGCAGCAAGTCGGCTCTGGCCAGTGCGGTGTCGCCCGCGGCCGGGGCCGAACCCCTGCCGTTCGACGACTCGGTCAGCGATGGTTCGGCGGCTCGGTCAGCGATGGTTCGGCGGCTCGGTCAGCGGCGGTTCGCGGCTCGGTCAGCGGCTGCCTCAGGGGGCGAGGACCGCTCGAACGGAGGTGACTTCGCGCTCCTGAAACGGCGACGGCTCGACCTACGACTGGAAGCTCTGTTTGCATACAGAGCTCTGTGTCGCAGAGCGAGCCGTCGGCCGTATCAGGCCGTCGGCGAGAGGATCGGCAGCCGCACGTGTCTCCAGATCAAGCGGAAAGCAGCCGATCGAAGACCGCAGAACTCTGGTTCGGAATCAGGCAGGTCAGGGCAGCCTGTGCTGTTTCGATGGCTGCCAGGAGGCTGGGCTGTGCTGGGGTGGGACTCTGTGAAGCTCAGTTCGAGCGACCGCGGCCATCGCCTTTGGTGCCGTGCTCATCGGAATCGGCAGAGGAGTCGCTGTCCTCGTCGGAATCCTCATAGGCGTCGGTCGACGACGAAGGCTCATCGTCATCGCTGGCCTGCGGAGCGTGCTTGCCGAGCTGGACCTCACGGTCGACCTGGCGCAGGTAGTCCTCATCATCGTCCGGAGCGACCTGTCCGCGCGGGCGAGCCGCCGAAACGGGCCTGCCCTCGGAACCACGGCCGAAAAGATACCAGAGGATGAATCCGAGTACGGGAATGAAGAGAATGATGAGCGCCCACGCGGGTTTGGGCAGGACTCGAATCAGACCCCGATCGCGCAACAGGCAATCGAAGAGTCCGTACAGTGTCACCGCTGCTGCCAGGACAATCGCGGCAATGAGAAATCGAGCCATGCGTCCAGGATAGTCCACGAACCTGAGCACGGACTCAAGCGTGCGGTGACGAGATGGTCACGATCGAGGGATACAATGGGCTCAATGCGCACCTTCTGGCTCTATTCTCTCGCCCGCCTCGGCATCATCGTCGCCGTGGGCCTCGTACTGTTCCCGTTCCTCGGACTCAATTTGCTCATGGCCGTCGCCGCGATCGTCATCGGCGCACTGCTGAGCTACCTGTTCCTGGGCAATATGCGTGCCCGAGTAGCGGCCGACATCGAAGCACGTGTGGCCAAGCGCGCCGTTGCGCCGAAGCGACGCAGCGCCGATGAAGCCGCCGAGGACCACATCGTCGACGAACGCATGGGCGACGAGGAACACGTCAGCGACGACGGGAACCAGAGCAAGTAGGAACCCGACTCGGGCATCCGGGCCCGGTTCAAGCGCGGGTCGCACTCCTTCCCGCAGCGCGGGTCTCAACTGTTCCCATAGGTGCGGTCACAAGCCCCCAAAGGAGCGCGCGTTTTCAGAAGGCTCATCCCCTCGGAGGGCACGGAGGACCGGGCCCAGCCCCCGGGCCCGGACCGAGTCCCCTCAGCGGGCCGGACCCAGTCCCATCAGAGGGCCAGACCGAGTCCCATCAGCGCGGCGAAGGCCAAGCCGGTCAGCCCGGTCGACTTGATCGGCGGAATCAGCCCTTGGCCGGACGTGCCGCTGAGAACCGTCTTGAGCGGGTTGAGGGCCGGCACCAGAGCGAGGATCGCCAATGCCACCGCCGGATGCCCATCGAGGATCGCCAGGGCCAGCAGCGCGAACGGCAGCAGCACCAGCACCGCATAGGCGATGCGGGCAGCGTTGTCGCCCAGCCGCACGGCCAGCGTGATCTTGCCCGCCTCGGTGTCGGTGGGGATATCGCGGAGGTTGTTGACCATGAGCACAGCCGAGGCGAGCGAGCCGATCGCCACAGCCCCGGCGAGGCCGCTCAGGCTGAGATGGCCGACCTGCATCCACATCGTTCCCAAGGTGGCGACGAGACCGAAGAAGACGAAGACGAAGACCTCGCCGAGGCCCATATACCCATAGGGCCTCTTCCCTCCGGTGTAGAACCACGCGGCGGCCACGGCGGCTGCGCCGACGATGAGGAACCACCACGCCTGCGAGATGAGGACGAGCACGATGCCGGCGAGACCGGCAAGACCGAAGAAGAGGAAGGCCGCACGCTTGACCGTATGCGCCTCGGCCAGACCGGTCGCGGTCAGACGCACCGGACCGACTCGCTCGTCGTCGGTGCCGCGGATGCCGTCGGAGTAGTCGTTGGCGTAGTTCGACCCGATCTGGAGGCAGAGAGCGACGAGCAGCGCGAGGAAGCCGCGCAGAAGTATCTGCGGCAGACTGACATGGTCGCCGCTGCCGGAGATGTCATCGAGGATGAACGCGGTGAATCCTCCGAGGGACCCGATCGCGGCGCCGGTTCCGATGAGGACGGGCGCGAGTGCCAGGGGCAGGGTGCGCAACCGAGCACCCGAGATCCACTGGGCGGCATCAGCCATAGGTTTCGGTCACCTTCCTCAGCATTTGCGGAACCGTCTCATATTATCGATTGTTCATCGGCAAGGGTATTCGGCAGCGGTGGCGTCGAGTTCGGCCGCGAGTTCGGCCGCGGCCTGCCGGTCGGGTTTGCCGATCGACCTGCTCGGGATCTCGTCGACGGCGAAGACGAGCTGCGGCAGCAGCTGCCCGCTCATCCCGTGATCGAGGGCGGTCAGTCGGCGGGCGAGCTCTCGCGGAGACTCGGTGATTTCGCGCAGAGGCTGGGCGAGCTCGCGCAGAGGCTCGGCGAATCTGACGAGGGCGACGATCCGCTTTCCCCACTCGGCATCGGGCACCCAGGTCACGAGCATCTCGGCGATGCCCTCGCGCTGCCAGCTCGGCAGCAGCCCGATCTCCAGCGCATGCGGAGACACGTTCGTGCCGCCGGAGACGATGATGTCATCGGCGCGGCCGAGCACGGTGAGCACACCCGCCTCGAGGCGCCCGAGATCGCTCGTGTGCATGATGCGCCTGCCCTGAACGTCGACCTCCAGGCCGGGGGAGTCCACGGGGGTGATGGTGCCGTCGGCGGCGATGTCGACATAGGCGTCGGCGACGACCGGGCCGGACAGATCGATGGTGCCCGACTCGGTGATGGTGATGTCGACGCCGTCGAAGGGCACGCCGTCGTAGACGCAGCCGCCGGCGGTCTCGCTCATCCCGTAGGTGCGCACGATCGACAGTCCTGCGGCATCCGCCCGATCGAGCAGCGCCGGTGGGATCGCCGCCCCGCCGAGGAGGATGTGATCGATCCTCGATGCCAGATCGGCGGCGTGATCGTCCTCGAGGATGCGGTGGAGCTGAGTGGGCACGAGCGAGGCGTAGGTGGGTCGGTCTCCTGCCCTGTCCAGCAGCTGGTCGGCCCCGGTGGTGAAGGATGCGGCGGTGAACCTCGCCGAGGTCGACCGCACCGGAGGCCTCCCGGCCAGTCGGGCACGCAGCTCCACCTGGAAACCGGCGATGTGATTGACCGGCAGACACAGGTACCAGTCGCCGGGCCCGGACAGGGACCGTTCGGTCGCCCGCGCCGAGGTGGTCAGGGCGCGGGCGGACAGGGCCACAGCCTTCGCCTGCCCGGTGGAGCCGGAGGTGAAGAGGATGAGAGCCGGACACGTTCCGGTGCCTGCCCACGAACTCGGGGCCGCCTCGGTGACGGCACCCTCGCGGTTTGCGGGCAGGATGAGGATCGAGTGTCCCTGAAGCGCTCGGTCGATGGCCTCGGGCAGGTCCTCGGGGCTGAGCTCGCGTGCGGTCACGATGGGTCCGGGCCGGGCCTTCAGTAGTACCAGGGGAACGGCGACCAGTCGGGGTCGCGCTTGTCGAGGAAGGCGTCGCGGCCCTCGACGGCTTCGTCGGTCATGTACCCCAGGCGGGTGGCCTCACCGGCGAAGACCTGCTGGCCCATGAGACCGTCGTCGACGAGGTTGAAGGCGAATTTGAGCATCCGCTGCGCGTTGGGGGACTTGCCGAGGATCTCCTTGGCCATCGTCAGGGCGGCCGTTTCGAGTTCGGCGTGGTCGACGACCTCGTTGACAGCGCCCATATCGGCCATCTCCTGCGCCGAATACGTGCGGCCGAGGAAGAAGATCTCGCGGGCCCTCTTCTGCCCGACCATCTTCGCCAGATACGCCGACCCGTAGCCGGCGTCGTAGGATCCGACATCGGCATCGGTCTGCTTGAACTTCGCATGCTCGCGGGAGGCGATCGTCATATCAGCCACGACGTGCAGACTGTGCCCGCCGCCGGCGGCCCAGCCGGGGACGACGGCGATGACGACCTTCGGCATGGTGCGGATGAGGCGCTGGACCTCGAGGATGTGCAGGCGCCCGGCACGAGCCGGATCGACACTCTCACGGGTCTCCCCGGAGGCGTACTGGTAGCCGGAGCGGCCGCGGATGCGCTGGTCGCCGCCGGAGCAGAACGCCCAACCGCCGTCCTTGGCACTCGGGCCGTTGCCGGTCAGCAGCACCGCACCGACATCCGAGGTCTGGCGGGCATGGTCGAGGGCGCGGTAGAGCTCGTCGACGGTGTGGGGCCGGAAGGCGTTGCGCACCTCGGGGCGGTCGAAGGCGATGCGCACGCAGCCGAGATCGCTGCCGTCGGCGGGGTCGATCGCCCGGTGGTAGGTGATATCGGTGAAGTCGAATCCGGAGACCTCACGCCACGCGGAGGGATCGAAGATATCTGAAACCGTCATGGTCCCCAGCCTATCGCTTGGCAGTGCTGTGCCGGTCCCGAGGTGTCCGGTGATCCGAACCCCACCGACGGCTGATGATTGATATCACATCACGCTGGAGTCGGGCATCGTCGAGGACAGGCGGATCACCAGTCGAGCGGATCACCAGTCGATGGGAGTCTGCGAGGACCGAAGTGCTTCCCTACCACCACATGAAGTGCTTCCCTACCACCACATCCAGGGCCTGACCGACGGGATGAGAGCCTTCGCGGACTCCTCGCTCGAGGCCCTCGACGACGACGCGGCTTCCCTGCTGCGCGAGCGGGTGCCCTCGTTCCTCGGACGCCTCTGACCGGGAGGGCGATAGTCTGGCCCCATGGCCGATTCACGTCCGTCCGCAGCCGCCTCGTCCGCAGCCGAGCTGCCCGAACGCTTCGAGGACCTCATCGACGAGGTGCACGTGCTGCGTCTGCCGATGGTGACTCGATTCAGAGGCATCACAGAACGCGAGATCGCCCTGCTGCCCGGGCCCGATGGGTGGGCCGAGTTCTCCCCGTTCACCGAATACGGCACCGAGGAAGCCAGCAGGTGGCTGCGTGCCGCCCTCGAATTCGCAGGTCTGCTGCCCGGCGACCGCGCGAGCCGGCCGACCGCAGGCAGCGCGAGCCGGCCGACCGCAGGCAGCGCAGCAGAGGAGGAGCCCCAGACCGTCGCCGTCAACGCCACGTTGCCGGCCTGCCCTGCCGAAGAGGTCGAGTCGGTACTGGCCCGGTACGGACACGTCGGCACCGTCAAGGCGAAGGTCGCCGAGCACGGAATCGACTCACTCGCCGATGACCTCGCCCGCCTGCGGCAGTTCCGTCGGATCCTGCCCGACACCACGCTGCGCCTGGACGCGAACGCCGGCTACAGCCTCGCCGAGGCGCAGCGCGCCTGCACCGAATTCGCCGACTTCGACCTCCAGTACTTCGAACAGCCGGTCGTCGGCGTCGAGGACATGGCCCGCTTGCGTGAGGAACTGGCCGACCGGGATCTGCCGATCGTGCTCGCCGCCGACGAATCGATCCGCAAAGCCGAGGACCCGCTGCGTGTGGCTGCGCTGGGTGCGGCCGAGGTCATCATCGTCAAGGTCCAGCCTTTGGGCGGCATCGCCGCGGGCCGGTCGGTCATCGACGCCTGCGGGCTGCCGGCCGTGGTGTCCTCGGCGCTGGAATCATCGGTCGGACTGGCCGCCGGTGCCAGGCTGGCCGCACAGCTGCCGCGCACCGACCGCAGCCGGGCACTGCTCGGCGACAGCCCGGCCTGCGGTCTGGGCACCGTCCGTCTCTTCGCCTCGGATGTCGTCGCCGACGATGCCGGGATGCGCCCGGTCGACGGCTTCGTCCCGGTCACGCGAATCGCCCCGGACCCTGACCGCCTGCAGTCTCTGGCGGTGGATCCGGGGCGATTCGACTGGTGGGCCCGACGACTCCAGCAGTGCTGGTCCCGTCTGCGGCTCGGAGAGCGGGAGCGTGGCGAAGGCGCGGGCTGAGGTCAGCCCGCGCTGCTGACGGCGTCGACGAATGCCTCGGCGGTCTGGGACACCGTCGCCTCGTCGACGTCGACGACATTGGCCGCGGTCACGATATTGTTGCCGACTCTGGCGCTGATGGAGTTCGTGTTGAGCACGGTCTGCCCGCCGGCGTCGATCGTGGCCTTGACTCCGACGGTCTCATCGGCGCCGGCGACCTCGGTGTCGAAGGGTTCGAAGTCCATCGACATCTCGATGCCCTGGGATCTGATGGTCACATCGCTGCATTCCTCGGTCACCTTGCTCGAGGTTCGAAGCTGAGACCCGGCCGCGTCCTCATCGGCGAGGCTGACCAGTCCCACGGACAGAGTGTTGTCACTCGAAACACCGGTGACCGTGGTGCTGTCACTGGCTTCGGCTGCCCCGAGCGCCGCCATCGACAGGTCCTTGCACTCGCTGGGTTCGAACTCGGCATTGTCGAGAGCCTTGAGAGCCTCGCTGCCGGAGGCCTCGCTGGTGTCGATGTACGTGAAGGACTGTCCCTGAGCATCCGTGGATTCGAGGAGCTCCTTCAGCGTCGCTTCGTCGAGCTGCGTCGCCTCCTCGGCTGCGGAGTCGCTGCTGTCCTCGTCCTGGCCGCCGTCTTGGCCGCCCGAACAGCCCGCAAGGGTCAGGCCGGTGATGAGCGCGATGGCTGGGAGTGTGCGTTTCATGATGGACCTCTCGAGTCAGCATTCAGTGGGGCGATCAGCGGTCGCAGAGCCGCGACT
>Ga0209487_1001054_pt1 | contig 23666 bp, 21 predicted proteins | sample Poulit2012_FD_187524 | JGI IMG/M metagenome (GOLD analysis project Ga0209487, IMG submission 187524) | Agricultural soil microbial communities from Georgia to study Nitrogen management - Poultry litter 2012 (SPAdes) (version 2) | ecosystem: Environmental > Terrestrial > Soil > Agricultural land...
CCGCCAGCCGGCCGTCGCCGAAGTGAGCACTCGGTCTCCTCGATGGGGTCGATGCCGCATCGCTGAGTCGGCGGCCAGCAGAGGCTGCGCCTACTGCGAGAGCGGGACCGCCCCGGGCGGCGCTCCTTGCCAGGTCTCGGCGGGGTCAGTACCATTGTCGCCCTCCCGGCCCGAGCCCGGGTGGGGACTCGGCACGCGTGGAGAGGTGGCTGAGTGGTTGAAAGCGCACGACTCGAAATCGTGTTTACGGCGACGTAACGAGGGTTCGAATCCCTCCCTCTCCGCCACATCCCGCCTGCAGCATTCGCACCCATCCAAGGGGCAGGAGGCGGAACCGCCATTGCTGCAATCGACCATGGAAGGGGATGACCGTATGCCCAGGTCGTCGACAGGGGTGCGCATGACGCCGGTGCGCCCGTTGACCTTGTCATTTGAAGATTCCGCCGGCGAGGCGCGCTTTCGCCGCGCCCACAACCGCGATGTTCTGCGCCAGGCTCGCTTCTCGCTGGGGCTGGGCGTGGTGGTCCACCTCGTGCTCGGCCTCCGGGGTCTCTGGTTTGCGCCCGCAGGCCATGAAGGGAGCTGGGGGCTGCTGCTGGCCGTCGTCGGTGTCCTGCTGGGCGGGCTGGCACTGACCTGGCTGAGGCCGGCGCGGGGGCGACTGCAGCTGCTGATGGGCAGCTGTGCCCTGCTGGCGGGGGTGGGTCCGCTGCTGTTGCTGCTGCTCCAGGGCCAGCTGGGGGCCGATGCCTATGCCTTTGGCGCCCTGCTGTTTGCCGTCTGGCTGTTCACCCTGTCCGGCCTGCGCTATGTGGTGGCCCTCTGGGCCTACGGCGCGCTGCTGCTGGGCAGCATGGTGGCCCACGCCCTGGCGCTGGAACTGCCCTTCTGCCAGACCATCTCCCTGCTGTTGCAGCTGCTGATCGTAGGGGTGCTGGCGGGGGCCGCGGGCTACATGATGGAGCAGCAGTGGCGCCGCCTGTTCGTGCAGACGGAATGGCTGGAGTCCGAGCGCAAGAGCCATGCCCATCGGGCCATGCACGATGCACTGACCGGCCTGCCCAACCGCCACTCCCTGCACCAGCGCCTGGAGGAGGCCCTGCATCGGGCCCGGCGCAATGGCCATCCCCTCAGTTTGCTGTTCATCGATCTCGACGACTTCAAGCCCATCAATGACCGCCACGGGCACCGTCTGGGGGATCAGGTGCTGGTGGAGCTGGCCCAGCGGCTGCGCGGAGCGGTGCGGGAAATGGACCTGGTGGCGCGCCTGGGCGGGGATGAGTTTGTCGTGCTGGCCGAGGGCACCACCACCGCCGGCACTGCCCAGGGGCTGGCGCCCAAGCTGCTGGAGGTAATCCAGCGCGGCATTGCCGTCAGCGGCACCACGGGGCCCCGCATCCTGCGGGTGACCGCTAGCATCGGCATCGCGGGGTATCCCCAGCACGGCCAGGAGGCGCGCCAGCTCCTCCAGCATGCCGACCAGGCCATGTACCAGGCCAAGGCCCAGGGCGGCGGAGTGGCCATCTATCACGCCGGCAATACCCCCGGGGAGGAGCACTCGGTCCAGATTGTGAACAATGAGTGAAGAGGGTGGAAATCGCCCCTCATGATCTGGCCGGGCCGGCCTGAAGCCGATGTAATGGCGGGGGAACCGGGGAGGAGCGGGAGTGCGCGGGGGAATCACCGTCAGGCTGTTCGGGGCCATGCTGGCCTGCATCGCCCTGGTGCTGGGCATCATGCTGACTGCCCAGCGCCTCGGGTTTCAGCACAGCTTTCTGAGCTATCTGAGCCAGCAGGAGGTGGAGCGGGCGGAATCCCTGGTCCAGGGGCTGTCGGCGCTGTACCGGGAACAGGGCAGCTGGCAGGCACTGCGTCGGGACCATCGGCTGTGGCGGCGGCTGCTGTGGCAGCATCAGCACCCGGCAGGCGAGAGCCCGGCCGACTCCCAGCCCGATGTCCTGGCCCTGGCGCCGCGGCTGACCCTGCTGGACCACCGCCGGGCCCTGGTGATCGGCAACCCCAGGCCGGCGGGCGACGCCGTGCACCGGGCCATCCTCGTCGAGGATGTCGAGGTGGGCTGGCTGGTCATCTCCCCCTATACGCGGCTGACCGATGCGGTGGACCTGCAGTTCGAGGCCCAGCAGCGCCGCGTTGCCTGGCTGGGGGCCCTGCTGGCGGTGGTGCTGGCGGGGCTGACGGCGGTGCTGCTGGCGCGCTGGTTTGTCGCCCCGCTGCAGCGCGTGGCCGCGGCCAGCCGCCAGCTGGGAGCGGGGGACTACCGGGTCCGGGTGCCCATCAGTGGACGGGATGAGCTGGCTTCCCTGGGCCGGGATTTCAACCGACTGGCAACAGCGCTGGAGGCCAACGAGCAGGCCCGGCGGGATTTCATGGCCGACATCGCCCACGAACTGCGCACCCCGCTCACCGTACTGAGGGGCGAACTGGAGGCCCTGGTGGACGGCGTGCGGCCGGTGAACCGGCCGGCCCTGGTCTCCCTGCAGCAGGAGGTGGCCACGCTGAGCCAGCTGGTGGAAGATCTCCGCCAGCTGGCCCTGTCCGATCGCGGCGGGCTGAGCTACCACCTGCTGCCCCTGGATTTCGCCGAGCTGGTGGCCGATGAAGTGCAGGCCGGCCAGCCGGCTCTGGCCGATGCCGGCCTGGAGCTGGACCACCGCCCCGCGCCCGGCCGGGCCCTGGTCCGCGGCGATCGGGAGCGGCTGCGCCAGCTGCTGCGCAACCTGCTGACCAACAGCCAGCGCTACACCGATGCGCCGGGAAGGGTGAGGGTGAGGCTGGCGGCGGCGGGGCCCTGGTGGCGGCTGACCGTGGAAGACAGCGCCCCCGGCGTGCCTCCCGAACACCTGGACCGACTGTTTGAGCGGCTCCACCGCCTGGAGGCCTCCCGCAGCCGCCGCAGCGGGGGCAGCGGCCTGGGGTTGGCCATTGCCCAGGCCATTGCCCGGGCCCATGGCGGAGACATTGCGGCCCGGGCTTCCGAGCTCGGCGGACTGGCGGTGGAAGTGACCTTGCCCCGGGAGGAGAGTGACCATGCGTCGTCCCATCCTGATTGTTGAAGACGAACACAAGGTGGCCGAACTGTTGCGCGACTACCTGGTCGCCGGCGGCCACGAAGTTCGCCATCTGGAGCGGGGCGACGAGGTGGTGGCGGCGGTGCAGGCCGAACCCCCCGAGCTGATTTTGCTGGATGTCATGCTGCCCGGTCTGGACGGCCTGGAGGTGCTGCGCCAGCTGCGCCGGTTCAGCGCGGTGCCGGTGATCATGCTCACCGCCCGCATCGAGGAAATCGATCGCCTGCTGGGGTTGGAGCTGGGGGCGGACGACTATGTCTGCAAGCCCTTCAGCCCCCGGGAGGTCATGGCCCGGGTCAAGGCCATTCTGCGTCGGATCGACCCCGATGCGACGCGACCCAGCGACCAGCTGGTGCTGGACGGAGATGCCTTCCTGGCCCGGTTCCGGGGCCGCCCGCTGGAGCTGACCCCGGTGGAGTTTCGCCTGCTGCAGGCCCTGCTGGAAACCCCGGGGCGGGTCTATTCCAGGGATCAGCTGCTGGACCGCATCTACGACGACCATCGGGTGGTGACGGACCGCACCGTCGACAGCCACATCAAGAACCTGCGCCGCAAGCTGGAGGAGGTCGCCCCCGGGGAAGAGCTCATCCGCTCGGTCTACGGCGTGGGCTACCGGCTCGAGCTGTAGGCCTCTCCACAGTTTCTCCTCGCTTGCGCCACCTTCTCTCCATGGAACGGAGCTAGAGTGAAGCCTGTCCATAGGACAAGCCACCAGGAGAACCCTGCCATGAAACGACATGAACCGAACCAGCTTGCCGCCGCCGCCCTGGTCGCCGCTCTGGCTGCCGCCGGCCTGACTGCCCACGCCGGGGAGCAGGACCGGTCCCGCCCCGCTCCGGCGGAGTGGATGCTGAAGAAGCTGGACCGCGACGAGGACGGCGTCATCACCCGGGAGGAATTCCGGGCCCCTGCGCTGGAGCGCTTTGACAAGCTCGACACCAACGGCGACGGGATGATTTCCCGGGAAGAGTGGACCGCAGGCGTCGATGCCCGCTTTGACAGGATGGATGCCAACGGCGATGGCCGGCTGGATCGCGACGAGCTGGATCAGGCGGCCAGCAAGATGAAGGACAGCATGAAGGAGGGCCGGCACCACGCCCGCAAGGACCACAAGGCGCGGGGCAAGGAGCGGCGCAATGGAGAACACCGGGAGCGCCGCCGGGAGCAGCGCTGAAGGAGGGACCGCCGGCAGCGACCCGGCGGTCCGGCGGCGCTCTAGAAGCGCAGTCCGCCGTCCATCTCGATGATGCGTCCCGTCACATAGTCGTTTTCAAAGAGATAGACCGCAGTGTGGCCAATCTCCTCGGGCCTGCCCAGGCGGCCCAGGGGAATGCCGGCGGTCATTTTTTCCAGCGCCTCGGGTTTCATGCTGGCCACCATGTCGGTGGCGATGAAGCCCGGGGCGATGCCGGCCACCCGGATGCCGTACCGAGCCAGTTCCCGCGCCCAGGTCACGGTCATGGCGGCCACCCCGGCCTTGGCGGCGGAGTAGTTGGTCTGGCCCATGTTGCCGGCCTTTGAAATGCTGGAGATGTTGAGGATCAGCCCCGGGCTGTCCAGCTCGATCATCTGCCGGGCGGCCTCCCTCCCACAGAGAAAGACCCCGGTGAGGTTGACGTCGATGACCGCCTGCCACTCGGCCAGGCTCATCATTTTTTCCACCTTGCCCTCCCTGGCCCGCACCAGCAGGCCATCCCGCAGAATGCCGGCGTTGTTGACGAGTCCGTGGAGGGCGCCGAAGTCCGTCGCCACCTGCTCGAACAGGGCGGTCACCTCCTCTTCCCGGGCGACATTGACGATCTGGCCCGAGGCCTCGCCGCCGGCCTGGCGGCACAACTCGGCGGATTCCTCCAGCCGCTGGGGGTCGAGGTCGGCCAGCACCAGCCTTGCCCCCCGCGCGGCGAGGCTGACCGCCATGGTCCGCCCCAGCCCCTGGCCGCCGCCGGTGACGACGATGACCCGATCTTGCAACTCCATGGCGCACTCCTCTTGTCACAGCCCGCTGAAAAGCGGGGCATTATTGCACAGCGGGGCGCTCCCGGGGCAGCCTGCCCTTGAAAGTGGCGCGGTCGTCCCCATGTCTGGCCTGCGACGCCGGGGCTTGACTCGGCCCTGCCGAGGCTTATCATTGGCGACGCGTTAGCACTCTCTGTCGAAGAGTGCTAAAAAGGGCGACACGGTGCACACCCTCATGGTGCCCGCCCACACAGAGTCCCGGGAATGCCCCGGGCATGGACTCATCGATTTTCGGGAGAATTGGCAGATGAAAATTCGTCCTTTGTACGACCGCGTGGTCGTTCGCCGCAAGGAAGAGGAAGAGACCTCCGCTGGTGGCATCGTATTGCCGGGCAGCGCCAAGGAAAAGCCCAATCAGGGCGAGGTCATTGCCGTGGGTGAGGGCAAGCTGCTGGAGAACGGCGAGCTGCGCCCGGTAGCCCTCAAAGTGGGCGATCAGGTGCTCTTCGGCCAGTACTCCGGCAACAACGTCAAGCTCGATGGTGAAGAATTGATCATCCTCGGCGAATCCGAGATCTTCGGCGTCATCGAGGGCTGAGGCGCCGGTGCGCATCACCCCCATCGAACCCGTTTGGAACTAGTCAGGAAGGATTGAAAACATGGCAGCCAAAGAGATTCAGTTCGGCGACAAGGCCCGTCAGCGGATGCTCAGGGGCATCAACCTGCTGGCGGACGCAGTCAAGGTCACCCTTGGGCCGCGGGGCCGCAACGTGGTGCTGGACAAGGCCTTCGGTGCACCCACCATCACCAAGGACGGCGTCTCCGTCGCCAAGGAAATTGAGCTCCAGGACAAGTTTGAGAACATGGGCGCCCAGCTGTTGAAGGAAGTGGCCTCCCGCGCCTCCGACGACGCCGGTGACGGCACCACCACGGCCACCGTGCTGGCCCAGGCCATTGTCACCGAAGGCCTGAAGGGCATCGCCGCGGGCATGAACCCCATGGACCTGAAGCGGGGCATCGACACCGCCGTCCGCGCCGCCGTCGAAGAGCTGCGCGCCATGGCCAAGCCCTGCGCCGACGCTCGCTCCATCGCCCAGGTGGGCACCATCTCCGCCAACAGCGACGAGACCATTGGCAAGATCATTGCCGACGCCATGGACAAGGTGGGCAAGGAAGGGGTCATCACCGTCGAGGAAGGCACCAGCCTGGACAGCGAGCTGGATGTGGTCGAGGGCATGCAGTTCGACCGCGGCTACCTGTCTCCCTACTTCATCAGCAACCAGGAGAGAATGGCGGTCGAGCTGGAAGACCCCTACATCCTGCTGGTGGACAAGAAGATCTCCAACATCCGCGATCTGCTGCCCCTGCTGGAGCAGGTGGCCAAGGCCTCCAAGCCCCTGGTCATCGTCGCTGAAGATGTCGAGGGCGAGGCCCTGGCCACCCTGGTGGTCAACAACATGCGCGGCATCATCAAGGCGGCTGCCTGCAAGGCCCCCGGCTTTGGCGACCGCCGCAAGGCCATGCTGCAGGACATCGCCATTCTGACCGGCGGTACCGTCATCTCTGAAGAGGTCGGCCTGGAGCTGGAAAACGCTACCCTGGAGCACCTGGGCAGCGCCAAGCGCGTCACCATGGACAAGGAAAACACCACCATTGTCGACGGTGCCGGCAAGCCGGAAGACATCGAGGCCCGGGTCAAGGAAGTGCGGGTTCAGATCGAGAACACCACCTCCGACTACGACCGCGAGAAGCTCCAGGAGCGCGTGGCCAAGCTAGCGGGCGGTGTGGCCGTCATCAAGGTGGGCGCCGCCACGGAAGTGGAAATGAAGGAGAAGAAGGCCCGGGTGGAAGACGCCCTGCACGCGACCCGCGCCGCCGTTGAAGAGGGCATCGTCCCCGGTGGTGGCGTGGCCCTGATCCGGGTGGTGGACAAGATCGCCGAGCTCAAGGGTGCCAACGACGACCAGAGCTACGGCATCAGCGTGGCCCGTCGCGCCATGGAGGCCCCGCTGCGCCAGATCGTCTCCAATGCCGGAGTCGAAGCTGCCGTGGTCGTGGACAAGGTCCGCTCCGGCGACGTCACCTATGGCTACGACGCCTCCAGCGGTGACTACGGCGACATGGTGGAGCTGGGCATCATCGACCCCGCCAAGGTAACCCGCACTGCGCTGCAGTCCGCGGCGTCCGTGGCCGGGCTGCTGATCACCACCGAAGCCATGGTGGGCGACCTGCCGGAAGAGAAGTCGGATGCTGCCGGCGTCCCCGACATGGGCGGCATGGGTGGCATGGGCGGCATGGGCATGATGTAAGCCCCGCCGCGTCAGGTCGGCCCCGCGGGGCCGGCCTCAGTTGCTTTGCAATGCCCGCATCCCCGGATGCGGGCATTGTCGTTTCTGGCCGTCGGCAACGGGCAGAGAGACCGGGCCAGAGGTCCGGAGCCAGGCAATGAAATGAAAGGAAGGGGAGGTTGGAGTGGGGCAGGGGACAGCGGGGTGGCCGCTGGGGCCACCCCGGGACTGGATCAGCCGGCGAGGTTCTTGTTGACGAACTCCCAGTTGACCAGCTTCCAGAACGCCTCCAGGTACTTGGGCCGGGCGTTGCGGTAGTCGACGTAGTAGGCATGCTCCCAGACGTCGACGGTCAGCAGCACGGTCACCGAGGTGTCGGTCAGCGGAGTTTCCGCATTGCTGGTGTTGACGATGGCCAGCGAGCCGTCGCCCTTCTTCACCAGCCAGGTCCAGCCGGAGCCGAAGTTGGTGGCAGCGCTGGTGGTGAACTGCTCCTTGAACTGCTCAAAGGAGCCAAAGGACTGGTCGATGGCCTCGGCCACGGCACCGGTGGGGGCACCGCCGCCGTTGGGGCTCAGGCAGTTCCAGTAGAAGCTGTGGTTCCAGACCTGGGCTGCATTATTGAAGACACCGCCCGAGCTGGAGCGCACGACTTCTTCCAGGGACTTTTTTTCGAACTCGGTACCGGCGGTGAGCTTGTTGAGGTTGTCCAGATAGGCCTGGTGGTGCTTGCCGTAGTGGTACTCCAGGGTCTCGGCGGAGATGTGGGGCTCCAGGGCATTCTGGGCGTAGGGAAGCGCAGGAAGTTCAAAAGCCATGATGTCGCTCGTCCTCAGGTTGATGAAAGCCGAACTGGCTGGGTGAATGTCAGCGAGGGCACTGACCAGGGCGCCACAGGATCGCTGACGCCGGACACGAACTGTAACAGAGATCCACCGTTCAGGCCATGGCTTGCCGCCGCGGAGAGGGCGGTGAAAATGCTTTCAAAACAAGGCAGTGCAGAGCGTGGTTGGCCGGCGCCCGGGAGGCCTCGGCAGCGGTGGCGACAGCCCCTGGCAGGGGGTGGATGGTTTCCCGCCGGGCGCGGTAAATGACATAATGCGTTCTTTTCAGCAGCGAGGGTTGGCAGTCTCCGATGAGCAGTCACGACAACGAGCCCCTGGACGTGCCCAGCATCGTGCCCGAGCGCGATGAAGATCGACCGGTCGGGCGCCGGCGGCCGACCCCCGAGGCGGCGCCCACTACCGCTTCCCGCGGTGGGGCCACGCTGCTTTGGGTCCTGCTGGGGCTGGCCCTGGCCGGCTGGAGCGGCTGGCAACAGTGGTTGCTGCTGCAGTCCGAACAGCAGCTGGCCAGCTATGAGAGCCGAGTGGCCGAACTGGAGCAGCGCCTCTCGGTCACCGACGAAAATGTCAGCGAGTCCAGCGTGGCCATGCAGGTCAAGCTCAAGGAGCTGGACAGCGAAATTCGCAAGCTGTGGGACAACGTGTGGAAGCGGGCCAGCAGGCAGCTGGAGGAGCACGACCAGCGGCTGGGGGCGCTGGACAAGACCCTGGAGGGCGCCAGAACCAGCCTGACCCGGGCTGAAAAGACCCTGGAGGAGCAGCAGAAGACCCTGACCGCCCTGGGCCGGCAGCTGGACAAGAGCAGCGGCCTGGATGCCACGGTGGAGCTGAACAAGCGCCAGCTGCAGGAGCAGAAAATCGTGGTCGAGACCCTGACCGGACAGGTGCGCGAGCTCAGGGAGCTCAGCAGCCGCCTGGAACAGCGGGTGGTGGCCAACGAGGAGTGGGTCCAGTCCATCAACGCCTTTCGCCGCCAGGTTAACCGCGACCTGCTGACCCTCAAGGAGGGGGGCTCCTGACTGCCCGGCCAGACCCGACAGCAAGACCAACATGAGGATGACGAGCGCATGACCGCCATACGCCAGGAAGACCTGATCCAGAGCGTTGCCGACGCCCTGCAGTACATTTCCTACTACCACCCGACAGACTTCATCGAGGCCGTGCACCGGGCCTGGCAGCACGAGCCCAATCCGGCGGCCAGGGACGCCCTGGCCCAGATCCTGATCAACTCCCGCATGTGCGCCCTGGGCAAGCGGCCCATCTGCCAGGACACCGGCATCGTCACGGTGTTTCTCAACGTCGGCATGAATGTGCGCTGGGAAGACGCCACCATGGGCGTCACCGAGATGATCAACGAGGGCGTGCGCCGGGCCTACAGCCATCCCGACAACATTCTCCGGGCCTCGCTGCTGGCCGACCCCGATGGCGAGCGGCGCAACACCGGGGACAACACCCCGGCGATCATTCACTACCAGCTGGTGCCGGGCGACACCGTGGAGGTCCACGTCGCCGCCAAGGGCGGGGGCTCCGAGGCCAAGTCGCAGTTTGCCATGCTCAATCCCTCGGATTCGGTGGTCGACTGGGTGCTGGACCGGGTGCCCCGGATGGGCGCGGGCTGGTGTCCCCCCGGCATGCTGGGCATCGGCATCGGCGGCACGGCGGAAAAGGCCATGCTGCTGGCCAAGGAGTCCCTGCTGGACCCCATCGACATCCAGGCGCTGCGCCAGCGTGGAGCCAGCAACCGCGCCGAGGAGCTGCGGCTGGAGCTGTATGACGGCATCAACCGCCTGGGCATCGGTGCCCAGGGCCTGGGCGGGCTGACCACGGTGCTGGACGTCAAGGTCCGGGACTACCCCACCCATGCGGCCAACAAGGCGGTGGCCATCATTCCCAACTGCGCCGCTACGCGGCATACCCATTTTGTGCTGGATGGTTCGGGCCCGGCGCAGCTGACACCCCCCAGCCTGGACCTGTGGCCCGACATCCAGCGCGACGAGGGCGACTCCGTCCGGCGGGTCAATCTGGACGCCATCACCCCCGAAGAAGTGCAGAGCTGGCGCCCCGGCGATGTCCTGCTGCTGTCGGGCCGGATGTACACCGGCCGGGATGCCGCCCACAAGCGCATGGTGGACCTGCTGGCCGCCGGCGAGAGCCTGCCGGTGGATCTTCGGGGACGCTTCATCTACTACGTCGGGCCGGTGGACCCGGTCCGGGATGAGGTCATGGGCCCGGCCGGACCCACCACCGCCACCCGCATGGACAAGTTCACCCGCACCCTGCTGGAGGAGACCGGCCTGCTGGGCATGATCGGCAAGGCCGAGCGGGGGCCGACGGCCATCGAGGCCATCCGCGACCACCGCGCCGTCTACCTCATGGCCGTGGGCGGGGCAGCCTACCTGGTCTCCCAGGCCATTCGCTCGGCCCGGGTGGCAGCCTTTCCCGAGCTCGGCATGGAGGCGGTCTACGAATTCGAGGTGGAGGACATGCCGGTGACCGTGGCCGTGGACAGCCAGGGCGAGTCGGTCCACGAGACCGGCCCCAGAATCTGGCAGGCCCGCATCGAGGAAGAGCAGCTGGAGCTGATCTGAGGACGCCCGTGGCCATGGCAAGCTTCTACTGGCACGACTACGAGACCTGGGGGGCCGACCCGAGCCGGCACCGGCCGGCCCAGTTTGCCGGCCTGCGCACCGACTTCGAGCTCAACGAGGTCGGCGAGCCCCTGGTCATCGAGTGCCATCCTCCCGGGGATGACCTGCCCGAGCCCGAGGCCTGCCTGATCACCGGGCTCACCCCCCAGCGCACGGCGGAGCGGGGGGTGAGTGAGGCGGAGTTCATCGCCGCCATCCACGCCGAACTGGCCGCCCCCCGAACCTGCGGTGTGGGCTACAACAGCCTGCGTTTCGACGACGAGGTGACCCGCTACACCCTGTATCGCAACTTTCACGACCCCTATGCCCGGGAGTGGCAGAACGGCAATTCGCGCTGGGATCTGCTGGACGTGGTGCGCACCTGCCATGCCCTGCGGCCCGAGGGCCTGCAGTGGCCCCTGCGGGAGGACGGCGCGCCCAGCTTTCGGCTGGAAGACCTCAGCCGGGCCAACGGCCTGGAGCACGAGCAGGCCCACGATGCCCTGTCCGATGTCCGGGCCACCCTGGGCCTGGCCCGGCTGCTGCGGCGACACCAGCGCTCGCTGTTCGACCATCTGCTGGCCCTGCGGAACAAGCACCACGTGGCCAAGCTGGTGGACCCCGGTCAGCAGCGTCCGCTGCTGCACATCTCGGGCATGTTTCCCGCCAGCCGGGGCTGCGCCAGCCTGGTCCTGCCCCTGGCCTGGCATCCGCAGAACCGCAACGCGGTGATCTGCCTCGACCTCGCCGGCGATCCCCGCCCCCTGCTGGAGCTGGAGGGCGAGGCCCTGCGCCAGCGGGTCTTTGGCACTGCCGAGGAGCGGCGGGACCATCCTCGCCTGGGCCTGAAGCTGATCCACATCAATCGCAGCCCGGTGGTGCTGACGCCGCGCCTGCTGGATGCCGCCACGGCCCGTCGCCTGCAGCAGGACCTGCCGGCCATGGAGCGCCATTTCCAGTGGCTGCAGACCGAGCTGGGCGATCCCGCTGCCGCCGCGCTGGTCCAGCAGCGGCTGCAGCAGCTCTATCAACCGGCGGAGGACCGGCCCGCCCGGGATGTCGACGCCGGCCTCTACCAGGGTTTTCTGCCCGAGTCCGATCGCTCCCTGCTGCCCCAGGTTCGGGAGCTGGCGCTGACCGACCTGAGCGGCCGCTTCCCCTTCCGGGACGAGCGGCTGACCGAGTTGCTGTTTCGCTACCGTGGCCACAATGCCGCCGCCCTGCTGGGCCCGGCGGAGCAGCAGCGCTGGGCCGACCATTGCCGGCAGCGCATCGAGGCCCGCTGGGGCCCGGGGGGGCAGGACTATGCCCGCCGGCTGGAGCAGTTGTCGGCCGGGGCCAGCGAGGCCGATGCCGCCGTGCTGCAGGCCCTGCAGCGGTGGCTGGAGCTGCGCCGCCAGCAGCTGGCCCTGGGCTGATTGGCCCGGGCGCTTTATGTGCCCCTCCGGCGGCGCTAAGATAGCCCGCAGCAAGGGGCCGCCCTGGGGCAGCCGCGGCCTGTCGCCAGCGAGGAGCCACCCGTGAAATTTCCCGGCAGTCACATCCTTTCCATCGAGCAGCTCGAGCGCATGGACATCGAGCGCGTGTTTGCGGTGGCCGATCGCATGGAGCCCTATGCCCACCGGCGGCGGGTGACCCGCGTGCTGGACGGCGCCATCCTGGGCAATATGTTCTTCGAGCCCTCCACCCGCACCCGCATCAGCTTTGGCTGTGCCTTCAACCTGCTGGGTGGCGAGGTCCGGGAAACCACCGGCATCCAGTCCTCGGCCCTGGCCAAGGGGGAGTCCCTGTACGACACGGCCCGGGTCCTGTCGGGCTACAGCGATGTCATCGTCATGCGCCATCCCGAGGCGGGCTCGGTGGCCGAATTCGCCGCCGCCAGCCGCGTGCCGGTGATCAACGGCGGCGACGGCACCAACGAACATCCCAGCCAGGCCCTGCTCGACCTGTACACCATGCGCAAGGAGCTCCATCACCAGGGCCGCGATGTCGATGGCCTGCGGGTGGCCATGATCGGCGACCTCAAGTACGGCCGCACCGTGCACTCTCTGTGCAAGCTGCTGACCCTCTACCAGGGCGTGACCGTAGCGCTGATCTCACCGCCCGAGCTGCGCATGCCGCCAGAGATCGTCGAGCAGATGCGCACCGCCGGCCTGCAGGTGGTGGAGTCGGACTGCCTGGAGGAGAGCATCGCCCACGTCGACATCGCCTATTCCACCCGGATCCAGGAAGAGCGCTTCAGCAGCCCCGAGGAGGCCCGCCACTACCAGGGCCGCTATCGCCTCAACCAGGCCATCTACACCCGCTACTGCGAGCCCAACACCGTCATCATGCATCCCCTGCCCCGGGATTCCCGACAGGGCGCCAGCGAGCTGGATGTCGACCTCAACGACCACCCCAACCTGGCCATCTTCCGCCAGGCCGACAACGGCGTGCTGGTGCGCATGGCCCTGTTCGCCCTCATCCTGGATGTGGCGGAGCAGGTGGATGACCACGCCCGAGATGTCAACTGGTATACGGAGCGGCGCTTCTGATGGCTCGACAGCCCACCTTTGGACGCGGCGACGTCGAAGTGCAGGAACAGCAGCTGCTCTACCGGGGCTTCTACACCATGCGCCGGCTGAGGCTGCGCCACCGCCTGTTTCGCGGTGGCTGGGGCCAGCCCCTGGAGCGGGAGCTCTTCGTGCGCCCGGATGCCGTGGGGCTGCTGCCCTACGATGCGGGCCGGGATGCCGTGGGGCTGGTGGAGCAGTTCCGCGTCGGCGCGCTGGAGCAGGGCGACTCGCCCTGGCTGCTGGAACTGGTGGCCGGGCTGATCGACAGCGACGAGGCGCCGGAGCAGATTGCCCGCCGGGAAGCCGTGGAGGAAGCCGGTCTGGAGGTGACGGCCCTGGAGCCGGTCTACCGCTACTTCTCCAGCCCCGGGGGCAGCGATGAATACTTCCACCTCTACTGTGCCCGGGTGGAGCTGGAGCAGGAGGGCGTGTTTGGCCTGGCGGAGGAGAGCGAGGACATCCGCCTCCACATCCTGCCCGCCGAGGCCGCCCTGGCGCTGCTGGAGCAGGGGCGCATCCACAACGCCCACACCGTCATTGCCCTGTTGTGGCTGCAGCGGGAGCGGGAGCGCCTGCGGGAACAGTGGCGTTGAGCCGGGCGGGAACCGGCCTGCTCCGGTCCAGCCTGCTGGTGGGGGCGATGACCGCCCTGTCCCGGCTGCTGGGGCTGCTGCGGGATGTCAGCTTCGCCATCTTCATCGGCGCTGGCGCCAATGCCGATGCCTTTTTCATCGCCTTCAAGATCCCCAACTTCCTGCGCCGACTGTTTGCCGAGGGGGCCTTCTCCCAGGCCTTCGTACCGGTGCTGGCCGAGCACCGCGAGCGCGAGGAGCGCACCGGTCAGCCCCAGGTCCAGGCCCTGGTGGACCGGGTGGCCGGGGGCCTGGCGGGGGTGCTGCTGGCGGTGACCTCCCTGGCGGTGGTGGCCGCTCCGCTGGTGGCCGCTCTGTTTGCCCCGGGCTTTGTCAGCCAGCCCTATAAGTTCGCCCTGGTCGTCGACCTCATTCGCATCTGCTTTCCCTACCTGCTGCTGATTTCTCTGACCGGCTTTGCCGGCGCCGTGCTGAACAGCTACGGCCGCTTTGCCGTGCCGGCCTTCACCCCGGTGCTGCTCAACCTCTGCCTCATCGGCGCCGCCTGGTGGGGCGGGCGCCAGGGGGAGGAGCCCGCCTATGCCCTGGCCTGGGGAGTGCTGCTGGCCGGCCTCTGCCAGCTGCTGTTTCAGCTGCCCTCCATGCACTACCTGGGCCGTCTGCCGAGGCTGCGCTGGGACTGGCAGCACCCCGGAGTGCGCCAGGTCATCACCCTGATGCTGCCGGCCCTGTTCGGGGTTTCAGTGGCCCAGATCAACCTGCTGCTGGACACCGTGCTGGCCTCCTTTCTGCCCACCGGCAGCGTGTCCTGGCTGTATTTTTCCGACCGTCTGGTGGAGCTGCCCCTGGGCGTGTTCGCCATTGCCATTGCCACCGTGGCCCTGCCGAGCCTGTCCCGGCACAGCGCCCGGGATTCCGGCGCGGCCTTCAGCGCCACCCTGGACTGGGCCCTGCGGCTGGTGCTGATGATTGCCCTGCCGGCCACGGTGGCGCTGCTGATCATGGCCGAGCCCATCCTCATCACCCTGTTCCAGTATCGGGAAACCCTGCCCCGGGATGTCCACATGGCCAGCTTCAGCCTGATGGCCTACACCCTGGGGCTGACCGCCTTCATGCTGATCAAGGTGCTGGCGCCGGGGTTTTATGCCCGCAAGGACACCCGCACCCCGGTGCGCATCGGGGTCATCGCCATGGTGGCCAACATGGTGCTCAACCTGGTCTTCGTGCTGCCGCTGCACGCCTGGCTGCAGCTGGGGCATGCCGGCCTGGCCCTGGCCACGGCGACCTCGGCCTGGCTGAATGCCGGCCTGCTGTGGCGGGGGCTGCACCGCGAGGGGGTCTGGCAGCCGGGGCCGGGCTGGCGCCGGTTCTGGCTGCAGCTGGGCCTGGCCACGGCGCTGATGGCAGTCCTGCTGGCGTGGTGGCTGCCCCCCGCTGCCCACTGGCTGGCCCTGGACTGGCTCCAGCGCACCCTGGGGCTGCTGGCCCTCTGCGGCGCCGGTGGTTTGCTCTATGTGGCCACCCTGGTTGCCACCGGGCTGCGCATGGGCGATTTGAGGGGGCAGGGGAGTTCGCTATAATCGCCCCTTGACGAACAGCCGGCTGCAGGTGGGCATGGAGCTAATACGAGGTTTGCACAACCTGCGACCCGGTCACCGGGGCTGCGTCGCAACCATCGGTGCCTTCGACGGCGTGCATCACGGTCACCGAGCGGTGCTGCAGCAGCTGCTGGATCAGGGCGAGCGATTCCAGCTGCCCACCACGGCGGTGGTCTTCGAGCCGCTGCCCCGGGAGTTTTTCAACCCGGGCAAGGCGCCGCCCCGGCTGATGAGCTTTCGCGAGCGCTTCGAGGCGATGCGGGAGCTGGGGGTCGACCGCATGCTGCGCATCCCCTTCACCGAGCGGTTCCGGGCCATGGGTGCCCGGGAGTTCATCCGCCGGGTCTTCGTGCAGGGGCTGGGCATTCGCTACATCGTCGTGGGGGACGACCTGCGCTTTGGTCGCAATCGCGGCGGCGACGTCAACGTGCTGCGCCGGGCAGGAAGGCGCTACGGCTTTGAGGTGGCCCCCACCGAGACCCTCATCATCGCCGGAGAGCGGGTCAGCAGTACGCGCATCCGGCAGGCCCTGCAGCGCGCCGACTTCGCCCTGGCCGAGGCCCTGCTGGGCCGGCCCTACAGCATTTCGGGCCGGGTCATCGTCGGCCAGCAGCTGGGCCGCACCCTGGGTGCCCCCACTGCCAACCTGCAGCTGCGGCGACTGCGGGCGCCGCTGTCGGGGGTCTATGCCGTAGAGGTGCTGGGCGTGGAGGGCCGCCCCCTGCCGGGAGTGGCCAATGTGGGGGTGCGCCCCACGGTGGACAACCTGCCCAGAGCCATCCTGGAAGTCCACCTCATCGATTTCAGCGGAGACCTGTATCGGCGCAACATCACCGTGGTCTTCCGACGCAAGCTGCGCGAAGAGATCCGTTTCGACTCCCTGGCCGCACTCCAGGCCGGTATCCAGCGCGACATCCAAGCAGGGCGCAACCATTTCGGCCTGGCCCCGGCCGCGCACAACTGACAGGCATCATGAGCGACTACAAGCACACCTTGAATCTGCCCCACACCGATTTCCCCATGCGGGCCAATCTCGCCCGGCGGGAGCCCGAGCGGCTGAAGCGCTGGCAGCAGCGCAAGCTCTACCAGGCCCTGCGCCAGGCCCGGGCCGGCCGGCCCCGCTACGTGCTGCACGACGGCCCTCCCTATGCCAACGGCGACATCCACATCGGCCATGCCGTCAACAAGATTCTCAAGGACATCGTGGTCAAGGCTCGAACCCTGGATGGCTACGATGCGCCCTATGTGCCGGGCTGGGACTGCCACGGCCTGCCCATTGAGCTCAACGTGGAAAAGCGTGTCGGCAAGCCGGGGGTGGACATCGACGCCGCGGCTTTTCGGGCCGCCTGCCGGAGCTATGCCGCCGAGCAGGTCGAGGGCCAGCGCCAGGACTTCGAGCGCCTGGGCATTCTCGGTGACTGGCAGCACCCCTACCTGACCATGGATCCCCGCTTCGAGGCGGACATCATCCGCGCCCTGGGCGAGGTGGCGGCCCGGGGGCACCTGCACCAGGGATCCCGGCCGGTGCACTGGTGCATGGACTGTCGCTCTGCCCTGGCCGAGGCCGAGGTGGAGTACCGCGACCGGACCTCGCCGGCCATCGATGTACTGTTCGCCGCCGTCGACGGCGGTGAGCTGGCCCGGCGCCTGCAGCTGGAGGTCGCCGCCGACGACCTGGTCGGGGTGGCCATCTGGACGACCACGCCCTGGACGCTGCCGGCCAACCAGGCTGTGGCCCTGCATGCCGATCTGGCCTACACCGCCCTGGGGCTAGAGCGGGACGGGCAGCGCCAGTGGGTGGTGGTGGCCGAGGCCCTGCTGGACGCCGTGGCGAACCGGCTCGGGGTGGAGCCCGTGGCCCGTGGCCGCGCCACCGGAGCCGAGCTGGAGGGCCTGGCGCTGCAACACCCTTTTCTGGAGCGCCAGGTGCCCGTCATTCTCGGCGAGCACGTCACCACCGACGGCGGCACCGGCGCCGTGCACACCGCTCCGGGCCACGGCCTGGAGGACTATCTGGTGGCCCGGCGCTACGACCTCGAGGTGCTCAACCCGGTGGGGGACAACGGCGTCTTCTACCCCGAGACCGAATACGTGGGCGGCGAGCACGTGTTCAAGGCCAATGGCCGGGTCCACGACGTGCTGGTGGAGGCCGGTCGACTGCTCCACCAGGCCGACCACGAACACAGCTATCCCCACTGCTGGCGGCACAAGAGCCCGGTGATCTTCCGGGCCACGCCCCAGTGGTTCATCAGCATGGAGCAGGCCGGACTGCTGGCTGCGGCCCGGGAGGAAGTGGAGCGGGTGCAGTGGCTGCCGAGCTGGGGCAAGGCCCGCATCCAGGGCATGCTGGAAGACCGGCCCGACTGGTGCATTTCCCGGCAGCGCACCTGGGGCGTGCCCATCGCTCTGTTTGTCCATCGCCGCACCGGAGCCCTTCACCCGCGCACCGCCGAGCTCATCGAAGAGGTGGCCCGGCGGGTGGAGCAGCGGGGCGTAGATGCCTGGTTCGAGCTGGATCCCGCCGAGCTGCTGGGCGACGAGGCCGACGACTACCTCAAGGTCGACGACACCCTGGACGTCTGGTTCGACTCGGGGGTTACCCACTACGCCGTGCTGGACCAGCGCCCCGAGCTGGGGCGTCCCGCCGACCTCTATCTGGAGGGTTCAGATCAGCACCGTGGCTGGTTTCAGTCCTCGCTGCTGAGCAGCGTGGCCATCCAGGGGCAGGCGCCCTATCGCACCGTGCTGACCCATGGCTTCACCGTCGATGCCCGGGGCCGCAAGATGTCCAAGTCCCTGGGCAACGTGATGCCGCCCCAGGAGATCATGGACCAGCTCGGCGCCGACATCCTGCGGCTGTGGGTGGCCGCCACGGACTACCGCGCCGAGATGACGGTGTCCCGGGAAATCCTCAATCGCACCGCCGATGCCTACCGCCGCATTCGCAACACGGCCCGCTTCCTGCTGGCCAACCTGGTCGGCTTCGACCCGGCGACCGATGCCCTGCCGGCGGAGAAGATGCTGGACCTGGACCGCTGGATCATCGATGCGACGGCTCGCCTCCAGGACGACCTCGTCGCCGCCTACGAGGGCTTCCAGTTTCACCAGGTCTACCAGCGGGTGCACAACTTCTGCGTGGTGGAGCTGGGCAGCTTCTACCTGGACATCATCAAGGACCGCCAGTACACCACCCAGGCAGAGAGCCGGGCCCGGCGCTCCGCTCAGACCGCCCTCTACCAGGTCGCCGAGGCCCTGGTGCGGTGGATCGCCCCGGTGCTCAGCTTTACCGCCGACGAGCTCTGGGAGCACCTGCCGGGCGGCGAGCGGGACACCGTCTTTCTGGCCGAGTGGTACGACGGCCTGGAGCGCCTGCCGGAGGATGCCGCCATGGGCGATGCCTTCTGGCGGCAGCTGCTGGCCGTCAAGGGCGAGGTCAACCGCGCCATCGAATCCCAGCGCCGCGAAGGTCTGCTGCGGGGCAGCCTCCAGGCCGAGGTGGATCTCTACTGCGCTCCCGAGCTGGGCCGTCAGCTGGAGGCCCTGGGCGAGGAGCTGCGCTTTGTCCTGCTGACCTCCGAGGCCCGGGTGCATGCCCTGGCCGAGGGCGAGAAGCCGGGAGAGGCCACCGAGCTCCCGGGCCTGCGTCTGGCGCTCCAGGCCAGTGCCCACAGCCGCTGTGCCCGCTGCTGGCACCACCGCCCCGATGTCGGCAGCCACGCCGATCACCCGGAGCTCTGCGGTCGCTGCCTGGACAACATCAGCGGCCCCGGCGAGCGGCGCCACCATGCCTGAGCCACGGCGGGAGCGGCGGCTCTTCTGGCGCTGGCTGGCCCTGGCCCTGGTGGTGGTGGTCCTGGACCAGTGGACCAAGCACCTGGCTGAGCTGTGGCTTCAGCCGAGCCGCCCCCTGACGGTGATGCCGGTTCTCGACCTGGTGCTGCAGTACAATGCCGGAGCAGCCTTCAGCTTCCTCGCCGATGCCGGGGGCTGGCAGCGCTGGCTGCTGGCGGCGGTGGCGCTGGGCGTCAGCCTGCTGCTGATTGCCTGGCTGCGGCGACTGGGCACCGGCCAGGGGCTGCTGGGCTGTGGCCTGGCCCTGCTGCTGGGCGGCGCCCTGGGCAACCTCTGGGATCGTTTGAGCCTCGGCCAGGTCGTCGACTTCATCGGCCTGCACTGGCAGGGGCACTATTTCCCCGCCTTCAATGTGGCCGACAGCGCCATCACCTGTGGCGTGATCCTGCTGCTGCTGGACTGGTGGCGCAACCCCGGGCCCGGCAGCGGGCCCTCCGTCGAGGAGACCCCCCATGAGCAATGACCGGATCGGACCCGAGAGCCGGGTCACGCTGCACTTCAGCCTGCGCCTGGCCGATGTGGAGCCGGACGGCGAGGGCGAGGTCGCGGAACTGGAGAATACCTTTGACGACGAGCCCGCCCAGCTGGTCATCGGCGATGGCAGCCTGCTGCCGGGCTTCGAGCGTCGCCTGCTGGGCCTGAAGGCCGGCGACCGGGAGCGCTTTCACATGCTGCCGGTGGACGGTTTCGGCCACCCCCGTCCGGACAATGTCCAGCGCGTCCCCAGGAGCCGCTTTGCCGACGGGCTCGATCCCGAGCCGGGTGCGGTGCTGGGCTTTGTCGACGCCAGCGGCAGCGAGGTCCCCGGCATTGTCGAGGGCGTCGAGGGCGATCAGGTGGTGGTGAACTTCAACCACCCCCTGGCCGGGCGGGAGCTGTTGTTTGAAGTGGCAATCATTGCAGTGGACAATTAGGGCCTGTGCATGCCGTCGGCGTCGACCGGCGAGGGCGGCGGGAAAGGGAGGAACAGGCCCTGGGCACTTCAACGAGGAGGGCTGACATCATGACGGCACCCGAAATCCTGCTGGCCAATCCCCGGGGCTTCTGCGCCGGAGTGGACCGGGCCATTGAAATTGTCAATCGCGCGCTGGAACTGTTTGGCGCTCCCATCCACGTGCGCCACGAAGTGGTCCACAATCGCTTTGTCGTGGATGACCTGCGCCAGCGGGGGGCGGTCTTTGTCGAGGAGCTGGACGAGGTGCCGGATGACAGCATCGTCATCTTCAGCGCCCACGGCGTCTCCCGGGCGGTTCAGGAAGAGGCTGAGCGCCGGGGCCTAAAGGTGTTCGACGCCACCTGCCCCCTGGTGACCAAGGTCCACATGGAGGTCATCCGCTATGCTAGGGCCGGCCGCGAGTGCGTGCTCATCGGCCACCGCGGCCACCCCGAGGTGGAGGGCACCATGGGCCGCTATGATCACTCCCGGGGCGGCCACATCTATCTGGTGGAAGACGTGGAACAGGCCCGCCAGCTCGAGGTACGCAACCCCCGCAGCCTGCGTTATGTCACCCAGACCACGCTGTCCATGGACGACACCGCCCAGGTCATCGATGCTTTGCGCCAGCGCTTTCCCGACATCAGCGGCCCGCGCAAGGATGACATCTGCTACGCCACCCAGAACCGCCAGGATGCCATCCGGGAACTGGCCACCCAGTGCGAGCTGGTGCTGGTGGTGGGCTCGATCAACAGTTCCAACTCCAACCGCCTGAGGGAGCTGGCCGAGCGCATGGGCGCCCGGGCCTTTCTGGTGGACAGCCAGAACGACATCGATCCCTCCTGGCTGCAGGGCGTGGCCCGCATCGGCATGAGTGCCGGGGCCTCGGCACCGGAAATCCTGGTCCGCCAGGTCATCGAGCGGCTCCAGCAGCTGGGTGCCCGCCCCCCCCGGGAGCTGCCCGGCCGGGAGGAGCACATCACCTTCAGCCTGCCCCGCGAACTGCGCTGGGTCGACGCCTCCTGACCCGGCCACCCCCGCGGGGCCCAGGAGCCGCGGTGGCGCCGCTGCCACGGAGCGGACCTCAGCGCAGCGAGCTTTCCGTCGGCGCGATGCGCGGGTTCTCGCCCCTTTCGTTTCCCCCGCGAAAGCGGGGGCCCAGGAGCCGCGGTGGCGCCGCTGCCACGGAACGGACCTCAGTGCAGCGGACTTTCAGCCAACACGATGCTCGGGTTCTCGCCCCCTTCGTTTCCCCCGCGGAAGCGGGGGCCCAGGAACCGCGGTGGCGCCGCTGCTGCGGAACGGACCTCAGCGCAGTGGGCTTTCCGACAACACGATGCTCGGGTTCTTTTGAAAACCAGCACGCTCCGTGCCTCGGAGCCTTTGGCGGTCCGATGCCCTCTTGGTTGCCACCCAGCGTCCCGTGGCCCCTGGCTCCCGGCGTTCGCCGGGAAAACGAGAATAAGCTTCCCCCGCGCTCCTTCTTCGTTTCCCCCGCGAAAGCGGGGGCCCAGGAGCCGCGGTGGCGCCGCTGCCACGGAACGGACCTCAGTGCAGCGGACTTTCAGCCAACACGATGCTCGGGTTCTCGCCCCCTTCGTTTCCCCCGCGGAAGCGGGGGCCCAGGAACCGCGGTGGCGCCGCTGCTGCGGAACGGACCTCAGCGCAGTGGGCTTTCCGACAACACGATGCTCGGGTTCTTTTGAAAACCAGCACGCTCCGTGCCTCGGAGCCTTTGGCGGTCCGATGCCCTCTTGGTTGCCACCCAGCGTCCCGTGGCCCCTGGCTCCCGGCGTTCGCCGGGAAAACGAGAATAAGCTTCCCCCGCGCTCCTTCTTCGTTTCCCCCGCGAAAGCGGGGGCCCAGGAGCCGCGGTGGTGCCGCTGCCACAGCACGGACCTCAGCGCAGCGAGCTTTCCGCCGGCACGATGCGCGGGTTCACGCCCCTTTCGTTTCCCCCGCGAAAGCGGGGGCCTAGGAGCCGCGGTGGTGCCGCTGCCACAGCACGGACCTCAGCGCAGCGAGCTTTCCGTTGGAACGATGCTCGGGGTTCTTTTGAAAAGCCAGCACCCTCCGTGCCGCGGAGACCGTGGTGGTTCGATGTCCTTCTGGCCGCCACCCAGTGCTCCGTGGTCCCTGGATCCCGGCGTTCGCCGGGAAAACGATGAGAGAGATCGGCGCCAAACCAGGCCCCTTTCGCGTTTTTCCGACTTCCGCCACGCTTTCTATGTTTCCTCCGCGCTCTCCCTCGTTTCCCCCGCGAAAGCGGGGGCCTAGGAGCCGCGGTGGTGTCGCCGCCACGGAGCGGACCTCAGCACAGCGAGCTTTCCGTCGGCGCGATGCGCGGGTTCACGCCCCTTTCGTTTCCCCCGCGAAAGCGGGGGCCCAGGAACCGCGGTGGGGCCGCTGTCACGGAGCGGACCTCAGCGCAGCGGGCGTTCCGTCGGCACGGTGTCGGGCTTCCTTTCGTCAGATCAAACCCGTCCTCTGGCCAGGATGTGACTCGCGTCACGCACTGGTGGCCGATTCGCTCTGGTCTAGCGTCGAAATACACAGCGACCCGGTGCGGACTCTGCTATATCCCTATGCATGATAAGGAAGATGTCCATGACGAGAGCTGCGGGATTTACCCTGATCGAGCTGCTGGTGGTCCTTGCCATTGGCGGGGTGCTGGCCATGATGGCCATCCCCGGGCTGTCGAGCCTGGCCGCGACCCAGCGCATCCAGGCGGAGCAGCGGGAGCTGGCCGATGCCCTGGCTCTGGCGCGCTCCGAAGCCGTCAGCCGGGGGCGCCCGGTCGTCCTCTGTCGCAGCACCGGAGATCGCCGATGTACCGGCACCTGGAGCGATGGCTGGATGCTGTTCCAGGACGATGGCAGCGACAGCAGTCAGGGCGTGGCCGAGGAGCGCATCCTGCGCCTGGGCCAGCCGGCCACGGCAAGGATCGTCGCCTACAACGGCGAGGGTGTACCGCGGGGGGAGGTCCGCTTTGATCGCGAGGGATACAGCAGCGAGCGGCTGACCTTCCGGTTGTGTGGTCAGCAACCCGGCCACGCCCGGGCGGTATTGCTGGAGCGCACCGGCCGCCTGGCCCTGTCCCGGGCCGATGAGGGCGGCCAGCATCGAGATGCCTTTGACCATGTGCTGGATTGTTCCTGATTCTTCCTTCCGTCTGGGGCCGGGGCGGGCCCAGCGGGGCGCCGGCCTGATCGAGGTCATGGTGGCCCTGCTGGTGCTCGCCCTGGGCCTGCTGGGCTTTGCCGCCATGCAGGCGCGGGGCATCAGCCAGGGGCAAAAGGCCTACTACCACTCCCAGGCCATGTTTGTCG
>Ga0209487_1001055_pt1 | contig 23648 bp, 22 predicted proteins | sample Poulit2012_FD_187524 | JGI IMG/M metagenome (GOLD analysis project Ga0209487, IMG submission 187524) | Agricultural soil microbial communities from Georgia to study Nitrogen management - Poultry litter 2012 (SPAdes) (version 2) | ecosystem: Environmental > Terrestrial > Soil > Agricultural land...
CCGTCCTCGCACGACTTGCATGTGTTAAGCACGCCGCCAGCGTTCGTCCTGAGCCAGGATCAAACTCTCCAAAAAGAAAAGTTCAAAACAGCTCAAACAAACACCAACAAAAAGGTGTTCGGAAATTCACTTGATTTACCCATTAGATTCCAGAGGGAGTGAGCCCTCTGGAGGGGCCATCCAAACTACTAGACCTCGATTTTCAAATAGCTCTTTACCCTGCCATCTTCGGCTGGGTTGCAGACATCAAGTATAGCAAGAAGCCTTCCAGATGTCAACCCCTGACCTTCTTTGCAGGGCTTCGAGTGCGCCGCCCAGGAATCGAACCTGGAACCTTGGGATTAAGAGTCCCCTGCTCTGCCGATTGAGCTAGCGGCGCAAGTTTTCAATGAAGGGGTGAGCGACCGGGATCGAACCGGCGACCTCCAGGGCCACAACCTGGCGCTCTGACCAACTGAGCTACGCCCACCGCATACCCTTCCGGCCCGTTGGTCGTGCAGCCGGATAGCGCGCCCGATAGGATTCGAACCTATGACCCGCGGCTTAGAAGGCCGCCGCTCTATCCAGCTGAGCTACGGGCGCACAGCGGACCCGGCCGAGATGATTCGACTCGGGAGATCGGGGCGCTCGGATTCGAACCGAGGACTTCCTGCTCCCAAAGCAGGCGCGCTAACCGGACTGCGCCACGCCCCGTTGCCAAGAGCCTCCAATTATAATCGACTTCTTTCTGTGAGTCAATCCCCCTTTTGCGGCTCTTTCGTGAAGGCTTCGTTAACTGCGTGGTTATCGGAAGAAGCCGATCTGTGCGAGGAGTGCGTTCAGTGCCCTTGCGCGGTGGCTGAGGCGATTTTTCTCGTCGTCTCCGAGTTCTGCGAAGGTCTTGCCGAGTTCTGGGATGAGGAAGAGTGGGTCGTAGCCGAATCCCTGGCTCCCCCTTTCCTCTCTCGTTATCCTCCCTGAGACCGTTCCGAGGGTAGTGATCACATCTCCCTCTGGTCTAGCGAGTGCTACTGCGCAGGCGAAATATGCGTTCCGTTTCTGATCTGGGACCCCCTCGAGTCTTTGGAGGAGGTATTCGATATTTGCCTGGTCGAGTTCTTCTCCTTCGAGATCGGTTCGCCCGGAGAATCTCTTACTTCTGACACCGGGCTCACCTTTCAGGGCATCGACGGCCAATCCCGAGTCATCGGCGATAGTGGGTTTTCCGGAGAGTCTGGCGAAGTAGAGTGCCTTTGCGATCGCATTCTCTCGGAAGGAGGAGAACTCTTCGATCTCATTCTCCCTTGGGTCTGGTTCGATTCTGAGATCTTCTGGTGTGGTGACCTCGATCGGGAGGCCACTCTTCGCCACGAGTGCTCGGACCTCCCGTATCTTTCCTCTGCTCCTGGTGGCGAGTAGGTATCTGCGGGTTGGTGGTTGGTGGACTGAGCTCATCGTCCTATGGTATTGCGTTGAGCGGCTATGATCGACCTGATACCATCGAGGCCCAGTTCGACGAGTTGGTCGAGTTCAGCCTTGGTCAGCGCCCTTCCCTCGGCGGTTCCCTGGATCTCTACGATCCCGCCTCCCTCTAGAGCCACCAGGTTGAGGTCGACCTCTGCCTTAGAGTCCTCCTCATAGTCCAGGTCGAGGCGTGCTTCATCGCCAACGATCCCGACACTGACGGCGGCGACCAGTTCGCGGAGAGGGTTTCGGTCGACGAGTCCCTCCGCGAGGAGCCATTGGCCTGCCTCATAGAGAGCGATTGCTGCTCCGGTGATCGCTGCGGTCCTGGTCCCAGCATCGGCGACGATGACATCGCAATCGATGAGGATCGTCCTCTCTCCGAGGCTTTCGAGATCGGTCGCGGCGCGGAGTGAGCGTCCGATCAGGCGTTGGATCTCCTGAGTCCTCCCCCCGATCCGTGCTCTTTCCCTCCGGGTCCTGGTATGTGTCGCTCTGGGGAGCATAGCGTATTCAGCGGTGACCCATCCAGCTCCCGCGCCCCTCCTCCAATCTGGTAGGAACTCCTCGACACTGGCGGTGCAGAGGACTCTGGTCTCCCCCGCCGAGACCAGGCAGGAGCCCTCTGCGTAGGGAGCGGCACCACGCTCGAGGGTGAGGGGTCGTAGCTGATCTGCTCGACGATCCCGACGTCGTATACTCATATTCGTCTCTGTCCCTTCTGGAGCCGTTCGATGATCGAGGTGGTCGACTGCCCCTCGACGAATGGGATAATGACGACTTTTCCGCCAGCCTCTTCGACGCTCTCGCGGCCGACGACCTCCTCTGGTCGGTAGTCCCCACCCTTGACGAGGATATCTGGGCTGAGTGTTTCGATCAACTTGGCTGGGGTGAGCTCGTCGAAGATCGTGACGGCGTCGACTGCTGCTAGGGCTGCGATGACGAGTGCCCGGTCCTCTTCGTTGACGATCGGGCGCTCGGGCCCCTTGAGTCTCCTCACCGAATCGTCACTATTGAGGCCGAGGACGAGTTGGTCGCCTAGTGCCCGTGCGGCGAAGAGGTATTCTACATGACCCCGGTGAAGGAGGTCGAAACAGCCATTGGTGAAGACCAGTCGTCCTTTGCGTGGTCTACCGTACCTCTCGACCAACTCTGCGCGTGTCAGGATCTTTTCGTGAGGGGGGAGTGGCAGGCTCATGGTGCGCTTGCATCTGGTAGCTCATCCTGGTCGATCGCCCTGATCGCCTGGAGGATCTCGTCAGCCCCATCGTCGAGTAGCTCTTCGGCGAGGGTGCGCCCGAGCGCCTCCGCCTCGGCTGGATCCCCACTGATCTCCCCTCTGAGGAGTGGGTCGCCATCGAGTGCGGCGACGAGGCCATGGAGCTGGAGCTGGTCGCCCTCGAGGACTGCTAGTGCCCCGATCGGGATCTGGCAGCCCCCCTCGAGTCGTCTGAGGAAGGCGCGTTCTGCTGCGGTCGTCGTCCTGGCGACCGGGTCCTCTAGGGGCTCGATCAGGGCTCGGGTCTCTCCATCTCCGGCTCCGATCGCGATCCCGAGGGCGCCCTGTCCGACGGCTGGTAGCCACTCTGGTGGATCTAGTGCCTCTCCGATGAGCTTGTCCTCCTCGAGTCTCGTGATCCCCGCGTAGGCGAGGATCGCGGCATCGAAGTCTCCCTTACGAATCCTGGCGAAGCGGGTATCGAGGTTCCCACGTAGGTCTTCGACTACTAGGTCTGGGCGCAGGTTGCGGAGCTGGGCCCTACGTCTGAGGGAGCTCGTCCCGATCCTAGCTCCGGGTGGGAACTCTTCGAGCCGCCGTGGTCGTCCTGGGGCGGGCACGAGGACATCCCTCGGATCGACCCTCTCGAGGACGGCCCCGAGTTCTAGTCCTTTGATGAGTTCTGTGGGCAGATCTTTGAGGGAGTGTACCGCGAGGTCGACCCTCCCGTCGAGGATTGCTCGATCGAGTTCCTTCGTGAAGAGTCCCTTGTCCCCGATCTTGGAGAGGGGGAGGTCGGTGATCTCATCCCCTGTCGTCTTGATGATCTCGATCTCGACCTCTATACCGGGGTGGTGCTCTTCCAGGAGAGCTTTGATCCGCTCTGCCTGGAAGAGTGCCAGTCTGCTCCCTCGGGTCCCGAGGCGTAGTCTCATCAACCGACAGCGACCCCCGACTTGGCCTCGGCTGGAGTAGTCGGTGCCGAGGCTCCACCATCATTGTTCTTGAAGATGATCTTGAGGAGTGGTGGTGCGATGAAGGTCGTTGCGATGACCATTATCAGGATCGCGCTGAAGACCTCCGGCGAGAGTATTCCGCGTGCGAGTCCGATCTGGGCGAAGATCAGTCCGACCTCACCTCGGGGCACCATTCCGACTCCGATCGCCATCTGGTTCACCTTGTCCTTGCCCCACCCGATCGTATAGCCGCTGACGATCTTACCGACGACGGCGATCACGGTGAGGATGATCCCGACCATCAGTACCTCGGGGTTGAAGTCGGCGCTACCTGGAATGAAGAGTCCGACATTGACGGAGGTCCCGACGAAGACGAAGAAGATCGGTGCGAAGATATCTACCACTGGCTCGACCTTCTCGACGATGAGGTCGAACTGCTTGGTCGAGTTGAGGACGATACCGGCGGCGAAGGCTCCGATGATCAGTGCGGAGCCCGCGAGTCCGGCTAGAGCTCCGACGAGGAGTGCGAAGGAGATCGCGCTCACGAGGAGTACGCCCTTGACCCTCATCTTCTCGACGGCATCGAAGATCTTCGGTGCGATCAGATTACCGATGATGACTGCGGCGACGAGGAAGCCGGTTGCTACTGCGAAGGTCTTGGCGATCCCGAAGATCGTGAGAGCGGCTCCTGCGGCGAGGCCACTGACGATCGCGAGGATCACGAGCCCTAGGACATCATCGACGACAGCGGCGCCGATGACGATTCTGGCCTCCTTCGTATGGATCTGTTTGAGGTCGGTCAGGACTCGTGCGGTGATCCCGACCGAGGTGGCGGTCAGGGTCGCCCCGATGAAGATCGCGACGAGGGTATCGGTGATATCGCCCGGGTGTGTCCCGATCGAGGGCATCGCGATGAGCCAGTAGCCGAAGCCGAGTAGGAATGGTACGACGACACCTACTATAGCGACTGCCGATGCCGAGGGCCCGACTCGGAACATCTCTTTCAGGTCGGTTTCCAGACCGATTTCGAAGAGTAGTAATGCTACTCCGACCTCGGCGAGGAGTCGGATGACCTCGTAGAGCATTGCGTCTCCCCCGACCGATCCGGTGGGGAAGAGTTCGGATGCTGGTGCCATCGGTACCCATCCGAGTACACTTGCGCCGACGACGACACCGGCGATCAGCTCACCTAGTACGGCGGGTTGTCCGATCCGTTCGGCGAGCTCTCCGAAGAGCTTGCCGACCATGAGCATACCGATGATGACGAGGAAGAACTTCTCGATGCCGACGCTCTCGCCCCCGGTCGCACCGAGGAAGAGTGCCACTGCGAGAAAGGGGATCAGACGAAGACTCCAACGCTTCATGACATCAACCTTGGGAGGGGAAGGGTGATCGATTCATACCGCCTTGGACCTACCCCTCCGGGATCAGTCTGGCGGTGCTCCGTTGCCACTATCGAGGTAGAGTTCACCATTGGGATTGTACTCCATCCAAGATCTGTTGGACCAGGTCGTCGATCGCTCTGGTCTGGCCAGCGGCATCGGTTTCGGAACTACTATCGTACTCGCCACTACCGGTCACCCCACTCGACTCCCAGATGATGAGGTTCTTGTGGACATCGACCACCTCGATCGAGAGGGTTATCTGTACCTGTCGCTGTAGGATCTCGGTCTGGGCCCCGGAGTCACCGGGTCGGTAGTTGCGGGCAGCGTCGTCATAACGGGTGATCCGGCCACGGATGACGGCATCGGCATTTTCGAAGCCTGCGGGCTGGACCCCTAGACGGCGGGGCAGCTCATCGAAGAGCCTGAGGTAGACCTGACTCTCGAGGTCGTATTGGACGGTTTGGTTCTCGAATCGGTCTACGAAGACCGTCCTGATCTCTGAGGGGAAACCTCCCCCACCTCGGAGCCCGTAGGTGCACCCTCCTAGCAGGCCGAGCAGGATCGTCGCGATTAGGGTGAGTGTTTTATTCGACATCTGGGTGCCATATATCGGGTGGGAAGGAGTCGACCTCTTCGACCTGGTCCACCCTTATCTTCAACTCTGTGAAGGTTGCCCAATCCCTGTAAGTCGCCTCCTCTGGGAGGCGCGTTGGACCTTCACCCTTCAGCTCGATCGTCTTCCTTCTATTCCCGGCTCCGCGCCACTCGACCCCCTTCAGCCTCTCGGAGTCGAACTCGTAGTACCAGCGGCCCTCGGCGTCCTGATACTCGAGGTAGATCCTCTCTCCCTTCCGTTCGGCGCGGACGAGCTCTGCCCCGACAGGTCTTTTGAAGACCCCGAGTGCTCCCCAGAGGAGTGTGGGTGGGGGCACGAGGCCTGGCTCGGCGTTGGGCGGCAACCTCACCTCGTCGTCTACGACGGCGGCGCTGAGGTATCCCTCCCCCCTGGGCCCGAAGAGGTCTAACCGAGCCGATCTGGGTGGCTCGACCCTCGCGGCGCCCTGGCCGGAGTACCGTGCCTCACGTTCCCGGGCATCCCATTCGAAGGTGATCCAGAGGGGTCTCTCCGGCGCTCTCACTTCGAGTGCGAGGAGTTCTGCCCCGAGATCGATGGGTCCTCGTCCTGACTCACTCCGGGTCGAACAACCGAGGAGCAGGAGCGCCATCAGAGGCGCTATACCTATCACTGATCTAATAGGAACGCGAAAGGGTGGATTATAGCCGTCGTCCATCTGATCGTCAACCCGATTTGTGTGCGACCTCATGAGTTACCATCTCGCTCACCTACTCGAGTACCGCTGAGGGGGGCAGGAAGTTCACCCCCATCGTACTGGATAGTGATAGTCAGGACAGGATCGTCCTGGACGACGGCGTCGGCGAGCTCGATCCCCTCGATGACCTGACCGAAGAGGGTATAAGCCCCATCGAGGTGAGGCTGGGGTGCGTGAGTGATGAAGAATTGGCTCCCTCCCGTATCGGCGCCATCGAGTGCCATCCCGAGGGAGCCGCGGAGATAGCGGCCCCGGTTGTGTTCATCTCGGATCGTGTACCCCGGTCCTCCTAAGCCATCACCGCGCGGGTCCCCATCCTGGAGGACGAAGTTCGGGACGACCCGGTGCCACCGACTTCCGTCGAAGTAACCTGACTCGGCGAGTCTGATCAGGTTATAGACGGTCAGGGGCGCAGCGGCGGGTCTGAGTTCGAGGATGATAGTGCCGTGCGGTGTCTCGATCAGGGCACGCGGCGCCGGCCTACCCTCGAGGGCGGGCACGACGAGCGACTCGACGATCGCCTCATAGAAGTCGAGGTCACGGCCGGTCTCGATCGGGGTCGGGCGGCCCCACCCCTCTGCTCCGATCATCTCGGCTGCCATCCTCCTCACTATCTGATCTGTGGAGGGAGGGAAACGCTGGAAGAAGGAGCGTTCGACTGGGAGCCCCCTCCTCTTCAACTCGCTGAGGGCATGGATGGCAGCGCGAGCGGCATCGTTCTCCTCATCATGGCGGGCACGCTCGTAGGCCTCGAGGAGGACCGGCAGGTCTGGCGGCGCGATGACCGGGGTGAGGGCCTTGAGTGCTGCCGCCCTGACCCCGACCTCATAGCTCCCGAGCCTTTCGATCAGCAGTCCCCTGAGTCCCTCGATCGTAGGTGGGGGGAGGGAGGCTATGGTCATCATCGCGGTTGCTGCGACCCTCTGATCGGGGTCCCGTGCCAGTCGGGCGAGTAGGTCTGCGGCCTGGTCGCCTGGGGCAGAGGTGAGGGCCCGAGCGGCATATAGGCGCGCGAGCCACTCGGGGGAGGAGGCGAGTTCCCTTGCCCATCTGAGGCCAGTCGCTGGGTCGGCCTCGAGGAGGCCAGCGAGGGCCGTCCCACGTTGGAATAGGGGTCTCTCCTGGTCCGAGACGATCTGGTCGAAGAATTCTGGTGGCGTCCCATCGATCGAGTTGAGTGCCTCGATCGCAGTCAGTGCCACCTTCGGGTCAGGATCGTCGAGGTGTTTTGCAACGAACTCGACTATACTCTCGTTAGCGAACCCGGTCAGAGCCCGGAGGGCATTGATCCGAGGGTGGGGGTGCGGATCGTCGAGGGCATTGAGGAGGGCACCTTCGATCTCTTCTCTCTCAGTCCGGCTAGAGGCGAGTCCAGGGTATAGCCCCCTTATCGCCAGGGCGCGGACGAGTGGGTCGGGGTCAGCGATCAGGGCGAGGAGTGTGGAGCGGCTCTCGGGGGCGCGGTGCCGCATGAGGAGGTAGGTCGCCCTCCACCGTATCTCTCGGTCGGGGCTCTCAGCAGCTCTGATTCCCGCTGCGGTGATCTGGTCGGTCGGTGGGAGGCGCCAGCCCGCGAGGAGCGCTGTGCCGAGGAGGTCAGAGGGTGCCTCCGGGTCATCGACGAGTTTGGTCAGGGCCCTCTCGATCGTCTCTCCTGCCCCCTCCCCACCGATCTTGGCGAGTGCTGCGAGTGCCTCACCCCTGATCGTAGTCTCGAGGTCAGGATCGAGGGCGAGTCTAGCGAGTGCGGTTGTGGTGCTCGTCGTCGTATCTCTCAATTGTCCGAGCGCGAAGGCTGCCTCCGCTCTGACCTCTGGCTCGGGGTCATCGAGTGCACGGAGGAGGAGTTCGGTCCCACGGTGGTCACCTATCCGTCCGATCGCTCGAACGGTTCTGAGTCTCAGTTCGGGGTGACTCGCCCGAATCGAGCGGAAGAGGAGGTCATCATCGTACTCTCGTCGATCTTCGAGTCGGATGATCTTGGCGATCCCCCTGATCTCGGCCCTGGTGATCGGTGGTCTCTCCGGCTCAGGGGGAGGCTCCTCCAGCGGAGGCAACGGCCCTCTGGTCGCGCAGGCGCTTAGGAGGGTCATGAGTAGTAGGGCGGTTATCCTCTCAGGTAAGTGCCATCGCATCGCGGAATTTCTCCATGAGGTTGGAGGGCAAGGTCCTCGGCACCCCATCCCCATCTAGCGCGATCAGCCTCGTCGTCGCGGTAGCTAGTCGTTCTGTGGGCTCCGGCTCGATCCTCTTGATCTCGTAGCCGAAGGTGAGGACCCTCGACTGTGCGCGCTCGATCCAGGTCTCTATCGCGATGATGTCATCGTAGCGCGCTGGCGCATGGTACCGGATCTGGGCATCGGAGACGGCGAGCCGTAGCCCCTGGCGCTCGAGCTCAGCGTAGGAGCTTCCCAGTTGTCGGAGGTGGTCAGTCCGCCCGATCTCGCACCAGATCAGGTAATTCGAGTGGTAGACGACACCCATCTGATCGGTCTCAGCGTAGCGGACCCTAGTCGTCGTGATTGTGCGGCCCTCGGCCAGTTCTGCGTCTATTTTCATGCGCCGTATGGAACCCAGATATTTTTGATCTCTGTCGCTCGCCTGAGGAACTCGGGGCCCTCACCCTGCTGTGCGTCGGTCCAATCCCTCTCGATCCCATAGTCGACCCAGGTTCGTTTGAGGTTGCCAGCGGAGAGCTTTTCGACGAGGGTGGAGCCCTCTCTCGACCCGAAGTACCAGACCGCGTCGACCCCATCATGTGCGGCCAGAGGTGCGGCGAGTTCCTCGGGTCGGCCGAGGAGGATATTGACCACACCGCCCGGTAGATCGGAGGTGTCGAGGACCTGATATAGATCGGTCGCGACGAGGGGCGCGCGCTCACTTGGCACGACTACGGTCCGGTTACCGAGTGCGATCAGGGGGAGAACAGTCGAGACGAGAGCGAGTAGTGGCTCCTCAGGGGGTGTGATCACCCCGACGACCCCGAGTGGTTCGGGGAGTGCGACCGTCAGGTTACGGGAGGGGGTCGAATGCGTGTGACCCTCCCACTTGTCGGCCCAGGCAGCGTAGGAGAAGATCCGCTCGACCGAGAGTTCGACCTCTCTCTCGGCCTCCTCATGGCTCTTCCCCATCGAGATCGCTATCTGGTTGGCGAAATCTGGCGCTCGTGCTGCCAGGTTCTCGGCCAGGTAGTAGAGGACCTGGGCACGGTGGTGGGCCGTGGTCGTCGTCCATCCCTGCGCCTTACGGGCGGCCTCGACCGCGTTCCTGATATCTTTAGCGCCCCCGATCCCGACCTCGCCTATGACCCTCCCCTCATGGTCGAGGACAGGGGTACTGTAACCCGAGTCGGGCCGGACCTGTCGGCCACCGATATAGAACTTCGGGGTCCTATCGATTGGTGGTTGTGGGGCCCCTTCGGCGGTGCGGGTCTCGACCTGGGCTGGGAGTCCATCCCAGGTCTTGGTGTCGTGGGCGCGGTCGTATAGGCGGTCTTTCCTCTCTGGCTCGACCTCCCACCTTGGGCGAAGGTACTCGTAGAGCCCCTCGCGGCCCCCTTCCCTACCGAACCCACTCTCACGGAACCCGCCGAATCCAGCGGCGGCATCGAAGAGGTTCGTCGAGTTGACCCAGACCGTTCCGGCGCGTACCCCCTTCGCGAGGTCGAGGGCGCGATCGATATCCTGGGTCCAGATACTGGCGGCGAGGCCGTATGGTGTATTGTTCGCGAGTTCGACCGCCTCGGCGGGCGTCCGGAAGGTCATCATGACGACGACGGGTCCGAAGACCTCGACCTGTGCGATCCGTGCTGCCGGTCCGACCCCGGTGCAGAGGGTCGGGGGATAGAACCACCCCTCTTCGGGTCTACTCCAACTCGGCTGCCAGATCTCGGCGCCCTCCGCGCGCGCCTCTTCGACGAGGCCCTCGATCCTCTCGAGTTGGACCGGTGCTATGATCGCACCGATATCGGTATTACGGCCGAAGGGATCCCCTACGATCAGCTTCTCCATCCTCTTCTGGAGTCTCGCGCGGAGCTCTTTGGCGATCCCCTCCTGGGCGAGGATCCTAGAGCCGGCTGAGCAGACCTGGCCCTGGTTGAACCAGATCGCATCGACGACCCCTTCGACTACACTATCGAGGTCGGCATCTTCTAGGACGATGAAGGGCGACTTTCCTCCCAGCTCGAGGGTGATCGCCTTCCCGGTCCCAGCGGTCGCTTCTCTTATAGCACGTCCTACCTCGGTCGAGCCGGTGAAGGCTACTTTTGCGATCTCTGGGTGCTCGACGATCAGCTCACCGGTCCTACCATCCCCTGTCACGATATTGACGACACCAGCAGGTAGTCCGGCCTGAGCGCAGATCTCGGCGAAGAGGAACGCGGTCAGGGGGGTATATTCCGCTGGTTTGAGGACGACGGTATTCCCGGTCGCGAGTGCGGGTGCGACCTTCCAGGCTAGCATGAGGAGGGGGAAGTTCCAGGGTATGATCTGCCCGACGACGCCGTAGGGGATATAGTCGGGGAACTCTCGCTCTAGGAGTTGTGCCCACCCCGTGTGATGGTAGAAGTGCCTGATCACGAGGGGGATATCGATATCCCGCGACTCTCGAATCGGCTTCCCATTGTCGAGGGTCTCGAGGGTGGCGAAGAGCCGGGCATGTCGCTGGATCTCTCGTGCGATCGCGTATAGGTAGCGCGCCCTCTCATGGGGCCGGCGGCTACGCCACTCGGGTAGTGCCCTCTGGGCCGCGGCGACGGCGGCGGCGACGTCGTCCTCATCCCCCTGGGCGATAGTGGCCAACTCTTCGCCACTCGCCGGGTCGAGGATAGTGAGTCGCTCCCCCTCGGGATCTGCCCTCCACTCCCCTCCGATGAAGTGGTGGAAGGTATGGCCGTGGCGTGCGAGCCACTCGCGGGCTACGCGGTCGCCCTCTACGGCGGGTCCGTATTCCATCGTCTCGAAAATCTCTCTGACCTTCATCTCATCCGATAGGGTGACGGTGCTCTGCGGAGTAGCGACCGGTGAGGTGGAACTCGAGTTGGCGCTCGATATCGGTGAGGAGCGAGCTCGCTCCGAATCTGAAGAGGTCGGGGTGGAGCCAAGGGTCACCGAGTTCCTCCTTCATCAGGACCAGCCAGTCGATCGCCTCACGTGCGGTCCTGATCCCGCCCGCTGGCTTGAAGCCGACCTCGTATCCCGTCCTCTGGTGGTACTCCCTGATCGCGCGCGTCATGACGAGCCCGACGGGTAGGGTTGCATTGACACTCTCCTTCCCCGTCGAGGTCTTGATGAAGTCGGCGCCGGCCATCATAGAGACGAGGCTCGCCTTGGCGACATTCTGTAGGCTCCCGAGCTCGCCTGTTGCGAGGATCGTCTTGATATGGGCCTCGCCGCAGGCTTTGCGGAAGGCTCGGATCTCATCGTAGAGGGCCGTCCAGTTCCCGGTCAGGACATGCGCTCTGGTGATGACGATATCTATCTCCTCGGCGCCATCGGCGACCGAGGCCTCGATCTCGGCGAGGCGGGTCTCGAAGGGAGAGAGTCCGGCTGGGAAGCCAGTCGAGACAGCGGCGACGGGTATCCCAGTGCCGTGGAGTGCCTCGACCGCGGTCTCTACGTAGGCATGGTAGACACAGACGGCCCCGACCTGGATCCCGAGGTCGGCGACGCCGTACCCCTCGAGGATATCTGGCCTGACTGGTTGTCGTGCCTTTGCGCAGAGTCGGCGTACCCGGTCAGGGGTATCGTCCCCGGCGAGGGTCGTGAGGTCGATATTGGTGATCGCGCGGAGGAGCCAAGCAACCTGCCAATCGCCTTTGAGGGCTCGTCTCCTGGGGAGGGTAGCAGCCCTTCGCTCGACGGCACTCCTATTTACACGGACCCCTTCGACCCAGTCGAGGTCGAGTGGGACCCCCGGGTTGGGGCGTTCAGGGATCAGGTCGAGTCCAGGGCTCTGTATCTCTTTGGGGCGCCGATCCTTCGTCTCGATCATCCTTTGTAGTCCAGGTCGTGGTCCACTGATAGAGCTGGCAAAGATATAAGGAGTGGGGCCTCATTGCTAGGAGACCTCAGGTAGGAGACCACCCCTCGCCCTGGTTCTCCCCCTTGTTGCCTAGGTCGGAGGGGTCTAGCTTTGGTGACCATGGATGGAGCAGATATCATAGCATCTGATCAGCACCTGGGCGCGGTCCCGAGGAGTAAGGAGCGGTCCTTCATCGACTTCCTCGAGGAGGTCGGTGCGCGCGCACGCTCCCTACTCCTCGTCGGCGATCTCTTCGATTTCTGGTTCGAATATGGGCCGGTAATCCATGGTCGTCACTTCCGGGTCCTCACGGCCCTCGCCGATCTCGTAGATGCTGGGGTCCCAGTCACCCTGATGGGTGGGAACCATGATGCCTGGGGTGGAGAGTTCCTCCGAGAAGAGGTCGGCGTCGCCTTCTACCCCGACACGCTCAGGACCGAGATCGGGGGGCGGAGCGCCCTCGTGACGCATGGGGATGGAGTCGGGCGCGGTGATCTCAAGTATAGGGTATTGAAGTCGATCCTGCGCAACCGCATCACGACTACGGCCTTCCGTCTCCTCCACCCTGAGATTGGTCTCCGCCTAGCTGGTGCAGTCTCGACGACCGAGAAGAAGTTCGATGCCGATCTAGGGGCGACTGGTCGAGGCAGATTCATCGAGGAGTGGGCCCGTGAGACCCTTGCCTCTGACCCATCGCTCGAGCTCGTGATCTGTGGGCACTCTCATATCCCAGCGGTCGTCGAAGTCGATGATGGGCGCTACTACCTGAACGCTGGCGATTGGATCAGGCACGACAGCTATATCACGATCAGGGAGGGAGAGCCGCCCACCCTCCAGCGGTGGACGAACTCCTAATTTGCCTATCCCAGTGCGGTAGTCCCAATCCCCTCGAGGTCGATCGTCTCTACCTCACCGATATCATTCCCGAGGAAGTGCCGGCTCATCTCCCGGAAGTGGATCGGTGAATCACTCACTATGAAGTGGTGGGTAGTAGGCGCCCCCGTCTCTCTGAGCAGATCGCTCTCTCGTAGTACCCTTTCTACATCCGCTGCGGTCTCACTCGCCGAGTCTACGAGTTCGATCGCCGGTCCGAGGACCTCGGCGAGGATCGGCCGTAGGATCGGGTAGTGTGTACAGCCGAGTACGAGGACATCGATATCGACCTCCCGTATCGGTCTTAGGTACTCCTCGGCGACGAGTTTCGCGACCTCGCGGGTCCCCCACCCCTCCTCGACGAAGGGCACGAAGAGGGGGCAGGGCTGGGCGAAGACCTGGGCTCGGGGCAGGAGGCGGCGTACTTCCCGGTCATAGGCCCCCGACCGGATGGTACCTACGGTTCCTATCACGCCAATCCTTCCTGAACGAGTCGCCCGAACTGCGGCTCGTGCTCCGGGCTCTATGACCCCCACGATGGGGATGGGGAGTCTCTCTACGAGTCGGTTGAGGGCGTGTGCGGTAGCGGTGTTACAGGCGATGACGATCAGTTTTACGCCCCTCGAGATCAGGAAGTCAGTCGCCTCAGTCGCGTATCTATAGACGGTTTCGGGCGATTTAGGCCCATATGGCACTCGTGCGGTATCGCCGAAGTAGATCAGTTCTTCAGCGGGGAGGCGGCGGCTCAGTTCACCGACGACGGTCAGCCCACCGACCCCGGAATCGAAGATCCCGATCGGCGCATCTGCACCAATCATTCATCGTCCTCCTACAGGGATACTCAATCCGAAATCGTACCTTCCCGAGGGGTGCGCCTCGGCATTCACTCGGGCGGGGAAGTCTGCTAGGTGCGCTGTGACGAAGGCATCCACCCCACTGGCGAGCATCCAGAAGAGGGTGAGGACGAGCCAGTCCTCTCTCTGTTCTTTACGGGAGTCGACGAGATCTCGGATCCCGATGACACTAGGGTGCTCATCGATCTCGGCCTCGACTGCCCCCTCGATCCCACCTGGGTGCCTACGGTATCTCTCGGCAAGTTCGGGGTCCCCCTCGATCGCGGTGAAGAGGGAGTCCCTGACGGTGGCTACGCGGAACCTCTCGATATCGCGCGCCTCTCCGAGTCTGGCTATCGACTTGAGTAGCATGAACCAACTCCCTGCCTCAGCGGCGAAGTAGACACCACCACGGAAATATGCGCCGTAGGCCGCCTGCCCCCAACCAGGGAGCACCACCGAGCGGAGGAAGGCGCCCCCAGGTGAGGGGGGTAGATCCGAGGAGGTCGTATCATTCTCCTCGACCGCTATCACCGATCTCGGTCGCTCTCTCGCCACGGTATCGGGGGTAGACACCTCCTGTGCCGTACCCACAGCAGGAGTGAGCAGGGTCAGTGCCATCGCTCCCAGGAGGCAGAGGTGCAGCCACCATTGGGAGTGGCGCCGGGTCTGGTGCGTCGAGCGGTTCATCTCTCGTCTATCGTCGTAGATAGGGTGAGGTCCATTTCGTATCGGTCACTCAGATCGAGTCGAGGCCTTGGTCCGTGCGCCTCGACCGGTCCATACTGGCAGGACGGCGTGCTCGACCTCTATCTCGAGGGTGAAGGCTGTTGGGGGCTCCCGTAGCTCACCATCGACCTGAAAGAAGAGGGGCGCATCACCCCGCGACTCGATCACTACCGATCTCGCATCTCTCAGTGAGACACCAGGATGGCCTCGATGTTTCCCTTGGAGGATCTTGAGGAGGACGACCGCGATCTGTGGAAGGCTCAGCTCCCTGACGAGCGAGAGATCGAGTAAGCCGTCGTCTGGGACTGCGTCGGGGAAGAGGTGGAACCCACCCCCAAGGCAGAAGCCGTTCCCGACGGCCGAGATCATGACCCTCTCCTGGAAGGTCTCACCATTTACGGTGATCTCGAGGGGGATCGGACGGAACCTGATCAGTGCCCTGAAGAGACCGATGAGATAACTGACGACGCCAGGCAGCCTTGGGAGCCGGAGGATCTGGCGAACCACCTCGACATCGATACCGGTCCCGACCGCATTCATGAAGTATTCAGCGCCGCCATCCCAACGCACCCGTCCGAGATCGAAGTGTTGGAGCTCGCCATCGATGAGGGCCTGGTAGGCCAACTCGCGCTCGGTCCCACCGGTGAGGTTCTTGATGAAGTCATTGCCAGTACCGATAGGGATCACACCGAGGACGGTCTCGAGCTCGTCCCGCTGCTCCCTGGCACGCATCAGACCATTGACGACCTCGTGGATCGTACCATCGCCGCCAGCGGCAACGATAGTGTCGACACCCTCGAGGGCAGCCTCGTAGGCCCACTCGAGGGCATCACCGCGCCTAGTGGTCTCGACTAGGGTATAGGCCAGGTCTAGGGCGCGAAGTTCAGACTCGATCAGAGTGCGGTTCTTGCGGCCAGTGCCCTTACCGGATGCAGGATTCAGGATGATATGGAGTGACCGTTCCACTATGCAACCTCGGAATCTGGAAATCGGTGGATCGTAGTACCTCTCCCCCCTCCTCGTCAATCCACTCCTCTCCGTGCTGGGGGTTGACCCCCTCGTCCCTACGAACACATGTTTCTGGGTTGCAGCCGAATCGGCCGGAGCTTTGGATGGGGTTGTCAGTCATTAGGATCGAGGTCTGAGTGGAACCAGGGCGTCAGCGCCAGATAGTCACAGCAGCGCTCGTACTAGGGATGTTTCTAGCTGCCTTAGAGGCGACGGCCGTCGGCACTGCGATGCCGACGGTCGTTGGTGAGTTGGGCGGTGTCTCTCGTTACAGCTGGGTCTTCTCGGCGTATCTCCTGACCTCGACGACGACCGTTCCCCTCTACGGGAAGTTGGCCGATCTCTATGGTCGTCTGCGCATCTATATCATCGCGGCCTTCCTCTTCCTCCTAGGCTCGGCGCTTTCTGGTGCGGCCCGTAGTATGGACCAGTTGATCATCTACCGTGCGATCCAGGGTCTAGGCGCTGGCGGCGTGATGCCGATCGCGACGACACTGATCGGTGATATCTTCACCCTCGAGGAGCGTGGTCGTATGCAGGGCCTCTTCTCGAGTGTCTGGGGGATCTCGAGTCTCCTAGGCCCTGCCCTTGGCGGTCTGATCACCGATCTCCTCTCCTGGCGCTGGGTCTTCTATATCAATATTCCCTTCGGGGTGGGCTCGTCGGTCCTCCTCCTCCTCTTCCTGCGGGAGAAGAGGATCGAGCGCCGCCATCGTCTCGATCTCTTGGGCACCTTCTCTCTGACTGCCGCGGTCACCCTCCTGATCCTGGCCCTCCTAGAGGGTAGTGAGAGTTGGGGTTTCAGTGATCCACGCACGATCGCCTGTTTCACGGGGTCTTTCCTGACTCTGGTGATCTTCTTTTGGCAGGAGCGTCGAGCGCCGGAACCGATGTTACCCCTAGATCTATTCCGCTCCCGACTCGTTGCGGTGGGGAGTATGGGGGCGAGTGTGGTCGGGATGCTCCTCTTCGCCTCGTCAGCGTATGTCCCGATGTACGCTCAGGGGGTCTTGGGAGGCAGTGCGGTCGATGCCGGACTGATCCTAGCCCCGGTGTCGATCGGGTGGCCGATCGCGAGTACCGTAGGTGGACGACTCCTGCTCCGGATCGGGTACCGGCCCCTGGTGATCACTGGTGGAGCCGCCGCACTGGTAGGTACTATTCTCCTCGCGGTCGTCGGGCTCGAGCCATCACGGCTCCATATAATGTCGGCGATGTTGATCTTGGGGCTCGGTCTGGGATTGATGGCTACACCATACCTGGTATCGATACAGAATGCGGTGCCATGGGATAGGCGTGGTGTCGCGACGAGCTCGCAGCAGTTCTTTCGCACGATCGGTGGGACCCTCGCGATCGCCCTCTTGGGCGCGGTAATGAATGCCAGGCTCCGTGCCGCGCTCGGTACGGGCGCGGACCCGAATGCGGCGCTCGACACAGCGAGCCGGGCACTACTCGCCCCTGCCGAATTGGAACGTCTGGTAGTTGGCCTGGCGAGTAGTCTCCAGCTCGTCTATGCCGCCCTCGTCGTGATCGCCCTGGCGGGGCTAGTGATCAGCTTCTACTTCCCCAAGGGGAGTGCTGCCTCTCTAGCGCACCCCTCCTCCTCTTCGCGGTAGGTGCGTAGTATCTCGAGGAACTCGTCCCTCTCGATGACCTCCTTCTCGAGGAGGCGTTCTGCGACGGCCTCGAGTAGTTCGCGCTCGGTCTCGAGGATCTCTCGCGCATTCTTGGCCGCGGTTGAGACGAGGCCTTGTATCTCGAGATCTATCTCACGGGCAGTCACCTCGCTGAAGGGCGCATGGACTGCATCATTTGCCGACGAGAGGAAGGGCGACTCTTGGGTCATCAGGGAGATCGGTCCTATCGAATCGGACATCCCGAACTCGCAGACCATTCTGCGTGCTAGTGCGGTCGCGCGCTCGAGATCGTTACTTGCACCGGTCGAGACCTGTCCGAAGACGATCTGCTCGGCTGCACGCCCCGCGAGGAGTACGGCGAGGCGGTCGACCAGTTCTTCCTCCTGGAGGAGGAATCTCTCGTCGGGGATCTGCTGCATGAAGCCCAGTGCCCCGAAACCGCGCGGGATGATTGAGATCTTCTTGACCGGTTCGGCGGATGGGCTGACCTCAGCGACGATTGCATGGCCTGCCTCATGGTATGCGACGATCGGTCTCTCCCTCTCGTGCATGAGCCTTGTCTTCTTCTCGAGTCCGGTCACGATTCTATCGAGCGCGGCATCGAGTTCCTCATTCCCGACCAGCTCTCTCTCATATCTAGCGGCGAGGAGGGCGGCCTCATTGAGGAGGTTGGCGAGGTCTGCTCCAGCGAATCCTGGTGTTCTCTGTGCTAGTTCGGCGAGATCGACATCGGGTGCCAGTCTGATCTTGCGCGCATGTACCCTGAGGATCGCCTCTCTACCGAAGCGGTCGGGGCGATCGACTAGGACCTGACGATCGAAGCGCCCTGGTCTGAGGAGTGCCTTATCGAGGACCTCGGGTCTATTAGTCGCTGCTATGAGTACGATCCCACTCTTGTCCTCGAACCCATCCATCTCGACGAGGAGCTGGTTGAGGGTACTCTCTCTTTCGTCGTTCGTTGCTGCCCGCGGCCCACTCCTACTCCTCCCTACGGCATCGAGTTCATCGATGAAGATGATGCATGGAGCCTTTGCTTTTGCCCTTTGGAAGAGCTTCCTGACCCTCGAGGCCCCTACCCCGACATACATCTCGACGAAGTCGGAGCCACTGAGGGAGAAGAATGGCACCCCTGCCTCCCCTGCTACAGCTCGTGCGAGGAGTGTCTTTCCGGTACCTGGTGGTCCGACGAGTAGGACTCCCTTTGGGATGCGCGCTCCTAGCCGTGCATATCGATCTGGGTCTTTGAGGAATCCGACGACCTCAGCGAGCTCCTCCTTTGCTTCGTCCGCGCCAGCGACCTGATCGAAGCCGAGCTTCTCTGGGTCATCCTTTGCGTCGTGGATCCTCATCGGACCGACTGGCGCAGTCCCCTGGATCAGTCGTCTCTGTCTGCGGATGAGGAGGTAAGCCCCACCGATTCCGAGGAGGACGATCGGGATCGCGATGAGGGGGTTGGCTCCCCCCTCCTCTATCCCTGAATAGGTCACACCATGGTATTCTAGGAAGGAAGCGAACCCCTCGTCGGGCACAGGTATAGCGGTCCACTTAGAGGGGGCGCCCCCCTCCTGTGCGAGTGAGGTCGTCATGGCCTCGAGGCGCTCACTCCCTATACGCACCTCTGCGACAGATCCAGCCCGTATCTCTTCCTTGAGCTCACTGTAGGGTATCTCGGTGCTACTCTTCGAGCAGCTCGCGATGATGAGGGCCATTAGTGCGGCTGTCCCGAGCCCGATCCATCGTGCTGGACGGCCTCTTCGGCCGCCCGCTGGGTTCAGCTTTTCGGACATGCATCCCGTGGGGCAAAGCGTTGCAGTGCAATATCTTACCGCCTATGAAATACCCCCGGCGGGTAGGTAGGTGCCCTTCTGGCAGGAGTTGGCGGGGGCGTGTGGGAATCGAACCCACCCACGCAACCTAGGGGCTGCGCGCAACGCTTTTGAAGAGCGCACCGACCACCAGGCCGGATCCGCCCCCCTAGTGGTTGGAAGTTGTGATGATGCCCCTCTCTCTCTTCTTAGTCAAGGTGCTCATAGTTGGAATACTCTGTGCATGGAATGTAGTAGGACGTGGCTAACCCTTTTGATCGTGAGATAGGGTCTGCCCCATAGAGGGAGATTTGGATATGGCTAGAGAGAGAATGCCTGGTGATCCAGGTCGTAAGCCATCTTCGGAGGTGAGGGAGACGGAGCGGGCGGTACTGAGTGGTTCGACCTCGATCATGTTGACGGGCCTTGCAGCGGTGGTCCTGGTCATCCTGTCGTTCATCGGGGTCCTACGCTTTTCGTTCGCAGCTCTGGCGACGATCTCTATAGGTCTCGGCCTCCTCTTGCAGGGGGTTGCCCTCACTGGCAGGCATGAGGAGATCCGCGACCGGTTTGCGGCCACTGGTGATCCAGAGGCTGCGGAGGCGGTTGGCGCAGGGATGACGACCGAACTCGTCTCGGGGATCATAGGTATCGTCCTTGGGATCTTAGCACTATTGGGTGTGGCTCCTGCTGCACTGATAAGTGTTTCTGTGATCGCCTTTGGAGTTGCACTCGTCATGGGCGGCCCTCTGACTGCGCGACTCGATGAATTGAATATCTCGAGTGCGGAGATCGAGGGGGTCGAGTTGGAGGGTGATCACAAGGTCGTCAGGACTGCGAGTGGTCTCGAGGTCCTAGTGGGGATCGCAGCGATCGTCCTCGGTATACTGGCGCTCCTCGGGATCGGCTCGCCGATCATGCTAGGGCTCGCAGCACTGATAGTCACTGCCGCTTCCCTCGTCTTCAGTGGGGGTGTCGTCGCTAAGAGGTCTGCGCCTCTAGCGGAGTGATGGCACGGCAGATAATGGAATACTACCTGCATGAGATAGGGTTTTGGAGGGGTGCCCTCCGCCGCGGAGGCCGCGGCAGTTACATCCTATTCGAGGGGGTTGAGTAGTATGGCGAATATAGAGATGACGCCGCAGGGGCCTGAGCGGCCGGAACACCACAAACATCATCGGCATCACCATCACCACCATCGCCACCATCATCGTGCCGGGGCGGCTGAAGGGGTCACTGTCGGTGGCTCGACGGCGGAGTCTCTGGCGGGTCTTGGGGCCGTCGTCCTAGCCATCCTTGGCCTGATAGGACTCCTACCCTTCATGATGGCGGCGATCGCTACGATCGCTATAGGAGCCGGTCTTCTATTGAGGGGGGTTGCGATCTCTGCCCGTTTCCATGAGTTGAGGCGCGGTCTATATGAGGAGGGGGCTGCTCCGGTCAATGTCTCGCGTGGTGGTCTGACGATCGAGATGCTCGGAGGGATCGCCTGTATAGCACTGGGTATACTGGCCCTCCTAGGATTGAACTCCGGCCTCCTACTCTCGATCGCGGCGATCGTCTTCGGTGGGTCCCTCCTCCTGGGTGCCAATGTCGGTTCGAGGCTCGGTGAGCTCGAGGCGTGGCAGCAAGAGCTGGATCCGAGAGCGATCGAGGTCGAGCGTGAGGCGGGTCGTGGCTCAGCTGGCGCGCAGGTCCTCGTTGGGATCGGCGCGATCGTCTTGGGTATACTCGCCCTCGTCGCTACGACTCCGGAACTATCCCTGATCCTGATCGCCAATATTGCGGTCGGTGGTACACTACTCCTCTCAGGGGCGGTGATGGGGACGAGGATGGCGCGGATGATCCGGTGAGGGCCCAGGGAGTCCGTGGTCGATTTGGGTCACGGACTCCCGTCGTCATCTGGCCCCAGCTCATTCAAGAGATCTGTGAGGGAGTCTGGCCCGAGGCTCGCCAGGGACTGATTTGTGAACCTCGGGTCGTCGGTCACCTCTCGGCCCAGTATGATCCCGGGTGGAAGGTCAGGTAGGGGTTCATCGGTTGCTGCGAGCTCTACTTCAGCGATAGTGAGCCCCTCGAGATCACCCTTGAAGATATCTATCTCCCAGCGTCCGAGGTAATATCTCCGCTTCTCGATCATCAATTCGTCGGTGATCTCTAGGAGTTCCCTCCCTGCCTCGGTTGGGATCTGGAACTCGACCTCGCGGCGCACGATCCCGGTCCCGACCTTGATCGTCATCAGGTACCGGTCTGCTATCTTTCTGACTCGGACAGTCGGTCCCTCTGCGGTGAGGTACCCTTGGCGCAGGTTACTCGCTGGCGCGGTATCGAGCACTCTCGGGTCGGCCACTTCGCAGAGGAATCTCCGTTCGATCTCGATCATTTTGGGTCTGGGTCTCTTCGTGGTGACCATATTCAGATCATGGGTTCGGCTCACCATTCCAATAGGTGAGTGAGATGATTGGGACATCGAAGGTGCCACCATCGATGACCACATCGGTCTCCTCTTTGTAGCGGGATGCAGAGTATGGGGGGGAGAGCTGATGCGCGGTCCCTGAGAAGGATCCTTTGATCCGGTCCTTGCTCACCTCTGCGACCTCGACTACCCCCCTATCGAATTCATAGCTAGTCGCCCGTGCTGAATAGTTACCATTGATATCGAGTTGGGTCCCGAAAGAGACCGTCGCGCAAGGCCCGCCACCGGTCTCGATGAGGAGCCCACAATCTGGGAAGGGCAATATAGGGTACTCACCGGGGGTCTGGCCACTGAGGATGATACTCAGCTCATCCAACTCTGGTAGATAGAAGTCTGCGGCGATGATCCCATAGTAGGCGATCCTGAAGTCGGGGAGGGTGACATCGATTCCGGTTGCGAAGGGCTGTGCGATCATCGCGCCATTCCCATCTCGTTCGAATCTGCCCACTACGTTGAAAGCGCCAGCTCCCCCCGGGCCACTATATTCGAACTGAGCCATCCCATCGGCCAGTTCCCTACTCGGGCCAGAGATATCATCCCCACTACAGCCGAGGAGGCTGAAGGTCAGGAGGATCGTTGCGGCACGGAAAGTAGACCTGAAGAACATCCCATCCATCCTACGTCAACAGAGAACCTAAAACCGTAGGGATGGGGTGGTGGCAAGTTCGGGTCCAAGTGCCGGTGCTAGCTAGAGGGAGGGCTGGCGCAAGAGGGGGAGAGCTGGGCGATCACCTCATCCACAGCTCTCCCTCCGGTATGGTCAGATAGTTACGGAGGGCCGGGGATTCGAACCCCGAAGCGCTTTCGCGCGGCGGTTTTCAAGATCGGCCGCTTGCGTTTCATTCTGTTGCATATCGTTGGCAACATGTTGCAATGCAACAGGATGGGGCGCTGACCGGTGTCCAATCCCTACCACCGGCTTGCATCTTTTTGCAGACCCCCGGTGGTCAAAACGGTGGTCAAGCGCTGGCCACTCCGGTACCAATTATTTCGGGCGATAAAGATGGTCGCCGCATATGGGAGTGTCAAGGGAAAAAACAACCATCCCTTCCCTTTGCTTCCTCCAGGCAGAGAGGTGGGAGGTATAGAGCCCTTCGCGCCGCAGCAGCGCACCGATCTCACCGGTCTGGGTGCAGGCCTCCGCCTCTTCTAGTATCCTCAGCTTGTACTTGGCAGTAAAGCGCCTCCGCTTTGGCCGCTCCACCAACTCCGGGTCCGGAGTGGTGGACTGATTCAGAGTAGTAAGAGATGAGCCACCTCTCTTGGAGCTACCTCCTCCCTCATCACTGGTGATACCGTTCAACAACACATCAGACATCCTCAGAGCCTCTCCCCGCCCTCGGTTACTAGGCAATTCTTGCAAGATAATCGTCTCAACCTAACTTGGCAGAGAGGGCCCCGCCGAGGTCCGCCGTGAGCTCACTCTCATGGCAGCATAATTAAGAGTGTGCTGAGAAACCGTTGGGCTGGCCAGAAGCACTCCGCGCCGAGGTCCGAATAAAAGATGGCAGGGAGCCCACACCGAGTGCCGTTATCATCGATTCACAATCGGTGAAGACGACGGAAAAAGGGGGATCCGTGGCTTCGACGGAGGCAAACTCGTAAGTGGACGAAAGCGCCACCTGGTGGTGGATACCATGGGGCTCATACATGCCCTCCATGTGCATGAGGCCAACATTCATGACTCGGTCGCTGCACGGCCCACGCTCTCCCAGCTCGGCTGGGATGAGTATCCGAGACTCGAGGTGGTCTTTGCCAACTCCACTCTAAGCTGCCCTTGTGTCCAGGAAACCGGATGCTATACACGATGTGGTCCCGTTCACCTCAGCTCTTCAGCTGATAGATCTCCCCACCACTCTCCCGGAACTCCTTCGCCTTCTCCTCCATCCCCCGTGCTATTGCCTCCTCGCTATCGAGGCCCCTCTCGGCGGC
>Ga0209487_1001056_pt1 | contig 23641 bp, 25 predicted proteins | sample Poulit2012_FD_187524 | JGI IMG/M metagenome (GOLD analysis project Ga0209487, IMG submission 187524) | Agricultural soil microbial communities from Georgia to study Nitrogen management - Poultry litter 2012 (SPAdes) (version 2) | ecosystem: Environmental > Terrestrial > Soil > Agricultural land...
AAAAGTTCTATATAATTACAATTATATAGAACAGTCTATGTGCATATGTACCTACTATTTATGGTATGTTAAGCTTCATGAATGATCGATGCTGCGATTGCTTTTCCATGTAGGCGACCATTTTCAATGAAAATCTTATTCCCATCGTAACCCGCTGCAATTACTCCTGCAATATACAAATTACTTATATTTGTTTCGTATGTCTCTTGATTGAAAGTGGGTGTTCCTGTTTGGACATCAATCTCGATTCCTGCTAGTTGAAGAAATTGATGATGAGGGCGATATCCGGTCATGGCAAACACAAAGTCATTTTCTAATTGATGTGTCTGACCATTTACTTGGTAGGTTACATAATCACTTGTAATTTCTTCCACATGGGCATGAAAGATCATTTTCACATGCTCCGATTTTATTAAAGAATCAAACTCTGGTAATATCCATGGTTTAATACTTTTAGAATAATAAGATCCTCTATATAAAACAGTAACAGATGCTCCTGCTTTATGAAGTTCAAGTGCGGCATCAACAGCAGAATTCTTTCCGCCAATGACGACTACTTCTTGATTGAAGTATGGATGAGCTTCTTTGAAATAATGTGACACTTTACTGAGTTCCTCACCAGGAATATTAAGATAATTAGGCTGATCATAATAACCTGTCGCCATGATAATATGTGTAGCCTGATAAGATTTCTTCTCAGCATGGTTGTTTTCTGTTTGAATATAAAAGACATGGCCTGACTTTGTCACTTCAATTACCTTTTCAAAAGCCTGTATTCTTAGTTGATGACGTAGAGCAATTTCACGATAATAGGTCAGCGCCTCATTCCGATATGGCTTCTTTTGCGGGGAAATAAAAGGAACACCACCAATTTCAAGTTTATCACTTGAACTAAAAAATACTTGATGGGTTGGAAATTGATAAAGTGTATTCACAACATTTCCCTTTTCAATGATTAATGGATCAATTCCTTGCTTTTTTAATTCAAGTGCACACGATAATCCACATGGACCTGCACCGATTATAATTGTATTTTCAATCTGCATGGATATGCACTCCTTGGTAAAATAAAAATAAAAAAACTCCTATCCGCATATATATGATAAGAGTTTTATTGTGAAAGTTTGTAGTTTTATAGCGAATTATACCCAACCACGGAATCGTGAGGCCTCGGCCATTTTTCTAACTCCGACCATGTATGCGGCTAGTCGCATATCGACACGTCTTGTTTGGGCAGTGTCATAAATCGTATTGAATGATTTAATCATCGCTGCTTCAAGTTTTTCGTCTATTTCTTCTTCAGGCCAATAATACCCTTGGTTATTTTGTACCCACTCAAAGTAGGATACTGTGACACCACCAGATGATGCCATGACATCGGGAACTAATAGAATCCCACGATCCGTTAAGATTTTTGTAGCTTCCATTGTTGTTGGACCATTTGCAGCCTCTACAACAATTTTCGCCTTTATTTTATCAGCATTTTCTTTCGTAATTTGATTTTGTACGGCAGCTGGGACAAGAATATCACAATCTAATTCGAGTAATTCTTGATTGCTAATTGTATTATTAAAGAGTTTGGTAACCGTTCCAAAACTATCTCTTCGATCTAGTAAATAATCGATATCTAGGCCATCCTGATCATGTAAAGCACCATAGGCATCGGAAATACCGATGACTTTTGCACCTGCATCATGTAAGAATTTCGCTAAGAAACTTCCAGCATTACCAAAGCCTTGAACAACGATACGTGCGCCTTTTAAAGGAATACCCTTCTTCTTAGCAGCCTCATCAATACAAATGGTTACACCCTTTGCTGTAGCGGTTTCTCTACCGTGTGACCCACCAAGTACAATTGGTTTACCTGTAATAAACCCAGGGCTATTTAATTCATCAATATGGCTATATTCGTCCATCATCCAAGCCATTATTTGTGAATTAGTAAAAATATCAGGTGCAGGAATATCTTTTGTTGGGCCTACAAATTGGCTAATGGCTCGAACATACCCACGACTCAAACCTTCAAGTTCACGGAATGACATTTCACGTGGATCACAAACAATTCCACCCTTACCGCCACCATAGGGAAGATCCATAATACCTGATTTTAAACTCATCCAAATTGCGAGTGCATTAACTTCGGTTTGTGTTACTTCTGGGTGAAAGCGGACCCCACCTTTTGTCGGTCCAACCGCATCATTATGCTGTGCTCGATATCCGGTGAATACTTTTGTTGATCCATCATCCATTTTGACAGGAATTCTTACGGTTAACATTCGAAGTGAATCCTTTAAAAGTTCGTAAACTTCATTAGAGTATCCCAATCTATCTAACGCATCTTTTACAACAGCCCTCGTTGAAGCTAACACATCCAAATGTTCCTTCTCTAAGCTTGCGGAATCTGTTGTTTTATTGGCTACCATGAATTTACCTCCTAAATTTTTCTAAACGACGTGATAAAATAGCTATATCCATTGATTAGTATACACGTTCATCTTAAATATGCAATTATATAATTTCAGTATATCTCCAGTTAGAAATTGGAGTGTAAGCGCTCACTAACCTTCCTTTTTAGATAGTTGGACAAACGTTTCAATCATTTGTTCATAGGACATTCCTGTTGCTTGCGCAGCATCTGGAAATAAGCTCGTTGGTGTCATACCTGGAAGTGTGTTTACTTCTAATATCATTGGAACATGATCATCTGTCAATATGAAATCGACCCGTGAGTATGTTTCACACCCAAGTGACTGATGAGCTAATACAGCATATTCCTGAACACGTTTTGTCGTCTCATCATCAATTCTTGCGGGAATGATGTGCTCACTGCCCCCTTCAGCATACTTAGACTCATAATCATAAAAATCATTTTTGGGAATAATTTCAATCACTGGTAATGCTCTTTCCTCACCTAATGCACCTAAAACAGGAACCGTCAATTCTTTCCCTTTAATAAATTCTTCAACAAGAACAACATCGTCACTCGCGAAAGCATTGTCAAGAGCATCTGGTACTTGATCTTGATTTTCGATGATCGTTAACCCTAATGTTGATCCTTCACGATTTGGCTTAATCACAAAGGGTGGGGTGAATGCTCCCTTAATTTGTGCGACTACATGTTGTTTGTTCATCTGTTTAGTTTCATAGTAGATCGAACTCTTGGCAATTGGTATCCCATTTGTTTTAAATACGCGTTTTGCTTGTTGTTTATCCATGGCTAATGCAGATGATAGTACATCTGAACCAACATAAGGTATATTTAACATATCTAATAATCCTTGAATACGTCCATCTTCTCCAAATTTACCATGTAGTCCAATGAAAACAAGATCTACGTCTAGTTCAATAATCTCTTGCATTCGATCCGGATTGAAATCGATCCCAATCACCTGATGATTATTTTTTTCTAAGGCCGCAATAATTCCTTTTCCAGATGATAGGGATACTTCCCGTTCACCTGACACCCCACCATATAATACTGCAATCTTCATCTAAGACAACTCCTCTGTATTCGGTTATACTGTTTTTAATAAAAGTATGAAATAATTTGTTTTATTGCATGTGAGGAAAATATATTTTTTCCATATTCGATCAAGCGATAGGATGTAATAATGCTTGGTTGTGAGAATTCAGACATGATCGCAATAATATCCTCTTTGTTTTTATCTGCTAAATCAAGGTCATCCAATAACATATAATATTGGTCTTCAAAATAATAAACTTGACCACCTTCGATTGCTAATGATGATAAATAAGAAGCAACTTGAATTATATTTTCGAACTCTTTAAACGCAAAGATCAATTCATTACTTTCATCTAAAGTAACCTTCATTTCAATAAAGTCTTCATCTAAATCCATATCCTCTTCATCTTGGGTAACAATGACATGCATTCCTTGTGCTTGCATTAAATGAACTTGCACACGCAGCATTCCTTCTAATTCAAACCCTAGTTCGGAACTAGCCTCATACATCATATCACTAAATAAGCTCTGAACACTTGATGCATCATGCCATAAATCATCTTTTGTAAAACCACGTTCAACCAAGTCCTCAAACGTTAAGAAAATTGTAAATTGATTATCCGAAATTCGTTCAATTCGCATGTTGCATCCCCCCACAATTATATCTGTAAATCCCGTCAAACATTGTATGAATCATAAGCGTAAAAAACTCATGAAGAATTCAGGCTTTTTAACAAATACCTTTCCTTACTATATTATATGTCTGGAATAGAAATGTTGTATATATGAGTGTAGTAAAGTACTTATTTCGTGTGTATTTTTCTCACTTATCCTCAAATGATTCTTGATGATTCAATAAGAACCAATTGTATCATGATGTACAATAAAAACCAGATAAAAGCGTGTGTGAAGTATTATTTAATTATATGTATCTAATTTAAAAATAGCCACGATTTTATTCGTAGCTTCTACGCCATTGATAAGCAGACGAATTTACGTATCCAGTGATTAAAAGAACTGGTTCATAATCCCTGACAGATCGTTTCCCCAATAAGTATAGACCCCAATAATAAGTGCAATCAGAATGATCAGGACAACGAACAATCTGACGGTAGCTGTCCCAAATTTTATGCGGGTTCGTAGTTTTGTTTTTGAATGCACTTCTTTTCTAGGTGGTAAATTTAGTACATCAAGCTTTTGTACCCGTTCCCGTCTGATCGGAGCCTCTTTTGGTTCCTGTCCTTTTCCATGATGCTGTACTTCATTTAATAAATTCTCTAGTTGCTTGTCTAGGTCTTGATTCGTTGTTGTTTCATTATCCAATGTATAGCACCTCATTTTCCGTAACGTATCATTAATCCTAAGAGAAAGTTAACGATAAAATGGACTGTCATGGTTACGTATAAATTCCCGGTAACTTCAAATAAATAACCAATATAAAAACTCATTAGTAGAATGGATATAAATAAGACTGGTTTTTTTAAGTAACGAATATGAACAAATGCAAACAAAATACTTGCTGGAATAAAACCGATCGTCGTTTGGATAACACCTCTGAATAAGGCTTCCTCACAAATAGCGATGACAACAGTAAGAATAAATATATCACTGATCGAACGATTTTTAAATATCTTTTTATTAATTCCACCGTCATCTAAATACCGTTTCGGAAAGATCTCTATTAAAAAGATATCCACCATGACAATGATTAAACCTGGTATGACCCCATAATAAAGGATCTGAATGGGTTGTACTTTAAAGTAGTCAAACCAGTCAAACAAACTGTCAAACAGGATGAAACTCAATATCAAGCCAATTAATAAAAATACTAATTGTGATAAGAGCAGCGATCTTTTTAATTCCTGATCAGATAATGTTTTGATTCGTTCATTTTGTTTCATGATTGCCCTCAATTAATAACAGTGATTTTAACTTACTCTCCCATGAATGGAATCGTTGTGGTTCATCCATTTGATATTCCGGTTCCCATTGTGAAAAGGTGAATCCACAATGGGTGCAACATTGGAAAGTAGCTTGTTTATATGAATGTTGAAAATTAATATATAAATGTTTGCGTAAACAGTGTTCGCTGTTTAACCATGTCATGATTTGCTTTAACTTCATTTCTTTTACGATGATTCGATTTTTTCGATGACTATTTATTTGTTGAAAAGATTGTCGCCACAAATCTTGGTTAAAATAAAGTCGTTCATTTTCGATTATACCATTGATTTCAATTTGATAGTGTATAAATCTCCATTGAACTTCATTTATTTTAAAGTTTTCTTCAATTTCTTGCTCTGTCATTTTTAAAGATCGATTTTCTTTTGATATTCGCTCTAATTGTTCGAAGACATACATTAATTCTTCTTCTGAAGGTAGTTCTCTACGGATCATTGCCGCTGGAAAGTACTGATCGCCTTCTGAATAAAGTACCAAACTCACACTTTCTTTTCCATCCCGCCCTGCCCTACCTACTTCTTGAATAAAAGATTCAAGTTGAGACGGAAAATGATAATGAATAATTAGACGAATATTACTTTTATTAATTCCCATCCCAAATGCACTCGTACAACAAATGACATCCAACTGATCATTCATAAATTGTTGTTGAATAGAGATACGATCCATTTGCTCCATTCCACTATGATAAAATGCAATTCGTAGATGAGAAAGTTTATTTGCTAGCATACCCGCTATTTCTTCAGCAATTCTGCGACTGGAGAAATAGATTAAGGATGGTACACGATAGATCGATAAAACCTCGATTATTTTTTCTAATTTTTCTTGACGACTTGCGGTCTTTTCGATATGAAAGGCAATGTTTTCTCGATCCATTGGATACACATGCTCAATCATCTGTGGCCGTTGTAAAATAGAGATGATATCTTCTCTAACATTTTTTGGAGCCGTAGCACTTAATGCCATAATTGGCGGATTTCCTAGTGAATTAATGACAGAACTTAATTTTAAATAATCAGGTCTAAATTCATGCCCCCATTGAGAAATACAGTGGGCCTCATCGATCACGAATAAACTTATCTGAATTTGCTCGATATAAAACCTGACTTCCGGATTTTGTAATAGCTCAGGTGATACATAAATAATCTTATAAGTAGATAGCTTTTGGTACACTTGCCGTCTCTCTTCAAATTCCATAAAACTATTCAAAGCAACAACATCTTTAAAGTGAATGGATTGTAATTCCTTCACCTGATCAATCATAAGCGAAATTAAAGGCGATACAACAATTGTCGTCCCCGATAATAACTTAGCAGCTAACTGATAACATAATGATTTACCGGATCCTGTTGGCAATACACCTAAGACACTATACCCATTTAATACATCCTGAATGATTTCTTCCTGCCCTTGTCGAAATGTATCATATTTAAAATGTTGCTGTAAATGTTCAGTTAATATGTCTGCTTTTTCATGCATGTAAATCACCTGCTGTATATATGTTGTCAATTGTCGTTAAGGCAAGCCGTATTTGAAAATAGCTAATCTCGGAATCAACTTCCTTTTTTATTTTACTCAATTTAGTCGAACCGATTTGAATCACTGTATTTACAATTTCTAAACGGGTTTCCTCATTTAGATATGGTGATAGAGAAAATCTTCGATCATATAAGGCAATTTCAACGATATGATCATATAGTGTATTCACTTTTAATCCTCTTCTGTTCGCAATCTCGGTGGCAGTATATCCCTTTTTTATAAAGTCATATGTCTTATGAGCGGAATTTGTAATAAAGCCATTCATAGGCAAATCATGGGTCAGTGAGGTCATAAAGGGATACTTTTGCTCATCTTCTCTAATCACTCCTAATAAACGATGGGTAATCGCAACGAGCAATAAGCGAACATCGTGAGTATCCATATTATACTGGGCGCCTAGTTGTTGAAGGCTCATACCGTATTGTCTGAAACCAGTTAATCGATCGACAAAAATAGTGGCCTCTTGAGTAGAAACGTAATGGAGTAATTTATGTAATTCCGTATAAACCATATGTAAATGTTGTGTAACCGTCTGCTTCATATCTTGATAGACATATTTAACCCAATCCGTTATTTTCAACTGATCGATGATTGGAATATAAGATGAGTTTTGCATCTTCCCGTTTGTTAATACTTGAATGAGTAGGAGTAACCGGCTTAAAAAAACATGATCAATCGACTCATATTGCAAGCCATTAAAATAAGCATAAGGGAGGTGATCTTCATGTTTTTCAAGCCATTCGTATCCACGTTGGGATGGATAATAAGCATCCATCGAGTTTGACTTAAGAAGCAATCTAGCTGTTATCAATTCGGTTATTTTATGATCGAAAACCGACCTATCCATCGCTTTATAGATACCATAGAAATGATCCAACTGATATAAATGAGAATCTTGAACCGTTTGTATAGATCTTCTACCCGTTAATAAATGGTAAATAGCTGTGATTGTTCGTTCATCTTTTATTTGCGAACTAGACTTAAGGATGATCCCTTCTAAAAACAAAACAGATGCTCCTTTCAACCCCATTGAAAAAAATTTATCTAGCCATTGCGATACGTGATAATTACATAATATATGTCATTTTGATCCTTGAAGATCGTCCTATAATGAATGGTGATGTTTATCTTTTTTTAGTATCTCTATCTTTATAATAGAGTAGTTCGACCTATTTTGAAAGTAAAAAAAACCAACTAAGATACGTTGGTTTTTTGAATGTCAAAGCGATTACGTGCATAATTTCTAAAAAGATATGAAATCATGGGATACAATAAAATAATAAATACCGCATTTCCAATAGCATGATTGGTATCAAAAGGAAGTCCAGCTAGATAATAAGGCCAGAATTTACCGGTGATCTGATACGTTGTTAGCGATATGATCAGACCGTATAAATAACCAGCCCCTATGGAATAGATCACAATGATATAAAGTGGTATTCGCGTAAATATTTTTCCTAGGAGACCACTTATTAAACCGATGATCCCCCAAGAGATAATTTGCCATATTGTCCAAATCCCCATACCAAGCATCATATTTGATAAAAAGGTTGTTAATATAGCTAAGATAACGGCAGAACCTGGCCCCAAGATTAATCCGCAAATAATAATTAATGATGTAATGGGTTGGACATTCGGAATGAAGACAAAAACAGCTCTTCCAACCACCCCAAGTGCGGCCAATAGGGCAAGTAAGGTTATTTTATACGTATTCAATTAAATCATTCCCAAGCTTGTAAATCAAAAGTGACTTGATCACCTGGGTTTAATTCAACCTCTTGAGCACCAACGGTAGCCATTTCATCGTTTACAAAAAACATCCACGATTTTTCTTCATCTTCTTCAGGAGCAACACCTTCAATGGAAGTGATAAAGCCACCTTCCTCTTCAACATCAAAATTAGCTTTTAGTACATCCATCAATAAATCACCTTCTGAGATTGGGACTTCTTTCTCAGTGATTACTTCATCCCCCTCATCTATTGAAAGTGTAAAGTGGACAATCTCTTCTTGCTCCTCATTATTTTGATCTGTCTCTGCTGCATTCTCTGCTTCATTTGTTGGATTTTCTGTTGTCCCTTGATCTGTATCACCGTCAGAACCACACCCCATTAATAAAGCAAATGCAATCAAGATCGAACCAAACCGTAAAAACCATTTCTTCATTTTCTCTCACTCCTATTCAAATATTGAGGGTCAATCAAGATGGAATATCACATATAATCATCAAAAAAAGCTAACTCTACTTAAAGAGTTAGCTTTAGAAAGACAAGCGGAACATGCAAAGCATATCATGCCAATGATGTTATCGGTTATCCAATCGCCCATTCCCTCGAAGCATTGAAACACATGTAAATGGCAGGTCTACTGACTTGTGAGATTAACCTACTCTAAGCCCTTCCCATATATTTACACATACAGTGGATTATGCTTATTTCGTGATTCACTTACAGTTGCGAGGACAGTTCTAGCATATAACTAGATTCCCTTTTAAGTTAATGATTACACCATTTTCATTCGTATTCAATTGTCTGTACCTATCGTATCATAATTCCTATATCATATGGTAGTCTTTTATGAATCTATCATATACTATATTTTAAAACTAAAGGTCGTTCCTTCATTTAATTTACTTTTAACCGCGATTGTCCCATCATGCTTATCAATTATGTTTTTAACAATTGACAAGCCTAGGCCGGTTCCTTTCTTATTCGCGTTTCGAGTTCTTGATTTATCAGCTTTATAAAAACGTTCGAAAATAAATGGTAGATCCTCTTCTGATATCCCATTCCCATTATCAGCAATTTCAACATATAATTGCTTGCTATCATTTTTCACGGAGACCAAGATCTCTCCGTTCTCAGGTGTATGAGTAAGCGCATTGTCAATTAAATTTGTAAATACTTGTTCAAGTTGATCAGCATCGAAAAACGCCGTACCATTTGTTAGCTGTTTATTTAATTTGATCGTGATATGTTCTTCACCAGCAATACCTGAGAACTTTTTAATGATTCGATTAATAAATTTATCAAGATCAACGATGTCCTGATTTAACGGAGTATGACCAGAGTCCATTCTTTCCAAATCCAATAACTCATTCACTAAGCGCCCCATTCGAAGAGATTCTTCATTGATAATTTGCGCTAATTCGTTTTTATCTTCTTTGGACTCCGCAATATCATCAACGATTGCTTCACTATAGCCTTGCATGAGAGATATTGGAGTACGAAGTTCATGGGATACATTCGAGATGAAATCCTTTCTCAACTTATCCAACCGACGTTCCTCCGTCATATCACGCATGACTGCTACAGCACCACGAACATATGTCTGATCATGTAATGGGGTCATAATCATAACCCAATTACGACCTTGGAGGCTAATTTCTTGTAACACTTCTTTTTCGCCTTGAACGACTTTCTGTAAAATATCATTCAACTCACTTGGCAACTTCCGCCCTGAATCATCTACAGGATTTATATTATTAACAAAAAACCAATCTTCGATAAATTTATCGGCTGGTGGATTTGTTAAAATCATATCACCATTGCGATTTAATGTGATGACACCGTCTGCCATCGAGCTAACGATACCAGATAATTGTTCTTTTTCTTGTCTTAACGCATTGATATGGAATTTTAATTGACTTCCCATTTGATTAAATGCGATCCCTAATTCACCTATTTCATCATGGGTTAAAATGGGAACCTTCGTATTAAATTCGCCTCTTGTTAAATCAAAAGCAGCTTCTCGCATTTTAATAAGTGGAGAAGTGATGCGAGTCGATAGAAAAAAGGCAAATATCGTTGTTAAAATAATAGCAATTCCTGCAGCTAAGAAGATGATTTTTGTCGTATGAGCTCTTGTTTGATCAATAACATCAAGAGATTGATAAACAAAGACGGCTCCGTTTCCATGATCTACTGGTGTTCCAACGATCATGACTTCCGTTTCATCATTAGGTAATTTGATTTGTTTATTAATCGGTTTATTATCTGTTAGGACCTCGAGAACCTCTTTTTCGTTTCTAAACCAGTGATCACTAAGTTCTGAGAGCTCGGTATTAGACGTTTCGGAGGTGATGACCTTCCCATCTTCAAAAATGATAAAGACACGACTGGATGGGTCCTTTACACGTTCAATCGTATCCATGATCGTATCATGATGATCTTCTTCTTCAATCATCGATGAAACAATCGTCGCGGTTCTCATCAGACCCTTTTCCGCTTCTTGAATATGGAAACTCTCAAAGAACTCCAATAATAGGATGGTTAAAATAAACAAGACAAAAGAAACAAGCAGTAAAATCGTGATTGCCAGTTTCCCTACGACACTACGCCAAAACATTACACATCATCTGCCTCTAATTTATATCCGACACCCCAAACTGTTACAATCATTTTTGCTGCGTCTTCAGAAACAGCATTTAATTTTTCTCTTAATCTTTTAACATGTGTGTCTACGGTTCTTAAATCGCCAAAAAACTCATAATGCCAGACATCTTTTAATAAGTCCTCCCGCTTAAAAACTTTATCAGGAGACTCTGCTAAGAAACATAATAATTCATATTCCTTTGGTGTTAAACTAACTTCTTTATCATTTGTTGTTACGCGGTATGCATCAAGATCAATGGTCAAATGTGGGAATACAATGACATTTTTAGTAGGATGATCAGCCGAATGGTGTGATGAATTCGTTACCCTTCTCAATACAGCCTTTACACGTAAAATGACTTCCCTCGGGCTGAATGGTTTAACAATATAATCATCTGCTCCAACCTCAAATCCTTCTACACGATTTGATTCCTCATCTTTTGCGGTAAGCATGATTACGGGTGTCGTTTTTTCTTTTCGTAATTCTGTACACACCTCATAACCATCCATCTCCGGCATCATAATATCTAATAGGATAAGATCATAATCATTATTTAAAGCAAGTTCTAATGCATCCTTCCCATTAGCTGCTTCTTCAATTTCAAAATCCTCACGTTCTAAATACATGCGAATAAGTCTTCTAATTCGATCTTCATCATCTACAACTAAAATTCTCGATTTTGTATTCATATTATCTCTCCTCCATCTCACTCACTTATATAAAGTATAAACTAAAAAACTATAAGGACAAACACGGTACCATTGGACACCAATGATACCGTGTTTGTAAATCCCCCATCATGCGTAAGAATGCATACCTGCTAAGACTAGATTCACAACAATGAGGTTGAACATGATAATCGCAAAGCCGCCAACAGCAAGCCATGCTGATTTTTCACCATGCCAACCACGAGATAGTCTTAAGTGTAAATAAGCTGCATAGAATAACCATGTGATAAGCGCCCAAACTTCCTTCGGATCCCATGCCCAAAATCGATCCCAAGCAATTTGTGCCCAGATCGCTGCAAAGATTAAACCCCCTAAAGTAAATAAAGGGAAACCGATCGCGACCGCACGGTAGGTGATCTCGTCAAGAAGACCTGGATTAATTTTTCTTAATTTGGGTTGTATGGCTGCTCCAATTCGCTTTCTTAAGATTAAACGAATCAAGCCGTAAAATACAATTCCAGCCATAATCGACCAAATGAGCGTATTTAATTTACGTGGTGCATCTTGCCCTTGCATCCAGCCTGGCGTATCAAACCATGGTTTCATTGCACCCTCGGTAACTAATGTACTATTTTCAGGACCCGTAATGGCTGGGAAGCTAAATTCTACAGATTGAATTTCTTCTCCAACCGGATATTCAAATGTTGCATTGTAATCAAAAGCCTTGAATGAAGTCGTTGTAACAACAAAGCCAATTAATATGAGCAATGTGAAGAGCACGACTTCAATCCCGATATTACTTTTATTTCTGAAAGACTGATCAACCTGTCTAAGTAAGTAAATTAATCCAGCTACAAAGCTAATACTTAAAATCCCTTGCGATAAGGAAACCGTTGATACGTGAATATATAACCATGGACTCTGAAGCGATGGTACCAATGGTGATATAGACGTTGGGAACATACTTGCATAAGCAATAATTATTAAAGCAATTGGTAATGCAAATAATCCGAGCACGTTTAAACGATAGATAAAGTAAATGATAATAAACCCTAATACTAAACACATTCCTAAGAATGTCATGAATTCAAACAGATTACCTAATGGCGCATGTCCTCCCACGATCCAGCGCGTGATAAAATATACGATTTGCGCAGCGAGACCAATGATCGTAAGCCAAATAGCAATGGTTCCAGTAATGTTCTTTTTCTTATCGCGATTTTTATCCCTTAATGTAACACCAAATATAATAGTTGCAATCGAGTATAGACCAAATGCTGTGTATAACATGACTGCACTAAATGTCGTTAAACTCATCGTTTAAATTCCTCCTTATTTCCGATTATTGATTTTCACTTAGTTCTTGTTGATCTTCGACCATATTTATCGTTGTATCTTCAATTATTGCTTCGATATCTTTCTTTATTCCGAACCAGTTTTTATTTGTATGAGCAGCTAATAAAACACCTTCATTTTTCGGATGTACCCAAATTCTGCGATGCTGCCAGTACATTCCTTGAACAACTCCGATCATAAATATCACCGCACCAACAATGAAGAGTGGTATTGTATAATCCCGGCGTACAGTGATCCCACTAACATTGTGCATTTCATAATCTACAATTCCTAATTTATATTTATTTTCACCTGTCGCGTCAATGTTTTTTCCGACTCCAGCAAAGCTTACTTCCGGTTTCTCTTCACCAGGTGGATAAACTTTAAAGACGAATGCGGGATTTCTTGGATAATTCGTTTCTGATTTCGGGACGCCCTCATCTAGATAATAATCAGGGAACACTTGATCAAGGACAACCTTCATCCCATTATCAAATTCATATTCTGATTCGGTATCTGTTAAATCAATCTTAAACGTACCCAATGATTCCTGATCTTCATCCTCTAGGTCATATACCTTAAACGACATGCTTGTAAACTCGTCCAATTGATAGCCTGCCTGATAAAGCGTATAGGAATCAAATTTTAATGGATGGTTCATTTTGATTTCTTCTTCAGCTATTTTTTCGAGTTTTGAATCAGCTCCTGAATCCCCTTCAACCGCTTGGTAAATAACAACATCAGACTGATAGTTCTTAGCGACCAATTCACCCTGATTTTCAAGCGCTTCTTTAAAACGTTCATCATTTGGATCATACGTATCAAGGGTAAACTTTTTATTTTCGATGAAATATTCAGCGTTTGTTCCAGGTATAACGACTTGTTCCCCTTCTCTCACCCAAACATATTCATCTAAATACATGACCGAAGTCAGTCGCAACATCGCTGCAAATAGAATAATAATTAGACCGATATGATTTACATATGGACCCCATCTTGAGAAGCGACCTTTTTCAGCGAGTACATGTCCATCTTCCGATCGCACTTTATAACGTCGCTTTTTTAATCCTTCTATTACTTTTTCTTGCTCTTCTTTCGTAACGTGTTCTGTTTCACTATATAATCTTTGTCTATTAAGAAATGTTTCATGGCGTTTTGAACGTTGTAATTTTAATGCTCTATGTAGCGGAACAATGCGGTCAATACTGCAAATGACTAAAGAAATTCCAATCAAAGCAATGATCGTCATATACCACCAAGAACTGTATAAGTCATAGAATCCTAATTGATAATAAATCTTTCCAAAAATCCCAAATTGATCCTCATAAAAAATAGCTGGATCACGAGAGACAGCCCCTTCAGGTATGTACATTTCTTGTGGAAAAATAGTTCCAAATATTGATGCCACGAGTGCAATGACAATTAATATAACCCCTACTTTTACAGAAGAGAAAAAAGCCCATATTTTATCAACGATCGAACGATTATATGTTAACGAACGCCTTGCACTTCCATCATAACGCATATTAAGTAATTTCTTGCCGACATTACCATCGATATGCTGATTACCTTCTACAGGCTTTCCACATGCTTCACAGAGAATCGTTCCCTCTGGATTCACATGCCCACATTCACACTTCAGTTTATTCATTAAAATCCCCCACAGTTATACCAAATTCGCATTATGGTTCTGGTTGTATTTCTTTAAGATGGCTTTCTAAACTTTCTAACGTTAAGGCACCTTCGACTCTTTCAACAATTTTTCCGTTTGCATCAATAAACAATGTGCTCGGAATCGGGCCTACGTTATATGCATCCATTACTTCGTTTTTTGTATCATGTGGTATTGGAAAAGTGAGTTCATGTTTATCAATAAAGCGATCGATGACTATCTCGGTTGCATCAAGACTAACGGCAATGATTTCAACGCCCTTTTCTTGATATTCAGGATATAACTCTTCCATATACGGCATTTCTTCTTCACATGGATCACAGAATGTCGCCCAAAAATTAAGCATAACTCCTTTGCCCTCAAAGTCGCTTAATTTTACGTCAACAAGCTCATTATTTTCATTCACTTGTTGTAAATGAAAGTCTGGGGCTTGATCACCAACTTTATAAACAGTGTTATCATCCTTTGCATTGGTTACTAATGCAAAAACAACCGCACCAATAAGTATTGCTAAAACAATAGACCTAAATATAAGCCGATTTCTCATTTTGCTTTTCTTCTTTATGCGTGCATCTTCTAAGCTCAATTTGAATCACTCCCAAGAACTAGTATACCATGTAACCATAGTGGTAAATATGACTACTTTTCAACATTTTGTATGGCTAAATTCCTCATTTGTTTGACTTCGTGTCGTGTTAATTCCCGATATTGCCCTGCTGGCAACCCATCAAGCGTTAGCAACCCATATTTTTCCCGGGTTAATTTCATGACTGGATAACCAAGCTGATCCATCATTCTTCTTATATGTCGGTTTCTTCCTTCGCCTAGGGTAATTTCAAGAATCATTGTATTCTTTTTTTTCTCCATCGATAAAATTGTATATTTGATTATTTTTAACGTCTCGTTATCGACCTTGATCCCATTTCTAAGTTTATTCAATTCCGTTTTGCTTGGGATCCCTTTTACTTTAGCTACATATATTTTTTCGATCTCATGCTTTGGATGCATTAATAAGTTCGCGAATTCACCATCGTTCGTTAATAATAACATTCCTGATGTTTGATAATCTAATCTCCCGATCGGGTAGACCCTTTCCGTTACACCTTGTAAGTAATCTGTCACGATGGTTCGATCTTTATCATCATTCAGACTAGAGATCACTTCACGTGGTTTATTGAGCATATAATAGACATGATCCTCTTTTAGTATTGGAACCCCGTTAACGGCTACGATGTCTTGTTTAGAGACTTTCGTGCCTAATTCTGTCACAACTTCATTATTCACTTTCACTTTACCTTCTGTAATTAATGTTTCAGCTTTTCTACGAGACGTTAGACCGCTTTGTGCGATCACTTTTTGAAGTCGATCAAGTTTGTTTGTCATAATATTCTATCACCAAGTTTTTCTATATATTTAAAATACTGATTAGTTTAACCAAAGATAATCGTTACAATGATTATAGATGCTAGTATACCAAGTAAGTCGGCTATGAGTCCAACCTTTAGTGCGTACCCCATCTTTTTTATTCCTACGGCCCCAAAATAGATCGTCAAAATGTACAATGTCGTATCTGTGCTCCCTTGCATCGTTGAAGCCAACCTTCCGATAAAGGAATCTGGACCGAACGTATCAATAAGTTCCGTTGTCATCCCTAATGCTGCTGTACCAGAGATCGGACGTACAAGAGCTAATGGAATGATTTCCGGGGGGATACCAATTGCTGTCAGTAATGGTGAGATCAGTGAGATAAACGCATCTAAAGCACCTGAACTTCTAAGAATAGAAATTGACACAATCATTCCTACTAAAAAAGGAAGTAAGGAAAATGCCATATTGACACCCTCCTTCCCCCCCTCTACGAATAATTCATATGTAGGAATTCTTTTCCAACTCGCAATAATGAGTACAAACAAAATAAAACAAGGTATGATCCACGTACTTACTATTGAAATTATTCCCATTTTATTGCTCCCCCAAACCTGTTCATGTAAATCTCTTATCCTTTATGACGGGATATCTTGTAAAATAACCGATCTATTAAGATGGCCCCTATCGATGATACCATCGTCGCAATAATTGTCGTTCCAACTATTTCGGTTGGTGAGACAGAGTCATACTGCATTCTAATCGCAATAACAGTCGTTGGAATTAAGGTTAAACTTGATGTGTTTAGTGCCAAGAATGTGATCATTGATCGTGATGCAGTATCAGAACCACTTAATGCTTTCATTTGTTCCATTGCTTTAATGCCCATAGGTGTTGCTGCATTACCTAATCCGAAGATATTTGCCGTAAAATTAGATAATATATAGCCCATTGCTGGATGGTCTGCTGGAATATCGGGAAAAATCTTCGTAACAAATGGTTTACATAATCTTGCCAAATAATTTAAAATTCCTGATTTCTCTGCTATCTTCATAATGCCAAGCCAAAAAACCAAGATGCTAATTAATCCGATTGAAAGTGTCACGGCATTATGAGCACTTTCAAATATTGCTTGATTCACCTCATTCATCGTTCCATTTAACATGGCATAAATAATTCCAATAATCGCCATTAACGCCCAAATGATATTAACCATCTATTTCAGCCCTACAATTCGTCTAAAGTTCTGTTTGACTTCCATTAAAAAACCAGAAGGCTCGTCTAGTTGATCTTCGTGATAAATAGGCACCTCTGCTATTTTTGAACCATGAAGATAAAATTCCGTTTGGCCTATCACGTTTTTTCTAGAATTGATTTCTTCAGGGATTAAAAAAGTTCGACGATCAAGCGTGGATGTCTCTAATTTAGTTAGTGGGTAGAAAAGGTCAAATGGTTTTACACCAATGATCGTTTGTCCAGAATCATGTTGTTTAAACATAGATTGACCTTTTTCAGCGATGGTTTCCAGTTGATAATTTTCAAAACCCCATTCATACATTTGAATGTGATCACGCCAATCATCTGGTGCGTTTAACGTAACTGCAATCAAGTTCAACTTGCCATGCTTAGCAGAACTCATTAATGTCCGACCTGATTGTTTTGTAAACCCCGTCTTTCCCGCTATGCATTTATCATAATAGGATGTTAATAATTTATTCTTGTTTTGCCAAGCATATGATCGATGTTCAGCTTGATGGGTCGTCGTTCCAGATATTTTACGGAAGGCTTTATTTTTCATAGCATATTGCATGAGAATGGCCATATCATAAGCGGTTGAGTAATGCTTTTCTGAATCAAGTCCATGTGGATTATCAAAATGAGTATTTGTCATCCCTAACCAGCTAGCCTTCTCATTCATCAAATGAACAAATCCTTCCTCACTTCCACCAACATGCTCACTAATTGCAACAGCTGCATCATTTCCCGAACGTAACATTAAGCCATAAACAAGGTCTTCAATCGACATCTTTTCACCTTGCTCAAGGTAAATGGATGATCCTTCCGTATGAATCGCCTTGTTACTTGTTTTGGTAATACTCGCCATTTCTCCCGATTCAATCGCGAGTAGGGCCGTCATTATTTTTGTAATACTCGCAATCGATTCGATTTCATGTGCGTTTTTTTCATAAAGTACTCTTCCTGTTGATTGTTCGATTAATACGGCATTATTTGCCGAGGTATGAACATGAGCTAGTCCATGTTCAGGTATTAAAAAAGCTAAAATAAATGAAAGTGTTAGACAGATGATCAAGCGCATTGTAGGTTTCCTCCCGCATATAGTCAATTAGTATATTTTATGCACGTTTTTCTTTGATATGATTTTAAATCTCGGGATTATCAGATCACAGAGATCATATAGGAAAAATAAAAAAAGAGCCGATTATTTACGGCTCCGTTGCATCTGTCTTTTTGGGTTAATGAATTTCATTCAGGTGTGACCTATTCTTCCATTTGTTTAAAATTCTCCAAAAACAAGTCTGCCTCATGCTCTAACTCTTCCGTATTCACTTGTTCTGGCAATAACGGGAGTTCATCTAAGGAAGTGAGTCCAAAGTATGTTAGAAAATCTTTATGTGTACCGAATAAAATCGGTCTCCCTACCGTGTCTTTACGGCCGACCTCTTCAATAAAAGATCGAGCGAGTAAAGTTTGAACAGGTCGTTCACTATTTACGCCTCTTACTTCTTCGATTTCCATTCTTGTAATGGGCTGCTGATAAGCGATGATGGCCAATGTCTCTAGTCCTGCTTGAGAAAGCCGTGATGATTGTGGTGTTTGTAATAATGTCTTGAAATAATGACTATGCTCTGGCTTTGTTGTTAAGTGATAAACTTCATGTGACTGCATCATCATTATGCCACGGCTTGTATGTTCGTAATCATCCATTAATTCGTCCAATAATAATTTACACGCTTTTGCACTACAGTCCAATGTTCGCGTAAGTTGCTTTATGGTCACCCCTTCATCCCCACTTGCAAATAACAGTCCTTCAACGACTGCTTTTAATTCCATTTTTTCCATATGTATCCCCCACATATTCCATTTGATTGATCTTTTTATGACCGAGTATACACATATAATGAGCTAAAGTTTTCTTCTTGTTTACAATATACCGCATTGTTTTTCATTAATTCAAGCAAGGAGATGAATGTAACTACAATATGTGAGCGGGTTGGCTGTGTAAATAATTCATCAAAGGAAACACCACTTTTGGAATTTCCTACAATCGTTAGGATCGATTGCATTGTTTCTGCCATTGATACCTCAACACGGGTTATTTTTGTGCTGAGCGGTTGATCCCATTTTTTTCGGACAAACATTTTATTGAGTGCATCAAGCATATCATAAATCGAGGTTTCTCCTTTTACAACGGGAGTTTTCATTTCTACATCCGTGAAAATTACTGGTGAGCGTGTGAACGTTTGATTCGCTTCAAACTCTTTATCCTTTAATATTTCTGCGGCCTCTTTATATTTACGGTATTCAATGAGCCGCTGCATTAACTCTTCGCGCGGATCTTCTACGTACTCATCTATATCTTCTGTTATTTTTTGTTTTGGTAGTAACATTTGGCTTTTTATAGCCAACAATGTAGCAGCCATAACGAGGTATTCGCTCGCTATATTTAACTCTAACTCCTCCATTGTTTGGATATAATGCATATATTGTTCCGTAATTTCTGCGACTGGGATATCATAAATGTCAATCTCATATTGATTAATTAAATGCAATAATAAATCAAGCGGTCCTTCAAATGTAGCTAACTTCACTTCATATGCTTGATTCATTTGAAAACATCCCTTCTCTTTTCTTTTTTTATAATCATCTTGTTACATGTGCCCATACACGAAAACATTGATCAACATACCCTACTAATGTAAGACAAATGATGGTAAGACAAAAGGATTCTAAAAAAGGAGGTAATAAATATGAGTGGTAGTTATGGCGGTGGATTTGCGCTAATTGTAGTACTATTCATTCTTCTCATTATCGTAGGTGCTGCATGGTTCTAAGTTATAAAGTATGAAGAAAACGGATGCATACTTTATAAGTATCAAGTAAAAATCAGCCCATTTGAGATGGGCTGATTTTATTTATTCATTCTCTTGGCCATCTTCACCTATGCGATCTAGACATTTATTATAGAATTCTTCTGTCATAGAATCTGCATAAATGGTATGTTTTTCTTGATATAATTTCTTAATGGCTTCGATCATTTTCTTTCCAATACCAAGATTACGATGGGAAGGATTTACGGTAATATGTTGAATGACTACGTTTATATCATCAACAATATGGATCCCGATCGCACCTAATACATCGTCTTCACGCCATAAATAAAGATGCCAATTTGGATTTGTTTCATATTCCTTTATTGTCTGTTGCAACACTTTAACATCTTTTTCTTCTGGCATAAAAGACAGTAAACCCATTGCAATTTTTTCAAAATCTTTCTTATAACGAATTAACATAGAAACCCCTCATTAAAATAACTTACCAATTATGAAGTATAAATACTCATATTTTATACAGAATGTACTTGTTTATATTGGCTAGATCATCATCAAGTCAACATATACAGTTATGCATTAATATGCTGTTGTTGTCAAATGAATATTCTACAATGGTAGCTATTTATTATTATTAGATAGCCTTAACAATATTCACACCAAGCATACTGTTTAATATATTCCTTTATTTAAATATTGTGCTATCAGGTAGTATTGTTTTTAAAATGGTGTATCCATCAGAGTGTCTATCTTTAACTTTGTAAGGGATCAGATTGATGATGGCTAACCAAAGATTAAATAAAAAGAGTATGTATATATACTGGCTTGTATAAACCCCATTCAAACTAAAGAATAGCAAGGCAAAGATTCCATTATTCATCGGGCCACAGATTGTTATCCAAAATATGTCCAGCGCTTTGTATGGGAGATGTCTCTCACTTTGCACAAACCCTCCTAAAAAGAATAGAGCATGTATGGTGATATGAACGTTCTTAAAGCATATGGTTCCTATTTCTTTACCAAGTCCGATTGACAATTTAATACAATCAGCTTTCACAAACTTTGCACCTAGCATATGTCCGCTCTCATGGATAAACGTACCAATGGGAGCTACAATGAACAGTGTAAAAAGTAAAAGATAGATACTCATGAATCACTTCCTACAAAGTGATGGCTTCCTTATTTATCAGAAATTCTCATTTCGGTCATTACTTCTCCACCGGTCATTGCTTTTGCGTGTTCAATTCCAGAGGTAACTTGTCCAAATACGGTATGCACACCATCTAAGTGTGGCTGTGGCTCATGGACGATGAAAAACTGGCTACTTCCTGTATCTTTTCCAGCGTGGGCCATTGATAAAGATCCTTCAGCATGTTTATGTGGATTTCCTTCTGTTTCACACTTGATCGTTGTACCAGATGAACCAGTACCATTACCTAATGGACAACCACCTTGGCTTACAAATCCATCAATGACACGATGGAAGGTTAATCCGTCGTAGAATTCCTCATTTGCTAATTTCTCAAAGTTAGCTACTGTATTTGGTGCTTCATTTGGATAAAGTTCAAAATCGATCTTGTTTCCATTTTCTAATAAGATATATCCTGTTTTAGTCATATAAATTGTCCCCTTTACTGTTTGTTTCATTACTTAATGATCTTATCACTTTATACGAAAAATGAAAAGACTTGTTATTTGAATGAATTTTATAATTACCATAACCGGCTGTATCACTTCGATATGTAGCTATAAATAGGGATTATGAAATTCATTATCATTCATAAGATAAATCGTATTGGACAACATCCATATATGTCTCTCTCTTAACGACTACCTGATCTTTACCCTCTTCTACAAAAATCACTGCTGGTTTTGGTAAGCGATTATAATGGCTTGCCATTGAATACCCATAGGCACCTGTTGAAAAAACAGCCAACACATCCCCGGACTTTACAATGGGAAGTGGCAGATCCCAAATTAACATATCGCCAGACTCGCAACACTTACCCGCTACTGAAACATCCTTTTCTATCGGAGCATTCACTTTATTCGCTATGACAGCCTCATATTTTGCATTATATAATGCCGGTCTTAAATTATCTGTTAATCCACCGTCAACAGAGATATAATCACGAATCTCTGGAATATGTTTTGTAGATCCAATCGTATATAAAGTAATTCCTGCATTGCCCGCGATCGCACGACCCGGTTCAATCCAAATCTCCGGGAATGGTATATTTGCCTTTTCCACATGTTTTTTGACCGATTCGACTATTTTTTCAACATATTCGCGATGTGGTAGTGGATGATCATCCCCCGTGTAGCGGATTCCAAACCCCCCACCTAAATTTAGTACTTCAGGGATATAGCCATATTCAGCTTGCCATATAGAAAGTTTTGAAAATAGCACTTCATTTGCAAGCAAAAATTGCTCGGTTTCAAACAACTGGGAACCTAAATGACAATGCAATCCTTTGAAACGCATGAAGTCATGTTTGTATAATAATTGAAATGCCTCATTTGCTTGGCCATTATTCAAACTAAAGCCGAACTTTGAATCTTCATTACCAGTCATTATATAATGATGTGTTTTCGATTCAATCCCAGGTGTGACCCGCATGAGTACGTCAATTTCTTTATCATGCTTGCGAAGCAACTGATCAAGTAATTCGATCTCATGAAAATTATCAACGACGATACAACCTACATTATTTTCTATCGCCATATTTAATTCCTGAGCACTTTTATTATTTCCATGTAAATGGATCTTTTCAGTTGGAAATCCTGCTTGTAATGCAGTATATAACTCTCCTTCTGAAACGACATCTAAACTCAGCTTTTCTTGTTTAATAACTTGTAACATCGCAATAGAAGAGAAGGCTTTACTCGCATAAGCCACTTGGGCTTTAACACCTAATTCCTTGAATGTATCTACAAATGATCGGCAATTCTCTCTGATCATCGAAACGTCATAAACATATAAAGGTGTCCCGTATTTTTCTGCCAAATCAACTGTGTCTATGCCACCAATTACTAAATGACCTAATTGATTCGTTTGAAAAGGGTGATTATCAATTATCATTACTAGGCTCCTTCCAACAATTCATTCCTACTCTAATTTAAATACTTTATCATATTAAAGTGAAAAACGAAAGAGGAACAAGGTGTGGGGAGTCTGTCAAGTATTTACGGGA
>Ga0209487_1001058_pt1 | contig 23631 bp, 18 predicted proteins | sample Poulit2012_FD_187524 | JGI IMG/M metagenome (GOLD analysis project Ga0209487, IMG submission 187524) | Agricultural soil microbial communities from Georgia to study Nitrogen management - Poultry litter 2012 (SPAdes) (version 2) | ecosystem: Environmental > Terrestrial > Soil > Agricultural land...
TGGCAGGTTTTGCTACTATTTTTGTAATTATTTTGCTCTCTTTGTTGGTGGCCATCAAAGACCTACGCGATCGCCGCCGCGGCATTGTCAATTAATATGCACCCCCCACACCTAACTACCTTGTAGCTCATACAGGTGGGGATGCGGCGAGGTTGTATTCACCAAAAACCTTAAAAAAACAGAGGCATTGACCAAAGGAAATCTTGTCAGCCCAATTAGGTATTGACCCCTAAAGCCATAGCAGCGGGCACATGCTAGCATTAGCTGTTGCAAGTAGCTTGTATTTCACCGCCCACTATTGGCTTGCTGCCAGCGCACATAATTGCCGCCCCATAGTGGCCTTATTATTTAGCTTACTTAGGTGTTTCTATGACGCTCAAAGCACGCATACTTCAACCCGCCCTGCCCTATATGACTGCTGCTGCCCTTGTGTTGGGCCTTGGCAGCGCAACCTTTGTGCACGCACAAACGGTCAAGCAGGGCAATAAAACCTATAAAACCATTGGCGAGGTCAAGGCCGATCTTAATCAAGAGCGCACCCAATGGTCGGTTATTGATGGGCACCTTGCCCCGGGCTACGAGTCGAGCGCCGTTTGGCGTATCGAGACTTTCGAGATGCCTGATCAGGCCGATGTACAAAAACAAATGCGCGAGGCCATGGGCAGTGGGCAGCTTGGCGAAGAAGAGCTCAAGCAAATGGAGCTCATGCTCAAAATGCTCGAAGAGGCCGGGCCCCTAGTCGAGGCCATGCAAGGCATGGGTTTGGGTGATATGGCTGCCCAAGAAAACATCAGCATCGACATTACGGCCTTTAAGCCCAACGAAAAAGACCCCTTTGATGTGGGCCGGCTCACCATGCATGCGGGCCTAGCAGCCGATGTCGACCCTAATGACACCCCCTTACATGCCTACGATGTCGATATCTATTATGTTATTGAGGGGGGCAACACCCTATTTATGCCCGAGGTCGCCTACTGGAGCGATGACAGCCCCGAGTTTGACGAGCCACAGATCACCTTTACCAAACTCGAGCTAAACCCCGATGGCAGCAGCCGAGCACAGGGTCATTTTAAGGCCACCCTCTGCCGCTGGGAAAAGGCCAAGATGATGCAAGGGGTTAACACCGATGACTGCATGCCCATCGAGGGCGGTTTTGATACCCCTCTTGTTTTTGTTAAAGATTAAAACGCTGCGCTAACCTTTGGTGCCCAATCGAGCTACCCAACCACGATTTCCAACCGTGGGCTTTAACGGTGGTATAGCACCGTGGTCTTTAGTCGAGGCACGCAGTCATGGCACTTAGTCTTGTGCCTTATTCATGACCCTCTACCTCAGCCCAGGGGCTAAGGGTCATGTCAATGCCCTCGATTTCATTTTCATCAAGTAGCTGCTGCATATAGGCTCGGCCCGCTCGTACCCAGTGGGCCTTTTCTTCGGCCTGACGCAGCTGTGGGCGTACTGACTCAAAAGGCAAGGGCTGCCCCAACGCCCGCTGATCGAGGCGCACCAAATGGTAGCCATAACGCGTTTGCATCGGGGCGCTGATTTGCCCCTCATCAAGCTCTTGCAAGATGGCCTCAAACTCGGGCACCACATCGCCCGAGGCGATTTGACCCATCAACCCACCTTGGCTAGACGAGGGGCAGTCGCTATGCTCCCGTGCCAAATGCGCAAAGCGCTGCGGTTTGTGTTGTAGCTCAGCCGAGACCGCGCGGGCCTCTTTTAAGGCCTTGGCGAGGGCAATCTGATCATCGGGCGGGGCCATAAACAATATATGTGCGGCCTCATACAATGATGGCCCACGGTAGCGCTCGGCATGGGTCTCGTAATGCGCCCGTAGCTGAGCCTCGTCAATATCAGCCGGGGGGATAACCTCCTCGAAAAGCTGCCTGATAAGCGCCTCTTCGTCAGTCTCCCATTTGCCTGGGTCAATCTCGATGGGGTCAGGCTGCAGTGCACGCTTGGCTGCCTCTTGTAAAAACAAAGACCGCCACACCAAGGCCTGCGCGGCTGCATACCAAGCCCAGCCAGGCTTATGCTGGGGCATGGGGTGATTTTGTGCCTCGTGCGCAATATCTTGTAGATTAAGTGCCTGCCCATTTACCAATATAGGGCGGTTATTTTTTGGCGGCGGGTCAGTATACATCTGCGGGTCAAGATAGGTTTGATCAGCCGTTGCCTGCCTGCCATTGTTGCGTGGGCCATCTGCCGGTTGGATTGGGATAACTCTCATAGTATTGCACCCGTTGATTAACCCCCTTGGAGCCTAGGCCCCAAGGGGTGAAGAGCAAATTTAAAGACTACACATACCACTTAGGTCGACTATTGACGGCGTGCCATAGGCTCAAGACCTGAGCTTGCGGGCTTGGCACCACGGCGGGTACGCACCATCTGATAGCCCGGGCGCCACAGATAACGCACTGGAGCCGAAAAGATATGGACCAAGCGGGTAAAGGGTACCGAAGCAAATATCAATAAGCCCAAAATAATATGTAGCTTAAAGACAATATTTACCCCTTCTAAGTGTGCGACTGGGTCAGACTGGAAATACACAATGCCCTGTGCCCAGCGCATCAGCTGCACCATTTCTTCGCCGGTAATATGGTTAATCGATACGACGATCGTCAATAACCCCAGTATCAATTGCAAAATCAGCAATACCAATATGTAGTTATCACCAAAGCTTGAGGTGGCGCGTATGCGCGGGTCGCTAAGGCGACGATGGAGCAAAATCAATGCCCCGATCAGGGCCATCACCCCCGCAATACCCCCCACTGTCATTGCCATAATTTGCTTTGCCTCATGGCTAATACCTAGCCAATTAAATACAGCTATTGGGGTGAGCAAACCAAAGAAGTGGCCGAAAAAGATCACCAGCACACCGGTATGAAAAAGCACCGAACCCAATATAAATTGTCGTCGACGCAACAGTTGGCTAGATTTACTTTTCCAAGAAAATGGATCAACCTCATAACGGATGATACTGCCCAAAATCATAATGGTTAGGGCAATATAAGGAAAAATACCAAAGAAAAAATTAGACATTGTCGCCCCCTTTTGCTGTGGATGTGGTGGCTGCAGCCTGTATAAAAATGGGAAACTCATTTGGGCTGGGTGTATCACCCCGCTGCTGTAGGGCCACACCTGGCATGGCAGGATGCGCCAACTGCTGGCGCATCATGGCCTCGGCCGCGTGCAAATCACCAGTCGGTGCGCTACGCGCGAGCATGCCCGAGCAGGAGTCTAGCGACTCGGGCCCAAAGGTCACGGCGGTTTCCTCCCAAACAGCATCTAAGGCCTCTAGATCGTTGGGGTTATCCATTTTTTCGGCTATGAGCTGCTGTGCTTGTTCATCAGCTTTGTCGGCCTGAGCAATATCGACCAAAGCCTGCAAAATAGCGGCATAGGGTGTTTGCCTTTTTTGCAAGCGCTTAGACAGGGCAACCAAAATGGCCCCTGCATCAAGCAGGGTCGCCCGTGCCTCGGCCGGTGGCTGAGTGGACAAAAACTCGAGCAATACAGGTAAATGATCAGGCAGCTCGCTGCTTTGCAAAGCAAAACCCGCCGCCTCGTAGGCCTGCAGCAAATCAACCATGGCACTGCCCCGATCACGGCTCTCGCCGTGAATATGCTCAAATAAGTTCAAACATAACGACCGACTGCGATCAAACAAAAACACATAACGCTCTTGGAGATCGTAAATATCGTCGTGGGCAAGCTCATGCAACAAAGGCTGCAAAGCCTCTTTGTGCCTGTCATCAAGCACCTCGTCATCGGCCACCAAGCGTTGTATCTCGGGCATGGCGGCCTGTAATTCGGTGCTTGGGTAGCACAGCAGTACGGAAAAGACCTTGAGTATTCTCATCATAAATGCTCCTGCTGGGCACGATATTTATTGACCCCAAATAGGCGTTTGCCTGTTGGGCCGGCCGAGCACTGATTACCATCGGTAAAGCCGCATTCGTGCTGAATATCAACCCCATCTTCGGTGAGCTCACGATGCGCGGTGGGGATGACAAAGCGGTCTTCGTAGTTGGCAATGGCCATGAGCTGATACATCTCGTCTATTTGCTCAGGCGTGAGCCCGACCCGCTCGGCGATCTCAGTATTGATGACCCCATCGACGGTTTTGGCCCGCATAAAGGAGCGCATCGCCAACATCCGCTCAAGCGCCGAAACGATTGGGGCCTCGACCCCTGCGGTCAGCAGGTTGGCCAAATATCGCAGCGGAATACGTAGTGAGCGCACATCGGGCATATCGTCTTGGGCCGAAATGCGGCCTGCCTCGGCAGCATTTTGAATGGGCGATAAAGGCGGCACATACCAGACCATGGGTAAGGTGCGGTACTCGGGGTGCAAGGGGAAGGCTATCTTCCACTCCATCGCCATCTTCCAGATGGGCGAGTTTTGCGCGCCGACTAACCAATCCTCGGGGATGCCTTGTGCCCGCGCCTCGGCAATGATTTCGGGGTCATTAGGATCGAGGAAAATATCTAACTGCGCTTGGTACAAGTCACTGTCATTGGGCATGTTGGCGGCCTCTTCGATGCGATCGGCATCATAGAGCACCACCCCTAAGTAACGGATCCGGCCCACACAAGTCTCTGAACAAATGGTGGGTAAACCACTTTCTAGACGTGGGTAACACAACACGCATTTTTCTGACTTACCTGTAGACCAGTTGTAGTAGATCTTTTTGTAGGGGCAACCCGATACACACATACGCCAACCGCGGCATTTCTCTTGGTCGATGAGGACCACACCGTCTTCCTCGCGCTTATAAATGGCGCCCGACGGGCAAGAGGCCACACAGGTGGGGTTGAGACAATGCTCGCACAGACGCGGCAAATACATCATAAAGGTGTTTTCGTATTCGCCGTAGATTTCCTTTTGAATGCCCTCAAAGTTGTAATCCTGAGAGCGTTTAGAAAACTCACCGCTGAGAATCTCCTCCCAGTTGGGGCCCCACTCGATTTTTTCCATCTGCTCGCCAGTGATGGCCGAGCGTGGGCGCGCCGTGGGGAAGGCTTTCATTTCGGGCGCCGACTTGAGATGGTCATAATCAAAATCAAAGGGCTCGTAAAAATCATCGATCTCGGGTAAATGCGGGTTGCCAAATATATTGGCCAATATGCGCCATTTGGCCCCCTGCTTGGGTTGCAATTTACCCTGTCGGGTGCGTACCCACCCCCCCTTCCAGCGTTTTTGGTTTTCCCAATCTTTGGGGTAACCAATGCCGGGCTTGGTTTCAACGTTGTTAAACCACGCGTATTCGACACCCTCGCGGCTGGTCCAGACGTTTTTGCACGTTACCGAGCAGGTATGACACCCGATACATTTATCTAGGTTAAGTACCATGGCAATCTGAGCACGAATTCTCATTATCTGACCTCCGAAGTGTGTGATGAGGATTGTTGCGTCGGCTGGGCGGCATAACCCGAGTCAGCTGTGGCCATGCCCTCAGCTGCGTGGGCCGGCTCATCGAGCCAATCAACCTTTTTGAGTTTGCGCACGATGACAAACTCATCACGGTTTGAACCCACCGTGCCGTAGTAGTTAAACCCATATGAAAGTTGGGCATAGCCACCAATCATGTGCGTGGGTTTAAGTACCGTGCGGGTGACCGAGTTGTGAATACCACCGCGCTGCCCGGTCACCTGACTGCCTGGGGTGTTGATGATCTTCTCTTGGGCGTGATACATAAACATCGACCCATCTTTGATGCGCTGGCTGACCACCGCCCGTGCGGTAATTGCGCCGTTGCTGTTAAAGACCTCGACCCAATCGTTATCAACGAGTTGTGCCTTTTTGGCATCGTTTTCTGATATCCACACCACTGGCCCACCGCGGTTAAGGGTCAGCATGAGTAAGTTATCGGTGTAGGTGGAGTGGATCCCCCATTTTTGGTGTGGGGTTAAAAAGTTAAGGATCACATGCGGCTCGTTAGGCTCGAGTGCTTTGGTGGCGGGCTCGCCCAATGTTTTTAAATCAACTGGGGGACGCCAGGTAACCAAAGACTCGCCAAAGGCGCGCATCCACTCGTGGTCTTGGTATAGCTGCTGACGGCCAGATACCGTACGCCACGGGATAAGCTCGTGTACGTTGGTCCAGCCCGCGTTATATGAGACCTCTTCGCTTTCAATACCTGACCAAGTTGGTGAGGTAATGATCTTGCGCGGTTGCTCGGCAATATCACGGAAGCGGATTTTTTCGTCCTCTTTGGGTCGGGCCAAATGAGTGTGATCACGGCCAGTGATCTTGCTCAAGGCCTCCCAAGCGCGTACGGCTACCTCGCCGTTGGTCTCGGGGGCGAGCATCAATACCACCTCGGCAGCATCAATGGCCGAATCAATGCGGGGTTGGCCTTTGCTTGGCCCCTCGTCGAGTACGGTGCCATTGAGGGCTCGTAGGTTTTTGACCTCGGGCTTGGTGTCCCAACTGATGCCTTTGCCGCCGTTGCCAATCTCTTCCATGAGCGGGCCCAAAGAGGTGAATTGCTTGTACACATTGGGGTAGTCGCGTTCAACCTCTATATACGACGGTGCCGTTACCCCTGGGATCAGGTCGCACTCGCCTTTTTTCCAATCGCGCACCTCGGGTTGTTTGATCTCGCTTGGGCTATCGTGCTGCAACGGCAACTGCACCACATCAGTTTCTACCCCTAAAACCTCGGGGGCCAGGGCCGAAAACTGTTTGGCAATGGCCTTGAAAATCTCCCAATCAGATTTAGACTCATAAGCTGGGTCAATGGCCGCCTGCAAGGGGTGAATAAAGGGGTGCATGTCTGAGGTATTGAGGTCGTCTTTCTCATACCAGCTTGCCGTAGGCAAGACAATATCAGAGTACACCGCCGTGGTAGACATACGAAAATCAATGGTCACCAACAAGTCGAGCTTGCCCTCGGGTGCCTTGTCGTGCCACTTGGCCTCTATAGGCTTGGCACCGCCCTCGGCACCCAGGTCTTTACCCTGTACCCCATGCGCAGTACCCAATAAATGCTTGAGGAAATACTCATGCCCTTTACCCGATGAGCCCAATAGATTAGAACGCCAAACAAAAAGGTTGCGGGGCCAGTTTTCGGGTGCATCAGGGTCTTGGCAAGACATCTCGAGCTCGCCTGATTTGAGTTTTTCGGCCACATAGTCCGCCACATCTAGCCCTGCAGCCTTGGCGGCTTTGGCCACCTCTAGCGGGTTAGTCTTGAGCTGAGGTGCCGAGGGTAACCAACCCATGCGCTCGGCACGGATGTTGTAGTCAATGAGGCTGAGCTTATCCCAATCGCCCTCGGGCGCAGTTGGGGCCAAAATATCTTGGCTCGTAATGGTCTCGTAGCGCCACTGATCAGTATGCGCATACCAGGCCGAGGTTGAGTTCATATGCCGTGGGGGGCGCAGCCAATCGAGGGCAAAGGCCAAAGCTGTCCAACCCGTTTGGGGGCGTAGTTTTTCTTGGCCCACATAGTGCGACCAGCCACCACCCGATTGCCCTACACAACCGCACATAACCAGCATGTTGATGACGCTGCGGTAGGTCATATCCATGTGGTACCAGTGGTTGACCCCAGCGCCAATGATCACCATCGAGCGCCCGTTGGTCTTTTCTGCGTTGGCGGCAAACTCGCGTGCCACCTGTATGATTTGGTCTTGGCGTACCCCCGTGATCTTTTCTGCCCATGCAGGGGTAAAAGGCACATCGGCGTTGTAGTCTTTGGCCACGTGCTCACCGCCCAGACCGCGATCAAGGCTGTAATTTGCACAAAACAAATCAAAGACCGTGGTCACCAAGGCCTCATCGCCATTGGCAAGGGTGATGCGCTTGGCGGGTATCTTGCGACTGAGCACCTCGCTGCGTGCATCGACCACAAAATCATGAGCGGCCTGCCCACCAAAATAGGGGAAATCAACCGTCACCACCTCATCGTGGTCGGCTGCATCGATCAGGCTAAGCTGCAGGCTGACCTCTTTGCCTTGGGCCTGCTCTTCGAGGTTCCACTTGCCCTGCTCGCCCCATCTAAAACCTACCGAGCCATTGGGCACGACCAGCTCTTTGCTGTGCCTATCAATGCCGATGGTTTTCCAATCGGGGTTATTGCTCTCACCTAGGTTGTCGGCCAAATCACTGGCACGAAGCTGTCGCCCGGCCACATAGTGATCGCCCTTTTTGTCTAGGCGCACTAACAACGGCATATCGGTATATTTGCGGCAATACTCATCAAAATAAGGCACCTGCCTATCAAGGTGGAACTCGCGCAAAATCACATGACCAAAAGCCATGCCTAGTGCTGAGTCAGTACCCTGTTTGGGGTTAAGCCAGATATCACCAAATTTGGCAGCCTCGGAATAGTCGGGGCAGATAACAGCACTTTTGGTGCCCTTATAACGCACCTCGGTATAAAAGTGCGCATCGGGTGTGCGTGTTTGCGGTACGTTTGAACCCCAAATAAGCAGATAATTAGAGTTGTACCAATCGGCTGACTCGGGCACATCGGTTTGCTCGCCCCATGTTTGGGGGCTCGCAGGCGGCAAATCGCAGTACCAGTCGTAAAAAGACATGCAGGTACCACCAATAAGCGATAGATAACGCGTACCGGCGGCATAAGAAATCATCGACATCGCCGGTATGGGTGAAAACCCAAAGACCCGATCGGGGCCATATTTTTTAGTGGTATAGACGTTGGCTGCGGCCACAATCTCGGTGACCTCATCCCAACTGGCGCGCACAAAACCGCCCTTGCCCCGTATACGGGTATAGCTCTCGCGTGCGGCGGGATCATTTTGGATGCTCTCCCAAGCCTGTATAGGCGAGAGGGTTTTTCTTTTTTCGCGCCACAAGCGCATCAGTCGGCCCCGTACTAAGGGGGTCTTGACTCGGTTGGCACTATATAAATACCAGCTATATGAGGCACCGCGGGCGCAACCACGGGGCTCGTGATTTGGCAAATCGGGGCGAGTACGGGGGTAATCAGTTTGCTGAGCCTCCCAAGTAACAATGCCCGATTTAACGAAAATCTTCCACGAACAAGAACCTGTACAGTTAACCCCGTGCGTAGAACGCACCACCTTGTCATGCTGCCAACGATGTCGGTAGACATCCTCCCAATCACGATCTTCGATGGTGGTTTGCCCATAACCTTGCGAAAAAGTATCTTTGCGCAAAGAACCAAAAAAATTTAAGCGATCTAAAAGATGGCTCATACAGCCTCCTTTATAATTGTGCAATACTTTGACTAATTACGTATTTGTGCTCATACCAACTAAATTTTTGCCGAATTTTTTCCTCACTAATCAACAATACCGTGCAATTTATTAGGGTCTTATTAATACCCATAAAAAGATAATGAGAATTTAAAAATCCATTTTGCACCTTTTATTGGGCCTGAGCCCGCGGTTGCAGGCCCAAGCGCTGGATAGTTAACTAGGCTTGTGAGCCTGCTGATGGCGGCGCAGCGGGGGTGACCTTTTTGCGCTCGATTTCATACAGCATGCCGCCTTTGCGGGTGTAATAAAACCAGGTAATGGCCAAGCAAAGCGCGTAAAAGGCGATAAAGGCCCAAAGTGCAGCCTGGGCATTGCCCGTTAGGCCAATAGAGGTACCAAAGGCCTTAGGAATAAAGAACCCCCCATAGGCACCAATGGCACTGGTAAAGGCAATGATGGCTGCCGACTCGCGCTCGGCCTGCGGGCGCTGCTGCTCGGGGCTAAGGTGGGAAAATATACGCCCCACCTCTTTGCGCATAATGACGGGTATCATCTGGAAGGTCGATGCATTGCCCACCCCGGTAAAGAAGAACATGAGCATAAAGCCAAGGAAGAACAACGCAAAGATATTGGCTTGCAATGACCAGATCACCAGCAGGACAGATAAAATCATGCCCACAAATACCCAAAAGGTAACGCGCCCCCCGCCTACTCGATCAGATAGCCAACCGGTGCCGGCACGACTAACCGCGCCCACCAACGGCCCCAAAAAGACAAACTGCATAATATTGATATCGGGGAAGGCCAAACGCGCCAACAACGGGAAACCCGCCGAATAGCCAATAAAGCTACCAAAGGTACCCACATACAGCACACACATAATCCAATTGTGGGCGCGCCCAAATATGACTGCCTGCTCGCGGAAACTTGATTTGGCATCAGCGATGTCATTCATGCCTAGCCAGGCGGCAATGGTCGAGGCAATCACCAACGGTACCCAGACAAAACCCGCGTTTTGAATCCAGAGCTTTTGCCCATCACTAAGCACCTGAGGCTTGCCCCCAAGGGCACCAAACACCCCTGCAGTGATGACCAAAGGCACCAAAAACTGCATCACCGATACGCCCAAATTACCTAAGCCCGCATTGAGCGCCAAGGCATTGCCCTTTTCTTTGCGGGGAAAGAAAAAACTAATATTAGACATCGATGAGGCAAAGTTAGCCCCGCCCAGACCACACAGTAAAGCCAACACCACAAAGATTAGATAAGGTGTAGTGGGCTCTTGTACGGCATAGCCAATGCCCATGGCCGGAATCAATAACGAGGCGGTAGAAATTGTTGTCCACAAACGCCCCCCAAAAATAGGCACAACAAAGCTATAAAAAATACGCAAGGTGGCCCCAGATAAAGCCGGTAATGCAGCCAGCCAGAAGAGCTGGTCTTGGCTAAAATCAAAGCCAATGCTAGGCAACTGCGCCACAACTACCGACCACACCATCCACACGGCAAAGGCCAGTAATAAAGCGGGTATAGAAATCCACAAATTACGGCGCGCAATGCGGCGACCTTGCTCTTGCCAAAAAACGGGGTCCTCGGGGTTCCAGTCTTGGATGCCGCGTGGCATAGCAGTGGTTTTGGGGTCGTGAATCTCTTTGAGCTCAGGCAGGCTGGGCAAGGTATCGAGCTCGGTACCGTGGGCCCGACGCTCCATCGCGCGAATGGCAAAATGCATCCAGGCTAGCGACACTGCAACAATAAGAAAGAGCAAGGCAAAGGCAGCCGTCCAAATACCGGTTAGCTGCAGCAAGGCCCCAAAAACGATGGGCAAAACAAAGCCGCCCAGCCCGCCAATCATGCCCACCAAGCCCCCTACCGAGCCCACATGATTAGGGTAATAAACGGGTATATGCCTATACACGGCGGCCTTGCCCAGGCTCATAAAAAAGCCCAATGCAAAGAGGGTAATTACAAAGGGCCATAAACCCATACGTGTAGAAAAGGAAATGGGGCCATGAATACCATGAATGGTGTAATCAGTGGGCGGGTACGACAGCATGAATAAGAACAACAGCGAAAAACCAAATGTCCAATACATGACTGCGCGGGCACCAAAACGGTCGGACAACACCCCGCCATACATACGAAACACACTAGCTGATAGACCAAAACTGGCCGCAGCAATACCCGCCACCCGCACATCAACCGAATACACCTGCACCAAATAGTGCGGCAACCACAGGGCTAAGGCGACAAAACCACCAAAAACATAAAAGTAGTACAAAGAAAAGCGCCAAGCCTGTAGCTTTTTGAGCGGGGCGAACTGCTCGGCCAAAGGGGGTGCCTGTATGCCCTGAGCCTTGCGCCGGGCAAAATCGGGGTCATCTTTGGCAAAGATAAAAAACACCACCCCCATGATGATAATGGCATAGGCCCACACATGAGCCACTAGCTGCCAGCCCCCAGCTAACATAATAAAAGGGGCCACAAAAGTAGTTAGGGCAGCCCCCACATTACCCATACCAAAAATGCCCAAGGCGGTACCCTGCCGAGACTGGGGAAACCACTTGGACACATAGGCCACGCCAATAATAAATGAGCCACCGGCCAAACCCACCCCTAAAGCGGCCAGCAAAAAAGTAAAATAGCTATGGGCATAGACAAGGGCCAATGTAGCAATGCCCGTCAAAATCATCTGTGCCGAATACACAAGACGACCGCCGTAGCGCTCAGTCCAAACGCCCAGTACGATGCGCACAATTGAGCCCGTTAAGACCGGGGTCGCAATCAGCACCCCATATTGAAACTCGCTAAGACCAAGCTCTTGGCGGATTTCTATCCCGATAATCGAGAAAATCGTCCAAACTGCAAAACATAAGGTAAATGCAATGGTGCTAAGCCACAGCATACGATTAGAGGTTGAGCTAGCTGCTGTCGTAGCAGCATTGGGTGCATGAGCCATATTGCTATTGATGTTTACCTTGGGCCCAGATATTGGCTTGAGCAAACACCCCTTTAGTGGGTAAAGAAACCATCTAGCCACCCTGCAAAAGCCGAGACAGAAAGCCGACCAAGGGCCAGAAACCTGCCCGCTATTGCCCCTGCATTGGGGCTAAGTATGATTCATCTCAGATACACCTTAACAGTATTGCTTTGCATAAAACATCAGCTAAAGCAACTAATCCATTACTGCTTGACCTGCATCAATAAAAGCGTGGTATTTATATCAATCTGAACATAATTTCACATTGTATAGACTTTTTTTCTTTAACCCTATAGGGACTGGGGTTATCCATAGTCCTCTATAAGACCACAAAATCAACAAGCAGCCTAGCTCTTGGGCTGTGACAGTTTTTGATTTTTGGTCAGAATAATTTTCATTGTGCCCGCAGGCTGTTATGATTTTGTGGGTATCTTAATTTTGCTTTTTGATAATTGTCAGCTTTTTGCCTTGGGCCCTACCTCGTTAATTTTCACTTAATTCTTCTTAATTCTTTTTAACTCCTCTTAATTCCCTTAACTTTCCATTACACCCTCTTTAAGCCCCCTTTATTGGGTTATAAAACAGCTGTTTTGGGAGCCTGCCAAGCAGAAAATTAACGGCCTATTTAGGGTTGAGGCAAAAGCAAATTAGCGTTCAATAATTACTCACTGCCCAAGCGGGCAAGACATTATTATTTTTTGGTAAAAATATGATCTACATTCTTGTTGCCATCGCAGCCTTTATGTTCGGTATGTACAACGTCTTTATTAAGCTTTCGGCTACTCATATCGAGGCAGTACTGGGGGCGGTGGTCTTACAGTTTGTTGCGGCCTTAATTGGTTTAGCCTGGCTAAGCTATCTAAAAATTACAGGCGCACATATTTTTAGCACCCCAAAAGGCATTGGTCTGGCCGTCGGCGCAGGGGTGGCCATCGGCCTGGTTGAGATTTTGACCTTTGTTATTTATGGTCGGGGGCTAGCTGTAGCCATCGGCAACCCACTGATCATTGGCGGCTCATTGGTGGTCACCACCGGGGCGGGGGTCTTGTTTATGCGCGAGGACATCTCGGCCTGGCAGCTACTGGCCATAATCTTGATTGCCTCGGGGGTGGGCCTAATGGCTTGGGCAGCAAACAAATAACTGCCCGCCGCACAACAAGCTTTGCTCGACTATGGCAGTACTAAAGCAGTCTACAGGCTACAAACAAACGGGTTTGGCTTTATAATTAAAAGCATTGATGCCAACAGCACGGGCAGCCAAACCCAATTTGCAGGGGGCCTAAGCCCAACCGCCCTACCCCTTGGCCGGGGTTGTTTGGCCACACAATAGCGCTGTTCATCCCCATTAACCGCCCCTACAGACCGACATTATGCGTATTAAACAAGTAGAAAACGCGTTAAATTTATTACAGTATTTTGCCGATACGGGGCAGCCCAGCACCCTCACCGAGATCGCCAACCACTTTGATTGGCCGCGCTCAAGCACGTTTAACCTGCTTGGCACCCTATCTTTTCATGGTTATTTGTACGAGCCCCATCAACGCGGGCAGTTTTACCCCACACCAAAACTGCTAAACCTAGGCAATAAAATTGCCGACAATGCGCCATTGCCAGCGTTTTTCGACCCGCTCATGCAGCACCTACACCAAGAAACCGACGAAACCATCTGGATAGCAGCCAAAAGCGGTCTTAATGCAGTCTTTTTAAAGGTCTTAGAGTCGACCCAATCTATACGCTACACCACTCAGGTGGGTACGCAGGTACCCCTTTTTGCTACGGCTACGGGGCAGGCAATCTTGAGCCAACTACCCCAAACATTGGCGCAAAGCATATTAGACAAAAGCGTATACACCCAATACGGCACCGGCACGCCCACAAACCAAAACGAGGTTTGGGACAGTATCCACACCTCTTTAAAGCGGGGCTGGTTTTTTAGCGCCTCGGCCTTTACCCCTGATTTAGGCGGTATCGCAATCCCTTTGCTGGTCGATGAGCGCGTTTATGCTATTACTACTGCCGGGCCTTGGTTTAGGATGGGCGATCGCAGCCAAGCCATCGCCAGCATCATGCAGCAGGCTATTAGCTGCTATCAGCCTCCATTGCCTTGCAGCTAATTGCCGATACCTATACCCCTATACCTTGCTTTGGGCACGCGACAAAATATTACGAGCAATGCGCTCATGAGGTTTGTCTATCATCTGCCCGTCAATGCTTAATACCCCCACGTCGGGTGATTGCTCGAATGCCGCCACAATTTTCTCGGCCCAAGCAATCTCGTCAGCAGTTGGGGTAAAAACTTGATTAACCACCTCTATATGACTGGGGTGAATGACTGCCTTGCTACCAAAACCGTCGCCTTTGGCCTCGGTGGCCTCATCTTTAACGCGGTCTAAATTACGTATATCGGCGCAAATACTGTCGATGGCAACCACCTCGGCAGCCGCTGCAGCCATTAAGCATAAATCGCGGGCCAATCTAAATGGTGAGGTGTACTGCCCATCAACATGATTACGCATCGCCCCCACTGAGCCAGCCAAATCCTCGGCCCCCCACATCAACCCATATAAGCGACGGGGTGCGTCACGATTAAAACTGGCCAGACTTAAAACAGAGGCAGCAGTTTCTGTGGCAATGCCGATCACCTGAGTGCTTTGTAAAGGAATATCGTGTGCAGCCTCAAAGGCAAGTAAATAATGATCGAGCCGCTCGATATCAGCCTGCCCATTGACCTTGGGCAACACAATACCGTCAGGACGCCAGGGCATCACTGCAGCCAGATCATCAAGGTACAGATCGGTATCAAAATCATTGATACGCACAAACCATTTTTGCTGATCCGTACGGGGCTGTTGCAAAGATTGTTGCACTACCTCGCGGGCCTTTTGTTTGGACTCTAAGGCCACCGAGTCTTCGAGATCGATGATCAACGCATCGGCCTCGGTTTCGCTGGCCTTGGCAAACATACGTGCCTGATCAGCTGGAACAAAAAGAAAGGATCGCATTTAGGCCTCCTGCTTGCGCATCAAAGCAAAACGACGACAGACAGCTACAACCGTATCGTCTTGGTTAAAGCAGGTGTGCTCAAACTCTACAATACCAGCGGTGGGCCGAGATTTTGACTCACGCTTGCCCACCACTTTGGTCTCGGCACGTAAAGTATCACCATGAAAAACCGGGTTGGGAAAGCGCACATCAGACATGCCAAGGTTGCCAATAGTGGTACCCAAAGTGGTGTCTTGTACGGTCATGCCAATCAGCAAGCCGAGGGTAAAAATACTGTTGACCAAGGGTTTGCCCCACTCAGTTTGGGCAGAAAAATGGGCATCAATATGCAATGGCTGCGGGTTCATCGTCAGCAAACTAAACGAGATATTGTCATACTCGGTAATGGTGCGGGTAAATGGGTGCTTGAACACCTGATCAACAGAAAACTCTTCGTAATATAAGCCTGACATACTTTCCCCAATATAAATAATTAAAACAAGACTTTGCATACAAGCAAAAGGACAAAACCTTCATGTGCATGAAATGGTAATTCCCCAGCCTGAATGCTTTCCTTTTATTATACTGCTGACAATGAGTATTACTACTTAGTCGGCAGCGGATAGTCCATTTAAATCGACAGCAGATAGACCATTTAAATATAAAGGGCCCTCCGCCTAGCTTCTAGTAATAAATTGTTAGACCGCAAGGCTATTTTGTCTTTTCAAGCAAGCTTATTACGCGCACAAAAAAACGCACATAGGTGGTGTGAGCCTATGTGCGTTGTTCAAACACAGGAACAAGCGGTTTTTCTATAGCATACCTAGCTGTAGGCGGGCCGACTCGCTCATCATCTCGCGACTCCATGGCGGGTCCCAAACCAAGTCAACGTGTGCCTCGGTCACACCTTGTATGTTTAGTACCTTGGCACGCGCCTCTTCGGCAATAAAGGTACCCATACCACAGCCCGGTGCGGTAAGTGTCATGTCTACTTGTACATGAAACTCATCAGGGCCCTCTTGGCTGACATTGCAGCGGTAAATCAGACCCAAATTAACAATATCAACGGGGATTTCGGGGTCAAACACCTCGGTAAGTACTACCCAGCAGGCCTCTTCGACGGTCTCCTCGGTAGCGGGTTGCTCGGGGATAAAGGGCTCGTGCTCGACGACCTCTTTGCCAATCGCATCGGCATCAACGCCCTCGATGCGATACATATTGCCCTCGACCACTACCGTAAAACTACTGCCTAACTGCTGGGTAATGACCGCGGTACAGCCCTCTTCGATGGTAACTGGCGTACCATAAGGCACGGTTACGGCCGGGCAATCACGGCTAACCAAAACCTCTTCGCGATTAAAATAACTCATTTCTACCTCGTTACTCGGTTTGTGCAACTTCGTCAGTGCCATGCAAGGCATTATGCAAAGCATGCCAAGCCAGTGTGGCGCATTTTACCCGTACGGGAAACTCGCGCACCCCAGATAAAACCTCGAGCTTGCCAATATCTGCATCGGGGTGCTCATCGGTAAACATCTGATGCATGGCATCAAATAGGCTATCGGCATCGGCAATGCTCTTGCCCTGTACGGCCTCGGTCATAAGTGATGCCGAGGCCTTTGAGATGGCGCAACCTTGGCCAACAAAGGCAACGTCCTCGATGATATCGTCGTCATTGACCTTGAGATAAATGGTCAACTGGTCGCCACATAAGGGGTTGTAGCCAATAGCTTGGTGCGTGGCATCGGCCAAATACTTAAAGTTGCGTGGGTTGCGATTGTGTTCGAATATGACCTCTTGGTAAAGCTCACGCAAATTACCAAAATCATCACTCATGTTCTACTCCAAATAGTTTTTGTGCTTTTTTTAGGCTGGCAATCAATGCGTCTACATCGTTAAAGTCGTTGTATAAAGCAAATGATGCACGAGCCGTACCTGGAATACCCAAGCGCGTCATCAGCGGCATGGCACAATGGTGCCCGGCGCGAATAGCAACACCGTCGGTATCTAAAATAGTGCCCAAATCATGGGGGTGAATATCATCGACCAAGAAAGACACCACGGCAGCCTTGTCAGGTGCTTGACCCACTATTTGAATACCGGGCAAGCTAAGTAACTGCTCTTGGGTGTAGGCTAACAAGGCCTCTTCGTGTGCGGCGATGGCATCTAAACCCACCTCTTGCACATAGTCGAGTGCTGCAGCCAAGCCCACCACCCCTGCAATATTGGGGGTGCCTGCCTCAAAGCGTTGGGGCACAGGGGCATAGGTGCTCTCGTCAAAACTAACGGTATGGATCATATCGCCCCCACCCTGCCAAGGCGGCATGGCATCGAGCAACTCGTGCTTGCCATACAAAATACCGATACCTGTGGGGCCATAGATTTTGTGCCCAGAGAACACATAAAAATCACAATCTAGGGCCTGTACATCAACCTGCATATGTGCCACTGCCTGCGCCCCATCGATAAGCACTCGGGCGCCGACCTTGTGCGCGGCGGCAGTCATGTCGGCGATGGGGTTGACCGTACCTAAGGCATTAGATACGTGTACGATCCCGACCATACGGGTGCGCTCGTTGAGGCTTTGGTAATAGGCATCTAAATCTAGGGCGCCGTTATCAAGCACCGGCGCAACACGTATAACCGCACCAGTTTGTTTGGCCACTAACTGCCAGGGCACAATATTAGAGTGATGCTCGAGCTCGGTGAGCAGGATTTCATCGCCCTCTTGTAGGTGGTTGAGCCCCCAACTGTAGGCCACCAAGTTGATGGCCTCAGTCGTCCCACGGGTAAAGACTATCTCGTCAACACGGGCAGCATTAAGATACTGCTGCACGGTTTTTCGTGCCTGATCATAAAGATCAGTGGCATGTTGCGAGAGCCAATGCACCCCACGGTGAATGTTGGCATTTTGCTCGGCGTAGTACTTGCGCTCGGCCTCTATAACCACTGCTGGCTTTTGCGTCGTCGCGCCATTGTCTAGGTAGACCAGTGGTTTACCCCGCACTTTTTTCTCAAAAATGGGGAAATCGGCACGCCTATCAAGTAAAGGTTTGTGCGTAGTGCTTGAAACGGCTAGGCTCATAATTGCTCCTGAGCGATCTTTAACCCAGCGGGTAACAATGCCTGCACCCCTTGGGTTGCAGCTTTTTGTAAATGCTCTACCTTGATGCGCTCGAGTACCTCGGTGGCAAAAGCATAGATGAGTAAATCACGCGCTTGGGCGGCATCGAGACCACGGGTGCGCAAGTAAAACAGGCTGTCCTCGTCAATCTTGCCAACGGTTGCGCCGTGTGCGCATTTGACATCATCGGCAAAAATCTCGAGCTCGGGGCGGGTGTCGGCACGGGCAAGTTTGGCTAATAGCAGGCTATCAGAGCGCTGAATGGCATCGGTGCCATCGGCCCCCTCGGCCACACGAATACGCCCGGTAAATACCCCACGACCACGGTCATCCATAATGCCACGGAAATACTCATGGCTCAGACAGTTGGGTTTGTTGTGGTTCATCACAGTATTGTGATCAACGTGACGGCGGCCATCAACAAAGTACAGCCCATTGAGCAAGGCATAGCCGTGCTCGCCATCAAAGTTGGTCTCGAGCTCGCTGCGACCTAAACCGGCTCCAAGCGAAATAGAATGCGTCTCGAGGTGCGAATGCTCGGCCTGAAAGGCCTGTAACCCAGACAAATGCACGGTCTGATCATTTTCTTGTTGCAAGCGCAAATGAAATAGGTTGGCTTGCTTGCCCAGCCATGCACGGCTCATGGTGTTATTAAGACCGGCCTCATCTACAGTGCTAAGGTGGTGCTCGACCACCTTGAGGTGGGCATCGTCCTCGAGGGAAAAGATGCTGCGGTTAAATGTGGCCGCATTGTCTTGGGCATGCACGTGTACGATATGTAGCACGGTCTCTACCTGCACCCCTTTGGGTACATGTACGTAGAGCCCCTCGTTGGCAAAGGCCAAATTAAGCGCCTGCGTGGTATAGCCATCGCTGGCCTCGCCCCATTTTTCTTGGAGCTTTTGTTGATGCTCGGCCTGATCGCTGTCGAGCCACTCTTTGACATTGACACACTCGCCCTCGGGGTTAAAGCCCTCGAGGTTTGAAAGCGCCTCATCGAGGCGGCCATTAACAAAAACCGCCCAGTGCGCCTCGGGGTCAATAGCCTTGAGCTGATCGACGCGCTGTTGTACCGCCTTGTCATCGAACTCATCAGCAATAACATCAAAAGAGCGCTGTTCCATCGGCAGCATGGTCGTGTGACGCCATGCCTCGATCCGGCGGGTGGGCCAGCCCTCGTCAGCAAAGCGCTCAAGCGCCTTTTGCCTGAGGGTATCGACCCACGGTTGTGTACGCACACGCTTTTCGTGCGCGTGTGCGTAATCTTTTACCCATGTTGGTAATGTGCTCATACTGTGGCTCCTTTTTGTGCTTGCTTGGCAATCCAACCATAACCGTGCTCCTCGAGCTCTTTGGCCAATGAGGCATCGCCCGAACGCACGATACGGCCCTTGTCAATAACATGGACAAAATCAGGCACAATATAATCCAACAAACGCTGGTAGTGGGTAATGACCAACATCGAACGCTCGGGTGAGCGCAGCTTGTTGACCCCATCAGAAACCACACGCAGTGCGTCAATATCAAGGCCCGAGTCAGTCTCGTCTAAGACCGCTAACTTGGGCTGCAATAGTGACATCTGCAAAATCTCATTGCGCTTTTTCTCACCACCAGAAAAGCCCTCGTTAACCGAACGATGGAGAAACTTTTCGCTCATGCCAACTGAGGCCATTTCCTCTTTGGCTTGTTTGAGAAAATCAATGGCATCTAGCTCGGGTAAGCCCTGCTCGCGACGCACTGTATTAACTGCAGTACGCAAGAAATAAGCATTTGACACGCCAGGGATCTCGACCGGATATTGAAAAGCGAGAAATAACCCTTCGCGAGCACGCTCTTCGGTATCCATCTCGAGTAAGTCTTTACCCAAATACTCGACACTACCATCCTCGATGGTGTAGTCTTCGCGACCGGCTAAAACCTGGGCCAAAGTGCTCTTGCCCGAGCCGTTGGGGCCCATCAAGGCGTGGACCTCACCGGCCTTAACCTCGAGGTCGACCCCATGCAAAATGGTTTTACCGTCTACAGATGCTTTTAGGTTTTTGATCTTTAACATTAAATATACTCCTTAACCGACACTGCCTTCGAGGCTCAAGCCGAGCAAGTTTTGCGCTTCGACGGCAAACTCCATGGGCAATTCTTTGATGACTTCCTTGCAATAGCCGTTAACAATCATTGATACGGCGTCTTCGGCACTAATGCCGCGTTGCATGGCATAAAATAACTGGTCTTCGCCGATGCGCGATGCGCTAGCCTCGTGCTCGACATTAGCGGTGGGGTTTTGGACCTCGACCACTGGGAAGGTATGGGCAGCACAGGTTTTGCCAATCAGCAATGAGTCGCACTGCGTAAAGTTGCGGGCATTTTCGGCGGTGGGGGTAACACGTACCAACCCACGGTAAGTATTGAGCCCACGACCGGCAGAAATACCTTTAGAGATAATAGTACTGGTCGTGTTTTTGCCCATGTGGATCATTTTGGTGCCGGTATCGGCCTGCTGACGGTGGTTGCTCAGTGCGACTGAGTAAAACTCGCCCACAGAATCATCACCACGCAAGACCACACTGGGGTACTTCCAAGTAATGGCCGAGCCGGTTTCTACTTGTGTCCAAGAGATATGCGAACGTGCGCCACGGCACTCGCCGCGCTTGGTCACAAAGTTGTAAATACCCCCTACACCATTCTCATCACCCGGATACCAGTTTTGTACGGTTGAGTATTTGATCTTGGCATCATCAAGTGCGACAAGCTCGACCACCGCGGCGTGCAATTGGTTTTCGTCACGCATGGGGGCGGTACAGCCCTCGAGATAGCTCACGTAGGAGCCCTCTTCGGCAATAATAAGGGTGCGCTCAAACTGCCCCGTATCGGGCGAGTTGATGCGGAAATAGGTTGATAACTCCATTGGGCACTTGACCCCTTTGGGGATATACACAAAAGAGCCATCGGAAAACACTGCCGAGTTTAGGGCAGCATAAAAATTATCATTTTGTGGGACTACAGTACCCAAGTATTTTTGGATAAGCTCGGGATACTCGCGTACGGCCTCGGAAAATGAGCAGAAAATAATGCCAATTTCCTCGAGCTGTTTGCGAAAGGTGGTCGCCACAGAAACCGAGTCGAACACGGCATCAACCGCTACCCCGGCCAAGCGTTCCCACTCGTGCAGGGGGACACCGAGTCGTTCGTAGGTACGTAATAACTCGGGATCGACCTCGTCTAGACTTTTGGGCCCGTCTTCTTTGCTTTTGGGCGCAGCATAATAGCTGATGTCTTGGAAATCTATGGGTGGATAGTCAACCACCGACCATGTAGGCGGGGTCATCTCTAGCCACTTTCTATAGGCTTCTAAGCGCCACTCGAGCATAAACTCGGGCTCTTGCTTTTTGGCTGATAATAAGCGTATGGTGTCCTCGTTTAGACCTTTAGGAATCACCACCGACTCAATGTCAGTAACAAACCCTGCCTCGTACTCACGATCGAGGAAAGAATCTAGGTGTTCGTTAACAGTACTCATTAGGATAACTCCACATTAGAAGTGCTGGTACCGCGCTGACCTATTTTTAAGTCAGGTTGGTGTGTAAGTGGGTGTTCAGTCACGCTAGGAGCAAGCATATCTGCTACGCTGACATCTTCTAGGGTTCGGCGTACAATGTCACTGATTTCCTGCCAGTTGCTGCGTATATGGCAGTCGGGCTCTACTGCGCATGCCCCTGGTGTGGCCACGCACTCGGTGAGCCCAAAGGGCTGGTCATCTAGTGCGTCGATAATCTGTGCGATGCTGATTTCTGCAGCGGGGCGTGCTAGGCTATAGCCGCCATGTGCACCGCGGGTACTGACCACGATATTGCTTTGGTTGAGCAGTTTTAGCACCTTGCTTACGGTCGGCTGGCCTAAACCCAAGGCCTGGGCCAACTCTGATGCACTATGTATCTTTTTGGGCTCATTGCCCATATAGGTCAATACAAGTGTGCCGTAATCAATAATTTTGCTAATGCGCAACATAGTGTTTATATGCCGTTCCGTTTTGGTATTAAGCATATAGTACCTCTTTGGTACTGATTAAGTCAAACCCTTTATACCCCTACTCTCTACCTGATTATTACCGCCCACTATGCGCCCCAAAAGTAGTCCCCACGATCTCGCCGCCGTGCTGCGCCGCTGTGCCCGCCAAGACCGCAGTGCATTAGATTTACTCAAAGCCCTTTATACACGCCCACTCGAGGCCTATGCACGTTGTTGCCTACCTGCTAATGAGGCCACACAGATTACCGCCGATACCTTTGAGCTTATTTGGCGCTACGCCCCCCACTACACCGCCCAACAAGGCGAGGCCTTGGGTTGGCTGATGAGTATTTACCGCCACCGTCTGGCACAAGGTATTCATCATTTTCGCTCTATTAACGCCGATCTAAGCATCACCCATACTGCCCCTGAGGCTTTGGCCCCGCTAATTAGGCAACTAAAAGAGCCAACGGCTCAATCAGTCTTTCTCAGGCTGCTGCGCACCCTCGACCCCACCCAACAAAAGCTATTGCTGGGCCGTTATTTATTTGCTTGGGCCGATAGCGACTGTGTTAACCATACTGATCTTGATGCAGCCACTGTAGGCAGGCAGTTACGTCAGGCAGCCCAAACACTTAGTCAGCAGCTAGCACCTTGGGCCATTGCTGATCAGGCTTGGCAAACAGAAAACGCATTGGCTTGTATCGACGCCCTTAACCCCCAAAGCATTCACCCAGCCGTAGCGCACAGGCGCCAAAATGAGTCAGCCGCCACCCAAGATACTTTGCGTTGGGAGGCTTTGTTGGCCCAATTATGCATGCTGCTCGAGCCTGATGCGGCCACTGCCTTGGGGGTGCAAGCGAAAGCGGGTACGGGGGTGCAAGGGAGCATAGGGGTGCAAAAGGGCACAGGGGTACAAAAGGGCACAGGCCCACAAATCGACACCACCCCTGTGTTGGCTCAATACCTAAAAAGCCCAGAGGCCACACACAGCACCCAGGCCCAAAAAACTCAAAAACCAAGCAAAAACCAAAAATTAACCGAAAATCAAAAAACGACCGAGAAGCAAAATACAAGCGAAAATCAAAAATTAACCGAGCAGGCCGATAATCAAAGGCCTCATGAAGCTGATTTTGCCTCCTCAGGCACCGATCGTCACGCTCACAGCACCATACAAAAGCCCCACGGCATAGTTCAAAGCCCCAGCAGCACGGCGCAGGTCTCCCATCAGGCAGGTCAAACAAATAAGCCTCAGGCAGCGCATTCCGCCTCAGGCAGCAGCGCGTTGCAGTTTGAAAATACTCTGCAGCAGGGGCGCGAGCTCGAAAATGAATTCGATAACGATC
>Ga0209487_1001059_pt1 | contig 23623 bp, 14 predicted proteins | sample Poulit2012_FD_187524 | JGI IMG/M metagenome (GOLD analysis project Ga0209487, IMG submission 187524) | Agricultural soil microbial communities from Georgia to study Nitrogen management - Poultry litter 2012 (SPAdes) (version 2) | ecosystem: Environmental > Terrestrial > Soil > Agricultural land...
GTGTGGGACCGGGCGGAATCGAACCGCCGACACAAGGATTTTCAGTCCTTTGCTCTACCGACTGAGCTACAGTCCCTCACAGGGAAGCAAATATAAGAGCTTTGAGATCTTAACACAATCTTTTTTATCACTTATTGCTAAAAGAGATCCCAACTCTTGCTGAAACTACGATGGAGAGGCTGTACCGGAGCTGAATTCGGACCTCTTCTTCTACTTTCTTGAAGAGTCTGCACCAGGGCGTTCATGCTCATGGTGGCTGGTAGCTCAATTTCTATATAGCGTTGCCTCGTTTACATCGTGATTCTGAGATCAATTTAACGAGGTTGCATCAGAGTTATCGCAGGATCCCCTCTCTCAGTTCACATGGATATCCTTGAGCCGGATCTGAATTGAGCGCCTGCCGTTCCAGTGATTCTCTTCCAGGACATAGGCAATGTCAACCGAGCGGCGCTGACAATCCCGCAGCAACGGTTCGTAGGGATGCATGTTAAATCCGATCACATCGAATACCGGAGAGTCTTCCTGCCGTACTTTCATCTTCAAGTGCCCGTTTCCCACGATTGCCGGCTTCCCTTCCACACAAATGTCTCTGCTCACAAACACCGGCCTTGCATTCCCCGGCCCGAAAGGTTCAAACTGGGATAACAACTTCCAGAATCTTGGATTGATGTCATTCAGATTCAGGGTAGCTGTAATTTCCAGTTCAGGCTTGAAATCACTGTCAATAAATGTAGACCGGGCTATCTCATTGATTCTCTTTCGGAATTCCTCCAGGTTCTGGTAGCTCATGGTCAGGCCAGCCGCAAACTCGTGACCTCCAAATTGCTCCAGCAGGTCTTCGCACTGTTTCAATGCTTCATAGATATTGAATCCCTTAATCGATCTGGCGGATCCTTTAACCTTACCATCAACCGTGCTGAGCATGATGGTCGGCCGGTAATGTGCATCAACCAGCCGGGAGGCTACAATACCGATCACTCCAAGATGCCACTCTGGATGATGCAGGACCATGGCGGAGGTGCTCTCCAGATCGTAATCGTTTTCGAGCATCTCCAGTGCCTGATTCGTGGTGAGCTGGTCGGTATCCTTACGAAGCTTGTTGATGCTTTCAAGCTTTCCTGCATAGTGTGCTGCCTCTTCAGGAGTCTCACTGATCATCAATTCAACGGCAGTAGTTGCATCCCCCATTCTCCCTGCAGCATTGATTCGGGGACCCAGGGAGAAAACGATATGGTTGGTGGAGACGGTTCCGGGCTCGAGGCCGGTTCTTGAGAGAAGCGCCCGGATTCCCGTCCGGGGTTCAGAGTTGATAAGTTTAAGGCCCTTGCGCATCATCACCCTGTTTTCATCCACAATGGGAACAATGTCAGAAGCGATCGATATCGCTACAAGATCAAGATAGGAGTAAGCGATGTCGGATGGTAACCCAAGCTTTTGAAGCACGGCCTGCAGAAGTTTAAAGCCGACACCCGCGCCGGACAGGCCTTTAAAGGGGTAGTCACAGTCCTGCCTTTTAGGATTGAGAACCGCAACTGCGTCAGGAATCTCTTCTCCTACCGTGTGATGATCACAAATGATGAGATCGATTCCATGCTGCTTTGCAAACTTTGCTTCATCAATGGCGGTAATTCCGCAATCCACGGAAACGATGAGGGAAGCATCTTTCTGAATAGCGTATCGGATTCCATCGGCATTAATCCCATACCCCTCCTTAAAGCGGTGTGGGATGTAGTAGTAGACGTCCAGCCCAAACTGTTTTAAGAACAAGTAGAGTATACTCACACCTGTGGTACCGTCTACATCGTAGTCGCCATAGATGACCACCCGTTCGTGGTTTCGTATGGCCGTGGAGAGGCGGCAGGCACCCGCCTCCATATCCTGCATCAGAAAAGGATTATACAGCAGGCTGGTATCCGGCCTGAAAAAAGATTTTGCCTTCTGGTAGTTATCAATTTTCCGTAGCCCCAGAAGGTATGCGATAATTTCCGGAACATTCAGTTCCTCCTGTAAATTGAGGACAGACTCCTTCCCCGGGGATGTAGAATAGACCCATTTGTAAGACATGGTTTATGGTTCGTTTTATTATCATTTAAAAAGGTGTGAAGGCGTCACCCTCTGGCACACCATAAAAAAACAGAATGGCTTCTCTAAAATAGTAAAATTCGGATGATAGAAATCTTTTAGGTGACAGACACTTGAAGGCGAAGCCAATGTCGGATCTTGTGGATGCTATCATAGCATAACAAAAGTGCAGCTTTTTAAAAAATTAACTTTCCATAGGGATCTGTGATTCTTTATACTACCTGCCTGGCAACGTCTCTTGCAGTCGCTCTCTTAAAATAGAGGCTTCTGCATTTACAAGAAACAATTCACTCAATTTTTCCCTCTTACTTGCGGCTGAAAAGGGAGCACAACCATCATTTGATAAACGTGCGAGCGCTATGAACATTTTTACCAAAACGATCTGGCAGAAGAAGAGAGAAGGCCCGGGAGCAATCTACCTGCTTCTGTTATGTATGATCTGGCTTTCAGCCTGTAAGTCGATCGCCAATACAGCGGGCCGCATCATCAGCGATCCTGAAATGGTGATCTTTTATCCGACATATGGGTATCTGGAAGAGGATGAGTGGGTGATCTTAATGAGAACCTATGTCTTTGAATACCGGAATGTACTGGAGGAAGTCGCAGAAAGCATTGGAACGGTCGGTAGAGAGCTGACTGAAGAAGAAACAGAGAGGTTTCATTACCGGATAAAAGATTTTGTAGTAGACAGCGAATCAAGGGAAATACCGGCATTCCGGTTTGTGGATGATCCTCTGCAGGAGGTGTTCCAGATTGTGAACTCCGATGGGGATCCGCTCCGGACAGATCTGAATGGCCTGATATCAGCCGAGTTCCGGCTTCCTGTGGCTACGGCAGAGCGAATTACGCAGGGGAGCGCGGCCGGTGGAGGGTGGTTGCAGATCCGGTCTGCAAATGAGGATCATGAAGGCGGGGGGTGGATCAGACTTCTTAAACCGGAAGGTGTTTCAGTGATCTCCGATATCGACGACACGATTAAAATAACAGATATTCCGGCAGGACGGTCTGTTGTATTAGAAAACACATTTTTCAAACCCTTTCAGGCGGTGCCGGGAATGGCAGAAAGGTATCAGGAGTACGGCCCTGAAGTTGCGTTTCACTATGTATCGGGCTCGCCCTGGCAGCTCTACAGGCCGCTTTCAGAATTTTTATGGTCGGATGAGGTCAACTTTCCACTCGGCTCATTTCATATGAAAACCGTAACGAAGAATCTGCTGAGCCTGTCGACCTGGTCAAGCCTGGGAGATCTGCTTTTTAATGAGGATTTTACTTACGAGCAGAAAAAGGAGCAGATTGAGGGAATTCTGAAGACGTTTCCGGACCGTAAATTTATTCTCTATGGAGATTCCGGTGAGTCGGATCCGGAGATTTTTTCTGAGCTGAATCAGATGTACGGTGATCAGATTGTGAAGATGGTGATCCGGGATGTGAGGGGAGTTCAGCAGGAAGACCCGGGCCGGCTGGAAGGCATGGAGGTTATCCCGGTGAACTAAGAACACAGCAGACGGAGGGCAACGCCAGAGATCCTGAGGTTACGATCCCATAAAAAAACCCGGAAGCAGCTGTGCTGCAGAGAGCACATCACTGTCCGGGTTTTATAAACTCACGGGCTGAATCAGCACCGGAAATAAGAGGTTTATCTCTTGGCAGGCTTGCTTCCCAGGTGCACGCCCTGGCCGTACGCTTCTGCCACAGCTTCCATGATCGCTTCGCTCATTGTCGGGTGCGGATGGATCGCGCGAATAATCTCATGGCCAGTGGTTTCCAGATCGCGAGCCACAACCGCTTCAGCAATCAGCTCCGTGACATGGGAACCGATCATATGGCAGCCCAGCCACTCTCCATACTTCTCATCAAAAATAACTTTTACAAAGCCCTCTTCGTGTCCGAGACCGGCTGCTTTACCACTTGCTGAGAAGGGGAACTTGCCCACTTTTACGTCATAACCCTGCTCCTTTGCTTCTTTTTCGGTGAGCCCCACAGAAGCGACTTGCGGTTCGCAGTAGGTACAGCCGGGAATATTCTCATAATTCACGGGTGCAGGGTTGTCGCCGGCCAGCATTTCAGCCAGTACCACTCCTTCGTGTGATGCCTTGTGGGCCAGCCATGGCGCTCCGATCACATCTCCGATTGCATAAATTCCGTCAGCGGAGGTTTTGTAGGTTTTCTTGTCAACTACAATAGCCCCCCGATCCGTTTCCACACCGGCTTTATCCAGGCCGATATTTTCGATGTTGCCGGTAACACCAACGGCAGACAGAACCAGGTCGGCTTCTACTACTTCCTCACCTTTCTTGGTCTTAATGGTAACTTTGACTCCTTTGCCTTTCTTCTCAACCTTCTCCACGGAACTCTCGGTAAAGATCTGCATTCCTTTTTTCTTGTAGATCTTGCCCAGTTCTCTTCCAACATCCGCATCTTCGGCGGGGACGAGGGTTTTCTGCAGTTCCACAAGGGTGACCTCGGTACCGAGTGTATGGTAGAAGTATGCAAATTCAACACCGATCGCACCAGCTCCGATCACAACCATTTTCTTAGGCTGCTTTTCCAGCTGCAGAGCTTTTTCAGAATCGATAATCATCTTGCCGTCAATCTCCAGATTCGGAAGTTGTCGCGGACGGGCACCGGTAGCGATGATAAAATGTTTGGCTTTCACCACATCGGTCTCTTTGCCTTTCTCATCGTTAATCGCCAGTTCTTTAGCAGATTTAAAGACTCCGGTTCCGTTGATCACGTCAATTTTGTTCGCCTTCATCAAAAACTGTACGCCCTTGCTCATCTTGTTGGCAACGTTTCGGCTCCGCTTGATGACACCGGCAAAATCCACGGAGTACTCCTTGACATTGATTCCGTAATCTTTTGCATTTTCGATCGATTCAAACACCTCTGCAGAGCGTAGCAGAGCTTTGGTGGGAATACAACCGATATTCAGACACACACCGCCCAACGCTTTCTTTTCTACGACAGCTGTTTTAAATCCAAGTTGCGATGCCCGGATTGCAGCCACATAACCGCCGGGCCCGGTACCAATTACACAAACATCATATTCTTTTGCCATGTCGAGTCAATTACTTTTAAGAGTTCTTACTTGTTAGTCGTTGCTTATAAATCAAAAATTTTCAAGTACCGTTTCATTTCACGATAAGAGATTACCCTTGTAAAGGTACAAAATCTACAAAAGATTTATAAATATACTGTTAATACAATTTACAGCAATTGTGAGTGTGCCAATAGAATTTTTAATAAGTGACAGGGAGCCGGGCACTATACCGATCTGAAATCCCCCCTCTCCTTTCTCATAAAGTAATCCCTGGTGGCCTCTATAACTTTGGGAGAGAGCAGAAGGGTTGCGGTCACCGTAGGGATGGCCATCATAGCGAACATGCCGTCAATGATATTCACCACAATTTCGATTGAAGCCACAGATCCGATAAAAATGGTGAGTACATAGAAATAGTTGAAGTATTTCTTTTTATCTGCTCCCGCAAGAAAATTAAGACACTTGGTCCCGTAATAAGAGTAGGTGAACATGGTGGTGATACTGAAGAAGAAGACGCACAGGATTAAGAGGTAGGACCCGATGCCGGGGATCCCTTGTTCGAAAGCCACAGCTGTCATGGTTACCCCGTCCAGGGTGGAATCTGTCCAGACTCCGGTGATCAGGAGTGCAAATGCCGTCAGCGAACAGACCAGGAGGGTATCGATGGCGGGTTCCAGCATGCCTACCAACCCTTCCCGTACCGGTTCACGGGTTTTAGCAGCCCCGTGAGCCATCGCTTCTGTTCCGATCCCCGCTTCATTGGAGAAGGCTCCACGTCGAATTCCGTTTGAAATCATAACTCCGAGGGCACCCCCTGCACCCGCCTGGGCGGTAAAGGCGTCGGTAAAAATGAGGGCAACGTAATGGGGAAGGTCCGATATGTTTGTAATAACGATATAAGAAACAGCAAGGAGGTAGATCAGGATCATGAGCGGAACCAGCATGGATGCCACCTGGCCGATTCTTCTGATCCCGCCGAAGATCACCAGAGAGACCAGAATAACCAGAATCAGCCCGATCCATACATCGGATAACCGAAGGCCTGTTTCAGTAAGAGCCGACCCTGCAAATAAGATGGTATTGTAGCCCAGAAGGCCATTTTCTGCCAGTAGTGTATCTCTGATTATCTGAGTCAGCTGATTGGACTGGAACATCGGTGTACATCCCAATAGGCCCGCAAGACTGAAGAAAACGGCCAGGGGCTTCCACCTCTTACCCAGGCCTTCCACAATGAAATACATGGGCCCGCCCTGAACATTGCCGTCGGTATCCCTGCCCCGGTACATGATGGCGAGTGTACAGGTAAAGAATTTGGTGGCCATGCCCACGACGGCTGTCACCCACATCCAGAAGATAGCTCCAGGGCCTCCCACTCCCAGTGCTATCGCTACCCCGCTGATATTGCCCATTCCGACCGTTGCAGCCAATGTACTCGATAGTGCCTGAAAGGGGTTGATATCCCCCGGGGCGGTAGGGTCATCGTATTTACCCGACAGCAGTTCAAAGCCGTGCTTGAAATTTCGGTAGGGAATAAAGCGGCTGTAGAAAAGAAAGAAGATCCCTCCCCCTACGATGAGAACCAGCAGAGGGGTGCCCCATGCATAGTTTGCAAATGCTACAAAAAAACTTTCTAATGTTTCCAGAACAGAAGTGGTGAGAGTTTGGGTTAGTTTGCGGCCGGATCCGGATGATGTGTACGGGCGTAGTGGATGTAATCCATCGGCGGAGGCACAATATCGGAATTTTTCAGGAATAGTGAAATCTGAGCCCGGTGGTGCTGGCCGTGGATGATGAGATGGTGGCAGATCTGCCGGATGCTGTTGATATAGGTGTGGCCTGTGGAACTTTGATAGGTGATGATCACATCCAGATCCACCTCATGGTCAGCTATAAAATCGATCCACTTCCGGGTACTCTCTTTCGCTTTTGGATAGAGATCTTTTGCACTGAATCGTTCCCAGGCTTGTTGACTGCTCTCTTGTGAATGATGCGGGAAAAGCCTGTCAAACCAAATGTTTTGAGCATTGATGATATGAGACAGCTGGGAAAGAACGGGTTCTTGTTCGTAAAATGGTTCCTTCTCCATATAGAGACGGGCCAGGATACCCGTCGACCAGAGATCAAACTGAAAAAGATGTTGTAATTGTTGTCGGTCTGTCATGATTCTAAAACGTGATTAAATACCAATCCCGAAATATCTTGAAATTCCACTTAAAATAAATTGGACACTGATGGCTAGTGCGATGAAACCCATCAGCCGGGTCAATACATTGAGCCCTGTATGCCCGATATACTTGACGGAGATGGGGGCAAGCCGCAAGAGTCCGTAGGTAACGGCAACGACACTCACAATCGATATCCCGTTGATCAGGTAGTCCATCACTCCTTCCGCCTGGGTGGTAAAACCAATGACAACCGCAATACTCCCGGGACCGGAAAGCAGCGGAAGTGCAAGGGGGCTGAAGGAGACATCTTCTTTTTGAAGTGCGGCGGCCTGATCTTCATCACTCAGTTTCTTACCCGCTGACTCCGGGTTTAACATGCCGTAGGCGGCTCTCATGATGATAAGGCCTCCCGCAATACGGATTCCTGCCAGGGAAATGCCAAAGAAACTCAAAATAAAGGTGCCGATCAGCATGAAGGTGATCAAAACGCAGAACATGTAGATGGCGGCCTTATTTGCAGTATGTACACGCTCTTTCTCTGTGAAACGGTCGGTCAGTGAGAGAAAGATAGGCATCGCTGCGAGCGGATTCACAACCGAAAACAGAGAGGTGAAGCTGGCAAAAAATAATCCCCAGGCGCCGATCAGAGCGGCTGTATGCAAAAGAACCGTGTTCGGTATGAATTCAAACATGAGCATTCATGCAGTTGTAATAAGATTTAAAATTTCATGTTAAATTTATCAAATTTTGTACCCTTATAAAATTTATCACTCTAAAAGAACGTATCATTGTTTCCTGGAAATGATTGACAAATCCATGTTTCGTAAGGCAGTTACCTGTGCATGATTGCCCTCGTTCGCCAACCGGCCTTGTCGGCGTCAGGAAATCGGAAGCAGCTTGCCGGGGTAGCCGGAGATTGTAAAGGGGTTAGAGGAGCAAAGAGTCATCGTTTACCAGCAATGTTTACGTAATTATATTTAATCAGTACATCTATTTTGAAGATAACCAGTCATAGTTTAAAATTTCTGTTCGCTGCATTTTTTCTAACATCCTGCGGCGGGAATAACCAGGAGGAAGCAGGCCCCGGAGGCTGGGGATTCGGAGGCTTCGGTGGAGGGGGCCCCGTCGCAAGTGTGGAAGCGATACCCGTACAGGCCGCGACCATTTCTGAGCAGGTAAACACCTACGGGACGATCCAGGCTCAGGATGTGGTCTCCATCACGCCTCAGGTTTCCAATCGTGTCATCCGGATTCTGGCGGATCTGGGAGACCCTGTTAGCGCAGGTCAGGTGTTAGCGGAAATTCATGACCTCCCCTACCGTGAAGCGGTTGAACAGGCGCAGGCGCAGGTCCAGCAGGCGCGAACCATCTTTTTGAGAGACAGCACCCAGTATGCCAGGCAGAATGAACTCTTTGAACGGGGGCTGATCAGCAGCGCAGAGTATGATGAGTACAGAACCAGCTATCTGAACAGTCGTTCCCAGTTTGAATCGGCTCAGGCCGCGTTAACACAAAGCAGAGAGGATCTGGGGCATACGCAGGTCCGCTCTCCTGTCAACGGGGTGGTTGTCAGTCGTCAGATTGCCGAGGGGGATATCGCCTCAGCGGGCCAGGTGATGTTTGAGGTTGCCAATCTGGTGGGCTTTGAGACGCGTGTATTTCTGCCTGTACAGGATTGGGAGAGGGTTCAGACCGGGCAAAGTGTGGTTTTGGCTCCCTCCAGCAGAGGCAGTCAAATAGCGACAGGGGTCGTCTCCCGCAAGAGCCCCCGGCTGGATCCTGCCACAGGCCTGGGTGAGGTGGTTATCACCCTGGTAGAATCCTCTTCTAATGTTTACCAGGGTGCGCTTGTCCAGGCGCGGATCAATTTGCAGACCCGGGAAAATGTGATAGTGATTCCGCGTTCGGCGATGGTGGAGAAGGTGGATACCTATATCGAGCCGGAAACAGGAACGATCGAACTGGATCGTACCTTTTCCGCTTTTGTTGTACAGGGTGATTCGATCGCTGTCCGCAGAACGCTCTCTCTGGGCATTGAGCAGGGGGATCGAATTGAAATTCTGGAAGGCCTTTCCGAAGGTGAATCGCTTATCATTACAGGCCACACGAATCTTGAAGACAACAGCCGGGTCCGGGTCGCCGGAAGCACTCCGGGTTTTCCACAATCCGTTCAGCCCTCAGCTCTGGATACGGGGGAGCGCAGCAGTTCCGGTGAAACATCCGATGAAACCCCTTCAGATTCAGCCAGTGATGATTCTGGCGAAGGAACGAATAATTAACGGCTTGTGACGATGAAAAACCTTCCGAAATTTGCCGTCAATCGTCCCATCACGATCATGATGATAAGCATTGTGATGATTGGATTTGGCCTCTATGGGCTTGGCAACCTGCGGCTTAATCTTTATCCCGATGTCTCCTTTCCTACAGTCACCGTTTATAGTACCTACGAAGGGGTTGCCCCGGAAGATATCGAGACCCTGATGACCCGTCAGATTGAGGAGCAGGTAGGCAGCATATCGGGAGTGCGCCGGATCCGTTCCCTCTCGAGCCAGGGCGCCTCGGTTGTCAAGTTGAATTTCAACTGGGGTACAGACCTGTTTATCGCTGAAACAGAGGTCCGAAAACGGCTGGACATGATCCGTCGAAGTCTTCCCGATGATGTGGACCAGCCCATTGTATTTTCCTATGATCCGAATGATGAGCCGGTACTGGTACTTGCTCTGACATCCAATACCCGAAGCCCGAGAGAGTTGCGAACCCTGGCCACGCGGCAGATAGAGCAGAGAATTGAGCGGCTTGAGGGGATAGCATCCGCAGAGACGGCAGGCGGGTTCGACCGTCAGGTGAATGTTCGTCTTAGCAACGCCCAGATGAGAACATATAACCTGGACATTGCAACCATCTCCTCCAGGCTGAGCCAGGAAAATGTACAGGTTCCGGCAGGTGAACTTACAGAGGGTGAAACGGTCTTTTCACTGCGTACAATTGGAGATTTTAAAAATATTGAGCAGATTCGAAACAGCATTGTTGCAAATACGGAGAGCGGGGATCCTATCTACCTGAAGGATGTGGCCTCGGTCGAGGATGGCATCGCACAACCGATTGGGAATGTGAGGGTTCAGGGGGCAGATGGAGTCATCATGAACATCTACAAGCAGAGCGACAGCAACATCGTGACTGCTGCAGGCGGAGTTGTGGAGGCTCTGGATGAGATCCGGTCCGTTTTGCCATCGGACGTCAATCTGGAGATTCTCACCAACCGGGCCGATTTCATCAGCATTTCCATACAGAACCTTGTCAATACCGGGCTTCAGGCAGTGATTCTGGTGGTGATCATGCTCATGCTTTTTCTAAGAAATGTTCGAACCTCGCTGATTGTAGCGATAACCATCCCGATCTCCATCATTGCCACGTTTAGTATTATGGACTTGGCCGATGTGAGCCTCAATATTATCTCCCTCTCAGGCCTCTCCCTTGCCGTAGGCCTGGTGGTGGATAATGCCGTGGTGGTGCTGGAAAATATCTTCAATTTTAAAGAAGAAGGGGAGGATGGAAAAAGCTCATCCATCAAGGGCGCACAGGAAGTGTTCAGCCCTCTTGCGATCTCCACGATTACGACTCTTGTTGTTTTTCTGCCCATTCTCTTTGTGCCCGGAATAGCCGGGCTCCTCTTCAGGGATATGGCTCTTACCATTACTTTCTCCCTGATCATCTCCCTTTTTGTTGCAGTCGCTCTGATACCGGTCCTGAGTTCCAGACTGCTTGAGAGAGATACAGTCACAGCAACCCAGAAGGATCCCTCCCGGAAGCTCTTAAATCAGCTTCTGGTATGGAGACGTAAAAATGTATTTACCCGCCTGGCATCCATTCCGCTGTTTTTGGGTTATCTGATTCTCTGGCCTTTTTTAAAAGTGTGGAAATGGCTGGCTGTTGCCTCCGAAAATATTTTCGCAGATCGGGTGGGGCCCTGGTTGGAGAGACAGTTCGACAGATTGGAAAACGGATATAAAAATCAGCTGAACAGGGCACTGAAAAAAAGCGGACTCGTTATTTTGGGTTCGTTTGTTCTGCTCTTTGCTTCACTCCCGATCTTCTTTCTGCTTGGGGGGGAGTTTTTTCCAGAGGTCGATGAGAGTTACCTGATTGTGGATGTACAGCGGGAGCCGGGAGTCAGTCTTCTTGAGCTGGAAAGAACAATTATTCAGGCGGAGGAAATCCTACGGAGGGAGATTCCGGAGGCAAGACTGATCGTTTCTGATTATGGAGATAAAATCGGTATTGAAGGTGCAGATAATCCCGGCGGGAATCAGGGCAGAATACGGATCGAACTAACGCCGGTGGATGAGCGGGATCGTTCCCAGATGGAAATCTCTTCAGCCATTATGGAATCCCTGCAGCAGGTGCCCGGCGCAAACATCCGCATGGTTCGGGAAGATCCGCTTAGTCCGGATGGGGAAACGGGACTGATTGTACAGATCTATGGTTTTGATCAGGATATCAAGGCGGGCCTCGCAGCCGGAGTTGCAGAGAGTATCAGCGGGCTGGATGGCTTCGAAAACGTATTTAGCTCTGCCGATCAGGGCCGTCCGGAATTGCGTGTGGAGATGGATCGTGAGAGAATATCCCGCGTGGGCATGACCACATTTCAGGTGGCCAATGCACTTAGCAACTCTGTTCAGGGCAATCGGGCCACAACCTTTGTGGATCAGGGCATCGAATTTGAGGTGCTTGTTGAAGTGGATCCCATGGATCGCTCGGAGTCGACCGCCCTTCAGGAGTTACAGATCCGTACTCCTTCCGGAGAGTGGATGCCTTTGAAAAACCTGGCAACCGTGAATCGCTATACCGGGCCATCGAATATCATCAGAATCAACCAGGAGCGGATGGTAGAACTGGAGGCAGAACTGGGTTCCCTCGATCTGAAGACAGCATCAGGCATGGCAGAAGAAGTTCTGGAAGGCATGCACTGGCCCGATGGGTACCGCTATGAGTTGGGAGGTGCTGCCGAGGAACAGCAGGAGTCATTCAGATATCTGATGATCGCCTTCTTAATGGCGGGAATCTTGATCTATATGGTGATGGCGTCTCAATTTGAAAGTCTGGTGGAGCCTTTTATCATTATACTCACGATTCCCCTTGCGCTCACAGGAGTATTGCTGATGTTGTGGGCCACTTCCACGCCGGTGAGTGTGACAGCGATGGTAGGCCTTGTGCTTCTGACTGGAATCGTGGTCAATAACGGCATTATCATGATAGACTATATCAAAATTTTGCAAGGGCGCGGCCAGGAACGCTTCGAAGCTATTGTAAATGGAGCGAGCAGAAGGTTGCGGCCGATCTTGATGACCGCGATGACGACGATCCTGGCCATGGTACCGCTGGCTCTTCAGCTTGGAGCAGGTTCAGAGACTTGGAGCCCGATGGCACGATCGGTCATCGGGGGACTGTTTATGTCGACTGTATTGATGCTTTTCACAGTGCCCTGCATGTATTATGCAGTGAATGAGCTGCTGGAAAAATTAGGATTCACTATAAAATTAAGAGAGGATCCTCTTGCCCCTGCAGAGAACGAATAATTTTGGTTGGGAACCCGTGTTATGAAAGATTTCGCGATTACCAGAATCATCTTAAAGCGGCCGGTTACAGCCATGATGCTGTCGCTGATGGTGGTAGGGTTTGGCCTTTTTTCCCTATCCAACCTGAAAGTTACCCTCTACCCTTCCTACGAAATTCCGGTGATGGGAATTTCTGTGAATTACTCCAACGTCTCTCCAGATGATATGCTCCGGCTGGTGGTCGAACCCATCGAGGCCGTGGTTATGGGGGTGGAAGGTGTGGAATCGCTTGATTCAAATGTAAGAAGGGGGGGGGCATTTTTAATTCTGAGAATGCGCCCCGGGACAGATATCATGATCACCGAACAGAAGGTACGCGAAGCGGTGGAACGGATACGGAATCAGCTTCCGGAGGAGGCAAACGAGCCGACAATCTTTCAGTTCGATCCGGAGAGTGCCCCGATCATGACTGTGAGTGTAGAGTCCAATGAGCTGGGTCTGGATGAGCTGCGACAGTTATCGCTGGAATTTATTGAGCCGCGCTTTGAACGCATACCGGGCGTGGCTTCCGCCGATACACGGGGCGGGCTTACCCGCAGCCTCTCAGTGGATCTCTACCCGGAAGCGCTGGCCCGCCATAACCTGCTCCCCGGGGAGGTCGTCAGTGCGATCCGTAACAACAATGTGGAGCAGCCGGTCGGCAGCATGGTGGCCGGGCCCGTGAGTTACAGCGTGCGTGCCCGTTCGATGTTTGTGAATGTGGATGAAATCGCGCAGACGATTATCAGGGTAGACAACGGGATCCCCATTCGGGTACGGGATGTGGCGACTGTTCGGGATGATTTTGAAGATATTACCAATATTGTGGAAATAAACGGCCAGAACAGTGTGACCATTGAAGTTCAGAAGCAGTCGGACGCAAATACCCTGGAGGTGACAAGTTCCATAGAGGCTGCGATGGAGGAGTTTAGCCCCGCTCTGCCGGCCAGCGTAAGTATGCAGGTTCTTAACAATGAAGGGCAGTTTATTGATGATTCGATCACGAATCTTGCGCAGTCTGCAATGGCAGCTCTGATTGTGGTCATTCTGATTCTGCTGATCTTTATGGGAGGTTGGCGGATTGCATTTGTAGTAGCCATGAGTATTCCGGTCTCCCTTACCGCCACCTTTGCTGCCATGTATGCACTGGATATCACCCTGAATATTATCTCAATAACGGGCCTCGCCCTGGCTATCGGCCTGCTTGTGGACAACTCTATTGTTGTTTCAGAAAGCATAGCTATTCAGCTGGAGCAGGGAAAATCCCGGTTTCAGGCAGCACTTCATGGAACCAATGAGGTGGGAGTAGCCCTGTTGGGCTCGACGCTTACCACCATTTCGGTATTTATTCCCCTGATGGGATTGAGCGGGTTTCAGGGTACGGTAGCCAAAGATCTGGCGCTGACGATCTCCATCGCCATCGCTTTTTCATTTTTAGTATCGATCGTGTTGATTCCGGTTCTGGCTTCTCTTCTGATGAGAAGTGAAGATTTTACTTCAGGCGGGATCATTACTTCTGGTATTAAATCCCTGGAAAATAAGTACATTTCGCTTCTGAGCTGGTTGCTTGGCCGAAAGTATGTCGTTCTGATTGCGGTCGCCGGTATCATTACCGGATCCTTTTTCCTCTTCGGAAATATTCAAAAAGAGTTCTTTCCTGAAACCGATGAGGGGCAGTTCGATCTTCGTGTTGAGCTTCCGGCAGGCACCAAACTGGCCACCACGGCTCAACTGCTGCGCGATTACACAGACCGCATACTGGAAGAGCCTGAAATCCGAACCGTGATTACCAATATCGGCCGCAGAGGCCGGAGTGCGCTGACAAATGCAGGTACATTGAGCATTACTCTCAAGGATGAACATCAGCGGGAGGAGACGACGACCGAAATAGCCTCCAGACTGCAGAATATACTTCAGGATGATGATGTTCAGATCGAAATTGCCAATCTCAGTGGTAGCGGGGGGATCCCCACGGGAAGGGGATGGTCGGGCCGGGGTATCCGGATCAGCCTGATCGGTCCCGATGTAGAGGTGTTGCAGAGGCTCACCCTTCAATTGGAAGAAGCGCTCTCCCCCGATCCGATGGTCCTCTCGGTAGGTAGTATGAGAACCCGGCCGGCCCCCGAAATTGTCTATGAACTGGACAGGGAGCGTATTATCAGAACTGGTGCCTCGTCTACCAGTATCGCTTCTGAATTGGGCACCCAGGCAAGAGGTTCCAGGGCGGGCTATTTCCGCGAAGAGGGTCGTGAAATTCCGATTCAGGTCCGCAATGTCCGGGAACAGTTTCAGAACAGGCAGGATCTGTTCAATCTGGAACTGGCTCGTCTGGAAGAACAGAGAATCCCCGTTCTGGGACTCGGTGAACTTCGGGTGGAAGAGGGTATGAGCAGCATCTCCCGCCGGGATCGGGAGACCCTGTTGGATGTGAGTGTATTGGTTCGCGGGGATCTGGAAGAGTATCAGAAAAAAATCGAAGATCTGTTTGAAAGCGCGATCCAGCTGCCCGACGGCTACCGGTATGAGTTTTCAGGATCGGTCTTTGATCAGCAGCAGAGCAGTTATGAGATTCTGATTGCACTGCTGCTAGCTTTGACCCTCACCTACATGGTGATGGGCGGACTGTTTGAAAATCTACGGGATCCTTTTATCGTCATGTTCACTGTACCACTGGCATTCTTTGGATCTCTGCTCTTTTTATATGTAATAGGGACCCCTTTAAGTGTGCCTGCCTATATTGGCATCGTGATCTTGATTGGAATCGCTTTAAACAACGGGATTGTGCTGCTGGATTATATCCATCAGACAACACGCGGCAAAGAGGAAGACAGTTCCTACATGGATTGGTTTCTGCTCGCCTGCCGGCGCAGAATGCGTCCGATTCTTCTCACAGCGCTGACAACCGTCTGCTCCATGGTGCCCCTTGCTCTGGAGTTTGGCGCCGGTGCCGAAACCTGGAGTCCGCTGGCCCGGTCAGTTATCGGTGGCCTGGCCTTCTCCACACTCCTTACTCTTTTCGTGGTTCCGGTGGTAGTGATTGGTATCTCAAAACGGAGAAGAAGACGTATAAAGCGGATTATGGCCGGAAGGGGAGTTTAGGGTTCTCTGAAATCAAAGGAGGCAGAACGGACTGTACATCCCCGGTTGTTTGAGGGGTGCGATCCTGTGGCCTCCTAATAACCCCATCTGCTATGAGACGAACATTCATCTCTTCTGATCTGGCCAGGAGTCTCAGGCGAGATTCAAACTAGCCGGCCTGCCCCCCTTGCACAACCAGCATCCGGTACCCCCTCAGACCTTGTCTCTTCTTTTTCTCCTTCGGAACACAGTTTTAATGTTATCCTCCACCTCCTTCACAGCTTTCGAGGTCTTTTCCGGATTCCACTCATCCTTGTAAGAGTGATTGAAGAAGAACTCGCTGATATAGGCAACTGTGCGGATGGCCCGGATAAACAAACCGGTATAGATTGTCATCCCCGGTATATAGGCAAGCAGCCGGATGTGATCCGTTTTATTAACGGAAAGCAGAGGGACCAGGGCAAATTCCAGATATTTGGAAATAGTATAGAGTAAAAACCCGGTGATCATGATGTAGCCGAGATCGGGAGTGAAATTAAAGGCGACCTCAAAGAGGTAGATCCACCAGAGCACATTCAATATGAGCTCATAAAAGATGTTTTCGGTAACTGCGAAGAAATCCCTGAAATTAAAATGTTGGGAAGGAAAGAGAACGTCCCGGTGCTTTCTGAGCCGAAACCGGACCAGGGACCGACTCCAGCGGAGTCTCTGCCGAATCAACTGTCTCGCAGTTTCGGGAACACTGGTCAGGCAGACTGCCAGGGGTGTGAACTCCACCTTGTAACCCATTTTTCTCATCTTAAGAGTGATATCCCCATCCAGGCCGGGCCCCACATCCCATCCCCCGATCTCTTTCAGAAGATCGGTTCTGAAGACTCCGAAGGCCCCCGAGATGATGCGCAATATCCCAAGTGAAGAGGAGACCAAACGGCCTACGGTGAAATTGAGAAGATACTCAATGGCCTGAAAGCGTGTAACCAGGCTCCGGTCTTTATTTCTCACTTCCAGGGTCCCTCCCACTGCACCTACGTTCTCTTCCTGATAAAACGGAATCAGAATCTGCTCAATAGCATCCCGGTGGAAGGAGCTGTCCGCATCCAGATGAACTACATACTTCCCTGTTGCATAGCGGAGGGCAAGGTTTGCAGCTGAAGCTTTTCCACCGCGCTGATCGTTTCTCAGGAAGAGGTCGATCTTCCCCTCCTCTTTCATTTTCTGCCCGATGATCACGGAATCGTCATCCGATCCGTCATCTACAATAATGAGCTGAAAATTCTGATAGGTCTGCTCTTCCAGCGAGCGGATCAGTCGGTAGTAGTTCTTGCCTTCATTTTTCCCGGGGATGAGAATGGTCACCCGGGGCTGCTCTGCCCAGAGGGCCTGGCGGGCCTCTTTATACTGTTCCTTGTTAAAACGCTGTTTTAACCGGTAGATAATCAGGTAAACATAATCCAGTAACACATAACGGGGGAGCTCCAGAAAAAAATAGAACCAGAAAATCCGAATGAACCCTTCCGGCCCCTGCCCTACCCAAAAGTCGACGAATCCCTGCATTGTGCACTAATTGTTGTTGGAGAGGGCGTATAACTGTTTATCTGCGGATTCAGTAGTATTGATGGGTCGTGCACTGCCCGAAAGCTTCAGGTTAAAGCCTTCAAAATTGTCATCTACCAGGAGCTTAACCCGCTGCATAATCCTTCTGAGTGTTTGAAGGGCCTGCTCGCGATCCATTTCGGGGAAGAGGAACCAGACCGTGACCATATTTTGAAAGACTACTTCGTCGGTTCCCCTGATTTCCGACTGAACCAATTCGAGCAGCTCTTTCATGAGGCCGCGGCTTTTCTGTGTGCCGATCTCTCCGTATAGCTCCGTGATGTTGTCGAGTGTGACGTAGGCGATGGAACTCTCTATCCGTATATGCCTCATCCGTTCGATCTCTTTGGAGAGCAATCTCTGGAAAGAGGTTTTATCGATCACCTCTCTCAAATCTTCCATTTCGTCGATATCGATGATGACATTGCCCAGGGCCGCATCTCGTCCAAGGTTGGTAATATGATACGATTTGAGCTCCATCTTAATCAGATTTTCGACAGCGGGGTCGGTGTTGCAATGGTTGCATTTCGCCTTGACGACAGGATCCTGGAAGATATGATCACACCGGTTGCACGTGAGAATGGTGGAGGGCTTGTCATAGTCCACTCCGATATGCTTCAGTTCCCGGTCACATTTCGGGCAGATGAGATCTCGAAAATCGCCCGTGGATTTAAAGTCGGAGATGGGCCCGACGTAAGCACAGGGAAAGTGATGAATCATCTCTTCTTCAAAAACATCGGAAGATTGGCAGGCCGGGCAAGTCTCACGGAATAAAAGATAGCTGTTGTAACACTCATTGCAGGCATAGAAGCTGTCTATGAAGGTGGAGGTGAGCAGGCTCGCCTTCTCTGCAATTTCCAGGATTTCGAACGCTTTCTCTTGCTGATTAAAATCCAGATTTTCCGTTAACATCGGATAGACGTAACCCACTTTTGAGCTCCGGCTGGGGATAGGACGATAGCTGTCAAGGTCGCGGGAGTGAATGTATTGAAGGGTTTTCAAGGCCAGGGTGTTTACCAGCGAGAGAGCTTTCCCCCCTTTTTTGGCATTTCTGACAACCCGCTCAATCGCTTCGTTAAAACGCTCCTGGTCAAACGGTTTTACCAGATAATCTGTGATGCCGTAATCAAAGGCCTTGATTCCATGATCGGTACTGCTGCTGGTGATAATGACCTGGGCAGGCCCGGACTGCTTGACCGTATCCAGAACATCAAACCCAGTCATGTCGGGCATGTTGATATCTAAAAATATCAGATCAGGCTGCAGGGAGTGAATATGTTCCCGGGCCTCGCTGCCGTTTACCGCAGTTCCCGCCAGATGCAGATGTTGGTGGCTGTCTACCAGCTTCTGCAAGTAGATTCTGAAAACCGGATCGTCGTCAATGATAAGAGCGTTTAATATCATGGCTAATTTTGTGAAGCAGTTTGGGACATTCGGGATTGAATTTTACCGACGACGATTACCGCAGGGTCCAGATTGGAAAGGTTGGTAAGCACCCCGTCTGTAAGCTGTATGACGGCTTGATCCATATTTCCTGTCAGATTATGGAGGAAGAAGGGTGTCAGATAGACCTTTTGGTCATGATGAGAGCGGATCTTCCGAAGCAGCTCGAACACCTCACTGTGCGTGGTATAGTTTATGATCACTGCATCCACTTTTGCCACAATATTCAGATCCAGAGGTGCAGTCGGTTCCGCTTTTAAAAACTGTAATTGATTGTAGTGGATGATTTCAGGATTCATCGTACGCTTACGGTTTTATTCATTTTTCTAATATAGTAATCTTCTGCCAGAGCCGGTGGAATGCTGGCGGCCGCTTCCAGGGCTGAGTTTTCGGTCTCAAACTGTCCGAGTGCCACCCTGTGATACCGGACGCCGTTGACCATTGCAGGAACAACGGCTACCCTGTACCCCTCCTCTTTTAGCTGGCTGGCGGTATCATCGGCAAGTTCCTTCTTGTTCAGGCTGGCGACGATGATGGAAAAACCATCCACCCCTGCGGCAAATTGTCCGCCGAACAGTCCAAAATCTGAGTACGGCTGACTTTCTGACGCGGCATGCGCCTCACCTTTCTCAAGGTGGGAAGGTGTTGCCGGAGTAGTACCATCACCGAGCTGCTGAGAATCACTGCCAGCTTTTTCTTCCGCATCACGTGGCTGCGTGAGGCCGGTATCGTCCTGCTCTATTCCCGGGCCTGACTGCTCGTCTGTCTCCTCAACCTTGCCTGGCAGACGGCCAATCCCGGCCCTGTTCGTTGAGAGAGTGGCTAGGGTGACATCCCCCTCCTTCTCCCGGTTATGGAGTGCAGAAGGATTGTTTTCCCCGGGCTCATCTGACGGTTTTCCGGACCGCTTGCGAGAAAATTGGGACTTTCGTACCTCCACGCCGGACCGGTCCATTTTCAGCCAGAGCCGACGGGCGGACTCATCGGCAGGGATCAGCTCTACCACCATGTGATCATTCTGAAGTTCTGTCATCTGGTTGATCTCATCGCCGTTGTTCTGTCTCGGGTCGTACGTTTTCCGGATCAATCCGAAACTCTTCTCACCGCTATCGAAGTGAATGTCCATGAGGGTACCAGGCATCAATCCCGGTGCATCTTTCCTTTTAAACAAGGAAAGAATATAGACATCTGCATCATTCGGTAGGATGGAGAGGATCTCATCTGTACGAAATGCTTCCTGACTCTCCCCCAACCAGAGCTCCTGTACGACTCCGGCAACCGGCGAGGTATAGGACTCCGGCCCTCTGCCCTCCAGGATAAATTGTAACCGTTCTTCCGCCGCACTGATACGTCCTGCCTGCCTGTTGCGGCTATCCCTGAGTACTGAGAGTTCGGCCCGATAGGTTACCAGGGCTTCATTTGCTTCGAAGAGTGCTGTAGAGACCTCCGTCAACTCGAGATGGGTTGCCAGATCCAGACGCACACGGTCCTGGTAGTTTTGCTGCAACTCTTCCAGGTAGCTGATTCTGTTCAGGGCGGATTCAATCTCCTGCTCCTTAAGGAGGATCTGATCCTCTACAGAAGCAATGTCGAGGTTGATACGTTCGATTTCACGAAGGAGCTCTTCCCGTGCTTCTTTTTGCAATTCCCAGTTCTGAAAGCTGAAACTGAAAAGAGTGTCTCCGCGGGATACAGGATTGCCTGTTGCGGCAAACAAGCGGTCGACACGGATATCGCCCGGGGAGCGGATCACAACTTTCTCGATGACCACCCTCCCATCCCCACTGATATAGAAGATGCGTTGGGTTAGATAGTAGCCCACAAAAATCAGAACTCCAATGAGAAAGGTCATATAGACAATACGATCCCAATTGGTCTTTCTGGGCGCACTCTTCTCCCGGGTTCCCCTGATCTGGGAAGCCTGGTAGCGAGTAGAGAAGTATTTACTCTTCATCGTTCGGGAGTTTGAGTTTTGAGTAACGCATTCAGGTCGTGGATATAGATTTTGTTCATAGGAAGTACGCTATGCAGTGTATCGAGTGTTTTGCGAAACTCTTTATCATTCTTGAAATCAACCGGGCGGAGGGCAGTATTGAGCAAAGAGCCAAATATCCTCTGTTCACTGCTCAGGCGCCGTGTAATCGTATCGATCTGATCCGTCTCATAGACCATCACCACAACCTGGTCACTGTACTGTTTGATCTCTTCCAGGATGGTGTCATAAAAGTGGGGAATAGAGAGGGAGAGGCTGATGCCTTGTTCCTGTAATATCGGATAGATGTAGCGGAGCATGTCGATATAATCTCTTTCGTAACCCTCCCTGTTTTCCCGCCAATCTTCGAAAGTGTGGGGTTCTACATCCAGGTGTACCGCATGGACACCGAGTTTCCCTGCCAGTGCAATGATCGCCTCGAGGTTTTGTGGCAGCTCATCCTGTTGAATCAGGCTGTTATTCCCGATCATCAGCTCGGTATGGAGTCCGGCTTCGTTAAACTTTTGGATCAGGACTGAAGCCTTTTTGTGGATCTCCTCATCCGTTCCGGCTGAGATCAGCACAGAATTGATATTGTAATCGGCAACGGTCTGGAGGATGAGCTCCGCAGGGTACTCTGAAATGGAGTGAGACCAGATATAGATGCCGTTCTGCGGCGTCTCCGTAGTAATCGGGAGAAGACTCTCTACAGAAACCGGCCGTACATACTCCAGTATGGAACTTTCAGGCAGATAGCGGTCGAACTGAATCAGGTTGAGATAGATCTGCTGCTGCAGTTCGAGCAGCTCCAGTGCGATTTCGTATCTTTGAAGTACGGCATGAGAGTGCCGCCAGATATTATAGCCCGAATCCCCGGTATAGCGAAATGTCCGCTGACGCCGGATCTCTTCTTCACGGACCAGATAATCCTTATACGACTCTATAAAAAGCTGCATTTTAGAGCGGTAGTCGTAATAAATATTGAGGAGCTCCTTTTGCCATGAATAAGATTCCCGTTTCTGATCATTCAGGTAGCGGAGTTGCCGTGCTTCCGCCATACTGCTTTTAGCTGAAACGTTGAGCGGAAGAGGGACCGAAAGGTTCACACCTACAGAAAAATATTCGCGGCCTCCGATATCATCCGGATTGAAAGCACGTCCGATCCCGTCATAAATATTGTAATCAGCTGATAAAGAGAGAGAAATATCGGTCAGAGGACGGTAATTTAGTTTCTGCAGATCCTCGCTGTCGATTTGGAGCTGCTCAAACCCTGCCCGGCTGCCCTCCAGCACCTCTTCGATATTCAGTTCGGGAAGAGGGAGGTTGAAAATTTCAGCTTCGTCGATCGCCTGTGTAATTTCCGGTGCTCCTGCCCTTACAGCTTCATTGTAGAGATGTACCGTCCTTAGTTTATGTTCATCAGCACGCGTCCGGAGAGAGGCGGTCTGGAGAACATCCTCCCAGGGAGCGAGTTCGAGGTAGTGCAGTCGTTGTATTAGTTCAAAAGCGAACTCTGCGGCGTCGGCATACTGCTTTGCGAGTACGGCTTTCTGAATATTGAAAGTATAGATGATCTGGTTGTACCGTTTCTCATAAACCTCACCGGCGCGAGCGATTTCAAGAGAGCGGTTCACGATTTTTTCCCGGACTTTTAATTCTCTGGCTCTCTGATTACTTCCCAGAAGCCCTCCCTCCAGCAGATCCCAGCGCAGGCCGGTACTGAACGCCCGGTTGTAATAGATATCCCCATCACTGAACAGGCCCTCTTTGATATTTTCCCGGTAGGAGGTCTGCCAGCTTAATCCGGTCTCCCTTTCAGCGGCTCTGCGTTCGTAATAAACCTCCGTCAATTCATCCCCGTAGGTGGAAGAGGTATCTTCCAATATCTGAAATAGTTCCACAGCGGGCTGAAGAGAAGGATGAAACCGGACCGGATCCTTCAGAGCTGATTCCGTACTAACCGAATCGATTCTCGTCAGAATATTCTGCAGTATCTGATCCTGCATCAGATCAGAAGATCTTTGCGCGACAGATACATTCGAAGTCAGCAGGAAAACTGCTAAAAAAGCTGCGTAATAAAAAATCTTGTTTCTCAATATAGAGCCCTAATATGAATCAGGTAGATAAATAAACCACAAAAACTCAAGTATACCGCACTCCCTCATACGTCTTTCGACGTTGAAATGTTTTCCGGGGTAAGGCCGGTATATCAGCACATGGCCAGGTTCCTATTGACTTCGCAGACCTGGCGTGTTCCCTCTTGCCGAGATGAACATAGCATATAAATTTACTACTACCAGACAAGTAAATTAAATTATAAATTACTAATATAATGATATGCCTCTATGAATGGAAATGGGTGATATCCGAAACTTTATTAGGTTACGAACCGGCTTCAAGTGGCTTTCAGAACCATGTCGGTTGAGGCATCTATCTTTCGGATGAAGAGCGGTTTGAAAGGCAGGAACTCAGAAATACCAGGGTTGATAACCATTTTTCGGCATGCATAACATTTGTACATTGGTTATTGCTGGAATGGATAACAGCTACAGAATGATAAGGAGTATGGGTTCTCTGCGGCTTCTCCCTATGGGTTTCGCCGATTCCCGGTTAAGAGAATGGTGAAATTCCAGGGATTGAAATCCAGAAACATTAT
>Ga0209487_1001060_pt1 | contig 23618 bp, 21 predicted proteins | sample Poulit2012_FD_187524 | JGI IMG/M metagenome (GOLD analysis project Ga0209487, IMG submission 187524) | Agricultural soil microbial communities from Georgia to study Nitrogen management - Poultry litter 2012 (SPAdes) (version 2) | ecosystem: Environmental > Terrestrial > Soil > Agricultural land...
AATGCGACCGTTGAAGAACGATGCGCGATGATCAAGGTTGTGGTGTTATCTAACACTTCGCGCAATTGATCGATGACGCGTTCTTCGGTTTTCGTATCCAAGGCGGAGAGCGGATCATCAAGTAATAACAACGCCGGGCGAGCGGCAATGGCGCGTGCGAGCGCAAGGCGTTGGCGTTGGCCTCCCGAGAGCGAAAAGCCTTGCTCACCAATATGGGTGTCGATGCCGTCGGCCAGTTCCGTCACAAAGCCCGCATCGGCCGCATAGATAGCCTCCCAGGCGATCTCTTCACGGACATCTTCGGGCAATTCGGGATCGACGCCAAGCAAGACATTGTCGCGGACCGAAAACGAAAACAGGGTCGTGTCCTCGAAGGCGAACGCCGTCAAACGCCGCAAATCATCAAGGGCCATATCGTGCACTGATATCCCGTCGATGGTGATCTGCCCGTCGGTGATATCAAAAATTCGAGGGATGAGTTGTAGCAAGGTCGACTTGCCATTGCCGGTGACTCCCACTATCGCCATGGTTTCGCCCGGGCGCACGTGAAGGTTCACGCCTTGGAACAGGTCGGGGGTGTTCTCGGGTGCGTCGTGGAATTTGAAGCGCACCTCGTCCATGACCAACTCACCGGTAGCACCCTCAAAGTCCACTGGCACGGGATCATTGGGGGAGACAATCGTATTGTCGGCGTCCATGACTTCGAAGTACCGCTCCAGCGCGGTCGTGGTTTGGACGGCTTGGCCAAAAAGCATGCCTACCATACGTGTGGGACCAACCACCAGGGTGGCCGTGGCAAAGAAACTGGCCAACTGACCGACGTTCATCGCTCCGGTATTGACCTGCAATAGGCCCAGTAGTAGACATAGCCCAAGCATGGATTCTGGTAGCGCGAGCATGAACATATCAAAACGTGCCAGGGTGGTTGCTTTACGGATTTCGTTATCACGTAATGCCACCGCGTCGGTCTCAAAGTTGTCGAGGGCCTGTTGGCTTCGACCGAAAGCTTTCAGTACCCGAATCCCTTGGACCGATTGTTCTACCGTGGTCGAAATCTCTCCGTTAAGGTCCTGCGTCCGGCGAGTATATACCGAATAATCGCGTTGAAAGCGATAGGTCAGCACCACAATCGGCAGGATAATGATGAGAAAGATTAAAGCCAGCAGCCATGATGAGCGAGACATCATATACAGTCCCACCAAAATAGTGGCGGCTGAGGAAACCATCATGATCGAACCAAAGGCGATCCAACGCCGAATCTGGGTGACGTCTTGTTGGGCGCGCGACAGGAGCTGTCCAGATCCCCAGTCGTTGTGAAAAGCGACCGGCATGTCCAGGATCCGGACATAGAAACGGACGCGCATTTGTCGTTCGATATCGGTTGATGGTCCGACAGCAAAAATGCGACGCAACCACAACAGCACGGCTTCGAACAGCCCCAGCGCAACAACCACACCGCCAGCAATCCACACCGTCGTGGCGGCAGGTGAGGTCTCCAGGCTATTGACGAGATATTCGAGGACCTGGGGGATCATCAGCCCCACCACAGAGGCTGCAATGGTGACTACTAAGCCCCAGAACAAGCGAAGACGAATCGGTTTGATAATGCGCCACAAACGCCCCATGGCATGGATCATGGACGATGCCTCCTGAAGCCGGCTAGCTGCGGTGATATAAGGATTTGCGCCAGTATACGGGGTCAGCGGTCACTAACATGCCCAGCTGGCGGAACATCGCTTCATCCACGGAGCCCAGAATCGTGGTGGTGTGAACATCGCAGCCGCGCAGATGCTGTAATTTGGCGATAGCTTTACGGGAATCCTCTGATTCGGCAGCCGAGACCGATAAAGCGATGAGCACTTCATCCGTGTGCAGGCGTGGATTGATTGAACCTAGGTGCCGCGTTTTCAGCGTCTGGATCGGTTCGATAGCTTGCGGGCTGAGCAGGTGAACCTCTTTGTCGATGCCGGCCATGTATTTTAACGCGTTGAGCAGCATGGCGGCAGAACAGCCCAGCAGCGCGGTGGTCTTGCCAGTCAAGATGGTTCCATCGGATAACTGCACGGCACTGGCTGGTTGCCCGGTACGTTCTGCTAATTCGGTAGCCGGAGCTACCACCGGCCGGTCCTCTTTCGAGACCCCGACGCGCTTCATGATCAATTCGATATGTGAGGACACGGAGTGGTCTGCGGTATCGACACGACGTTCTTCGACCCGGGCCTTATACCAACGTCGAATAATTTCTTGCTCCGCAGCCGCCGAACATATCGCATCATCGCTGATGCAATTACCGGCCATGTTGACTCCCATATCGGTGGGGGACTGATAAGGAGACTCGCCGTAAAGCTTTTCCAACATCGCTTTGAGCAGTGGAAAGACTTCTACATCACGGTTATAACTCACGGCCTGCTGTTGGTAGGCGGCCAAATGATACGGATCAATGATGTTATTGTCATCCAAATCAGCTGTGGCGGCTTCGTAGGCCTGATTCACGGGGTGCTGTAACGGTAAGTTCCAGATCGGAAACGTCTCGAATTTTGCGTATCCAGAGCGTATGCCGCGCTGATAATCGTGATAAATCTGTGACAACGAGGCTGATAGTTTGCCAGAACCGGGGCCGGGCCCGGTCACGACCACAAGGGAACGAGTAGTTTCGGCATATTCGTTTTGGCCAAATCCTGCTGGAGAGATCACACGCTCTGTATCGGTGGGATAGCCTGCTGTGGGGTACTGATGGGTAACTTGTAAACCAGCACGTTGCATCCTGTCGCTGAATGCTAAGGCATTGGAATAGTCGGGCAGCAACTGGGTGATGACCAGGTGCTGAATCATGAAGTCCTCATCGCGAAAGATATCAATGAGCCGCAGCACTTCATCCTGATAGGTGATGCCGAGGTCAGCGCGAACTTTTTCGTACTCTAAATCTTTAGCGTTGAGTACCATCATGATCTCCAGCTCGTCTTTGAGTTCGTGGAGCATGGAGATCTTGTTATTTGGGGTAAACCCCGGAAGCACACGAGAGGCGTGCAGATCGTCGAAGAGTTTGCCGCCCATTTCTAGATAGAGCTTGTTGCCGATTTCTTCGCGCCGCTGGGAAATGAACTGAGACTGCAGTCGAATGTATTTCTTGGAGTCGAAACCAATACCGGGTCGAAATGATGCGTTTTGGGTCAAATTCTCAGCTTCCACAACACTCCATTGTTCCATGAGCTTCGGCTAGATCCTAGTTATCTCCGACGCCTGAGGTACTACTGTTGTGAACCCTACCCCGCAGGGGTCCGGGACTGTATAGTATGTCGTCCTATCCACCACAATGTGTAGGGGTGATCACTGTTATGCGGCACAATCGCTGGTGTTTTAGGGAGCAACACGCCGTGTTGAAAGATTATTTTGTTGTGGATTGAAGAAAGTTTTTCGCCCTGTGGGGATGTGGAGAACTTTTGTAGTTGAGCAGTCAATCGGCGCCAGCGTGCGGAAGTATCGACACCTGATCGGACGGTCAGGCTGTGGAGAACCCTGTGGGCTAATTACAACGATGCAATCACAACATCTAGTTATGTCTTGAGTTCGAAATCCCAAGATGTAGTATTAATGATGTGGATGAGGTCAGGAAGACTTCACCAAGAATTCAGCAAAATACCGCGAAACGTCACTTTCGGATTTGCGGTAATGGACCGGACAACGCACCGTTCAAGGGAGATAGATCATGACCGTGACCGTTTACAGCAAACCAGCATGTGTTCAGTGCAACGCGACCGTACGCGCTTTGGATAAAAAAGGCATTGAATACAAAGTGATCGACATGTCCCAGGACATGGATGCTCTTGAGCGTGTTCGCGCGCTGGGCTATATGCAGGCTCCTGTGGTCATGGCAGGTTCTGATCACTGGTCAGGATTCCGTCCAGATAAGATCGCGAGCTTAGAAGAAACCAGCTCGACCGCGTCAACCGTTGCGTAGGCTGATTCTTTCACAAAACAATGTATTGAAGGCAGGGGTAAAATGACTACCCAGGTTCGAGATAGATCTTTCGTCAAGTCACCAGAGTCGCAAGACATGGTGGAGACAAGTGCGAAGTTGATCTATTTTTCCTCGGTATCTGGTTACACACATCGTTTTGCAGAGAAGTTAGGTTTCGAAGATGGGTACCTGGCACGCCTGCCATTGATCACCCGTGAACCAACACTGTATGCGTTAGAACCGTTCGTTTTGATGCTGCCGACCTATGGTGCAGGCAAAGGGCCTGGGGTCGTTCCAAAACAGGTCATTAAATTTCTGAACGTAAAAAATAACAGAGAGCTGATTCGAGGCGTCATCGCTGCTGGGAACACCAACTTTTACGACGCCTACTGTCTCGCCGGAGACATTATCTCGGCAAAAACCAACGTACCGGTTATGTATAGATTTGAACTGATGGGCACACCTACCGATGTGACCAAAGTTCGTGAAGGATTGGATGCATTTTGGCAACAACACTCACTGAAGAAGAACTAATTCAGTCGGCTAAGAAGCTCCCTGAGGCTTGGCAAGGTCTTGGCTACCACGAACTGAACGCTATCTTGAACCTCTATGGTCCAGACGGTGAAATTCAGTTCGAAGCTGACCACGCCGCTGCACGGCAGTACTTCCTGCAGCACGTCAATAAGAACACCGTGTTCTTCCACAGTCGTCGGGAACAAATCGATTACCTGATCGAAAACGAATACTACGAACCCGCTACATTCGAACAGTACCCAGAAGAGTTCGTGTTCGACTTGTATGATCAGGCCTACGCCCACAAGTTCCGCTTCCCCTCCTTCTTGGGCGCTTTCAAGTTTTATACCTCGTACGCGCTGAAAACCTTTGATGGCGAGCGCTACCTGGAACGATATGAAGACCGCGTTGTAATGAACGCCCTGTACCTGGCACGTGGTGACCAGGACATGGCCAAACGACTCGTCGATGAAATTATCCTCGGCCGTTTCCAGCCGGCAACCCCCACCTTCCTTAACGCCGGGAAGAAACAACGTGGCGAACTCGTCTCGTGTTTCCTCTTGCGCGTTGAAGACAACATGGAATCTATTGCACGCGGAATCAACTCCTCGCTGCAGCTATCCAAACGCGGTGGCGGTGTCGCACTGAACTTGACCAATCTGCGTGAACAAGGCGCGCCCATCAAGAAGATTGAAAACCAGTCTTCTGGTGTCGTGCCGGTCATGAAGTTGCTGGAAGACTCCTTCTCGTACGCCAATCAGCTTGGGGCGCGACAAGGTGCAGGTGCGGTGTATTTGAATGCGCACCACCCTGACATCAGCATCTTCTTAGATACCAAACGCGAAAACGCTGACGAAAAGATTCGGATCAAGACCCTCTCGCTGGGTGTCGTCATTCCAGACATCACCTTCGAGCTGGCGAAAAAGAACGAACCCATGTACCTGTTCAGTCCTTATGATGTCGAACGGGTCTATGGCGTACCATTTAGCGAAATCTCGGTCACTGAGAAGTACTACGAGATGGTGGATAACCCCCAGATCAAGAAAAGCAAGATCAAACCTCGTGACTTCTTCCAGACGATCGCAGAACTCCAGTTCGAATCGGGTTATCCGTACATGGTCTTTGAAGACCACGTCAACGCAGCCAACCCGATCAAGGGTCGGATTTCGATGTCCAACCTCTGCTCAGAGATTCTGCAAGTCTCGGAACCATCGACCTACAACGCAGACCTGTCCTATGACCACATTGGTAAAGACATTTCTTGCAACCTTGGGTCAATGAACATTGCGAAAACCATGGATTCTGACGACTTCGGTGCCTCCATTGAAACAGCAGTGCGCGCGTTGACTGCGGTGTCCGACTTGTCAGACATCTCCTCGGTACCATCGATTGCTAAGGGCAACTCGCAATCCCACGCCATTGGTCTGGGACAAATGAATTTGCATGGCTATTTGGCACGCGAGAGAGTGCACTACGGTTCGGAAGAAGGCATCGACTTCACCAACATGTACTTCTACACCGTCGTGTACCACGCACTGCGTGCCTCAAACAAGATTGCCATCGAACGAGGCGAGACCTTCGGTGGATTCGAAGATTCTAAATACGCATCGGGGGAATTCTTCGACAAGTACACGGACCAGGAATGGAAACCAGCCACCGAGAAAGTGGCACAGCTCTTCGCCGAAGCGGAAGTGCACATCCCTACTCAGCAAGACTGGCAAGAACTCAAGGCTTCTGTCATGGAGCATGGGATCTACAACCAGAACCTGCAGGCAGTGCCACCAACTGGATCGATCTCGTACATCAATAACTCAACATCATCGATTCACCCGGTCGCATCGAAGATCGAGATTCGGAAAGAAGGACGCCTGGGCCGTGTTTACTACCCGGCTCCATACCTAACCAATGACAACCTCGAATACTTCGAAGACGCATACGAAATTGGTTACGAAAAGATCATTGACACCTATGCCGCTGCAACGCAGCACGTCGATCAGGGTCTATCACTGACGCTGTTCTTCAAGGACACAGCCACCACGCGTGACCTGAATAAGGCTCAGATCTATGCCTGGACCAAGGGTATTAAGACCCTGTACTACGTCCGCGTCCGTCAGCTGGCACTTGAAGGAACCGAAATTGAAGGCTGCGTATCCTGCATGCTGTAAAGCCCGACGGTGAAGTGCGCCGGGTGAACTATTTCACCCGGCGCACTTTGCAAGTCCAGCGTCAAAATTTAACTCGTAGAAAGAAAGATGCATGACTGATCAAGAAGTAACGCAGCGCATTCCCACGTATCAGGCGATCAACTGGAACCGCGTTGAAGATGATAAAGACCTCGAGGTCTGGAACCGTCTGACCACAAACTTCTGGTTGCCTGAAAAGGTTCCGCTGTCCAATGACATGCAGTCTTGGGCCAACATGTCCGATGACGAACGCGACGTCTCCATGAAAGTGTTCGCCGGCCTGACGCTGCTCGACACCATTCAAGGCACCATCGGCGCGGTATCGTTGCTGCCAGATGCCTTGACGCTGCACGAAGAAGCCGTGCTATCGAATATCGTCTTCATGGAATCGGTACATGCGAAGTCGTACTCATCGATTTTCTCGACGTTGGCCTCTACCGAAGCCATCGACAATATTTTCCGATGGACTCGCGAAGAGCACACGCTGCAGTATAAGACCCACGAAATTATCAAGCACTACGAAGGCGATGACCCACAGAAGCGTAAAGTCGCTTCGGTCATCTTAGAATCCTTCTTGTTCTACTCCGGGTTCTACTGGCCGATGTACCTGTCCTCCCAGGCTCGTCTGACCAATACCGCTGACCTGATCCGTTTGATTATCCGAGATGAAGCCATCCACGGGTACTACATCGGATACAAATACCAGCGCAACATGGAAAATGAAACTCCAGAGCGAGAAGCAGAGCTCAAAGAGTTCGCCTTCGACCTGCTGCAAGACCTCTACGACAATGAAGTCGCCTACACCCACGACATCTACGACCCGCTGGGCTTGTCGGAAGACGTCAAGAAGTTCTTGCACTACAACGCCAACAAGGCGCTGATGAACATGGGTTACGAACCGATGTTCCCGGATTCCGTTACCGACGTGAATCCAGCGATCCTATCAGCATTGAGCCCCAACTCGGATGAGAACCACGACTTCTTCTCCGGTTCTGGCTCGTCGTACGTCATCGGTGCTACAGAAGAAACCGAAGATAGCGACTGGGACTTCTAACAACAGACCCATCACAGAAACCATCAAAAAGGGGAACCAAGTTCAACAATGAACTTGGTTCCCCTTTAGTATTTCTAGACCTCCTCAAGCGAATGCCGTAAACAACTTTTCAAGCCGGTCTACGTCCTCTTGTTCAAAGTCGTCATCGGAGAGGCATTCCTGCAGCGCCGAGGAAATCACCAAAAACCCTGCGCGATCGACAGCCTTCGACACGGCCGATAACTGCTGGACGATCTTCTCGCAGTGTGCGTCATCTTCCACCGCATCAATGACAGCTGCCAGCTGACCGTGTGCACGCCGCAGCCGATTCACAATCTTCTTCTTCGCTACTGGATCATCTTCTAATCCGGTTACCTGCACCATATTACACTCCATATCATTTGCCATCAGTATACCCCATAGGGTATTCTCCTATATACCCCCCGGGGTATATCCGGGGGTCATATCAGGACTTATTCAACAGGAGGATAACTATGTGTCGAGCAGTGAAATGTGATGTCTGTGGGAAAACCACCTGGGCCGGCTGCGGTCAGCACGTAGACGCCGTCAAGGCATCCGTTGCCGCGTCTCAGTGGTGCAATGGTCAGCACTCCCAGCAGGAAATCGACGAGGCGAAAGCTCAAAACCCCTGCTTCTTTGCCCGTTTATTCAATCGTTAAACCACGCTACACAGTGCACGAGGAGAACCCATATGCTACTTGAACATATTTACGATCCAGACCTCGCCCAGGGCAGCTACTTCATTGGATGCCAAGCAGAAAATATCGCCATCGTCGTAGACCCCCGCCGTGATGTCCAGGTATATCTTGATCTTGCCGAAAAAGAAGGCATGAAGATCGTTGCGGTCACTGAAACTCACATTCACGCGGACTATCTTTCGGGCACGCTCGAATTAGCAAACGCTACCGGAGCACAAGTCTATGTTTCTGACGAAGGCGGACCCGACTGGATCTACGGAGACGGCTTTGATGACGCCATCCGTATTAAACACGGCCATCAGATCGCACTGGGCAACATCACGCTTGAAGCCGTCCATACACCAGGCCATACGCCAGAACACCTCTCGTTTCTGATCACCGATGGTGCCCAGACTACTGAGCCAGGTTTCATGCTCAGCGGGGACTTTGTCTTCGTCGGCGATCTCGGTCGACCAGACCTGCTGGATGTCGCAGCCGGCGGGGTCTATACGCGCATTGACGGGGCACGTCAGATGTTTGCCTCGTTGCGGAATCATTTCCTACTGTTGCCAGACTATGTGCAGGTCCTACCAGCGCACGGTTCAGGGTCGGCCTGTGGTAAAGCGCTGGGTGCTGTCCCCACCACCACGGTGGGGTATGAGCGCAACTTCTCCTGGTGGGCACCGTATCTTGAAGCAAACGATATCGACGGTTTCGTCGACGAACTGCTCGACTCCCAACCAGAGGCGCACGCATACTTTGGGCGAATGAAAGTCCAGAACAGACAAGGGCCTGCCATCCTTGGTGAACTAACATCCCTGAAGGAATACTCTGTTGATGAGCTGCAGCCTCCGTTGCAACGCGACGAGAAAATTCTTGTGGATACCCGTGACCATGCGGAACGCTACACCGCCGCCGTACCAGGCGCACTCGCTATCCCGGATTTAGGTAAAGCCGCAACACACATTGCGTGGGCTTATAACCCGGTCGAAGAAAATCGTGACCTCATTGTCCTAGCCGGGAACGCTGAACAGGCCGCGGAATACCGGGATCACTTCATCCGCGTCGGTGTCGATGCACTGACCGGGTATATCGCTGACATCTCCGACCTGCTGAGCGATCCAGTACCCACGATTACTCTGGAGGAGCTGGAGTCTGCTAACCCTGATGTTGTACTGGATATGCGGAATATCACCGAATACACCGACGGACACATCCCCGGCGCGATCCAAATCGCGGCAAGTCGTGTCGTCTGGGACCGCGACCAGCTACCCGCTGACGGAACGATCGTCGCCCACTGTGCCTCAGGCCGGCGCAGTGCAGTTGGGTCCGCCGCTCTGCGACGCTACGGTTATGAAGTGGCGGAAGTGATTGGCGGCTACGATACCTGGGCAAGCCAACCCGGGAATGTTCCTGCCTTCGGGACTAAGCGTTAAGCCGTGCTGATTGTTGGCTATGTCCTAGCTGTACTGGTTGGACTCTCGCTGGGGCTGCTAGGTGGCGGTGGCTCGATCCTGACTGTGCCCATTCTGCATTATGTGATGGGAATGGGCGCACAGGAGGCCATCGCCTCGTCGCTGGTGGTGGTCGCTTTGACCTCACTTGTCGGCTTGATCCCGCACTGGAGGCAGAAACGCGTCTCGTGGTCCGTAGGTTTACCTTTCGGACTCGCATCGATGGTTGGTGCATTTGTGGGTGGCTGGACCGCACAATATATCCCAGGTTTTGTGTTAATGATACTGTTTGCGGTCATCATGATCGCGACGTCGGTCACCATGATTCGCGGCAAAAAGTCTCGTCGTGAAGTCGAACCAGGCCCACCCAAGCTCTGGGTTTCAGCGCTGCTTGGAGCAGGCGTTGGCGCGGTCACCGGCTTGGTAGGAGCCGGCGGTGGGTTTCTCATCGTCCCCGCCCTGGTAATTTTTGGGGGCCTGCCTATTCATTTGGCAATTGGCACATCGTTGTTAACCATCGTGCTGAAAAACGCTGCTGCCCTCGGTGGTCATATTGCCGCCGTCAGCATCAACTGGCCCGTCACCCTAGCCTTCACCGCCATCGCCATTGTGGGCTCTTTCTTTGGGGCACGGCTGGTCTCCCGGATTCGCCCTGATACGTTACGAATTGGTTTCGGTTGGTTCGTGCTCATCATGGGCATCGTAGTGATCGGCACCGAGATCGCCGGACTGATCGGCAGCGTGTGATCCGGGCCTGTGTCATATGCTCGTGCCATAAATCACAAGCCGAACGATGATCTGGCAAGATAGGTTCATGACCTCATCACAGGAAACACCAGAAGTAGAAGACACCGCATATTTTCGTCGGATTAAACCCATTGAGATGACGGAGGATGTTCGCACATCGTATTTTGTGTCCACCCCGCATGCCCAAGGCGCATGGCAAGACGACGAACTTCATATGGCCCCAGTGTCCGGCCTCGTAGCTGCCGAACTCGAAGCGTATCAACCGCGCAATGATTTCATCACCACGCGCATTAGTTTCGATATTCTTGGCAAACTCCACGCCGGTGAAGTCAAGGTCGTCACCGAAACGGTTCGCCCAGGTCGTACTATTGAACTAGTCCAATCGACGGTCTATGCTCAGCAACGTGCAGTACTGGTCGGTCGGACTTGGAAGGTCATCTCATCAGATACCTCGCGAGTAGCAGAACTGACTGATCCTGAACTTCCGCCCGTTGAGGAAGCAGAACCATGGAGCGGTATGTCATCTCGGTGGCCCGGAGGATTCATTCGGTCGATCACTGCTCGAAAGTTTCCTGATCCAGTGCCCGGTCACGGCAAATTCTGGATCACCACAGATCTTGATGTCATCGAGAACGAACCGACCACACCGTTTGCCAAACTGATTGGCCTTGCTGATACTGCCAATGGTCTGGCCCCGCTTGCCGAACCGTCGACGGAGAGCGTGTTCTTCGCGAATGTGGATTTGACCATTCACTTTTTGCGCGCACCAGTCGGGGAGTGGCTGGGCCTAGAAATCACAGGCAATATCGGTAAGACCGGTGGCGGAATTACCTCGGCTATTCTGTACGACACCGAGGGTTTGTTAGGGCGCAGCGAGCAGTCACAAACTGTTCGCCTCAGCAGCTAGTCACAGCCTCCTGGCCTAAGATCGTCCGGAATCGGTTTCTATGGCGAGAAGGAAACGTTCGCCTTTGACGCTAGTGCCGCGAACTGCGGTTGTCTTAACACCTCGGGCTCCGCAGACCACTGAAGGTCTGTGGAGCCCGCAAGCATTGGATGGGTCGCGTGATTAGTATCCGCGTTTGATCCATTCATCCAAGTGTGGCTTCTCTTCACCGATCACCGTGGAGTCACCGTGGCCGGTGAGCACTTTGGTGTGCTCAGGCAGCGGGAAGATCTTGTTCTTGATCGATTCGATGATGGTATCGAAGTCAGAGTATGACCGTCCGGTTGCACCTGGTCCACCGTTGAAGAGGGTGTCACCGGAGAACAGCACGCCGCCTTCGAGTTCTGGCGCGTGGAAGACAACACAGCCAGGGGAGTGGCCCGGGGTGTGGATTGCGGTCAGAGTCACGCCCGCAATGTCGAACGTGTCGCCGTCGTTGATATAGCTATCGGGCTGTTCATCGGGATGGGTTGCGTCCCAGAGCATCTGGTCATCCTTGTGGATCAGGACTGGTGCGTCGACCATTTCGCGCAGCTTGATGACCTCGGAAATGTGGTCGTCGTGACCGTGTGTCAGCAAAATCGCTGAAACGCTTCGACCACCGATTGCTTCGCGAATTTTTTCGACGTCGTGTGCTGGGTCAATGACAATGACGTTCTGATCATCACCGACGATATACACGTTGTTGTCGACATCCCACGTCCCACCGTCAAGCGAAAAAGTTCCTGAAGTTACAATGTTTTCAATCTTTGCCATATGCATCTCCTTGAACGCAGGACCAGTCCGGCGTTCGTAGTCGTTAAGGTCTTTTGCGTAAGGTGCGTATGTATCGCGACAGACAGTTTCGCGTTCACGCTCACATTTCACCATATCTGAAGCACATCCGCAGACCGAAGAATCTCTTACTGTGACCACATCACACCCGCCAGAGACTGGCAAGGTTTTGCCGATTGGTGTCTGTCTGGCGCGGATTATTTCCCGGATAAGCCTCTGTATACATACGAGCCAATTGTGTGTGCACCTATAGAAATCATGTATACAGACGTTCCCCACGATGGGCCGCGTTATATCTCTTCGCTCGGCTAACTCTGCCGCTTAGGTGAGTTCCGGGCCAAGACCGCCCGGATCCTTATTTCGGCGATAGCTAGCGGTATGCAGTCAGACAAGTTAGGGGACCACATGCCACGAAGCAGCAGGGGAAGGCCTCTACCGAACTACTACTGCGATGCGACCTACAGGAGCAGCCATGACACCCCAACACCACACCTCTCACCCTGAATATCACTCGATGACTGGCTCAACGCTGACCGTTCAGCAGCAGGATACGATGGCCAATATTGCTCAGAAGCGAATACGAGGGTTTTTTCTTATAGCCTTTGGATCGTTCATGGCGGTGGCAGCGCTGCTCGCGCTGTTCATGGGGTTAACGAGTCCCGATAGCCCAGGGATGCAAAGCGATCTCCCAGTACCCCCGGTCATTTTGTGGTTTACCGGTTTGCTCATAGTGAGCTTGCTTCTCGTTGTACGGGGAGCTCGTCGACTCAAGAGTGCCAATCGCCAGCGCCGGACTTTTGAGGAGGCCCTAACGCTTCCTGGCCAGGGGTAAGTTGAGCTGACCCCATACTGCTACAGCACTAGTGGGGCTGCGGCCCCTAGAACTGCTCTATAGGGAGCCATGCTGATCAAACTTACGAGCTCTGGCTATAACTAAAAATAAAAAAGTGGTGCACCAGTGCCGATTTCGCGAGTCGCACTGGTGCACCACTTTTGTAAAAGAGGCTTATAGCTCCACTACTGAGCGCAGGACTTTCCCGGCGTTCATCTTGTCGAAGGCCTCGTTGATGTCATTGATGGTGATGCGCTCGGTGACGAATGCATCAAGATCCAATCGACCCAGTTGGTATTGGTCTACCAGCATTGGGAAGTCACGCGATGGCAGCGTATCGCCGTACCAGGATGATTTCAGGGCGCCACCACGGCTGAAGACTTCGGCCAAGGGCAGTTCTAGCTTCATATCTGGGTGCGGTACCCCAACCAGGACGACTCGTCCGGCCAGGTCGCGAGCATAGAAAGCCTGCTCATAGGTTTCTGGGCGTCCGACAGCTTCCACCACCAGATCGGCCCCGAATCCACCGGTGAGTTCACGAATCTTCTCGACCGGGTCGACCTCTTTGGAGTTCACGGTGTGCGTGGCACCAAGCGTCTTGGCCTGTTCGAGTTTCGCATCGTCAATATCCACAGCGATGATCGTGGTAGCTCCGGCGAGCTTACCGCCCTGGATAGCAGCCATACCCACGCCACCACAGCCGATCACGGCCAAGGATTCACCGCGCTTGAGTTCACCGGTGTTGATCGCTGCGCCAATTCCGGCCATCACGCCACAACCCAACAGGCCAACGGCAGCGTCTTGGTCATCTTCTAAATCTGCATCAATCTTGGTGCACTGGCCAGCAGCGACCAGGGTCTTTTCGGCAAAGGAACCAATACCCAGGGCGGCTTCTAGCTCAGTGCCGTCTTCCAGGGTCATTTTCTGTTCGGCGTTGTGCGTGTTGAAGCAGTACTGCAGCTGACCCTTCTTGCACGCCCGGCATTCGCCGCACACCGCGCGCCAGTTCAGGATAACCTTGTCGCCCACGGCGACATTGGTCACACCTTCGCCCACTTCCGAGACCACAGCAGTTGACTCGTGGCCAAGGAGATACGGGTAGTTATCGCCCACGCCGCCTTCAACATAGAGATAATCGGTGTGGCACACCCCACAGGTCGAGACATCCACCACGACTTCACCGGGGCCAGGTTTTGGCACGATGATCGTTTCAATCGTCACAGGAGCATCTTTGGCTCGTACCACGGCAGCTTGAACTTTATACGCCATATGTTGTTCTCCTCATGTGTCATAAATCAGCCCCCATCTGGTGGGGGCAGCTATCTACTATCTGACCATATTGGCACGTTCTTCGCTATGTTTGACCGTCATGTTGTGAGGTAAACACACCGCGAGGGGCGCACCGGTCGTCGTACTTGCTGACATGTGATGATAGTCTCACTTGTACTGAATCGAGGCCAACGAACGCCCAAGTGGAGTTTGCGCGTCAATCGGAAGGTGACAGGAATGGTCCTCAACTTCACGCAACATGATCCCTCCCGAAACATTCGGGCACCACGAGGTACCAAACTTACGGCAAAGTCCTGGCAATCCGAAGCAGCGATCCGGATGCTGATGAATAATCTGGATCCGGAAGTAGCTGAGCGGCCGGAAGATCTGGTGGTATATGGCGGCACGGGCAGGGCCGCACGCAGTTGAGAAGCCTACGACGCCATGATCGCTACCTTAAAGACGCTCGAAGACGACGAGACACTGCTGGTGCAGTCTGGCAAGCCGGTCGGCGTGGTGCGCACCAATCGCTGGGCGCCCCGAGTATTGCTGGCCAATTCGAACCTGGTGGGCGACTGGGCCACGTGGGACAAATTTCGTGCTTTAGAGCGTGCGGGTCTGATGATGTACGGGCAGATGACTGCGGGCTCCTGGATATACATTGGGACTCAAGGGATTCTGCAGGGAACGTATGAAACCTTTGCCGCCGTGGCACGGAAACGTTTCGACGGCACACTGGCTGGCACACTGACTTTGACGGCCGGTTGCGGGGGCATGGGTGGGGCTCAGCCGTTAGCCGTAACACTCAACGCCGGGGTCGTGCTCATTGTGGATGTTTCGGAAGAACGACTGCAGCGGCGTCAGAAACAACGCTACCTGGACGAGGTCGAGACCGACCTTGATACAGCGATCGCCAAAGTGCGCCAGGCCAAAGAAAACCAACAAGCGCTGTCGGTAGGCTATGTGGGCAACGCTGCGTCCGCCTTCCCCGAAGTGCTGCGGCGTCACCAGGCTGGAGACATTGAAGTCGATATTGTCACGGATCAAACCTCAGCCCACGATCCGCTGTCGTATTTACCTTTAGAGTTTGGGCTGGACGATTGGGACCGTGAGGCGCAGGCCGACGCGGATGGGTTCACGAAAAAAGCACAGGAATCGATGGCTCAACACGTCCAGGCGATGGTCGAATTTCAGGACGCTGGAGCAGAAGTCTTTGACTACGGCAACTCTATTCGTGATGAAGCTCGCACCGGCGGGTATGACCGGGCGTTTGAATTTCCGGGTTTCGTCCCGGCCTATATTCGGCCACTATTCTGCGAAGGCCGCGGCCCATTCCGGTGGGTCGCGCTGTCCGGCGATCCGGAAGACATCCGGGTCACGGATGAAGCGATCAAAGAACTTTTCCCAGACAATGATCATCTGCACACCTGGCTTGATGCCGCCCAACAGCACGTGGCATTCCAAGGACTCCCAGCACGGATCTGTTGGCTTGGGTACGGAGAGCGGCATCGCGCCGGCCTGTTATTCAACCAGTTAGTGGCTGATGGGAAGGTCAAAGCGCCGCTTGTCATCGGGCGCGATCACCTGGATGCCGGTTCGGTGGCCTCGCCCTATCGAGAGACCGAAACCATGCTGGACGGCTCCGATGCGGTGGCCGACTGGCCGTTACTCAATGCGTTGACCGCCGCAAGCTCGGGGGCGACCTGGGTATCGATTCATCACGGTGGGGGCGTGGGTATGGGTCGGTCAATTCATGCGGGTCAGGTCGGAGTCGCTGACGGTACCGAGCTCGCCGCCGCCAAGCTTGAAGCCTTATTGACCAATGATCCGGCTACCGGGATCTTCCGGCACGTCGATGCCGGGTATGAAAAAGCTAGCGCGGTGGCCATTGAACGCGGTCTACAAGTACCGATGATGTCTCGAAGCGAGCTGCCGTGACGACGACTGTCATAACCAACATTGGTGAGCTTACAACGGTAGATCCTGACCACCGTGTGCTCCACAATGCGGCCATTGTCATCGAAAATGACAAGATCGCCTGGGTCGGGCCGGTGGAACAGGCTCCGGCTGCGGATCAACGGGTCAACGCCCAAGGTCGTGCCATGCTACCCGGATGGGTTGATTCCCATACGCACATGGTCTTTGCGGGAGACCGAAGCGCGGAATTCGAGGCAAGGATGGCAGGCCAGTCTTATGCAGCCGGCGGCATTAATGTCACAACGGAAGCCACCCGGGCCGCAAGCGACGAGGAATTGACCCGGTTACTGCGGCACCGCGTCGACGAAGCAGTTCGTGGCGGCACAACCTACGTGGAGACGAAAACCGGCTATGGCCTTGAGGTTGACGAGGAAGTCCGACATGCGCGACTCGCCAGCGGTGAGGTTGATACGGTGACCTTTCTCGGCGCACACCTGGTTCCTGACGGTACCGATGCCGAAACCTATCTCTCTGCTGTCACTGGTCCGATGCTGCAGCAGGTGCAACCGTATGTGCAGTGGGCGGATGTCTTTTGCGAAACGGGCGCATTTAATGAAGAGCAGTCACGCCGAGTGCTTGAAGCGTGTGCGGCTGCCGGATTGGGATTGCGAGTTCACGGCAACCAACTCGGCCACGGTCCGGGCGTCAGACTGGCAACAGAACTAGCCGCCGCCAGCGTGGACCACGTCAATTACCTTTCCGATGAGGACGTCGATCGGCTTGCCAGCACCTGGGATAACTGGGATGCTCCCAGTGTTACAGGAACTCCCGGCACGGTTGCCACGTGCCTTCCGGCCTGTGATCTATCGACCCGTCAACCATTGGCCCCGGGGCGGAAACTTCTCGACGCCGGTGTGCAGATCGCTTTGGCATCCAATTGCAATCCCGGCACCAGTTATACGACATCGATGAATTTCAATATTGCCACCGCTGTGCTGCAAATGCATCTGACCTTGGCCGAAGCCATCTCTGCCGCCACGATGGGAGGAGCTCTGGCTTTGCGAGCACAGGATACGGTGGGCTCTGTCGAGGTGGGAAAACGCGCTGACCTGCACCTACTCGACGCTCCGGCCGCTATCCATCTGGCATATCGGCCGGGTATGCCGTTGACCCACGCAGTGTGGCGCGCAGGTCAACGAGTGGTCTGACTAGTCTCCGCACCTCCGATACAACACCGAGATTGCGATTGTTGAAAGGTAGGCTCATGACTCGAATCGCGCTTGATCCAGATCAGCTTGATATAGCTGATGTTGTTGCTGTCGCTCGCCAGAACGCTCACGTCGACGTCACGGAAGATAGTCTGGTCAGAGTGCGCAAGTATCGGCAGGCTGTAGACCGGTTGGCTCAAGCAGAACGCCCCGTCTATGGCGTTTCGACGGGCTTTGGTGCGCTGGCTCAGCGCCACATCCCAACTCAGCTGCGGACCCAATTGCAAAAGTCATTGATCCGTTCTCACGCAGCAGGCATGGGCGAACCGGTTGAGCGCGAAGTAGTGCGGGCCATGATGCTGCTACGGGCCCGCACCTTGGCGACGGGCCGGACCGGCGTGCGCCCCGAAGTCTTCACCACGTATGTAGCTATCCTCAACGCCGACATCACCCCGGTGGTCTACGAACATGGGTCGCTGGGTTGCTCCGGCGACCTGGCCCCACTAGCCGCCTGCGCGTTAGTGCTGATGGGGGAGGGCAGGATCCTCAATGCTGACGGCGAGCCAGCCGAAGCAGCAGATGCTTTGGCCGAAGCAGGGATTGTCCCGGTGGAACTGGCGGAAAAAGAAGGCTTGGCGCTGATTAATGGCACCGATGGAATGCTTGGAATGTTGCTGCTGGCGCTGGCGGATCTGGAGAACTTGTTAACCACGGCAGATCTTGCCGCTTCGATGAGTATTGAAGCATTGTTCGGCACCGATCAGGTCTTCTTACCGGAGCTGTTAGCACCGCTTCGTCCACATCCCGGTCAAACGCTGAGTGCCGCGAACATGCGTACGGCGCTAGATGGCTCGGCCATAGTGGCTTCGCATAAGGAATCCGATCATCTCGTCCAGGATGCCTATTCACTACGATGTGCACCGCAGGTCACCGGCGCAGCCCGCGATGCCATGCAGTATGCGCATCAGGTCGCAAGCCGAGAACTTCGAGCAGCCATCGATAACCCCGTCGTGTTAGATTCCGGCAATGTCTCGTCCAACGGGAACTTCCACGGCGCTCCGCTCGCTCACGTGCTTGATTTTCTGGCCATCGTCAGTGCCGATGTTGCTTCTATCGCAGAACGTCGCACCGATCGGATGATGGATGTACACCGCAGTCAGGGTCTGCCGCCGTTTTTAGCCGATGATGCCGGAGTCGACTCGGGACTGATGATCGGACACTATACTCAGGCAGCCATGGTCGCTGAAGCCAAACGCTTGGCCGCTCCGGCCAGCGTGGATTCGATCCCCACCTCGGCGATGCAAGAAGACCACGTCTCCATGGGCTGGGCTGCGGCCCGGAAGCTACGTCGAACGCTGGACAACCTTGCCAGAGTCCTTGCCGTTGAGGTCTATGCCGCCGCCCGGGCTATCGAATTACGCGACGCGGCCCCGTCACCGGTGACCGGTGCCATCGTGCAGCGGCTACGGTTGCAAGTCCCCGGACCGGGACCAGACCGCTATCTGACTCCAGAGCTGGCTGCAGTAACCGAATTAGTAGCTAACGGCGACATTGTCGCGACCGCAAACGCAGTGCGAACCTTCGAGCACACCCTGCCACAAAGCCACTAGCCAGTAGCTAACGTGCCATAATACACTTCGTCCCAATATATACACTCACACAGAATGAAGAGGTGAGCCAGCCGATGGCCGAGCTGCTCAACCCGGTGGTCCTGTCCGTACTCGTCTTGGTCGTGCTGAGCCTGGCTCGAGTCAACGTCATGGTTTCGCTGCTCTTAGCGGCGGTCACAGCAGGGCTCACCGCTGGGTTGTCATTGCCAGATACGTTTACCACCCTGGTTGAAGGTCTGGGCGGTCAGGGTGAAACCGCGTTGAGTTACATTCTGTTGGGGATGTTGGCGATCATGGTCTCGCGGTCAGGACTGACCGAAAAACTGGTACGAGCCGCCCTGCCACTCATTCGAGGACCGCGAGCAGTGGTGCTGTTTGCGATCGCCGGACTGGCGTGCTTTTCGCAGAACCTCGTGCCGGTACACATTGCGTTCATTCCAATCCTTATCCCTCCGTTGTTGGCTGTATTTGACCGGATGAAGATTGATCGCCGAGGCATCGCCACCGCATTGACGTTCGGACTGAAAGCCCCATACCTGCTCATTCCGCTGGGTTTCGGGCTGATTTTCCAAGGCATCGTTGCCGACGAAATGACGGCCAATGGCATGGAAATCGAATTGGGGCAGATCCCCATCGCGATGATCATCCCGGTAGCTGGCATGGTGTTGGGTCTTGCCTTTGCGATATTGGTGACCTACCGCAAGGACCGTGAATATGCCGAAGTGAGCGGTACCTTCTCAACGGGAACAGCTGCAGTCGATGTGACTGAAAAGCCCACTTGGACACGGGGCGATTTCGTCATGCTGCTCGCCTTGGCGGTTATGTTAGTGTTGCAGCTGATCTACGGCTCCCTGGTTATCGCAGCTTTGGCCGCGATCGTCGTCACCTTCTTATTCCGTGGGGAACGCTGGCGAGAAGGAGACCTGCTCTTGGATCGCGGTGTGGCCATGATGGGCCAAATCGCCTTCATCATGCTGGTTGCCTCAGGTTATGCCAGTGTGTTGACCGAAACCGGTTCCGTCGACAGTCTCGTGGAGGCCGCCACCGAGTGGATCGGGGACAGCCGATTACTTGCCACGGTCGTCATGATGCTGGTCGGCTTGTTGATTACCATGGGTATTGGGACTTCCTTTGGTACCGTGCCTGTTTTGGCGGCGGTGTTTGTGCCGCTGTGTGCTGCCATGGGATTCAGCCCGTTAGCTACCGCTGCACTGATCGGGTCCGCGGGTGCCATCGGCGATGCAGGCTCGCCGGCCTCGGATAGTACCTTGGGCCCAACCTCGGGGCTAAACGCCGACGGGCAGCACAACCACATTTGGGATACCGTGGTGCCCACCTTTATGCACTACAACATTCCGTTGTTCTTCGGCGGCATCATCGCGGGTATGGTGCTCTAGGCGACCAGCAGGCAGCGATTCCCCGAATGGTCTCGCCATCAAATGCGGTTGCCTGGCATACTGGAAGCATGTGCGGACGGTATGTAATGGCCAGAGCAATCGGCGACCTGATGGCAGCCACCGGCGCCGACAGCGTCAACTTCGAAGAATTACCCCCTGACTACAATGTCGCGCCGACCAAGGACGTGCCCGTCTTGGTCGAGCACTATCAGGAACCGCGAGACCCAGCGACCCCGTGGCAGCGTCACCTGTATCTGGCACGGTGGGGGCTGGTGCCCAGCTGGGCTAAGGATCTATCGTTTGGTCAGCGGACCTTCAACGCCCGGTCCGAGACCGTAGTTGAAAAGCCTGCTTTTCGTGCGGCCGTGAAGACCCGTCGGGCTGCCGTGCCGGTCGATGGGTACTACGAATGGCTGGCTCCCGAAACCAAAGGGGAACGCAAACAACCGTATTTTGTTCGCCCCAAAGATGGATCGCCGATATTTTTCGCCGGCTTATACGAGTGGTGGAAAGATCCGGCGGCCGAGGATGCCGACGCCCCGTGGATTTTGTCGATGACGATCCTGACGGGTCCTTCACCGGAGGCTGGCGCTGAGCCACCTATCCTTGATCAGCTGTCGGGGCTGCACGATCGGTTGCCGTTACCCATGAGCCGGTCAATGATGGACGAGTGGCTGTCTGCCGGTGAAGTATCCAAAGATGAAGCAGCGCACCTGGTGAACCAAGTGGTCGCCAACGCGTATGAAGTGGCCAGCGAATGGGAAATGTACCCGGTTGATCCCGCGGTCGGTTCGGTACGCAATAACGGACCAGAACTTATCGAACCGCTGGAGCCAGAACAAGACACCCTGGTATAACTATCAGCCCAATTCGGGTGGGTATTGTTCGTCAGCGCCGAGCAGATGCACGTCTAAAAAGTTCCGAAACACCTTATACCATGCCTCGGCATTGCCCCGTCCCAGAATCCAGTGTCCTTCATCGGGGAAATAAAGATACCGGTGCGCGGAGCGTCCCTTGTCATCGGTAATAGCCGGTGTGACCGTGTGAAGCGCATGCCACAGCTGATGGGCCTGACCAATGGGCACCCGATAGTCTTTGTCCCCGTGAATCACCAGCATCGGCACAGCAATCTGGTCAGCGTAGCGGTGGGGTGAATACTGTGTCTGCGGTGCCATGGCTCGATCCCAGGTGGCGTTATCCGTGGTTCGGCCCATGATCCCATAGTGACGCGTGAGTAATGATGCACCGAAATCTGGTGCCCGTGTGGCCGGCCACCCAGTTGGCGAGATACCCACCATATGATCCGCCCGCAACCGCGATGTTGTCGGCCTGGATATCATCGCGATCTGCTGCTGTATCGATAAGGTCCAGCAGGTCGTGAAAAGGTGTGCCACCAAGCTGTTGGTTGCCGCGTTCAATCATGTGTTGCCCATAGCCGGTGGAGATCGCAGGGTCGGGCAGTAACACCGCGTATCCGGCCGCAACGAACGGGTCAGGATTCCACCGATACGTCCAAGCATTCCAGCTACCCCAAGGACCACCGTGGACGAACACAACCATCGGAAACGGACCATCACCCTCGGGTAGCCGCAGCCAAGAGCGGATGGGTGTGCCATCATCGGCTGTGGTACTCAAGGTCGTCAGCCGACCTGGTGCCTCCAACTGCGACACAGCGGTTGATACTATCTCGGGATCGGTCGTCTTGAGGGTCGTTAGATCGATAGTGAACTGAGTCAGTTGCGGGCTTGTGGCAATCCCAGAGGCGATGGCATAGATGGTCGCAGAAGTTTCAGTGTTTGTCTGCGGATCGGTGGCTAGCGCAGCATAGGCGCGCGCTGCATCGAGCCCGTCGTGAGGGTGCCACGTATCGACAGCACTCGTAATTCGGGTGGGTTGAGCGTCGCCAACCGTGCCGACATATAGCGCTCCGGCCCCTTCATCATCGCCGGAGGCCACCAGGTATGTGTCGGTGAGCCACTGCGGGGAGACCCACCGATCCAGCTGCAGCCACAGCGCTTGCAGTTGTCCGCTACCCAACTCCAGAATGCCGGAGGTCACCGACAGGTTCGTACCGTCACGCCACGGCGTGCTGACGCTGATGACCGCTCGGGTCCCGTCCGGGCTGATCGGACCACCGGTAAATTTCTGGTCGACCGTAGAAACCAACAGTTCGGTCTGTTGACCGGTGACAAAATCTATCCGGTACAACACCTGAGTTTCCACGTCATCGGGGGTGTTACCTCGGTGCTGAGCCATAGTAACCAGCGCGTGTGTTGCCGCGGCATCGATATGCCAGTTCACTAACCGACCCGGCGGCAAATCTATTCGGGTAAAGCTGGGTGACTCGTCGGCGGACGGTAGGGGAGCGATACCCAACACGGTGCGTCCCTGTGGCAGATCGTGATCCCAATAGCGGGTCGGAAACTGGGAATACACCACGCCCGAGACTTTGGCGTCCTCACGGGTGGCGGCCAACTTTTCGTGCTCGTGATGCGTGGTAGCAGCACTGTGCCACTGCATGGCCACCACTATTTTGGTATTGGCCACGGCAAGACCGGTAAAGCCCCAGGTCCGTTGCGCCACAACACGAGGCTCTCCGATCCTGGGCAGCACCCAGAGTTTCGAGCCGCCGGCCGAGGGCGCATCCGGGTCTGCGGCGGCAGGATCACGGCTGGATAAAAAGAAAATGCGCCCGTCACGGGCTTGTTCAACAGCTCCGACAGATGCATCAGCTGCGGTCAGTTGTATCGGCTGGTCGGTGACATCCCACAGTTGAGTGACGTATCCGGTGCGATCGTGTTTGAGTTGCTGCACGGTGGTCACGACACGCCCGGCCACAGTCGACACCCCCGTCAGACGAGGTGCATCGAGAAGTTGGGAGAGGGTCGTGTCAAAAGCAGAGTTGGTCATGGCCCCATTATGGATGCTGCGGTCACAACATAACAGTTCGGCTTATCGATTCTTCTATGTGTGTCAAACCGGTTGGTTGAGGGTGGCTTGGGTGTTGAGGATTTTGAAGATTCTGCGGGCGATGTAGCGTTTCAGGCAGCGTCGGATCTCGCGATCGGTTTTGCCTTCG
>Ga0209487_1001061_pt1 | contig 23608 bp, 15 predicted proteins | sample Poulit2012_FD_187524 | JGI IMG/M metagenome (GOLD analysis project Ga0209487, IMG submission 187524) | Agricultural soil microbial communities from Georgia to study Nitrogen management - Poultry litter 2012 (SPAdes) (version 2) | ecosystem: Environmental > Terrestrial > Soil > Agricultural land...
CCAACCAGCCGGAGAAATCAGGCGGAGCCATCTATCAGGGCTCGGCCGGTTATGGCTGGACCTTTGATCGCGGCAGCGCCATGGTGGCGGCGGAATATTTCCATCAGGAAGCGCTTCGCATGCGCGATCGCGATTTCCTCAGGTGCCAGCAGGACAACTTCTTTGATGCCGACGGCAACCGTATCGACCGCGAAGACCGTTCCATTCTGGCGGGCACAGACCTTGCAGGCTGTGAATCCCTGTATGCGAACACAGTCATGGATGCCTTTTTCGGCGATCGCTATATCCCCGCACCCGATGGTGTCACCATTGGCATGATCCCGGGCTATCGCCCACGTGTCAGCGGCCGCTACGATGAAGACGGTGCAGCCTGGTATGAGGACGTTCTGAACTTTGACTTTACGGGTTCCGAAACGGCCATCAACAAGATGGAGCGCATGAGCCTCTACGGCAACGCCGAGTACGAGTTTGACTTTGCCGGCGGAGTCACCTGGGATGCCGAGTGGCTCTACAACCGTCGGGAAACCACCAGCGAAGGCTGGCGCCAGTTCTTCCCGCTGATCGGTGGCGCCACTGCCGTGGTTGACGGTTATGGCTACGCCAATAATCCGGACTTCGTTGCTCCTGTTGAATCGGGTATCGCGCAGCCGGTTATGCCCTACCCGTCCAACTCCAACCAGAAAGTCGATTACTACTACCTGGCCAGCGGAATTGAGGGCGAAATTGGTAATACGCTTTGGACGTGGCGCTTTGATGCCTCGTACTCCCGCTCGGACGGTGACTACACGAGAAACAGCATCATCGCCTCAAGATCGGGCGATGTTCAGTTTGATCCCAACGGCCCAAGGGTCGACTATTTTGACCCATGTATCCTGAGCGGTCAGTGCATGGCTGATCTGATCAATGCAGTTGGAGCCAGTCACACCGGCAACACCATTTATGACCAGGCCATGGCCACTGCCGTTGTAACCGGTGATCTGTTTGATCTGCCGGCCGGCCCGCTTGGGGTTGCGCTGGGTGCAGAATACCGTTACTTCAGCATCGATGACCAGCCAAGTGATTACTCAATGGGCGGTGACCTTTGGGGCGAAAGCTCGGCGCTTGTCACCAAGGGCAGCGACAACGTGGCTGAAGCCTTTGCGGAAATCGAAGTTCCGCTGGTTGCCGGTGCCGCACCCTTTGAGTCATTGACGCTCAACGCTTCAGGCCGTGTGTTTGACTACCACACCAGTGGCTCAAGCTCGGTATGGAAAGCCGGTCTGAACTGGCAGATCAACCCAACGCTTCGCATCCGCGGTACTGTAGGAACTTCTTATCGCACTCCGGCCCTTTACGAGCTCTATCTGGGCGACCAGACGGCATTCCTCGGTCAGGCCGCGGTTGATCCATGCATTCTGTGGGGAGAAAGCAACAACGACTTCCTGCGCGCCAACTGCGCGGCTGCGGGTATTCCGGAAGACTTCGCCGGTGCTGCCGCTTCAGCAACCATCGTCTCCGGCGGCGGAGCAGGCGTACTTGAGCCCGAAACATCGGATGCCTGGAACGCCGGAATCATTCTCACACCAGAGTTTGCGGACTTCAGCCTCGCTGTCGACTACTTTGAGATGACGGTTAAGGATCAGGTTTCCCAGCTGGGCGCCGGTGGCATTCTCGGTGGCTGCTACGGTTCACCGAATTTCCCGAACGCCTTCTGCGACCTGTTTGAGCGCAATCCGGGTGACCACCCGACCGAGCCGTTCAAGATCGAAACCGTTTATGACAGCTACCTGAACGTCAACAAGCAGAAGACACGTGGGGTGGACGTCAACTTCCGCTACGACCACACCTTCTCCATCGGACGGTTTGTGGTTGAAAACCAGAGCACGTGGGTATTTGAAGACCTTGAGCAGCTGTTCGACCCGAGCCTGGCCCAGGGCTTTGACAACAACAACCGCAACGGCATCATCGGCCGTCCGAAGCTTGTCAGCAACCTGCGCGCCGCTCTGACCCGTGATGACTGGACGTTCACCTGGTACACCGAGTACATTCGTCGCACCAGCTACAAGCGCGACCTTGATGAAGAGACCAGCTATTTCGGATTTGAGCCGGCCTACCGTCTGATCACGGCCCCGCGCGGCTTGATCAACACGGTTTCGGTGATGTACGAACAGCCCAGCTGGTCAGTGCTCGCTGGTGTACGCAACCTCTTCAACGACAAGCCGCCCATCGTGTCGGATGGTGCCGGTTCGCGTCGCGGGAATATCCCGCTGGTTGCTACGCAGTATGACGTACTTGGCCGTCAAGGCTTCGTTCGCTTCAACTACTACTTCTAAAAATAACGGTCTGCTTCTCTATGACCTTTGGGGTGGCGAGCAATCGCCACCCCTTTTTTTTTGGTGTCTTCGTCACGGGCGCAACTCCTTAGGGCACCAGTCTCGCCGCGCATCAGTCCAGAGTGGAATACCCTTCTTGCGTATCAAGGATACGGTCCAGACGTAAGCCTTCGTTCAGCAAGAGCGGCCATGACATCGAAGTTTTCCACGGTGCTGGCTTCACATGTCTGAATAACACAGGCCCTCTCTCAGGTTGGTGGTTTGAGAGCGGGGCAAGCACATTTCGGCGCGAGTCTTATTGACCAGGGGTTACATAAAATGGCCAGCCTCGTCGTTTTCATGTGGCACCTGTCTACGGGCGCTTTCTGCATTTCCGTGAGTGACTAAACAGCGGCGGTTAAGCGGGTCGTCAAAACGAGCAACGGATTGTAGCCAGCCCCATGCGGCCGGATGACTAAAATCGGCCGCGCTGACCTTTCCAGATGAGCTTGCGCGTTTTTATGGATGTACTTCCATCCATTCCTGTAAAGGGCACTGACACAGGGGCCCGTAATTGGGCGCCTGTTGGACACTGCTGAGAGCGGGGGTGTACCCGGTTAGAGCGCCTTTTCGTTGCATGGGGTTAAAGAGGAAGCTGTCGAGGCTGTTTGAGTACAGCCTGAATAGGCATGGCGCCCATCCATGGGCGGGATAGGGATGCACAGGCTTTCTGCAGGCCTGCCTCGGCGGTCTCGGCGTACAAGGCGCTGCGCCAATCATGCGCCTGTGCAGAGCCTCGGCCTAATGAGAGGGGCACGTTGCACGGCCGGCCTCACGTGCTCAAACACTATGCCGAAGTATCAGGACTGCTTCTGCAACAGTGCCAGATCATGTTCCCGCACTGTTGGCCGTTGCCGGGCAGGCTGGCTTTGTATCAGCTGAACCGGCGTGATGTAGAGGATCACCTTCAGTCGAACCAGCGGTTGTGTGGCGCAATTTAAGCGGCGTCCTGGTGCATGACCTGTATCGTGTCCCTGTACAAGGTGGCGGAAGCAATTTGGCTCTGCTCAAAGGGGGCATTACAGCTTTAGATCAGCAATGAACTGCCAGCTGATCTGCTGGTTCTGATTTCGATGGTATTTTCACGACGCATCCGCCCTGTGGAGAGCCGGGATCAGGTGGTGGTGCTATAAAAAAGCCCCGGTCTGGTGACCGGGGCAGGTTGTGCAAAAAGCAAAAAGTGATTGGCGTTCAGGCCTGAGGCTGAATGCCGCACTCGTTCTTGAGGAAATCCTCGATAAGGCCAAGTGTGGCCGTTTGATGGCGAGGGTACCACGGCATGCTGTGGGGCATGTCGGGAATAAGCTCAAGGCGTGCCCTGACGTTGTCCTTGACGCCCTTGTAGAAGTTTTCAGCGTGCCAGGAGGGCGTGCGCACATCTCTGTCGCCGACATACAGCAGGACGGGGATATTGGCCTTGTCTGTATTTTGAATGGGATCCATTCCGCGGACAGTGCGTCCCTGGAGTATGCGCTGCAGGCGGTTGTCGCTCCATGTTCGGCCCAGGCGTCCAAGGTCTGTGACCGGTGCACCGGAGATGGCGCACTTGAAGGGCCCGTCGGGCCGCACGGTGGCTGCTGCCGCCGCAAATCCGCCGTATGAATAGCCAAAGATGACAATGTTTTCCTTACTGGCAATATTCTGATCGGTGAGCCACTTGGCCGCATCATCGAGGTCATCCTGCATTTTCTGGCCCCATTCGGCATCGCCGGCCAGCCACAGCTTGCGGCCCAGGCCGGCAGAGCCGCGGTATTGCGGGCGCAACACCGCATACCCGCGTGAAGTCAGGAAGGGAACCCAGCCGGAGGCATCCCATCCGGTAAAGTCCCTGGCCCAGGGGCCGCCGTGGGGATGAACAACGGCGGGAACAGGTCCGTCGTCCTCAGACCATCCTGCGGGGAGATCCAGTATGGCGGGGATTTCCAGTCCGTCGCGAGCAGCGTAGGTGACCCAGCGCTGTTCACCAATGGCATCGGAATCTATCCAGGAGCGCTGACTGCCGACATTTTCGACAGCCTTTTTGTCATTCAGGATGTGATAGGTGGGTGGATGCCTGTGGCTTGATGCTGAAAACAGCACTTTGGAATACTGGTCCGTGTATTCCATGATGGATATGTTCTGATCCGGAAATGCGTTTTGCAGGCCCTCATGAATGGCTCGAATCTCCGGGTCAACGTACACCGTTTCAATATCCGGGCCAGCGAAGGAGAATCCCAGCAGCTGGTTGAAATTGAATGGCTGGCGTCCGAAGACAAGGCCTGAAATGGAAAACTCTTCATGAGCCACCAGAGGCTCATCGTCGAATTTTCTGGTTTTCGGATCGTACATGCGTGCCTGGACCTGGTCGGAAAACTGATCGGTCAGCACGTAAAGCTTGCCGGAGTCCTGGTCTATTCCAGCAACGTTGACGGTGTGTCGGTCGCGCAGAAGGGTGGTCAGGGGCTCATGCACCTTGAATTCGCCGGATTCATCCGGAATAAGAACTCTTTGCTCATAGCCCCTGTCGGTGTTTTTCAGCTCGCTTTGAGCCAGGACCTTCCCGTTTTTGGGGTCAAACAACAGAGGGGAAATGCGTGATGTGGCGGTGATCAACAATTCGGTGCTGTCATCTCGCAGGTCATAAAGGTAATAGTTGGCCTGCATGGTGAGGCTGTTGAGCTGCTGCACAATAACGCGGTGTGGGTCAAGCGGCAGGTTGTCAACAAGTGACGCCTCGCCCGCGAGCTCAAGGCACTTGAGCGTGTCCTTGCTCACGCCCAGCTGGCGAACGTTTCTGGCAAAGGCCTCCTTGAATTTCTTGTGTTTGTCGTCAGTGAGATAGGCCTTGCTGACAAATGTTCGGGTGGCACCCGAAACCCGTCCCTCACCACAGCCACCCAGGCGGCCGGTCCATTCCTGGCGGCCGATGACCAGCACACGATCCGACTTGAGTGATGCAGCGGCGATAAACTTCATTTTGTCACCGCTGGGCGTGATTTCAGGCGGCTGACTCATGTCCTCGAGGTTCCACGTGGCCAGCGCTGTCTCGCTGTTGTTTGAATCCGGCAGCGCAATGATGGCACTCAGCTGTTTCCCATCAGGGCTCATGGACACCGACTGCATGTCGGGGTAGCGGGCCAGTGAATCAGCGGATATGGGCGCAGCCAAAGCTGTAGCGGAAAAACAGATCAATGCCAGCATTGCCGCCAGCGCTGTCAGGTATCTTGTCATGGTTTTATCCGGAAACTGAAGGGTTGTTTGTTGATTGAATCATTGCTTTGGGTGCAGTGTAACGCTCGCTCGTTCACTCTGCCAGGGCAATCAGGTCCTGCGGGCAAAAATCACGCACAAGTACACGCCGCTGGGAGTGGGTAGCAGGATCTGCGCCTCAACGCCCGATAATGACCCGGCCTGAAAAATGCCAGCGCGCGCGGGGTGTGTACCAGGGGTCGTACCAAAAAGGGTCGTAGTAATAGGCGGGCTGCGGGTCGGCCCACAGGAAAAGCGTGTCGGCGCTGATGCGTGGGTAGACGTAGGTGAAGTCGCCTATGTTGCCCTCAACAAAGCCGGTCAGCCGGCCAATGGCGGTGATGTCCCGACCTTCCTCAAAGATGGCCGGGTCTTCAAAACCTGCGCGGCAGGCCAGAAAACGGCCGTAATGCCGCTCGCTGTCCGAGGGGCGGGCCTTGCTGTCCAGCGGGCGGGCCAGAATCTCTATACAGGTTTCGTCTGTGCCGGGGCGCGTGTCGACAATGCGTCCGCCCCAGCGCACGTTTTGGCCGACATGGCTGTCATCTGCCAGATCGGGGGTTGTGGCGGGGTATTCGCCCGCCAGCGGTTCGGGGACTGTCGCGCAACCGGCGGCCAGAAGCGCCGTGATGGCAACGGTGAACAGAGCGTGGAGTACTTTCATTTCCTTTCCCTTGGCAACAGTGTCATCATGATAACAGTCTGCCTGTTTTGAGCTTTTGAACGTAGCGGGGTTCATTGTTTCCCCGCAGGAAAGCTGCGGCTGGCCTTGATGAAGCGGGATTGTTGTGCGGCATCACTGGCGCTGCCGTATCGAATGCCGCAATAGTCGGAAACAAGGGTGATGAATTCGGGCCCCATGCGCTGATCAGCTGACAATCGCTTTGCCCAGGCGGCCGGTGTTTCGCCTGCCAGCGGGCCGAGGTCGAGACGCCGCGAGCGGTGCACCAGGGCCTGCCATGCGCGCTGGACCGGGTCGCGAGACCTGGACTGGTGCATCCAGAGCCAGAACAGCAGCGCCGCCGCGCCGCCAAGCATTGAGACCATCAAAATGGTCAGGCCGGCCGGTGGTATGTTCGGCAGGCCGGCAAACTGGAACATGCTTTGCTGACGCTCGGCGTTGAAATTGAGAACCCATGAATTCCACAGTCGCTGGAGCCGGTCATAGCGGTTTTGCAGCGTGCGCAGCCAGCTGGAGCCTGTCGAGCCTCCTCCGGCTGTGGCCAGCCCCTGCTGGATTCTTTCTGAGGATACGGCGGCGGTCGGGTCAACGCGGGTCCAGCCGCGGCCTTCAAGCCAAACTTCCACCCAGGCGTGGGCTTCGGAATGGCGCACCAGAAAATAGTTGGCGCCCGACTGCCAGTGGCCGCCCAGGTAGCCGGTGGCCACGCGGGCTGGAATGCCGGCCTGGCGCATGAGCACGGCAAATGCAGATGCGTAGTATTCGCAATAGCCCACGCGCAGATCAAACAGGAACTCGTCCACGCCGTGACGGCCCAGGGGTGCGCTTTCCAGGCTGTAGTAAAAGGGTTCGTTATGCAGCCATTCAAGCACGTGCTCAATCAGCTCGCGGTCGTCATCGAATTGTGATCTGAGTCTGTCGGCCATTTTGCGCGTGCGCGGGTTGCGGTCTTCCGGAAGGCGCAGGGCGAGGCGTCTCCAGTATGCGGGCAGCTCCGGCATGTCGACGAAGTCCGGATTGCTGCGCATGCTGTACTGGGTCAGCGTTGTGATCGGATGGCGACGGGTGATCTGAAAATCGGCGGAAATGCGCGCCTTGTCCGGGGTATCAACCGGATAATCCAGCGCGAACATCCAGCGCCTTTCGTGCGGCTCAAGCTGAATGGTGTAGGAATAATCATTGTTTCCCGGCGGCACCGGTGGCGCCGGCGCACGGGACGGTTGCGGCGCGCGGCTCCAGGTGTTGCCGTCAAAATCCCAGAACACCGGGCCGCGCCAGTAGCGCTGGTCTGGTGGCGGCGGCCGCTGGTCGAAAGTGGCCCGGAAAGCCGGGCTGCTGTCGATCTGCAGCTCGGCAATGGAGCCGGGCGTCATGCTGTCCGAAAGCCCTGTCCTGTCGTCCATGGCGGCGTCGGGCAGCCCCCACAGAGGCTCGGCCAGGCGCGGGAAGGTTAAAAACAGGATGACGGCGACCGGCGCTGCTGCTGCCAGCAGCACGGCACTTTTGGCAAGAAGGCGGCGGGTGTTTCCGGCGGCGGGCTGCTGGCCCATTTCATATTGCTGGATGCGCTGCAGGGCGGCAAATACGGTCAGCACGCTGGCGATCAGATAGACAAGGTAGATCAGCCGCTCATTGAACAGAAACTGGGCAGCAACCAGAAACAGGGCGACGGACGCCACCAGCCTGAGATCGCGTATTTTCTTTAGTTCCAGCATTTTCATGCCCAGCATCAGACACAGCAGCGCGGTGGCTGCACGCCGGCCCCACAGGCCGCCGAGCGTGACCAGAAGCAGCCCGATGGCCGCCAGGCTGACAACAAGGCGCAGCCATCCCGGTGGCAGCGCCCAGGAACGCACCGCCGCTGCCAGCCGCCAGGCGCAGGCGGCCACGATAACGACAGCAACAGGTGGCGGCATGGCCACAAGGTGGGGAAAGGCGGCCACCAGCAGCGCGGCAATGGTCCAGGCCGTGGGGGCGGTGGCCAGTCGAGGGGTCGGGCTGCTCACAGTTCGGCCAGCGCTCTGAGGCAGTCGTGTTTGTGCCGGTCATCGAAGCCGGGGCCATACTGCCTGGCGCCAATATGCAGTGTCCAGGTCATGTTCTGCGAACGGGCGCGCAGAACCCAGGCAGTGGCAATGCTGATGCGCTCTTCCAGGCTGGCAGCGGGCACGCGCGACAAATGTATGGAGACATCCTGTGACTGTTCGCGCCTGAAATCCCTTGACAACAGGGTCTGATGGCGCTGGCTGGCTTTCCAGGCAATGCGATGCAGGGGGTCGCCTTCGCGCCAGCGCCTGAGGCTGTGAAATTCATCGCCGTCATCCGGCGAGTTGCGCTGCTGCATTGGTTGTTGACCATCGCCCTGCGGCAGGGGTGGCGCATGGGCGGCCGGTGCCGGCCACACCAAAAAGGACGTATCGGGCTCAAACCAGGCCCAGGCCCGAAAAAGGCCCAGCGGATGAGTGGTTTCCAGACGCAGCCGGCCGGGTTTGTGCCAGCCGCGCGGCTGTGGGGGCAATGTGACAGCAAGCCGGGTGCTGGTGTTTGCGGGAACGTTGCCCGGCGGGCCGGCGCTGGCGGCTGAAAGTATCAGGCCCTCGCGCCCTGTCGTGCCGGGGTTGTTGATCGTGAGTTGCCAATTAATTTGATTGCCGGCATGCACGGGCAGGGCCGTGCCTTGGCGCAGCTCCAGACCGTTGATGTTCCGAAATGCCAGCAGCATGGAGTTGATGGCCACTGCCGCCACTATAAAGGTGGTGGCCAGGCCCATGTTGTTGTTGAAGTTGAGGCTGCCGATAAACATGGCGGCCATCAGCAGGGCCAGCATGAAGCCGAAGCGCGTGGGCAAGATGAAAATGCGCCTGTAGGCAAGCGTCAGTGGCAGATCCGGACGGATGCGCCGTTTGAGCCAGGGGTCAAACAGCCTGGCGCGCAGCCTTGGGAATACCGACTGTTTGGCCATCAGGGAACAGGGGTTGACTCCAGAATTTCAGCAGCAATGCGGTCGCCGGAAACTTCAGCAATGCCGGCCGTTTGCAGCCGGTGTCCGGCCAGGGCGGGAAACACGGCCTGGACATTGTCGGGCAGGCAAAAGTCCTGCTGCCTGACCAGCGCGTGGGCACGCGCGGTCTGCAGCATGGACAGGGCGGCGCGGGGCGAAAGCCCGGCCTTGAGGCGCGTGTCGGATCTGGAAGCGGCCACCAGGGACTGGATATAGTCAAGCACGGGGTCGGATACGTGTATGCGCCTGGCCAGCTCGATCAGTTCAACAAACTTGCCCGGAGTCAGAACGGGCGGCATTTCGGCCAGCAGCTCGCGCCGATCGGGCTCGACCAGCAGACGGCGCTCCTGTTCGGGAGAGGGGTAGCCCATCTTGACTCTCAGGAGAAAGCGGTCGAGCTGCGAGTCGGGCAGGGGGTAGGTGCCCGAAAGATCGACCGGGTTTTGTGTTGCAATGACATAAAACGGCTGCGGCAGGGAGTGGGTCTGGCCGTCCACGGTTACCTGGTGCTCGGCCATGGCCTCGAGCAGGGCCGATTGTGTGCGGGGCGTGGCGCGGTTGATTTCATCGGCCAGCACCACGTTGGCAAACACCGGACCCGGCCGGAATTCAAACTGTTCGTCGGCGCGTGAATAGACGGAAACGCCGACAATGTCCGCCGGCAGCATGTCGCTGGTGAACTGTATGCGCTGCCAGCTGCCGCCGACGGCCAGCGAAAGCGCCTGGGCCAGCGTTGTCTTGCCCACGCCAGGCAAGTCCTCAAGCAACAGGTGCCCGCCGGCCAGCAGCGCGGTAAAAGCCAGGTCGACAACCTCGGGTTTGCCGATGATGATGTCGTTGATCATGGCCCGGGCGCGTGCCAGCTCGTCGGCCAGGGGCGACAGCGCGCGGGCCGTCGAGGATTTACTCATCAAGCAGTGCGTTGACCTTGGCGGCGCAAATGAAATCGTTTTCGCTCAGCCCGTCGATGGCATGGGTGGTGAAATTCACCAGGCAGAAGTTGTAGCCGGCCTCGAAGTCGGGGTGGTGGCCTTCCTGATTGGCAATCCAGGCCATGGCGTTGATGAAGGCCATGGTTTTGTAGAAGCCCTTGAAGTCAAAGCGGCGGTAGATCTTTGTGCCGTTGTCATTGGCCTGCCAGCCGGGCACCTGCGGCAAAAGCTCCTTGATCTGTTCATCGTTTAGCGGACGGGTGCCGCCTTCACAGGGTACGCATCTTTTTTCGGTCAGGTTTTCGGACATGTTCAGGCTGCCTTGTCTGGTTTGGGTGGATAGGTGGGTTCGAACTGGCCCAGGGCCCGCGCCTTGCGAATCAGCGCAAGCAGATCGGCGTGGGCCAGCTCGAACAGGTCGTCCATGTGTTCGAGCACATAGTAGACGGTTTGGTAAATATCAATTCTGTACGGTGTGCGCAACGCGTCGATGGGGTCGAAGGGCCGCCGGATGGGTTCATCGCTTTCCAGGGCATAAACGGTTTCACCGGGAGAGGAGGCGATGCCGCCGCCGTAGATTTCCAGCTTGCCGGTGCTGTTGATCAGGCCGAATTCCACGGTGAACCAGTACAGGCGGGCAAGAAATACGCGTTCTTCCTTGCTGGCCTTGATGCCGGCCTTGCCGTAGGCGTGGGTAAAATCGGCAAATGCCTGGTGGGTCAGCATGGTGGTGTGGCCGAATATCTCATGAAAAATATCCGGCTCCTGCAGGTAGTCCATGGACTCTCGAGTGCGGATGAACGACGCAGCGGGGAACTTTTTTTCTGAAAGCAGCTTGAAGAAGCGATCAAAATTGATCAGGGCGGGCACCGGTGCGACCTCCCAGCCGGTGCGCTCGCGCAAAATGGCCGAGATCTCCTTTGGCTGCGGGATTCTGTCGGCGGGAAGGTTCAGGATTTCGAGTCCGTCAATGAACTCCTGGCATACCCGTCCCCTGATGCTTTCGATCTGGCGCGCGTAGAGGTCACGCCAAACCTCGTTTTCCTCATCGGTGTAGGGAATGATGCCGTTCTTGTCGGGGAGCTTGGCTTCGTATTTGGTTGCGCCGCTCATGGCCGCCTCCTTGAAATTCCATTCATGCTTTGTTCCGTCTGTCCTGTCCGATCTTATCAGACGCTGCAGCCTGTCTGAAACCGGGCGGGGACAGATCCGGAGTCGGTCAGGGCCGACTGAAGTGCCGCCTGCGATGTAGGAGAAACACCTACATGTCGAGCGGTAATTTCCTACCTAGTATCAGGCTATTCACGCCTGTTTCGCAAGCGGGCAGCCGGCGAGAATAGCCACTGCAGGCGGTTCCGGGTTTCTCTCACCCGGTGGTGGACTGCCTCGAATCGCTTGGGAATTTATTATCAGGCGCTTGCTGGGGGCATCGGGTGGCGCAGAATCCTGCGCCACCCATTTTTATATCTGCTGCTTTATATCTGCTACGCACGTGGTTTTGCGAGCTTGTCAATGTGTCGGCAGCTGCGTGATTGCCGGCTGCAGCATGTTTGCCGCTTGCCGGTATCACAGCATTTCAAAAATTCCGGCCGCGCCCATGCCGGTTCCTATGCACATGGTGACCATGCCATAGCGCTGTTTTCTGCGGCGCATGGCGTGAATCATTTTGGTGGTCAGGATTGCGCCGGTAGCACCCAGCGGATGGCCCAGGGCAATGGCGCCGCCCAGCGGGTTGACCCGGTCGGGATTGAGGCCAACCGTGCGGATCACGGCCAGTGACTGGGCGGCAAAGGCTTCATTGAGTTCGATCCAGTCCAAATCATCCAGGGCGATGCCGGTTTGATCGAGCACTTTGGGAATGGCTTCAATGGGCCCCACGCCCATGACTTCAGGCTCAACGCCGGCCACGGAGAAGCCGCGAAATACCGCCAGCGGCTTCAGATTCAGTTCCTTTACAACGCGCTCCGACACCAGAACCAGCGCGCCGGCACCGTCGGACATTTGCGAGCTGGACCCGGCCGTGACCGTGCCCTTGGCATCAAACACGGTGCGCAGCTTGCCGAGCACCTCCAGCGAGGTGTCACGTCGTGGCCCTTCGTCGGTATCGACAACGGTTTGGGTTTCCTGAACCTGTCCGTTGGGGCCGGGGTATCGATGGGTGACGGTGACCGGGTGAATGCCCGTCGGCTCACCGGCGTCAATGGCGGCAATGGCCTTTCGGTGGGATTCCAGAGCAAAGCTGTCCTGGTCCTCGCGCGATACATCCCAGCGCTGCGCAACCTTTTCAGCCGTGATGCCCATGCCGTAGGCAATGCCAACATTGTCGCCGCTGAATACCCTGGGGTTCATGGCCACCTTGTGGCCCATCATGGGCACCATGCTCATGGATTCAGTGCCGCCGGCGATCATGACATCTGCCTCGCCCAGTCGTATGCGGTCGGCGGCCATGGCGATGGTTTGCAGACCGGAAGAACAGAAGCGGTTGACCGTCACGCCGGGCACGCTGTCCGGCAGGCCGGCCAGCAGCAGGCCAATTCTGGCCACATTCATGCCCTGTTCGGCCTCGGGCATGGCGCAGCCGATAATGACATCCTCAACGCGCGCCGGATCAAGATCCGGCACTTCGTCAAGCACAGCGCGGATCACCTCGGCCAGCAGATCATCTGGCCGGTGATTTCTGAAGGCGCCCCTGAAGGCGCGGCCTATTGGGGTCCGCTTGGCGGCAACGATGTAGGCATCACTCATGGTTTGTCTTCCTGAATAATTGCGTGCGTGTTTCAGTTGCGCAGCGGTTTGCCGGTCTTGAGCATGTGGGCAATGCGCTGCTGTGTTTTTTCAGTGGCCGCAAGCGCCATGAAATGGTCGCGCTCCAGCTGGTGAATCCACTCCTCGGTCACCGGCGCGCCGCGGTCAATATGACCTCCGCACAGCGCATCGGCAATGCGGCGTCCGATTTCCTCGTCATGCTCTGAAATGAAGTGGCCTTCGAGCATGTTCACCAGCAAGGACCGCAGCGTGGCAACGCCAACATCGCCGGCGGCCGGGAATGACTGTCCGGAAACCGGCGGGTGATAGCCGGCGGCCTGCATGGCAAATATCTCGTGATGAGCGGCGTGCAGCAGCTCGTGTTCGTGCATGACAATGCGATCATCTGGGCGCAAATAGCCCATGCTGCGGGCCTCAGGCGCCGACCCGGACACCTGGCCCATGGCAACCTGTTTGTAGCGCTTTTCAAGCAGGGGGTAGCTGTCGCCGGCCAGGGTGTCATCAACGATCTGCATGGCCAGCGTGGCGAGACCGCCGCCGGCCGGAACCAGCCCGACGCCGGCTTCAACCAGGCCCATATAGCTTTCCACGTGGGCAACTCGTGCTGAGGCATGCATGGCCAGCTCCAGACCGCCGCCCAGCGCCAGGCCGCGCATGGCGGCCACCGTGGGCACCATGCTGTAGCGCAGGCGCAGGTTGAAGGCCTGGAAATCGGCAATCAGCCGGCGCACGCTGTCCATGTCGCCCCGCTCGATGGCGTCGGCCGCCGCCTTGAGGTTGGCGCCGGCTGAAAACGGCCCTCGGGGCTGCCAGATGATCAGGCCGTCATGATCATTTTCGGCCAGCTCCACGGCTTTTTGCAGGCCCTTGATAACGCCATCATCAATCACCGCCATTTTGCTTTTGATGCTGGCGATGAGCACGCGTTTGTCCAGCGTCCACAGCCGCACCGAATCGTTTTCATGAACGGTGGTGCCGGTGTCCTGGCGTTCGCCCAGCAGCCGAACGGGCTGGTATTGACGCTGATAGACCGGCAGCTGCGGACGCGCCAGATACTCTTTGCGATCGGCTGCCCAGGAACCGTTTTCTCTGTGGGCAGATTCAATCGTGGCCACCCAGCCGGGCAGGGCGGCATCAATGCCGGTCTTGCCGCCGGCAATGTCTTTTTCAATCAGTTTGGCAACCTCTTTCCAGCCGGCTGCCTGCCAGGTTTCAAACGGCCCTGCCTGCCAGCCGTAGCCAAAGCGCATGGCAAGGTCGATTTCACGGGCGCTGTCGGCGATGTCTTCCAGATGAAAGGCGCAGTAGTGAAACAGGTCGCGAAGAATGGACCACAGAAACTCGGTGTACCTGTTTTCGGCGCGTGCCAGGGTCGCCATTTTCTCGGCCGGGTCCCTGATGGCAAGAACCTGCCTGACCTCTTCGGGCAGGCTGTAGTCGCTGTCGCGGTATTCACCGCTGTGCGGATCGATGACGCGGATGGTCTTGCCTTCCTTGCGGAAGATGCCGGCGCCGGTTTTTTGGCCCAGGGCATTGTTTTCTATCAGCCGGGCGAACCAGTCGGGAACGCCAAACCAGGCGTGCCAGGGATCGTCGTCCAGGTGGTCGCGCATGGTTTCAATGACGCTCGCCATGGTGTCCAGGCCGACCACGTCGGCCAGTCTGAAGGTGGCGCTTTTGGGCCGGCCAAGTGCCGGTCCGGTCAGGGCATCAACGGTGTCCAGCCCCAGCTCCAGCCGCCGGGCGTGGTGAATGGTGGACAGGATCGTGAACACGCCGATGCGGTTGGCAATGAAGTTGACCGTGTCGCGGGCGTGTACCACGCCCTTGCCGAGATCGCGGGTCAGGAAGTCCTCGAGCTGATCAACGATGTTCTTGTCGGTGCCGGCGTGGGGAATCAGCTCGACCAGGTGCATGTAGCGGGGCGGGTTGAAAAAGTGCACGCCGCAAAAACGCTGTGCCAGCGGCTCCGGCAGCTCGCTGGCCAGCCTGGTAATGGACAGGCCCGATGTATTGGAGGCAAACAGGGCGTTGTCGTGAATATAGGGCGCAATGTTGTCGTACAGCTCGCGCTTGATGTCCATGCGCTCGGCCACCGCTTCGATGACAAGATCACACTGGCACAGCTGCTTGAGGTCGTCGGCAAAATTCATGGGCGTGATCAGCCCGGCCAGCCCGGCATCGACCAGCGGTGCGGGCTTGAGCTTGAGCAGCCGCTGTATGCCCTGGCGGGCCAGCTTGCTGCGATCGGCATTGTCGGTGGGCAGATCGAACAGATAAACCGGGATGCCCGCGGCGGTGAAGTGCGCCGCGATTTGCGCGCCCATGACGCCGGCGCCAAGGACGGCAGCGCGGCGAATACCAAGTTTGCGTTCAGGCATGACTGATTCCTGATTTTTGTTGAGATTGGTCAAGAAAGAAAATCCTTAGCCCGCTTTTGCTGCGGGAGGCTGAATGGCCTGTGTGCCGCCCATTTCCTGCGGGGTGAATTCGTCAACGGCGATGACCCTGGCGACCAGCTGCTGGGCCTTGATGAGCTCGGCCGCCTGCTGTTCAGTGATGACACCGGCCGCCACGGCCTTTTGGCTGACTTGTTCGACGTTGGCCGGGCTGGGAACGGTTTTAAGCGCGTTGCGCACCGCCATTTCGGCCGGGGCGGCTGCCAGCACAGCGCTGAAGGCGCGGGCCAGCAGGCCGGTGCCGTCATCGCCGGTGGACTGGTAGGCACCGGCAATTAGCCGCTGTCGGCTGGCGGTGTCGTCCAGCAGCAGGGCCGCCATCTGGCTGATGGTGCGGTCTCCTGCGGCATGATGACGCCGCCCCCAGGGGAACAGCAGCAGGCGCAGCGGACCACCGAGTGCGGGTATGGGGAAGTTTTGCAAAACGCCCAGCAGGGCCTCTTCGGTTTGATGAAGACTGTCGGCCACGGCCCAGCGCAGCAGCGGCAGATCCTCTTCGGGGCGGCCATCGTCTTCGAAGCGCCGCAGGCTGGCCGAGGCAAGGTACAAGTGGGCCAGCGCATCGGCCAGGCGGCCCGACAGCATCTCCCTGAACTTGAACTTGCCGCCCAGAATCAGCAGGCAGGCGTCGGCCAGCAGGGTGAAAGCGGCGCTCAGGCGATTGATGCGCCGGTACATGGCGGCTGTTTTCCCGCTGCGCGGGGCGCGGCTGAGCAGCCCTCCGGACAGGCCCAGCAGCGGCGCCCGGACAAGGTTTGAAATGAAAAAGCCGATATGGCCAAACAGGGCGCGGTCAAAACCTTCAGCGTCATCGTCGGTGGCCGCCTCCATTTCCTTGAGCAGCCAGGGATGGGCGCGGATGGCGCCCTGGCCAAACACGATCATGGAGCGGGTCAGAATGTTTGCGCCTTCCACGGTGATGGCCACCGGAATGGATTGCCACGGCAGGGCCAGGTAGTTGTTGGGGCCTTCGACCACGGCCTTGCCGCCGTGAATATCCATGGCGTCGTTGAGCACCTGGCGGTTGCCTTCGGTCAGCCAGGCCTTGAGAATGGCAGAAATTACCACCGGCTTTTCACCCCGGTCAAGCACGCTCAGCGCCAGCTTGTGGGCTGCCTCCATGCGATAGGTGCGCCCGGCAATGCGCGCCAGCGGCTCCTTGACGCCTTCAAAATTGCCTATGGGCTGCCTGAACTGGTAGCGGATGCGAGCGTAGGCGCCGGCGGTCATGCAGGCCAGCTTGCCGTTGGCCACGCTTTGCGAGGGCAGCGAGATGGCGCGCCCGGCCGCCAGACAGTGCATCAGCATGCGCCAGCCCTGGCCGATGCGGGCCTGTCCGCCGATGATCCAGTCCATGGGAATGAACACGTCCTTGCCGCGGGTGGGGCCGTTGAGAAAAATGCTGCCGCCGGGGCGGTGGCGGTTGCCGGTTTCCACGCCCGGGGTGGCCGTTGGAATCAGCGCACAGGTAATGCCAAGGCTTTTCTTCTTGCCCAGCAGGCCGTCGGGGTCGCGCGCCTTGAAAGCCAGGCCCAGCACCGTGGCCGCCGGTGCCAGGGTGATGTAGCGCTTGTCCCAGCTGACGCGCATGCCCAGCACTTCGCGGCCTTCGTGCATGCCCATGCAAACAATGCCCTCGTCGGGCATGGAGGCGGCATCGGAGCCGGCCAGTGGGGCAGTCAGCGCAAAGCAGGGGATGTCCTCACCGCTGGCCAGGCGCGGCAGGTAGTGGTTTTTCTGTTCTTCGGTGCCAAAGTAGGTCAGCAGTTCGCCGGGGCCGAGCGAATTGGGCACCATGACCGACACGGCGGCGGACAGGCTGCGGCTGGCCAGTTTGGTGACCACCGCAGCGTTGCCCTGGGCGGAAAACTCCAGGCCGCCGTATTTTTTCGGGATGATCATGCTCAGGAAGCGTTCCTTGCGGATGAAGTCCCAGGCTTCCTCGGGCAGATCCATGAGCTCGTTGTTGATCTGCCATTCGTCGAGCATTTCACACAGGCGTTCAACCGGGCCGTCCAGAAAAGCCTGCTCTCGTTCGGACAGGGCGGGCTTTTTGACCTCGAACAGCCGTCCCCAGTCGGGCTTGCCCGAAAGCAGCTCGGCGTCCCACCAGACGGTGCCGGCGTCCAGCGCCTCGCGTTCGGTGTCGGAAATGGGCGGCAGCACCGACTTGAACCAGCCCAGCAGTCGATTGGACACCAGCACCCGGCGCAGCGGCCTGAATGCCGCAGCAGCCAGCAAAGCGGCCGCGAGAACATACAGGGTGATGACCGGCCAGGCGGCACCGCCCCATATGACGACGATGGCAGCGGCGCCGGCCAGGCCGGCAGACAGGCCGGCGGACAGTCGAAACCAGGCCAGCGCCAGCAGGCCGCCCGCCAGAAGAAGAATCAGGAACCAGGTCATGCGGTGACCTCCGTGGTGCTGTGAGTCCGGGTGGACGGTTGTTTGGTGCGGCAGCCGCGCAGGCCGGCGGCGGCGAACTGGACAAGCTCGGCGGCAATGACGCGCGTTTCGTTGAGCGCGGACTCGGCCATGGTCAGCGTGAGTGCGCCAACGATAAAATCAAGCTGGTGGCGCAGCCGCTCAGGATCGGCTGCGGGCAGCGCGTCGGCAATGGCGCGCGCAAAGCGCTGCATGATGTGGGCGTAGTCATGGCTCAGGGCCTGGTGCAGAACCACGTCGCGGTCGGCAAAAGCGCGCAGCAGAAGCTGCATGAAACGCTGGGCTTCGGCATCGCCGCCCTGGCTGAAGGCCAGCGCGGGCTCGACAAAAGCATTCAGAACGTCTTCAAGTGACGGGTTGTCGTGTTCGCGCTCAATGCTGCTCAGCTGTTCAAGACGCGCGGCGTTGAGCGCATCGAGCCGGCGGCGGAATACCGCATGTATCAGAGTCTGCTTGGCGCCGAAATGATAGTTGACGGCGGCCAGATTCACCCCGGCGCTGCGCGTGATCTGGCGCAGCGTGGTCGGGTGAAAGCCCTGTTGCGCAAACAGGCTTTCGGCGGCGTCAAGAATCTTGTCGCGGGTGTTTACAGACAATTTAAACGCTCGATTTAAACAAGCGTTTTAAATGCTACTCCCTGCGGGATCATTTGGCAAGCGCTGCCCGCATGCGCCGAGCCAGGAGGAGAAGGCACGCATAGTTGAAGTCTCGTCACCTCAGTCGATCAGGCAAAAGCGTACCGCGCCTGATTGGTGAGGGAGTCTGCACAGCTTTCAAGTCAGGCGTCCATCATATTTTGCGTATTTTGGGCAAGCCGCTGGCGCTTGCCGTCACCGGGCACGGTTTGGAGCGGGCACTGGGGGTTATCTGTCTTTCGGCGGCTGTACTTGATCCCGGATATCCACAGCCGCAAGATCCTGGGTCAGGCCGTCAACCTGTCTGCGGTTTTAGTCACACGGCTGCTGCGGCGAAGAAAAAGAGACAGCCACGGAGACCAGGGGGAGAACTCCGGCTTGTGGGCTGCAGCGGCAACGGGCTGCGCTGCAGCAACGAGTCATAGTCGATACACAGCAGCGCCACTGGCCGGAGCCACTGCAATTGAGCGTGGGAAATTGGCTCTGTCCTGTATCTTCCAGGGCTTATTGCCGCTGCGGTCTCCCGCTGGATCGGGCCTTCTGCCAGTCTGAAAACTCTATTGGGTCCAGTGGTTTGATGTCGGCGATCAACACGCTGAATTCGGGGCCGGATTCAGCTTTGGAGGAGCTAATTGATGCCTCGGTGAGACCTTCTATCATCAGGTTTGGAAGCTGCACGCTTTCACTGCCTCTCCCCTCCGGGAAATCCCTGATTGCAACGCTGGTAAACTCGCGCCCGTTCATCGCTCTGCTCTGAATAGTCAGGTCAAAGGCGCGACCATCAGGGGAAGTCAATTGAGCTTCATGCCCTTCCGCGATTTCAAGATTCACGGGTTCGGCCTCATTCACGGACACTTGCAGCAGATAAATATTGATCCGGTCAGAATCTGCAGCCATGTTGGCACTGGCAAGAAAAAGCATGGCCGCCAGAGCAGCTTTCGCATTCCGCATTTTATCTCCCTCGGCAGATGAAAGTTTCACTATACGCAGGGCTTTGAAGAAGCACAAACAACATGCTGTTCCTGGAGCGCAGGATCCCCTCATTTCATGCTGAAATTGGGGGGCATGCGCAGTCCACCGTTCAGGCCAAGCATAAGGATCCGGAGCGGCTGAAGGTCATCAGTGAACTTGCGCGGGATTGCCTGGCAGCCTGGCTTGTCCACGCGACGGGGCCAGCCTCTGGCCAGATGTTTCAGCAGGAAGACCTGGCGGATCCGGCTTCACGTCAGAGTGTCATGCAAAGGGGCACTTCTGTTTTTTGTAAGAAAAGAGGATGTTCCCACGCTGGGCTGGCACGGCCGCTTTTCCGGAAAATCAGACGCGGCAGGCTTCGCGGGCAATCTTTTTGGTGGTGCGTACACGTCCGGGGTTGGAAACAATCACCGCGCGTCCGGCATCGCTGCCGGACTGGGGGCAGATATTGACGGTGATATTGGTTCCGTAGGCCATGCCGGCCGGCGTGAAGCGCACGCGCCGGCGTCCGCCGGAATGCATGAACAGACTGCGGCTGTTGTTTGGTTCAACGCGCAGAATATCCTTTCCGCTTTGTGGCTGGCCCGTTTTGCTTGCATCGACAAATGTCATCCAGCCGTTGCTCCACTCGTTGTTGTCGGCGCAGCGGGCACCGTCGGCGGTGGGGCAAACAGTAACAAATGTTTTGCGTGAAATTGCCGTGTTGCGGGCCAGCTGAAAGTGGGCAACAAGCGTGTTTGTCGAGGCGACGGCGCGTTCCCTTTCTGTCAGGCGGTTGAATGCGGGCACGGCTGCCGACACGATCACGGCCAGCAGTGACACCACAACCAGCAGCTCAACAAGCGTAAATCCATGTTCATCGGGTGTTTTCATGCGCTTTCCGAACGGGTGGGACACCTGTCCAGAATCGCCCGGGAATATGGTGACTGTCTATCCGCCCAGCGCTGCCTGCCGCTGTAAGAAACCGGCGCCGCCGCATGTCGGTCGTCCGGTGTCAGGCGTCGGGTTTTTCTCCACCCAGGCGCTCTTCCAGTTCGGCAACGCGCTGCTCCAGATCGTCGAGCCTGTCGAGAACGTCCCTGCTGTGTGCTTGCGGTGCGGGCGGGCTGTGCGGAGCATCGGCATCGGGCGCTTCGGCCTTGACCGGCCCGCTGAGAAGGTGGGCCCAGCGCTGCCCGCGCTGGCCGGGCTGGCGCGGCATCAGCGTGGCCAGCGGTGGCTGTTTTTGCGCCAGCCTCTGCAGGTTGAAATCAACCTCGTCGGCGTCATCGAATTCATGCAGCCGGCGCGTACGGGCCAGCAGCTCGCTGACGGTCTGGGGCCCGCGCAGAAGCAGCAGGGCAACGAGGGCAAGCTGGGCACGGGTCAGTTCCAGCACCTTGCCGGCGCGGTGGTGGTAGCGTTCGGCGCGCGCCGAAAAATCGTGCCTGACCAGTTTTTTGTTTTCGAGCTCGCGCAACGCGCGGCCCACCTGGCCCGGCTCCAGCTGCATGACCGGCTCACGGCTGGTTTTCTGGTTGCAGGCGGTGGTGGTGGCGTTGAGAGTCAGCGGGTAGTTGTCGGGCGTGGTTGCTTCCTTTTCGACAAGGCAGCCAAGCACGCGCGCCTCGATGGCGGTGAGCGTAATGGCGCTGTCGTTTGTTGCTGCAGCATCCGTTGTATTGGCGTCGGTCATCAAGCGGGCTCCTGGAGGGATTTGGCAATGCGGCCCACGGCATCCTGCAGGGTTTCAAGACTGCAGGCGAAGGACAGCCGCAGGTGGCCGGGCGTGCCGAAGGCCGAGCCGGGGACGGTGGCCACCAGCGCATTGGTCAAGAGGTGTTCCGCCAGCTCGATGTCATCGCCGAAGCCGTGCGTTTCCATGGCCTGGCTGAAGTCGGCAAAGGCATAGAACGCGCCGTTGCCCGGCCGGCAGCTGACGCCCGGAAGTTTGTTTAGCGCGTCAACCACCCAGTCGTGACGTTCCTTGAAGGCGCGCCGCATTTCTTCAATGCTGTCCTGCGGGCCGTTGAGCGCGGCCGTGGCGGCGGCCTGGCTGATGGAGCAGGGATTGGACGTGCTCTGCCCCTGGATTTTTTTCATTTCGCCGATGATGGCGGCCGGGCCGGCGGCAAAGCCGATGCGCCAGCCGGTCATGGCATAGGCCTTGGACACGCCGTTGACGACCACCGTGCGCTCGGCCAGGGCGGGTACGGCTTCGGTCAGCGTGCAAAAAGGCTCGTCTCCCCACCAGATGTGCTCGTAGATATCATCGGTGCAGATGATGATTCTGGGGTGGTCGAGCAACACATCACCGAGCGCCTCGAGCTGCTTGCGGCTGTAGGCCTGGCCGCTGGGGTTGCTGGGTGAATTGAGAATCAGCAGGCGGGTGTGTTCGTTGATGGACGCCTCAAGCTGGGTCGGCGTGATCAGAAAATCGTTGTCGGCGGTGGAGTTGAGCGTCACCGGCGCGCCCCCGGCCAGCTTGACCATGTCCGGGTAGGATACCCAGTAGGGCGCAGGAACCAGCACCTCGTCATTCTCGCTGATGAGGGCCTGAGTCAGGTTGTACAGGCTTTGCTTGGCGCCGGTAGAGACCAGAATCTGGTCGGGGCGATAATCCAGGTTGTTGTCGCGGCGGAACTTGTCGATGACGGCCTGCTTGAGCTCGGGCGTGCCGTCGACCGGTGTATAGCGGGTCTGGCCGGCCTCAATGGCCTTGGCGGCGGCCTGGCGCACGTGGGGCGGGGTGTCGAAATCCGGCTCACCCACGCTCAGGGAAATAACGTCTTTCCCCGCCGCCCTGAGTTCGGCGGCCTGGGCGGCCATGGCCAGTGTTGCCGAAGGTTTGACCTGGCTGACACGCGGTGCAAATCGGAAAGTCACGCTGCAACTCCATCTGTTTGGGTTTTGGTTTACGCCACTGCCAATCATGGCATTTGACGGTTGATTATAATCAAGGCGGTAATGCCGGAGCGTGAATCAATTTGACCAACAGACGATTTCGCATGGTGTCGGAGTTTGCCCCGGCCGGCGATCAGCCAGGTGCCATTGACAAACTGGTCAAGGGACTGGAGGCCGGTGATTCGCACATGACCCTGCTGGGTGTGACCGGATCGGGCAAGACTTTTACCATGGCCAATGTCATTGAGCGGGCGCAACGCCCGGCGCTGGTGATGGCGCCCAACAAGACGCTGGCAGCCCAGCTGTATGGCGAGTTCAAGGCCTTCTTTCCCGACAATGCCGTCGAGTACTTTGTCAGCTACTACGACTACTACCAGCCCGAGGCCTATGTGCCGGCATCCGATACCTTCATTGAAAAGGATGCCTCCATCAACGAGCACATCGAACAGATGCGCCTGTCGGCCACCAAGGCGCTGCTCGAACGCCCCGATTCGCTCATTGTTGCCACGGTTTCGGCCATTTACGGACTGGGCGATCCGAGCTCATTTTTGAAGATGTCCTTGCGCCTGGCGGTGGGCGAGCGCATGGAACAGCGCGAGGTTCTGCGCCGGCTGGCCGAAATGCAGTACTCGCGCAATGACTTCGAGCTCAGACGCGGCACCTACCGCGTGCGCGGCGAAGTCATCGACATGTTTCCGGGAGATTCGGAAATGGAAGCGGTGCGCGTCGAGCTGTTTGATGACGAGATCGAGCGCATCAGCTTTTTTGATCCGCTGACCGGCGAGGTGCGTGAAACCTGCAACGAGCTGACCATCTTCCCCAAGACGCATTACGTCACGCCGCGGCAGGTGGTGCTGGACGCGGTCGAGGCCATCAAGGCGGAGCTCAAGGAGCGGCTGGATTATTTAAACGAAACCAATCAGCTGGTCGAGGCCCAGCGCCTGGAGCAGCGCACCCGCTTTGACCTGGAAATGATGCTGGAGCTGGGCTACTGCCAGGGCATCGAGAACTATTCCCGTCATCTCACCGGCCGCCAGGCGGGCGATCCGCCGCCGACGCTGTTCGACTATCTGCCCGAGGACGCCCTGCTTATCATCGATGAATCGCATGTCACCATTCCGCAGATTGGCGGCATGTACCGGGGCGACCGGGCGCGCAAGAAAACCCTGGTGGAGTATGGATTTCGCCTGCCTTCGGCCATAGACAACCGGCCGCTGACCTTTGAGGAATTCGAGGCGCGCTCGCCGCAGATGA
>Ga0209487_1001062_pt1 | contig 23603 bp, 22 predicted proteins | sample Poulit2012_FD_187524 | JGI IMG/M metagenome (GOLD analysis project Ga0209487, IMG submission 187524) | Agricultural soil microbial communities from Georgia to study Nitrogen management - Poultry litter 2012 (SPAdes) (version 2) | ecosystem: Environmental > Terrestrial > Soil > Agricultural land...
ACACAAAAGATGGTGGATTTTAGGTGCACCATAGCGAGCTTTGCTTTCGTTATAGATTTCTAAAATCCTTTTGGTTAAATCATGATTTTCTTGATCACGATTAGATATCGTTTTATCCATCGCTTTAAAATACGTACTCCTTGGCACATCAAGAACATCACACATTGTTTTGATTGTATGATGTTCATTTTCTTGGTCAATAAAGTCGGTTATTTCAGTGTCATTTACTTTTTTGCGAATATGGCCATAGCTTTTTTTAAGATATCATTTTCCTCTTGTAACGTGAGCATTTGTTTTTGTAAATTCGTATAATCATCTGAAGTTATAGAAGAACCATCTTCTAAATCCATTGGCTTGAATTTCTTAATCCATGCATAAATAGTTACTTCAGAAACGCCATATTCGCCGCTTAAACTTCTAACCGATTGACCAGAATGATATAAATCAACAACCATTTTACGAAAATCATCATTGTATCGTTTTCCATTATTATTATGTTTCATGGACACATCCCCTTGTAATTAATTGTAGTAACTTAACTTAGATGTGTCCATGAAACTATACTAGCACCAAAGTTTTGGGAGAAAAGCACATTGTTTTTTCTTCTCGTTTAACTACTTCTTTATGTAACATGCAGTTTTTTTATTGTTTGACTTAGTGTAGCCGGTCGAATGGTAAATCCTAAATGATTGATATTAAATATCCTACATCACAACTATGGTACACGTGTTCTTATAGGTAAAGGGGGTAGTCAATTAATTCCAATAGGCCGTAACTTTCAATACCAATAACCATCTATCCTCATGATATTTAATATCTTCTATGGTTCGTTGTAATCCAACAATCTCATTCGGGAAAACTTGCTAAAAATAAGAATTGACTATGGATTGGCGCTCAAAGTATGCATCACTTGGAATGAAGTGAATACTATCGAGTTTCAAAAAACTAAATATATTCCTCTATCCATAACGGATTAGGAGTAATAAAATATAATACTTCCTTCAATCTTCTCCCGCCATCAAAAGAATAGACTTTAGTTTCTAGTGGCTCATAATGATTAATAATTACAGCTATTAATGAGTCTCTATATTCAATCGGTATGTATTTTGATATACATTTTATCGCAACCAAATCTCTATTACTTGGATTTAGATTATTAGATAAATGAGTATGCCAATCGCCAAGAAAATATAATTTATGCCCCGATACTTCATTTAGTTGATTACAATAATTTGTTGCATGCTTACCATCAATTTCAATTGAATCGTATGACATCTTTGTATTTTTTCCGGGACCGGAAGCGTGTGTAATTACTATATAATCAAGTTCTTGATAACCTACAAGTGCTCCACCCACTTCCGTTATAAGTTCATGCTTATCAATGATTTTCATAATACTAGAAACACCATTTTCTGTAAAAAACACTTTATTGACTTTCATTACACACTTCACAATCCTTAAGTGCTAAGTTACTTAAATATTCCAGACTATAATTTCGATTTCCCCTACCATCTCTTTCACTCCATAAAATATAATCCTTTTCATATAAATCCAGACGAAGTAGGGTGTCTATAATAGACTGAGAAACTAACCCACCTGCAATATTTATACTTGATATTCCGCCAATAAATGTTGGTTGATCGCAACCAGGGGCAAATTGTAATTCACCTATCGGAGAGCTTGGTGGATTCCTATCCTCATAGTTTATGTTCCAACACCCCCAACATCCAGATTTTTTAGGTATATATCTTACAACCTCACAGCTCCACCCCCCGTTTGTAACAGAACCAACAACCAAAGGTATTTTATTATTAACGCAAAATATATTTAAAAAGTGAGATACGTCATGTTCTCCAGTAGTGTCTATAACTATATCAGAATTTGCTAATACCTTATTAACTTTTTGATAGTCTCCCCAATCATCATTATTTCCTACTGCCATATAGTTCACTCCGATATTAGTCTTTGGGGATAATTCTCTTATACGTTCCGCAACACCATTAACTTTAGGTAGTCCAAACCAATCTTGTCGAACTTGATGCCTTATTGCGTTTGAAGGTTCATAGATATCATAATCAAACAAATTAATGTTTCGTACCCCTTCCTGTGCCAAAGTAGTTGAAACAATTGAGCCTAAACACCCTGCTCCCACAACTGTAACGACTTTTTCATGTAATTTATATCCATATGGAGTTCTAACTTTTGCATCATCATTACTTACTAAATAGCATCGTACCCAAGATGCATTTCCCTGCAGTATTTTTAAACCTATCCATGCCATTCGATTTTTACCCTTTTTTCCCCATTCATCTTCAAATACAAAAAACAAAAAGTGGTTTTTCTTTGGATTTATACGAATATTATTTTCAAACAACCAAGTTTCTATATTTTCTGTAGTTAATGGGGGAGGTCTAAATATTTTATAAATGGTAGATTTGTAAGTTGTCGAACTTTTAAACCACTTTTGGTACCCATCATCAACCACCTTGGTTTCTTCTTTAAAATTAATAGATGCTAATATACCACGCTTTTGATTCCTTGCATATTTTATAGTCCCACTATTAATATCCTCAAATTCAGTTAATGACATGTCTCCAAATGGAGTAGGTATCAAAATACTGTCATCAGCATAATTATATTGGGTTATAATCGGTTCTGGCGTATAATCATCACTAATTCCAAATTCTTCATCAATTGTTAATGGAGAATAATTAACAATTAGTTCTTCAGCCTCTTGAAGTATCTCTCTTGCTGTAAAGTCAGCTCTCCATCGTTCTGATGAAAAACCAAAACAACATAATACCTTATTCAATTTCCTTTGATGTCTGATTAAGATTAATTCTTCTTTTACATCACTAATTACAGTCGGAGGAAAAGATGGGTATCCGTTTGGGTATATAATTTTTAGCGGATATTCTTCTAAAACTGATGATCTTCCAATAAACTCAATTATGTTATTATTTTTATTTAAATAGAAACCTTTAGATTCAAGTATTTTCTTTTCCTTTTCAAAAATTTCAGGCATCTCTTCATACCATAATCCTATATTATCCATGTCTTCTATCAGGTTGCCTCACCCAATCAGTTGTATTCCTTTTTACTATACTTGAACTAACATAACCATTATCGTTCGTATCTCCTGCGAAATCATTAAACAGCTTTTTCCAAGCAGACAATTGTGTATCTTTGTCATCATCTGCATCCTCTAAATAACTTAAACAAGTTGAAGCAGTAGTTTTCATAAATGTCTTTTTATAACTTTCAATGCTATCAGCGACGTTATTATTTGAGTTCCCGGGATCAATTAAATGTATTCCCTCTATATTCTCAACAATATATTCTAATGTCTCTTTTGTTCTATATTTCAATCCCGTATCCGGTAAATCCTCCAGGGCCTGTACTACTAATAATTCCATTGCAAACGACTTGAACTTAATATTCCATTTATTTCTCCATATTTTCATAAGCTTTATTACATCTCGGCATCCACTATCTGTAATATAGGTTTTGTGTTTTTCTATATTTGTTTTAATCCAACTTTCATCATCTGACCGATACAAATAAACATCATTGTTGTTATCATCCTTATCATCTATACGACGACCAGGAACCACATCTACATCAAAATCCGTTAATCCGATAGATACTTTTTGCTTCCTTACATTATAATTTTCATATAAAAAATCATATACAGAATCATACATTTCCTTTAATGTATCAAATGATCCCTTTTTTAAATGAAGCGCAAGGTCTAGGTCCTTACTTGAATTAATTGCAGTATGCTTTGCTAAGGAACCTGAGTATTTTACTGTTTTGACTTTACTTCCAAACTTATCTTTTATTACCGTTTCTACTTCATCCCTTCTCTTTCTGATCTCCTCCTTTTCTTTTTCACTAATTTTTTCATCATCGAGTAATGATACAAGGTATTCTATAACTGTCATTTTTCTATCTCCCCTCATATGATAATACATTCGCTAAAGACATCATATTACTTGTAAGACTTGTTGGCATATTTGCCATTACCGAATATGGATATGATTCAACACTTTTTTCATCTTTTCCAGTAACTAGATTCCCACGCTTTGCATAAATTACCAAGGGAATTTTCTTTTCTTTATCATTCAATGCTTGAATATATTCTCTGACTCTTTCCTCTTCCATATTACTCTCTGCTTTTTCATATCTATAGACAATAATATCAACTTCATCATTATCTATTTTTAGTTCAAATTCCTTGAAATCATTCAATGTAATTACTTGAGCTTCTCCTACTATTTCTCGAATTCTCATTACCTCAAGTCTTTCCATCTCTTCTTTTTTACTTTCAGGTGTTAAAACCAATACTCTACTTTTTCGAAGAGATTGTTGATTTTCCATAAACCTCTCTAATTCATTATATTTTTCTTCAAAATCCTTTATTTTAGGATCAATTAAACTCTCAATCTTTATTTTGGCATCATCCTCTATTTCATTGATTGAAGATTTTATCGTTAAATCTGCATTCTCTTTTACTTCTGTTTTCGTTTGGCCAAAAATCCAATAGAGAACTATTATTCCACCAGTTACCAAAACACCTAAAGCAACAAAGAATAAATTAATTAGATTCATAAAACTTTCTCGATCATTATTTGCAAAATCCCTATAGTTAGTATATTCCTCTTTAAGAAAATTTATTGTATCGTTATTATTACTTGTCTTTATTTCAGTATCGCCTTTAACTAAAGCATCTATTTGATTACCCAGCTCAACAATTTCCACTTCCAAATGACCCTGTCTTTCTCCTATTGAGTTATTTATGTGCAACAAATAAAAAAAATTAAATGCTAATAGGATTATTAACAATGTGCCAAATATTTGATAATTAATTCCTTTAAACATATCATTCCTCCTCAGCAGAAGTAAATTACGTAAACTTGTCCATCAGCATTCGAAATCATGGTTTATTTAGAGCCCATTAACATTATTCTGAATCCCTTTAGTGCTACTAGCTGTCAGAAATGATATTGAAGTACTAGTAATTAAAACCTTAGGTAACCGCTTGCATAGTTCATTATACCTAACACGTCTTATTTAACCAATAAATCCTCTCGTACGGGAGCATGTTTTGAGCATTCTAATTAATTATACCTAAATGATCAATTTAATTTTCAATTTTTACACGATAGTCAATTCAAAGGCAAGAGTCATCACTTGACCTTGCCACTCATGTTTTTCTAATCCCTACTAAACAAATCTCTCGTATACACTTTATCCTTCACGTCACGTATTTCATCGGATAAGCGGTTCGCTACGACTACGTCTTAGATATTTTTAATCTCCTTAAAATTCTTGATGACTATCAAGTTATAAAGTTCATCCTCAGTAAGAGCCGGTTCATAAACAACGACTTCAATGCCTTTTGCTTTAATTCGTTTCATAACACCTTGAATTGCTGACTCCCCGAAATTGTCTGAGTCGGTCTTCAGCGTTAGGCGATAAATTCCGATGTTCTCAGGATTTCGAGCGAGAATCATTTCGGCAATATGATTTTACTCGTTCTATTCGCATTAACGACGGCTTTCATAATATTATTTGTTACGTCTTCATAGTTTACGAGTAACAGTTTCGTGTCTTTTGGTTAGCAATAGCCTAATAAAGGATTATTGTCGTGATCCCCTATACGTGGATCAAGTCCTACACCAATAATACTTAGCAGGGCATTTAATCCACGAACTGCCTTTCACTTTCCACCACTATTTAACAAATCCTTAATAATTCCAATCACTCGCATTTGATCATTCACACTCATATTCGACCCACTTGGCAAGCACAATCCATCTTTAAACAAATCGTCTGATACACTATTGCCTTCTTCATGCGGATAATAGGTGACTCCTTCAAACAGCGGTTGCAAGTGCATGGGTTTCCAAACGGGACGTGCTTCAATATTATGTTCCCCTAATTTCTCAATAATCTCAAGGCTTGAAACCCCTGTCTGTGCTGAATCAACTGTCAGTGCTGTTAACCATCGATTAGACATTGTCTCCGGCAGTTCAGGTTGAAATTCAATGCCTGGTATATGACCAAATGCTTCATAATATCGATTATAGACTGCCCTACGTTGATTAACACGTTCGTTTAATACTTCTAGTTGTCCACGCCCAATTCCGGCGACAACATTACTCATGCGATAATTATACCCTACTTCACTATGTTGATAATGAGGAGCTGGATCCCTGGCTTGCGTTGCTAGAAATCTTGCTTGCTTTAAGGCTTCTTCATCATTGGAAATAAGTGCACCACCACCAGATGAAGTAATGATCTTATTACCGTTAAATGAGTAAATGCCATATTGCCCGTGGGTGCCGCTTTTGCGTCCTTTATACTCACTACCTAATGATTCTGCTGCATCTTCAACAATTGGTACACTATATGTTTCACAGATCGTAACGAGTTCATCCATTTGGGCACTTTGTCCATAGAGATGAACAATGATAACTGCTTTCGGAAGGTTACCCTTTTCACTAGCTTCCCTTAACGCACGTTCTAATGCCTGAGGCGACATATTCCAACTATCTTTCTCTGAATCAATTAACACTGGTGTTGCATCTTGATAGAAGATCGGATTGGCACTCGCAACAAATGTCAATGATGAACAAAAAACGGTATCGTCGGAACCTACTTCCAATAACCGTAATGCTAAATGAATGGCGGCAGTTCCCGATACAAGTACCGCTGCATCCTTAATCGAATTATAGCTTGCTATTTCACGTTCAAAACCATCCACATTCGTACCTAGTGGAGCAATCCAGTTTAAATCAAATGCTTCTTGTACGTACTTTTGTTCGTTTCCGCTCATGTGTGGAGAAGAGAGGAAGATTTTATTAGTTTTTTGCATTATCGATTCCTCCAAGATTACTAGCTTTTTTCGTTAATACAACGTCATCATACTTCATCATTACATAATCCTTTTCATACTTATATCCTTCATATTGCTCGTTTAAATTACCTTCAAGGTTAGTCACAATATATTCCATAAAGTTGCATCCTATTTCGTGTGCATGAGGATATCCTCCGCCGAAACGTGGATTAACTTCCGATATATAATATTCTCCATTGTATTCAAAACAATCGATATCAATAGGGCCCCTAAAGTTCGTCTTTGAAATTAACTCTTTTACTAAACTCTCAATTTCATCATTATGGATAGCAACAGATTTATCAGTCTCACCAGAACGCATTACGATCTTTTCTTTAATAAATAGGTCAACTATCTTACCACTAAGAGTATCAATGTACACATCTATACCAAATTCACGATCGTTATAAAATGGCTGAATAATCAAATCTTCTTCTTTCGAGAACACGTTCTTCAAGTCCAATTGATTATGAACAATATTAATTCCGATGCTTGCACTCCCTTTCCCTGGTTTAACAACTAAAGGAAAAATCAATTCCCCTTTTCCCAATAAAGACACAACTGACTCTAAATTACTATATGTAGGTACAGTTGAAATTCCTAATTCAGATAAATAATGATATGTTTCTTGCTTGTCAAAACTATACTCAATCATATCCAATGGAGATAAAATTAACTTTGTGCCTATTTCTTCAAACTTGGCTTTATTCATTGCCAATATCTCTAACTCTGGATCTATTAACGAAATGATTCCATCTATACGATGCTTTTCACATAAAGCTAAAATTGATGATAAATAGTTCTCATCATCAATACGTGGGATTAGTTCATATTCATCAGCAAAATAAAGTGCAGGTGCATTTAGATCACAGTCTGTTGCAATAACCTTTCCATTTTTAATATTTAATGTGTCTTTTAGATATTGTACTACTTTTACCCGACGGCCTGCACTTGTTACTAATATATTCATATTAATTCCCCTCTTGACATACGTTTCATTGATTTCAATGTAATTATTATATTTAATAAACTTAGTAACCCCGGCTCACATAGTTAAGATTCGTTAACTTTCCATAAATATAATTCCTAATTAAAGTTACTTTCAACTAGAGAATAGTCACTATCGATTACAATAACTTCGCTATCATTTATCAAGTAATAGCAATAATATACTCGTTATATCTTTCGATAATTATGCTCTAAGTTCTTGAAAGTCAAACTGCATTGCCACAGTACTTCTGAGGTTATATACAAATAGACCGGATATAAGAGTTCCCAGTAATCTATCTTCTATATTCTTTTTTTAACAATCCCATAATTAATTTATCTCTAAATTCCCCTTGATGGAAAACATCATCACGTAGCTTTCCTTCAACTTGATAACCTACTTTTTTATTAATATGAATCATTTTTTCATTCGCTGACCATACATAAGAATATACTTTATTCAAATCTAACTCATTAAAGGCATAGTCTAATAGTAATCTTCTTGCCTCTGACGCGTGTCCTTTTCCCCAATATTCTTTGTTCCCCATCCCCAAATACGATTCCGCCTTGGAATTTTTAATATCTATATTTACTAGGCCACAGTAACCTACGGGTACATCATCTATTGACGAACAGATAATAAAGTCTTTTCTTGAGTCATTTAATGACACATTGTTCAGCCATTTTTTAGTTCCTATTATTGATATCGGAAAGTTAACATTCAGTGTCTTCCTCACTTCAATATCATTAAACCAATCTACCTTATGTGGAACATCTTCTTCCTCCATCAACCTAATGAAGGTGTTTTTTCCTTCTATCATAATTTCATACTTCCTTTCTTTTAATTAAATGTTCAATTCAACTTTATGTTTTACTTTTTAGCCAGATCACATTTTACCGACTAGCATTTCATCACCCTGCCTTATCTTTATATATATCTTTTCTTCTCAGAACTATAAATACTGTTTTAAGAATAATCTTTATATCCAACCCAAGTGAGGCCTTATTTACGTACTCAACATCCCACTTTATTCTTTCATCCCATGTTAAAGTATTTCTTCCATTTATTTGAGCTAAACCAGTTATACCAGGCTTCACTTGTAGACGTTGAAGTTGGTAATTATTATAGTTGTCGGTCTGTACTGTCAATGCGGGCCTTGGTCCCACTATAGACATATCACCTTTAATTATATTTATTAATTGTGGTAATTCATCAATGCTATATTTCCTTAGTACATTACCAACCCTAGTAATTCTTGGGTCATTCTTTTCAGTTTTATAACCTAGTCCAGTATTTTCCGCATTTTGTATCATTGTTCTAAATTTATAAATATAAAAATGCTTTTGCTTATAACCACCGCGTTTTTGTTTAAATATTATAGGCCCTTTTCCTTCAAATTTCATTATGATAGCAACTAATAATAATAGTGGTGATAAGATTACTAACAAAGGAACGGAACATAATAGATCAAAAAGCCTCTTCATTGAATGTCTCCCTATAACTGATTTTTCCTTTTGTAGTTTACAAAGACACTTTAAGTTATTAACTCAAATATCTCCATTAGCGTTTTCGTTACTTTCTTCCCATCATAATACTAAACAACTTTTCTCTACCTCTTTTAAAATTTCGTTAATGTCTGCCGATCATTCGCCAAGGATACGATGGTAGATACTATTTCTGTTGGATCGTTAAGATTTACTAAATACCTATTAACACCATGATCAACTTCTTCTCGCCATCCACGAATATTTATGACTATAACAACATGTTACGACCTTAACACCCCTTCTTGATAGAAAGGCGGGTAAACATATTGTAGAAAAAACGTCACGATTTTGCTGCCTTTTATTAACTAACCAACCATAGTTATATAAAATAATTTAGCTTTAATCAATAAGATTAGTATAAATAATCCGCTCTAGACATACTTTTTAAAAAACCTGTTTACGGCTCCTCTTTTTCTTTAGCTGGGACTCCAAAAACTAAAGCTCCTTTTTCAACATTCTTGACAACAACGGATCCTGATCCAATGGAACTATTCATACCTATATTCAATTTATTATTTATTGTAGATCCTGGAGCAATATACGCATTTTTTTTAATAATCGAACTTCCTGCAATTAATACTCCTGCAGCTATCAGTACATTTTTTTCTACTTTGACATTATGTGATAAATTACACATATTACTTATTTTTACATTGTCATTAATTTCAGTATCTTTTAATGTACCTTTATCAATGCATGTATTTGCACCTATCTCAACATTTTCACCTATTCTCACTCCACCATAATGTTCAATTTTAGTATTCAAGTTCTCATGATTATTATAATAACCAAATCCATCTGTCCCTATCACTACACCTGAATGTATAATTGTATTATCTCCTACTGTAACACTGCCTTCTAATGAAACATTATTCTTTATCGTTACATTTTCTCCCAGAATAACATCTTCTCCTACATAGCTATTATGACCGATGTAAGCACTAGGATGGATCCTTCTACTCTCAACGGATGCAGTTGAAGATATATAACCCCTCTTTACCTTTGGGGGGAAGAACTTGGTTGCAATTGTAAAATAAACCTCTCTTGGATTATCACAAAAAATAAAACTTGATTTACTTTTCACAGTTTTAAAATCAATCTCGTTAGTCACCACAATTGTATTTTGCATACTTATTAAATTCCGGTCATATATATAGTCCTTTTTAATCCAACTTATACTGTTTTCTTCCATTTGATTAATAGAAGTTACTTTATTTATTGATATCGTACTATCACCGATAAACTCAATTTTCATCTTAATACTTTCCAAGTAATTAATTATTTCTTTTATGTGCACCACTCATTATTCACCTCTAGTCAAACAAAACTTTTATTAACTTATCAGTTAACTTTCCATAATCGTAGTCACCAGCTAACTTAGCTGCATTAATACAATAATTACTATACTCTTGTTCTTTCATATCATAAAACTCTAATATCCCTTCAGCTAAAGCGCTTGGACTTTCTGGTTTAACTATTTTTCCACTACCTGTTTTCTCTAATAGGTTATGAACTTCTCGATTTGAAATCATTGGTCTGCCCGAAGCAAGATAAGTAAAAAACTTATTTTGGCTAAAGCCATATTTATATAACTCACTGTTTTTTCCAGTAATTACATTCACATTTCCCTTACTTAATATATTGGGAATGTATTTTGATTCAACCCGCCCTCTAAAATTAACATTATTAATTTCCTTCTCTTTTAGATATTCTTCATATTTCTTTCTTTTAGGCCCATCCCCATATATTTCAAACATTACCTTTTTTGACGTTTGTTTTTGAATAATCTCTGCGGCCTCTATTATTGTGCCAACCATATTCGCTTGTCCCAATGCTCCTGTATAGTTAACAATAAAAGAATCTTCATCAAGAATATTCTCTACTTTATATAATTGAGCATTCCGTTCGAATTTTTCTAAATCTACACCATTATTTATATTGTGAATTTTATTAATATCAACTTTTCCTTCCCACCCTTGATCAGTTATGTAATTAGGACCTCCTTGCATCGTAAATATTAACCTATCTGCCTTTTTATAAATCCACTTTTCTAAAAAGTAAAGTAATCTAGTTATAAATTGTCCTTCTCTTATTCGATCCATTTTCACTAATGTTAATGGCCATAAATCTCTTACTTCACAAACACAAGGCACATTTAACTTTTTAGCAATTCTAATTCCTGCAACTAATGTTAGTGGGTGTACGGAAGATGCATAAATTACATCCGGCTTGCCAAATTCATTTATGTTTTTTTTAATAACTTTGTTTAAACCTAAATAGAAATCTAACATATTGAGTACACGTTGTTTACCACTATTTTCATACGGTCGAGTTTTTATTGCTATATACTTAATTGAGTTTTCAGTTGTTACCTTAAACTTTTTATTATCAGAAATCATATTTATTGGTTGATTATGAATTTGGCTTGAATAAAACACTGAGACCTTATATCCCTTCTTTATGAGATGATTTGCAAAATTACTATGCCTTTGTTCTTTCCCAAGTGAGGGTGGTTGTACGTAATGGTTAAAAATCCATATATTTTTACTCATCAAATAACTCCTTATTGCTTTCTCTACTGGAAATTTAAATTGAAACTCTGAAAACCTCAAACGCTTCTGCGTACTCATAACCTGTTTGAGTTCCTCTCACCTTAGCCAACCCATATATAAATTCCTCAGTAAAGTAATTTCTTCCTAATTCGAGTTGCGTCTTGTATTCTAATAAAGATTCCCACTTTTTATCAAGATCTTCTTTTGTTATACTTATAAATGCTTGTGCAGAAAATGTTATATGATTCCATGGCAACTCGTATCCTAATAATGATGTATTTTTAAACGCCCGTAACCCTTCTTCTTGAATAGCTTCATGATCTTGATGCACATCTTGTGAAGAGGGTATAAACACTAAATCTGGTTGGATAGTTGATCTGATTTTTATTAGTTCCTCTAAGATTTCCTGTCTGTATGCTTTTAGCTTTCTTACAGGAAAATCAAACAAGACAATATCCTCCTTACTAATGCCCATTTTTTTCATAGAGTCATAAAACTCTATTTTTAACTGATCTGCATTATGTCCTTTAGGCACCGAAGCTCTAGCGCTTGAAAATACAACTATTGTTACTTTAATGCCCTCCCTGAGAAATCTAGCTACACTTCCACCGCAACCTAACTCAGCATCGTCAGTATGGGGTGCAAGTACTAATACGCTTTTATAATTACTCATCATTATCCCTACTTCTCTTGATTTCTTAGTAATTGTTTCTCGTCTACTTTTGAATGTTCTCTTGCTGGCGATCCTACAACTAACATTTCCTTTTCAACATCTTTCGTAACAACACTTGCCGCAGCTACTGTTCCGTCTGCCTTGATTATCTTGCCTGGTAAAATTGTTGCGTTAGCTCCGACCCGTCCACCTGTTTCTATAGTGACACCTTTAAATTTATCCAGACGCTCTTTACTACGTCCCATAAAGTTGTCATTTGTAGTTACTGCATATGGTGCGATAAAGACATAATCTCCTAGACTTGAATAAGCTGTAATATAGCAATTAGTTTGTAATTTACAATGTTTCCCTACTATACAATCATTTTCAATCGCTACACCACGTCCTACAATCGTATTGTCTCCAATTGAAACACGTTCTCTAATTGTTACTAAATCAGCTATAAATACGTTATTGCCTACTTCGCAATTAGCATATAGGATTGCAGCAGTACCAATTGTTACCTCTGAACCTATAATAGCTGCAGGTAAATGAGTTACATCAGGCAAGATTGATGCTTTAGCTTTTGTAGGTTGTTTACCTACAACTGCATTATCTTGAATAATAACATTGTCACCAATGACAGTACCTTCATAAATAATTACATTATGCCCTATCGTGACATTGTTCCCGAACCTTACGTTATCTTCAATAACCACGTTTTGACCTTTGCTAATTAATTCCAAGTGGATCATTCTCCTCAGCATAAATCTCTATATATTTAGCTGCTATTTTATCCCATGTAAATTGAGCTGACTCTTTTATTGCTCTTTCTGATATAGCTTTATAATCCTTTTTTATTGCTAATATGCTTTCAACAATTTCTAAAGGGTCATCTGGATTAACCGAATAGCCTATATCTCCATTCATATAATAACCATCTATCCCTTGTCCTTTGCTATAAATAACTGGCAATCCCTGGCTCATTGCTTCTATATAAACCAAACCAAAAGTTTCTTTATGTGATGGCATTATAAATATATCACTTTCATTATATAAGTTTCTCAATTTCCTTTTATCAGAAATATAACCGTGTAAAATTACATTAAGTTCATTATTGGTTTTATTAATCCATGCTTCTACTTCCGCAAATAAAGGACCTGTACCTACAACACTTAACCTAACATTATAATTAAATTGCTGTAGCAATTCAATAACCTTCAAAGTCGCTAAGATGTTTTTATTTTCACTCAATTCTCCTACAAAAATAAAACTTATCGAATATTGATTAACTTTATTAGTTTCTTCCCTTCCGGGGTCTTTAATCCAAAAGTCATCTATTCCATTTGGAATTATAACTGACTTTCTTCTGATTTCATCCATTAATTTAGCAGGAACATAGTTTTCTAACAATGCTTCCTTATATGCTGGTGATAAAAATATTATTTTCTTCGCGCTTTTTAAAATTTTAGTTCCATAATGCCTTACATGAATACCGTATTTATAAAATAAATTAATATCTGTATTTCTTATGGCCACAATATAATCAATTCCGTATTTTTTTTTAATTTGATATGCAACCCCACCATCTGAAAACATAAAATGTGCATGTAATAAATCTATTTCTTTTAAGTTTACTTTTTGTTCTATATCCTTTAATATTTTATTGATCTTAGTGTAATAAATATAACTATCAATTCTTGTAAACGGTGTGGAATAAATATAGGCGGTGTCTAGTGGGTTTGCTATCATCCGTTTATTAGCATCTTTAGAATTCTTTAAAGCCACATACATAATCTGCTTTACTTTTTGATTATCTAATACTTCTAGTAAGTTTTTATATAAATCTGTAAATGAGTAGCTTGCGCTTAAATGTAATATTGTCAATGACTTCCCCCTTTTTATAGTTAATGAATGTCATAATTACTATGACCAGCTTCGCCACTTCTATATCTAATTGTAGCGGAATCAATACATCAGCATATAGAAGTGATATTGCTATAAATAGGAGTTATGAAATTAATTCAGTTAATTAAATAAAACTCTTTTATAGTTTTAATCACATAAGCTTGATCATTCTCTTTCAGTTCTGGATACATTGGTAATGAAAGCACCTCTTTGGCTGCTAGCTCTGTTATTAATAAATCGCCTTCTTTATATCCTAAATCTGCAAAAACTGGTTGGACATGAAGTGGCATTGGGTAATAAATCATCGAATCAATACCTTTTTCTTTAAGATATGCTTGTAATTCATCACGCCGTTCTACTCTTAAAGTATACTGATGGAATACATGATAGTTTCCTTCTTTTTCAACCGGTGTTTTAACGAAATCGGAGACCTCTTTATTTAGTTGTTCAGTATAATAATTAGCACGTTCTCTACGCATCGAACTAAAATCGTCTAACTTCTTAAATTTCACGTTTAGAATTGCTGCTTGAAGCTCATCAAGGCGACTGTTATATCCTAATACGTGATGATAATATTTTGGTTTACTTCCATGAACACGGATTACCCTACTTTTCTCTGCTAAATCTTCATCTGAACTGACAATCATTCCACCGTCTCCATAAGCGCCTAGGTTCTTAGTTGGGAAAAAACTATAAGTTGCTGCGGTACCAAGTTCACCTGGTTTTGCTTCTTGGTATTCCGCGCCAATAGCTTGAGCTGCATCTTCAATAACTACTAGATTATATTTATTAGCAATTTCCATAATTTGCTTCATATCAGCCATCTGTCCGTATAAATGAACAGGAATAATTGCTTTTGTTTTATCAGTTATTGCTGCATCTATTAATGCCGGATCCATATTAAATGTAACCGGATCAATATCAACAAATACCGGTGTAGCATTGGCACGTGCAATTGCTCCAGCCGTAGCAAAAAATGTAAACGATACAGTTATAACTTCATCCCCCGCTTCAACACCTGCAGCCTGAAGTGCAATATGAATGGCATCTGAACCATTCCCTACTCCTACACCCTGAGTTGTATTACTATATTTAGCAATGTCAGCCTCTAACTTCTTAACATTATCTCCTAAAATATATCTTGATGAACTTAATACTTCATCAACTGTCTCAAGTATTTCATCACGTATTATGTTGTACTGTTCTGATAGGTCAAGCATATTAACACGTCTCATTTTCTAGTCTCCTTTTTTTTTTAGTTTCGCTGTTACTATTGTAATAATAGATAATTATTTGAATAAAAAAGTTATATATATTAGCTAGTAATACCCCTATACTAAATCCTATTAATCCATAATAAGATGTTAAAATAACTGTTAGTCCTACATAGATCATTAAATAAGACCCATTAATATATAGTTGCCATTTTACATCATTAAATCTTAGATTAAATGGGTGAAATAGACCTGCAATTACTGAAAACATAGTAGCTGCTGCAGTATACTTCAATATCTTTACGGATTCCTCATGCCATCCACTATATAAAAGTTTTAGAAATATTGGACCTATAAATAGAATTGTTAAATAAAAAACCACACCTAACAACAGAGCAACTAATAAATAATAAAAAACTTTTATCTTTTTATTGACTTTCACAAGATAGCTTAGTATTACGGTATTAGCCGGACTAACGAACATCGAAACCATTCTTCCTATTATTGCTGCCGTATAATAAACTGCAACATTCTGAGCTCCTAGCAAAGGGAACAGTAATAATTTATCGGCATGGGTAACTATGTTTTTTAATAGTCCAGCAAAATAAAGATAGAGTCCGCTGCTCAAAGTAGCATTGAATAAGGAGGTCTTTTTAAATCCTTCTTTTGTTAACTTTGTATTTCTAAATATATATACATTACTGATGATTAATCCAATTACATAGACATATTCCCAATATCCCGTAACTTTAAATACATACGTTCCGATTAAATAACCAATAGCTAAAAGGAAGTTATTCACCATGATTTTCTTGAAGTTTAAAGTTAATCTAAAACTGACAATATAATATTCTTTGATAAGTGCTAGTATAATAATAATGAGCAATAATATAATTTCTTTATAATTAATCAAGCTGTTTTGTGTTGTATAAATTAAGAATATGAAGATTGATATTAGAATTGAGTAGACGAGTAGACGATTAAAGTCACCTGTCATTTTTTTCTCCTTATAATCTTCATTCTTTAGGAGTCTTAAGTTGTTTAATACATTACCAAAAGGAAATGATATTATCGTGAATACACTGATTAAAAATACAGCTTCACCGTAAGCAGTTGCACCTAAAACTCTTGCTAGATAGGGAAATGTTATAATTTGCAAAACTGCAATAGGTAACATCACCGCTATAATGTTTAGGATTATGTCTTTTGCAATTATTTTACGTATTTTAAAAACTCCCTTTACCCTTTAATCGCTTCCCTTTGGAAGTTTTTATTAATCATCAGACCCAATAATATCCAAAACTGAATAGATGTTAAGTATGTTCCACTCACTATTAAAGGAATAAATGCGATTGAAAACCAAAGCATTATTAATAACCTAGATTCTTTATTACTTAATTGAAAGTTCTTTATTAAGTAATAAAGATAAATTACAATAATTATAGAGCCTAATATCACACCTGAAGAAATCATTATTTCTATAAAAAAGTTATGTGAATATGTTCCTAATTGATTTACTTCACCGGCTAATCCCCACCCCATAAAAGGTTTCTCAGCAATCATATTTAAACTGCCCTCATAAAGATCATTTCTTCCACTTAAATGTAATTCATTACTGTCGACAGTTAGTAATCTAACTGTTCTGCTTTGTATATTAAATCTATCCAATAATACAATTAACTTTTCTAGAATAAGCTTCTGATAAACATAAATGAATAAACCAGTTATAATTAAAAAAGTCATTTGTATTGGGCGATTAAAATAAATCCTTTTAAAATTAAATCCTGTATATAAAATCACAAAAACAATAAAACTTAATAAAGGTCCTCTAGATCCTATTGACATTACTGTTATTAAAATCAGTAACATCCCTAATAGATTGCTTAGTTTAAACTTATTTAAAAATAATTTAGTTTGGATTAGTAATGGAATTAATAGATAATAACCGAGTGGCATGCTATAAGTTTCAATGGAAGATTTTCCACTCAGTATTAATACTAATAATATAATCCCTAAGACAAATAAAATGCTAGCTACCTTATCTAACACCGCTAAAAAAGTTTTCTTTTCATATATACTCATCATATAAACAAGCGAGGGTATTGAAACAAAAAGAAAGTTAAATACAAGTCCTTTTAATGAAGATATATTCTCTGGAAACATTAAAATATTAATCATTATGATTAATATTGCGATAAAGTATATACTGTATAAACCTTGAAAATTACGTTTTATCACAATAGGTAGACTTATTAAGTAAATAATCATCATTAATATTTTAGATGATATCTGTACTAAATCACCGATACCCGAATCAAATAAATTAAAAGTTAACAAGATTAAGTATTGAATCATTAATACTATAAACGGTGAAAGAACCGCTATACTAATCTTAATGTCATCCTTTTCTATTTGATTCATCTTTTAACACATCCTATAATTTATAATATTTCCCTACTTCTACTTTACCATTGTATGAATTACGCGTGTCAAAGATAGGTGTCTCCGACTCCAGTATTAATTCATAATCAAAATCAGTATGATTCGTCCCAATTAAAATAATATCAGCGTTGTTTAATACTTCTAGGCTTACTTCGTTTCCGGGCACTTTGTTTTCACCTAAATAACTAAACGACTTTACATGCGGATCAATTGTTTCCCAGTCCGCCCCCGCTTCATGTAGCTGATCAATAATTGGAAAAATCGGCGATTCACGACAGTCATCAATGTCCTTTTTATAAGCAACACCCAAAATTAATACTTTTGAGCCATTTAATGATTTCTTATCTTTATTCAAGATTTCCATCATCCTTTTAATGACGTAATCTGGCATATCATTATTGATTTCACCGGCAACTTCAATTAATTTAGTATGGTAATTATATTCACGTGCTTTCCACGTTAAGTACCATGGATCGATAGGTATACAGTGCCCTCCAAGACCTGGACCTGGATAGAACGGCATAAATCCATATGGTTTTGTCGCTGCTGCGTCAATAACTTCCCACACATCTAACCCCATTTTATTACAAAGTATTGCCATTTCATTCGCAAGTGCAATGTTTATATTTCTAAAGGTATTTTCTAATATTTTTTCCATTTCAGCTACCGCTGGACTTGAGACGCGGTGTACATCACTTTCTAATACACTACCGTAAAGCGCGGCAGCGACTTCTGTACATTGTTCAGTCACACCTCCAACAACTTTGGGTGTATTCTTCGTATTAAAATCCTTATTACCTGGGTCAACACGTTCGGGTGAATAAGCTAGGAAGAAATCCTTCCCAACCTCTAATCCACTTGATTCAAGTGTTGGTTTAATCAATTCTTCAGTCGTTCCAGGGTAGGTTGTACTTTCTAAAACAATTAACATCCCTTTATGTAAATACTTCGCAATATCTTGGGATGAACTTTCAACATAGCTCGTATTTGGTTGTTTATAAATATCCAAGGGCGTCGGTACACAGATTGCTACGGCATCAACATTCGCCATTTCAGCATAATCGGCTGTTGCACGGAGTTTTCCTGATTTTACAAGTTCATCAAGCTCACTATCGATAATGTCTCCAATATAGTTTTCACCTGCATTAACCGCATCAACACGTTTCGCTTGTACATCAAAACCAATTACTGTATAACCTGCTTTAGCCTTTTCAACCGCCAATGGAAGACCAACATAACCAAGGCCAACGACTCCAACAACTGCATTACGTGTCTTAATTTTCTCGAGCAATTGGTTTGCATTTGTGTTTAATTCCTCAGTAACTAACATGTACTTTCTCCTTTGACAAAAAGATTGGTGTGTTTTTTTCTGCTGATTCATACATTGCTAACACTAATTCCAAGGACTTTCTTCCTTCTACACCATTGATTGCTGGTTCTATATTCATCTCTACCGCTTCCATCATATCTTCTAGAATATGTTGATGACCTGGTTTACCCCATGGTTCAGTTTTCACCTGATTGATTAAACCTTCTTTTTCCTTGCTTGACATACCTTTAATTTCTATGTGTTCGAAGTAAAGTGCATTTGAACCTCCAATTTTCACTGTACCATTTTCACCGAATAATGTAATCGATTCTTCAAAGTTTTTTGGGTATACCGTCGTTGATGCTTGCACCATTCCGAGTGCACCTGAAGAAAACTTTAATACACCATTTGAAACATCCTCCGCTTCTATCTTCCTTAAGCGCGTTGCTTCCATGCTATACACTTCTTCTACATCCCCCATAAACCAAAGTAATAAATCTAAATTATGTATCGCCTGGTTTAATAATGCGCCACCATCAAGTGCCTTCGTTCCACGCCAAGGTGATTGATTATAGTACTCTTGATTCCTATTCCAATTGACAATGGCATTTGCATGACTAATATCACCAAGTGCACCACTATCTAATATTTGTTTGAGTTCTTTAACGACTGGACGGTATCTATTGGGATGAACAATAGACAACTTGACTTGATTTTTATGACATGCTTCTATAATTCGATCTGTATCTTCTAGTGTCATTGCAATTGGTTTTTCTAAAATAATATGTTTTTTTGCATTCGCAACTTGTATCGCTAAAGGTGCATGTAATCCAGTCGGAGTACAAATGCACACAACATCAATGCTTTCACTGCTAAGCATCTCCTCTAGATCTAGGTATGGAGTTGCTCCAAACTCTTCTGTGTATCTTCTCATATTAGTTGGAATCTTGTCAGATACTGCTATGAGTCTTGCTCCTTTTATCTCTTTAATTGAGTCGGCGTGTTTTTTGGCGATAAATCCACAACCTACTATTGCAAAGTTCATTATCAACAACTTCTTTCTTATATAGGGTATTTAGTTTTATATTCGTTCACGCTTTCTTTTATATAAAGGTTTGAATGTCTTGAAGCTCATTGAACTTTCTTACTCATTTTAAGCTGAACATATATTTATCTAAAGAGTGGTAACCTTTAGGTTCGAGGATAAATGATTCATGATGAGATTGGATGAGAGGTCTGCCTCCTTTTAAAACCCTCTACATAGCTTCAATTGATGTACATAGGGTATGACTTTCCTCTTCCCTACTTCTAGTGTTGCAACCTAGTCTTTTAGACCTATAATATGATAAATAAGCATTCTCCATACTACTAAATGCCTAGTAACAAGTAAAGTGACTTTTGGAGTTATTGGTCACATTCAGACGTGCTCAAGCCTTCTCGTGACAACATTTTTACATGTCTCGCTTGTTGGGACCGAATGTTGATTTTCCTGATCTGCATACGGGTTGGTAAATTAGCGCGCTTCCGTCCTTTCAGCTCAGTGAACAACTTATTTCTGGATGTTAAAATTGCTATTAAACTGCTAAACTAGGAAACAAGGAGGTTGGTTCATGAAGTCAGTTGTTGATCATCTCGGTAGACAAATAACCTATGAATACCCACCCAAACGGATCGTCTCGCTTTGTCCGGCGATCACGGAGACGTTATTTCATTTACAACTACAGGAGGAAGTGGTTGGGCGGACACGGTTTTGTATTCACCCTCATGATAAAGTCGAAACGGTGTTAAATGTCGGAGGCACGAAAGATATTCAGCTTGATAGAATTCAGCAATTGCAACCGGATCTCATCATCGCGGAGAAGGAAGAGAATACGAAAGAAATGGTCGCTGCTTTGGAGGTCGATTATCCGGTCTATGTGTTTGAGATCCAAACGATCCAAGATGCTGCGCGGATGATTCATGACCTCGGGGAACTAACCGATCGCACTCTGTTAGCGACAGAACTGAATGTACGGATCGATGAAGCTTTTTCCCGGTTACCCAACATGAACGGACAACGGGTCGCCTATGTCATTTGGCAACATCCGTTTATGGTTGTCGGCCAGGATACGTATATTCAGACGGTATTGGAGTCGATGGGCTTCATCAATCCGTTTACGTCCTTTGCGGGGCGGTATCCGGAAGTGACGGCCACTGATCTACAGGCAGCCAAGCTTGATTATGTATTCTTGGCGACCGAGCCTTTTCCATTTCGTGAACAGCATCAAGTGGAATTCGCCCGTCTCTTACCAGATACACCTTCCTTCATTGTGGATGGGGAAATGTTTTGGTATGGGCCGAAAATGCTGGAGGCCGCTGCTTATTTTAGAAAGACCTTTCATGATTTTATGTAAATAACGCAAAAAGGACAAGGGATTTAGCTCCCTTGTCCTTTTTTTGTATTTTTAGTAGCTTGGTTCCAGCTCACGCTTTTTCTCTGCTTCTATTTCTACTTCTGTTGTTGCTTCTGCTTCGACGACTTCTGCTGGTTCTGCCTCGATCGGGTGCATCGTCCCATAATCTTCAAAGTGCTGGTGCCAGGAGAATGCTTTTTCCAGGACATGTGGTGTCTGGCCTCCACGCGTACATGCTTCTGCATAATAATCCTGTAATGCCTCTTGATACATCGGATGGACACAGTTTTCAATAATTAACTGTGCGCGCTGACGAGGGGCGAGTCCACGTAAATCCGCATACCCTTGTTCCGTCACGACGACATCGACATCATGTTCGGTATGGTCAATATGGGAAGCGAACGGAACAATGCTGGAAATATCTCCGTTCTTCGCAATTGATTTCGTGACGAAGATTGCGAGGCGTGCATTACGGGCAAAGTCACCTGAACCGCCGATACCGTTCATCATCTTCGTTCCTCCCACATGGGTGGAGTTTACGTTTCCATAAATATCAAACTCGAGTGCCGTATTAATGGAAATGAGCCCGAGACGACGAATGATTTCCGGTTGATTCGAAATCTCTTGCGGACGCATGATTAATTTATCACGGTACTTAGCAAAGTTTTCATACACCGCTTTCATTTTTTCTTCGGATAATGTAATCGAACAACTCGAAGCAAACGTTACTTTGCCAGCGTCCATCAAGTCGAACACTGCGTCTTGTAATACTTCGGAGTACACTTCCAAATCCTCGAACTCACTATCAATCATCCCGTGTAAGACCGCATTGGCGACCGAACCGATTCCCGATTGGAGTGGAGCTAATTGATTGGTTAACCGTCCAGCAGCTACTTCTGCGCGGAAAAAGTCGAGTAAATGATCGGCCATAATTTGGGTTTCCGCATCTGGTGGAACAATTTCCGAAGGCGAGTCCGCTTGATTCGTGTAAATAATCCCGGCGATTTTTTCTGGATCGATGTCCATGCCGATGGTACCGATACGATCCGCTACAGCTGTTAGAGGAATTGGGTCGCGTTCCCCTTGTGCATTCGGGCTATATAAATCATGTAGTCCTTCCAGTTCCTCGGAGTGGGCCAAGTTAATTTCGATGATAATCTTATCCGCGTTTTCTGCGAAGGCTAAGGAGTTCCCGATGGAGGTTGTTGGTATGATGCCGTTTTCGGTAATTGCGATCGCTTCCAATACAGCAAAATCAATGGATTCAATCGTATCGGCGCGGAGCATTTCAGCAGTATGGGATAGATGTTGGTCGACAAACAGCATGTCCCCTTCATTGATTTTCTTACGCATCGTTGCGTCGGCTTGGAATGGTAAGCGTTTATTAACAATTCCCGCTTCGGCAAATTTCTTATCAATGTCCGAACCTAAGGAAGCGCCAGTGAAGATATTTACTTTAAACGTTTCCGTCTTCGCACGTTCAATTAAGGCAAATGGAACCGCTTTCGCATCACCCGCACGTGTAAATCCGCTCAGTCCTAATGTCATGCCATCCTTGATCCAGCTTGCCGCTTCTTCGGCTGATACAATTCGATTATGGAGTGATTCATTTTTAATTCGCTCATGTTTATGCATTGTTTTTTCGTCCCCTTCTCTGATGTGGTTGTACTAGTAATGGTATCGCATTCACATCACAA
>Ga0209487_1001063_pt1 | contig 23600 bp, 25 predicted proteins | sample Poulit2012_FD_187524 | JGI IMG/M metagenome (GOLD analysis project Ga0209487, IMG submission 187524) | Agricultural soil microbial communities from Georgia to study Nitrogen management - Poultry litter 2012 (SPAdes) (version 2) | ecosystem: Environmental > Terrestrial > Soil > Agricultural land...
CCCAAATTTCTTTGCGGGAATGTACGCTGTACTAGGTGTTTTAGTTGGTGGTGGTTTATCTTTTACTTTTCTTAAAGTTTTGCCAAGAAGAAATATGTGGAATAAGATTGCTCTTAAAGATCGATTGACAAAAGAGGAGGGTTATTCCTCCCTAAATGAGGAATATGAACAATTAAAAGGTAAAACTGGAATAACAGTATCTGATTTACGTCCAGTTGGAACAATAAAAATAGATGAAAAAGAATATAGTGGTATTTCTAATGCTCAGTGGATTGAAAAGAATACTGAAATTGTCGTGGTAGAAGTTGATGGAACAAGAATTTTAGTTAATAAAGTGAATGAATAACTAGATATTTGGATTAAAACTATTGATTGTACAAAGAGGAGTGCCGTTTGTGGACGAAACAATAAACTTACAATTAGTTATTTTTCAATTTGCCGGTGGTTTAGGTTTGTTTTTAATAGGAATAAAATATATGGGAGATGGACTCCAAAATATCGCAGGAGACAGACTACGTTCTATTTTAGATAGGTTTACGAGTAATCCATTGTTAGGAGTGCTTGCTGGTATACTTGTAACTGTTTTAATCCAGAGTAGTTCTGGGACGACTGTATTAACTGTTGCGTTAGTTAATGCAGGGTTTATGACGTTAAGACAAGCGATCGGTGTTATTATGGGGGCAAATATCGGTACAACTGTCACAGCATTTATCATAGGATTAAATATTACTGAATACTCATTACCAATTATTGCATTTGGTGCTTTTTTGTTATTTTTCTTTAAAAATGAAAAAACGAACATGATTGGACAAGCAATATTTGGCTTTGGTGCATTGTTTTTTGGCTTACAATTAATGAGTGATGGTATGGCACCTTTAAGGGCTTCAGAGTTCTTTATAGATTTAACGTTAAAAATGAGTAGTAGTCCTATTTTAGGTGTTTTAATTGGAACGGTATTTACAGTGATCGTTCAAAGTTCCAGTGCTACAATCGGTGTTTTACAAGGATTATATTCGGAAGCTGCGATTACTTTAGATGCAGCCATTCCTGTTTTATTTGGTGATAACATTGGGACAACAATAACCGCTATTTTAGCCGGTCTAACAGCATCTGTTGCAGCTAAAAGAGCTGCAGCGACCCACGTATTATTTAATGTTGTAGGTACGACTTTATTTGTCATCTTTTTAGTTCCTTTTAAGATGTTTATTTTATTTTTACAGGATTTTTTATCATTAAATCCTGCAATGACTTTGGCTTTTGCTCATGGTAGTTTTAATATTTTTAATACAATTATTCAATTTCCGTTTATAGGTCTACTTGCCTTTCTAGTAACGAAAATAATCCCTGGGGAAGATGTTATTGTTGAATATAAACCTAAATATATTGATCCATTATTTATTCAACAATCGACAACTGTTGCATTGGGACAAGCCAAATCGGAAGTAATTCGCATGGGAGAAGATGCGTTATTAGGCCTTGAAACTACGAAACAATACGTGTTAACTGGGGAAAAGAAACATGAGGAATTAGGTTTTCAAATTGAAGGTGCATTAAATAATTTAGATAAGGAAATCACAGGCTTTTTAATAAAAGTAGCTAGTGGGAAGCTATCAGAAGAAGAAAGTATCCTCCATACAATTTTAATGGACACCGTTCGTGATATTGAAAGAATCGGTGATCATTTTGAAAATGTCATCGAATTAATAAATTATCAAAAAAGTCATAAAATTAATTTAAGTGAGGAAGCTTATGAAGATTTAAATCAAATGTTTCAGTTGACGATTGATGCATTAAAAATATCATTAAATTCTTTAAAAGAAATGGACAAAAAACAGGCAAAAATTGTTATTGAGAAAGAAGAACAAATTGATAAACTAGAAAGACAATTGAGAAGAACCCATATAATGAGAATGAATGAAGGGTTATGTAATGCAGATGCTGGTATCGTCTTCGTTGATATTATTAGTAATTTAGAACGTATAGGAGATCATGCGGTTAATATAGCTGAAGAATTATTTGAGGATGAAATTCATCCACAAGGTGGACTAAACTAACAAATTTATGTATGAGACTGGGTTATTTTAGGTTTATTAGGGATGATTCCTTCACCTGGAATATAAAATAATTTTAGGCACCTGTCGTTTATTAATGATTAACCTGTGAGTCTAACTTTTTGTAATTGTACATAAGTTTTTCGTAGCTCCAACTCCATACCCCAATGAAAGTTTTCTTGCGTTGGGGTTAGTTTATTATTGTTGGAATTGCGTACAAAAAACCTTTTAAAGACAAAATTCACTTCGTATCAATAGCGCTGTTAAATAACATAAAATGTAAACAATAATAATTAAATTATAAAAAATTGACATAAATCTGATTAAATGATAAATTATATCTTGTCGCTTCCTATAAAAAGTATTATTTAATTAACTTAATGGACAAAACAATGCAAAATAGTTTATAATATTTTTTGGATTGATTTTTAAAAAGCAAATCCCATTTTCAGTAGCGCAATGTGTTTGTTGTAAAACAAACACTATCTGCTCCGAGGATCGACTGGATCGTAGGAGCCAACCAACAAGTTACTGGAAAATAAAACTTACTGTTAATAATATTCCACAGTAGCTCAGTGGTAGAGCAATGTGTTTGTTTTACAACAAACACTATCTGCTCCGAGGACCGACTGGACCGTAGGAGCCAACCAACAAGTTACTGGAAAAAATATATACCTTATTGTTAATAATATTCCACAGTAGCTCAGTGGTAGAGCAATCGGCTGTTAACCGATCGGTCGTAGGTTCGAACCCTACCTGTGGAGCCATTTAGCGGCGTAGCTCAGCTGGCGAGAGCGTACGGTTCATACCCGTGAGGTCGTGGGTTCGATCCCCTCCGCCGCTATTTATAAGGACCCTTAGCTCAGTTGGTTAGAGCTATCGGCTCATAACCGATCGGTCGCAGGTTCGAATCCTGCAGGGTCCACTTTTATATTGGAGGAATACCCAAGTCTGGTTGAAGGGGTCGGTCTTGAAAACCGAAAGGGGTGTCAAAGCCCGCGGGGGTTCGAATCCCTCTTCCTCCTCCATACATAATATATTGAAAGGCTCAATAGCTCAGTCGGTAGAGCAAAGGACTGAAAATCCTTGTGTCGGCGGTTCGATTCCGTCTTGAGCCATTACAAAATAGGATATTTATTCCTATTTTTTTTGTTAAGAGGGATAAAATATGGTGTTTATGTTGTTGGGGTCTTTAATCATCATAGTGTCTATATTGTTTTATATATTTATGACCTTCACTGCTAAAAGTAGTGACGAACCTGAAGAAAGGATAGTTATTAAAATCCTAGTATCCCTCATATTCGGTACGGTTATATACCCATTGTCATCATAATCTTTATTGCCATTGCTTTCGGTTCAACATTTTTAACAAGCTTTTTATTTGGATTTAAAATAGATTGGCGCATTATACTATTTATTTCTATTATAATCATTGTATATAGTTTTATATTCGATGATATAATTGTAAAGTTGTTTCAATATAAATTAGGAAAACCATATATTTTTAATCCTAATAAGTATTTTCAGAATTTCTATTTCTTATTTAATCATTCAAATTTTTTCTATTGGCATTAGAAAAAGCTTTGTTTTTTCATTAGTTTTATCGTTATTGTTCTTATTAAATGACTTTTATAATTTAAAACAAAAAAAATTTATGGCAATATTGTGAAATCTAATTAGTTGCAAGTAGCGACAAGCTTTGATAGTGTAAATATATAGATATTTCAAAGGAGAGGATTAATAATGGGAAAATTTGAATTACCTAATTTACCTTATGATTATGATGCATTAGAGCCTTCAATTGATAAGGAAACAATGAATATACACCATACGAAGCATCATAATACGTATGTCACAAACTTAAATAATGCAATTGAAGGTCATGACAATTTACAAAATAAATCAATTGAAGATTTAATAAGTGATTTAGATAGTGTTCCTGAAAGTATCCGTACAGCTGTAAGAAACAATGGTGGTGGACATGCTAACCATAGCCTATTTTGGACAATTATGTCACCAAATGGTGGGGGAGAGCCTAAAGGTGAATTAGCTGATAAAATTAATGAGAAATTTGGAAGCTTCGATGCATTTAAAGAAGATTTCCAAAAAGCTGCGGCAACAAGATTTGGTTCTGGTTGGGCATGGCTTATCGTTAATAATGGCGAATTAGAAGTGACAAGTACTCCTAATCAAGATTCCCCAATTATGGAGGGTAAAACGCCAATCCTTGGTTTAGATGTTTGGGAACATGCTTACTATTTAAATTATCAAAATCGTCGTCCAGATTATGCAAAAGCGTTTTGGAATGTTGTTAACTGGGACGAAGTAACCAACCTATATAATGCAGCCAAATAAATTTTTAAAATAATATAAAGAGGGTCTTCTTATTTAAGAGGGCCTTCTTTTTTGTATACATATCTCATACACACATGTTAATAATAATAAAAAAAGGAATTGAGATATGTTAAATATTTTTAAAATAAAACAACTAAAAATATCAGATTTAACTTTACTTTTAATTATCGGTGGCTTATATTCTTTAGGATTATTTCTGTCCAATACGTTTGTTAATGTTTATCTTTGGCGTCAAGCAAATGATTTTATTACAATTGCGTCTTACAATTTAGCTATTTATTTTTTTCAAGCAATAACATTTATTATAGCTGGAAAAATAGCTAAAAAAATTGATCGTATAATCGTATTAAGACTGGGTGTTTCATTTTTAGCAATATTTTTCCTTACTGTATTGCTTGTTGGTAAAAATGCCTCGACTTTTCATTTGTTATTAGGGACTCTTTTAGGGATTGGCTATGGGTTTTATTGGTTAGCATTTAATTTGTTAACATTTGAAATAACCGAACCAGATACAAGAGACTATTTTAATGGTGTCATGGGTGGACTAGAGTCCCTTGGTGGCATGATTGGACCATTACTCGCTGGCATTATTATTAACGCTATGGTAGCCACACGTGGCTATATGGTCATATTTTCAATTTCTTTATTATTTTTCATTTTAGCTATTATTATAAGCTTTTTTATTAAAAGAAGACATGCGACTGGCAAATATCAATTAAAGCAAATAATTATTTCTTTAAAAGAAAATTTAAATTGGAAATATGTTATATTTGCAAATGTTGCACAAGGAATAAGAGAAGGATTATTTATTTTTGTCATTACGATTTTAGTTTTTATAATGACCAACAGTGAGCTCTCAGTTGGTATTTTTAATTTAGTTATATTTAGTGTTTCCTTTATCATGTATATTATCGTTACAAAATATATAAAATTGGAAAATAGAAATCGTTATATTTTAATAGGTAGTATTGTGATATCTATCTCTATTCTGCTTTTATATATAAACTTTTCGTTTTTATTTGCATTAATTTATGCAGTTATTATAGGCATCAGTCATCCTATTTTAAATGTTCCGTTTAATTCTTTAAGTTATGATGTGATTGGTAAAAGTAATTTTGCTAAGGAGCTAAGAATTGAATATGTAGTCACTTTAGAGTTATTTGTTAACCTTGGCAGATGTTTTGCTGTGATAGTTTTTATTGTTTTCTTGATATTATTCCCATCGTTATTTACAATAAAAGTTTTATTGATTGTAATTAGTCATTCATATCTTTTTATATATTATTTTATGAAAAAAATACAATTAAATTAGATGTTTAAATTTAATATTTAGATGAATAAATATGTTATAATAAAAGACATGATGTAAATTGTTAGGGGAATATTGATGAATAAAAATAATCAAAAGAAAACGCAATTGCCTTTTCGTTTAAACATAGTTTTTATTGTGATTTTTTTAATGTTTGCATTATTAATTTTACAACTTGGAATTGTTCAAATAATTGAAGGAAAGAGTTTTCAAACCGAAATTGATCGTACAATAGATGATACAACAAAAATACCTGTTCCACGGGGGAAAATATATGATCGCAAACACAAATTGGTCGTCGATAATGAAGCAATGTATTCCATCACTTATACTCCACCGAAAAGAGTACAAGCAGCTGATAAATTGAAATTGGCACAAAAATTAGTTCATTATATGACATTAGATGAAAAGGATGTAAAAAGAATAACTGAACGTAATAAACAAGAATATTGGTATTTAACGAACAAAGAAGAAGCTGTGAGTAGGTTGTCAACGAAAGAGCAAGAAGAATTGGATGATGTTGAACAATACGATTTAGCATTAGAAAGAATTACTCAGGATGAAATTAGTGATTTTACTGAAGAAGAATTACAAGTGATTGCAATAAAACGTGAGTTAGATAAGGCAACCGCTTTAACACCGCAAGTAATTAAAAAAGACAATGTGACAAATGAGGAATATGCACGTATCGCTGAAAACTTAAGTGAATTACCAGGTATTAATGCTTCTATTGACTGGGATAGAAAACTTGTTGCAGGAGAAATGTTACAATCTATTTTAGGATCAATTACTAGTCAAGAACAAGGAATCCCTTTGGAAAAAATTGATTATTATTTGAGTCGGGGTTATAACCGTAATGATCGTGTGGGGAAAAATGGATTAGAATTACAATACGAAGAATTATTGCGTGGTCGCAAAGAACAAGTAAATTACACGACTACAAAAGATGGAAGAGTAATTGATTCGGAAGTTATTGTAGAAGGGGAACGGGGTAAAGATCTTATACTCACTATAGATTTAGATTTTCAAGAAGAAGTTGATAAAATTGTTAGAGAAGAATTAAAAACGTTAAGAAGTAAAAGTTCGAGAAATAGACATGCGGTTGATGCACTAGCTGTTGTCATGAAACCAAAAACAGGTGAAATTTTAGCATTAAGTGGGCAACATTATAACAAAGAGAAAGATGAATTCGAAAACACTCCATTTAAAACAATTTATGATGCCCATGAGGCCGGTTCTACAGTGAAAGGTGCAACCATTTTAACAGGATTGCATCATGAAGTAATATCACCAGGACAAACGTTTTATGATTCACCTATCAAGATTGCTGCATCAAATGAGAAGAAATCGTATATACATGGAATAGGGTCTGTTAATGATATTTCAGCACTTAAAAAATCATCAAACATTTATATGTTTTATGTAGCTTTAAGAATAATAGGTGATTATCGTTATCCATTTCCAAGAGATGCTAGTGTGAATAATTTTAATCGCTCTGGAGATATACAAAAAATGCGCAATGTATTTCAACAATTAGGTTTAGGTGTAAAAACAGAAATTGACTTTCCGACAGAAGCAATCGGATACAGTGATATTCCAGACAATGCGGGAAATGTACTTGACTATACTATAGGACAATTCGACACGTATACACCACTACAACTAGCACAGTATGTTTCAACCATAGCAAATGATGGGATAAGGGTACGACCAAAACTAGTAAACGAAATTCGTAACCCTAGTACTAATGATACGATAGGGTCTATTTATCAAAAAAGAGAAACAAAAGTTTTAAATGAACTAAATGTAGAAGATGAATATATAAAACGAGTTCAAACAGGTTTCTGGCAAGCCTTTAATGAGAGTGGCGGTACTGGTTACAGTTATTGGAATAACAAAAAATATAATGCAGCAGGAAAGACTGGTACAGCTGAAGTAAAAATAGAAGGAGAAGGAACTTTAAATTTAGCTTTAGTTGGTTATGCACCATATGACGATCCTGAGGTTGCTTTTGCTACAATTGCTCCTTATACAGGTGATATTAGGGGACAACATCCTATTAACCATATGATTGGTACTAGAATTATGGACTTGTATTTTAAGGATGAAGTTCTTGATTAATTTAGTTAAAAAAATAAAATCCCTATCGTTAACCACTAAAGAATAGGAGTGAATGATAGGGATTAAACTTTTTATTAATTGCCTGGATACGTCGTAATGATTTCTGCTAATTCTTTAAAACTCATATCACTTGAAACAGTAAAGGTACCAATTTGAACATATGAACTATAATCATTTTCATCCAAATAGTCTAAAAATGCTTGTCGATCGTCAATGATCCCGTTGTTTATTAGTTCATCTGCTACATTTTGTGATACTACATTTTCGTCAGTTGTAAAAGTATGCTTTTTCACATCTTCTTCTTCCTCTTTTTGTTCCTCTTCCTTCTCTTTATTCTTATCTTCCTCTTTTTCACTATCTTCCTTTTTATCTGCCTTATCTTTGTCTTCTTTATCTTTTTCGGGTTCTTCTGTATCCTCGTTTGATTCATTTTCCTTATCTTCCTCTTGCTGTTTTAGAAACGTAAAAGACAAATAATCTTCTTCTGAAATGACCCTATATCCATCTTCTTCTATTTGTGCAATTAACTCATCAGTTTCTAATTCAGTTTCTTTTACATTAGAGGAAACGAAGAAAAAGTAATAGCCATATAATAAAATAGAAGCAACTAGTAACCCAACAGCGAAAAATCGTAATGGTTGTCTCATGTTATTCTATTACTCCTAACTTTTATGATTCAAAATAGTTTTTACATCGTGAACATTTAATCCGGTTTGTGTCGCAATTTCATCCATTGTAAATCCATCATCATTTAAATGATATATTCTTTGGATTAATAAAGGTTTATTTGCTAACATAGAAGAAATTTTTTCCTCATCTGAAATTTTCTCTTTTGTACTAATAGAAATATCATCGGTTAACAGTTCTTCTTCCAAAATTTTAATTTTTTTCTTCATTTGGTATGTATCCTGCATTGAAGTGATTGAAAATTGTTCAAACTGTTCTTCCAATTCATCAATTTTATCGCTTATGTAGTAGGAGCCAATAAATAAAATGATTGATACGATGATAAGTGTTATAAATATATAGAACATTCTTCTACCTCCATTCTTTTTATAGTATACTATGAAAATGATACATTTTCTAATGTAAAATGTTAAGTGGTGAAAATTGCTACATTTATTAAAATCTGCTATGATTAATAAGGTCTAAGATAAAATTTTTAAAAGATGGAGGTAAGAAAATGCGTGTCAATATTACGTTAGCATGTACTGAAACAGGAGATAGAAATTACATTACGAAGAAAAATAATCGTAATAATACAGAACGTATTGAATTAATGAAATATAGTCCTCGTTTAAGAAAACATACATTACACAGAGAGACAAAATAATGTTAAAATATTATATAAAAAATTAGAAAAAACCGTTTTGAATCAATGAACTAACATTTTGATTTCATTCGGTTTTTTTAAATGTTAAAAGTTTATAAAATTAAAATGTGTTATTTATAAATATTTTTTACTTTTATAGATGAATTGTATTATTTAATATTTTACGTATGTGTGATACATTAGCATTAAAGAATCAAATTAAAGTGTATCTTAACAATTAATTGAGAAGAGTGTTTAATTTGGCAAAAAACCAATTACGTAAAAAGGTTTTACAACAATTAAAAACAATGAATAAAAGAGATAAATTACGAAAAGAAAATGATATGTATAAAAGAGTGTTTCAATCTAGTTTATGGAAAAATGCCGAGGTTATCGGTATTACTTGCTCTGAATCTTTTGAGTGGAATACGTTTCCCATCATTGAAATGGCTTGGTCAATGGAGAAAAAAGTAGTTGTTCCAAAAAGCTTCCCCAAAAATAAACAATTAAAGTTCTATTTTTTAGAAAACTTTACTGAATTGAAACGTGGTTACGCAAATATATTAGAACCTGATGTAAATAAAGTAAAAGAAATAAAAGAGGAAAGTATTGATTTGCTATTTGTACCTGGTATTGTGTTTGATCGAAGAGGGTATCGAATCGGTTTTGGTGGTGGTTTTTATGATAGATTTTTACGAGACCGTCAATTTATAACTATTTCTTTTGCAACAAGTTTCCAATTAATTGAAAAGATACCAATAAACCATTTTGATATTCCTGTCCAAAATATAGTAACTGATACTGATTGGATTCATACATTATAAAATAAAGATATTAACAGGGGGCATCATGGGTATGACTGAACAGATAACAGAACAATTTAACACTTACTATTTGGCCTATCATTTAATCCATGATGATAAATTTCAATTACTACATATGGATGCCAAACAAAACGAATTATGGCTAAATAAAAAAGACAAAAAATCTTCATCCATTATTAGAATCATTCAACAAGGCTTTGATTGGAAAAACCATTTAAAGAAAGATATTGCATCTGTATTTCAACGGGTAGAACAAATGAAAAATATTTTATCAGGAAAAAGTATTCAAATATATAATATATATATTACAAAATTCCCACCTGTAGATAGCTGGGAAGTATTAAAAAAACCTATGCAGTTAAAATCTAAAAAATCTTTACAAATGAATATTTTTTATTTATCTGACCAACAATTTAGTGAAGAATATGAACGTTTACTTGGAATGTTAAATTCTCAAATAAATCCCAAATCTGAATTGCCACCGGCTAAAGAACAAAAACAATGGATTTCTTTATATAAATATAAACTTTCAAGTATATTGGCAGCTCATAAAAAAAATCTCTCGTCAATTATTAATTATGGCAAACCAAAATTAACTAATACAATTATCTTCATAAATATCTTTATATTTCTTTTATTATCCTTAAATGGTGGAAGTACGAATATTCAAACATTAATTGATTTTGGGGCTAAAGAAAATTCTTTAATAATGAATGGTGAATGGTGGCGGTTAATTACATCAGCATTTTTGCATATTGGTATGATTCATTTATTAATGAATATGATTGCACTTTTTTACCTCGGTTCGATAGTTGAAAAAACTTTTGGTACAGTTAGATTTATTGTCATTTATATGTTTTCGATTATTGGTGGTTCCTTAATAAGTTTTACTTTCCATACTAATGTTTCAGCAGGCGCATCTGGAGCAATTTTTGGTCTGTTCGGTGCACTGTTATTTTTTACTATTGTTTATAAACAAGTGTTTTTTAAAACAATGGGGAAAAATTTGTTGTTATTGTTAATGATAAATATAATATTCGGTATCATATTTCCGGGTATTGATATGGGGGCCCATATTGGTGGATTAGTAACTGGTTTTTTGACTGCTGGAATGTTGTATGTTCCTAACAAAAAGAATATTGTTTTACAGTTTTTAAGCAGCTTACTAATTGTCATTTCCATTATATTTTTCGTTTACTTTGGTATTCAAATGAATACATTAATATAAAGGTAAATTTAAGCTCATTTGGATATATTTTGAATAAGTCTCATCTTTTCATCATTTATTTCATATAAAACAATTAAATGTGAATCATCATTCGCCAATAATATAGTTGGCATAGGATGATGGTTTTTTTCTTGCCCATCAATTAATAATGTAATATAGTTTTCATATAGGCCTTCCCATAGTTGTCCAACTATTTTTTCGGTTTGGGACATAGAAAAGTGTTTTAAATTTTTGTCTTGATAAACTACTAAATCTGTTAAAGGAATTGGTCGATAATCTTCTTTGTTTATTTGAAAGTAAGACATCCAGTTATCCCAAACCGTTGTTAAATATTGATTGTTTTTTTCATTTATTTTAATGGAAAATTCTGTTTCACTTTTAGTTTTAGGTTGATTAAAAATAGTAGATTTACCGTTATAGTATAGTTGGTCTGAAGTCATTTGTTGAATACTTGATATAGTTTCATCCTCATGATGAATTTCGGCATGATGAAAGGAAATAGCCATCAATAGTGAAGGATTTTTAATATTGAATGATTTTTCCAAAGTTATTTTTGCAACATCTTGTTGCCATTTTTGTTGAATTCCTTTAAAAAGCCCATTTTCATATAACAATGAAACATCTTGTCTCAAGTATTGAGGTATCGTCGTTTTAGAATTTGTTTGCCAAAGTATATTATTTTTATTATTATTTGGCAAATATGAAATAGTCGTTGAAGCATTTTCAAATTCGTGTTGATTATCGATTGGAAAATATTTCATCATTTGTTCAGTTTTATGATTCATTTTAACAATTATAAACATGAGCAAACTAATTAAGACAATAGAAATTAGTAATTTTTTTAACAACCTTTTCACTCCTAAAATTATACTATCTACTTAAAATTTAAAGTTATAAATCGAGGAAATAGATAAATGGAAAATATGTATGATGTAAGACAATTATTAAAAAGGTATGGTATTTTTATTTATACTGGTGATCGATTAAATGATTTACATATGATAAAATTAGAAATTAATGAATTATATGCTTTAAAAGTAATTTCCATAAAAGAATATGAAAAGGCATTACTTATTATTCATCGTGAATTCCGACACTTTTCATAATATTGTTTGGAATTTTTAAAATAGGGTAATTAAATGTATTGAACTTGCTTTTATAGGAGGATTTGGAATGTTGTTACATGGAAAAAGAGTTCCACTGTTTATTCCAGTGGCATTTTTGTTTGGATTAAAAACGTACATTATTTATCGATTTATTTTCCAAATTGAACTTGACAATGTTTTGCAAGAAGTCATCTTGTTTATAAATCCTTTTATTGTTTCTTTTATTTTCTTTGGAATTAGCTTATGGATTAAAACACCTTCTAGAAGGATTGCTTTTTTAAAGTATGCTGCATTATTTGGAACGGTTGTTTTATATATTAATTTAGTGTTTTATCGTTCTTTTACTGATTTCATTACATTACCACAGTTGTTTCAAGTGAATAATATGGGGGATTTATCTAGCAGCGTTCTTTCTTTAGTAAAATGGTATGATATTTTACTAATAGCAGATGTCATTTTTATTTGGATGTTATGTAACCGTACAGCTAAAAAAATGGAAATGATTATTTTTGCTAGAAGTCATAAGGCACTTTTGCTCGTAATCTTTTTAATTCTATTATCTACTAATCTATTATTAGCAGAAATATCTCGTCCACAATTGTTAACAAAAGGTTTTGACCGTGAATACTTAGTGAAAAATTTAGGCTTATTTTATTTTCATATTTACGATGTCGCTTTGCAATCTAAAATGAGGACACAGCGTGTTTTGGCAGATGAAAACGAATTGAAGGAAATAAAGCAATATATTGAAGAAGAAGTTAGAAGTGATAAAATATCGGAATTGTTTGCCGCTGGAAAAGATAGAAATGTTATTTTTATTTCCGCAGAATCTGTCCAAGAGTTTGTTATTGACAGTAAATTGCATGGTGAAGAAATAACTCCTTTTCTAAATGATTTAAAAAATAATGAAGATACATTTTATTTTGAAAACTTTTATCATCAAACAGCACAAGGAAGAACGTCTGATTCAGAATTTATTACCGAAAATTCATTATATCCTTTATCTGGCGGGGCTGTATTTTTTACCCATGCTCAAAACGACTATCACGCAATGCCGGAAATAATGAAAAAATATGGCTATGAATCTGGTGTCTTTCATGCAAATTCAAATAGTTTTTGGAATAGGAACCAAATATACGAACAATTAAATTTTGATGTTTTTTATGATGAGGAATATTACGAGGTAACAGATACGAATAAAGTAGGTTGGGGACTGAAGGATAAAGAATTTTTTATCCAATCGATGCCACTTTTAAGAGAATTAAATGAACCATTTTATAGTAAGTTTATTACGATAACGAATCATTTTCCGTTTGACTTAGAAGAAGGGGATAGAAGTTTAGAACCGTATGATTCAAATTCTGCTACATTAAACAATTACTTTCCAACAGTACGTTATACTGACGAGGCTTTAGAACAGTTTTTTATACAATTAAAAGCAGCTGGCTTATATGAAAACTCTATTATTATTATTATGGGTGATCACGAAGGTATAAGTACGAATCATTATAAAGAAATGGCAGAGTATTTAGAAAAAGACGAAATTAATCCATATGACCATTTACAACTGCAAAAAGTTCCGTTTTATATTCATATTCCCGGAATAGAAAAAGGGAAGGTTATGTCAAAGGTAGCGGGTCAAGTAGATATTAAACCGACGATATTACATTTATTAGGAATAGAAACAGATCATGATATATATTTTGGAAATGATTTATTTCACGATGATAGAAAAGGTTTTATTGCTCAGAGAAATGGCAGTTTTATAAGTGATGAATTTCTCTATATAAGTGGAGTATGTTATGAACGAGAAACAGGTGAAGTTTTAGCGGTAGAAAGTGAAGTAAAAGAAGAAGTAACACCTTGTACACCTATTAAAGATGTTGTTGAAAAGGAATTATATTATTCAGATGAAATTATTTATGGTGATTTATTTCGTTTTATTGATTTTGATAAAGAGTAATTTTGTTTATGAAAAAACGGTCTTAAACTAGGTTCATCGTAAACCTTATTTAGACCGTTTATTTAATAGTTAATATTTATTAAGAGCAAATTCCTAAATTTGTTAAATCACAAATAATCGTCATAACGGAGAAAAAGCCAAAACTTAAAGCAGCAATTGCTGAAAATCCTAAAGCAAAATAGTTTTTAATTTTTACTTGTCTTATGACAGAGACAACACATAGTATTGCAACGATTAAAAGTATAGTTGCTAAAATCATTTTAATTACTTCCTCCTTGTGAACATGATAAAATATGAATATCATTTATATAGTATGTAATCACATCAACACTCTTATTTATTTTATAATAATCGTTTAGATTTGTCGAGCATTACCTATATAATAATACTTTTAGAAGGGAAAGTGAAATATTTATGCAAATAAAACAATTATCTTTAGGGCCAATAGGTACTAATTGTTACATTGTTAGTAAGGATAATTTAGCTTTAATTTTTGATCCAGGTGGTGATGCACATATTATAAATAAGTATTTATTAGAAAATAACTTGTCACCTTTAGCGATTTTATTAACACATGCTCATTTTGATCATATTGGTGCAGTCCATGAATTAAGAAATATTTTTGATCTCGATGTATATTTACATAAAGCAGAAGAAGATTGGCTAGAAAAACCAGATTTAAATCGTTCTTTTATTTATTTTGGTGAAGAAGGGGCAATAAAATCCCCACCTCCTGAACATATTTTATCTGAAGGTCAATTAGAAATTGGCCCATTTTTAATGGAGGTAGTTCATACACCGGGACATTCCCCTGGTAGTGTTACTTTTATATTTACGAATAGTTCCTTTATTGTTAGTGGGGATGTTTTGTTCCATCATGGAATTGGACGTACTGATTTACCGGATGGAAGTTTGTCGGAATTGGCTCACAGTATTACAGAAAAAATTTATTCATTACCTGATGAGTTTATAGTATATCCTGGACATGGTGAACATACGTCTATTGGGTATGAAAAAATGGCCAATCCGTACACATTACAGTTTTATCAAAATTAAATTATTTATTTTTTCTTAAAAATAGTTGAATCGAAAAAGGTACTATCCCAAACCAATGATGATTTAATTGTTTACTTAATTGCACATTTAAATTATTTTCTGTTTGGTATTGGGGGTATCTTTTTAATTTGCTTTTTGTAGACTTTTGTAAAATGGTGGAAATGATATATTTAAAATAATCATTTATACTAATGGCAAATCACCCTTTTCTTTTCTAATATGCTTAGTTTTTAACTATATTAAAAATTTATTCATTAAAAATTTTTAAAAAAGAAGGATTTTATCTTTTTATGTCGAATATATAAATTAATATCCCTAATTTTTTAGAGAAAGGATGATGTTATGTCAAATACCCCTGCTATCATGGCAGAGAATATTTTGTTAAACGCATGTGAGCAACATGCAACTGATATTCACTTTTATCCGGAAGAGAACAAAGTCATTGTATTTTTTCGAAAATTTGGTTTTCGCCAGAAAATGAAAGAATTACCAAAAGACGAATACAAAATGATATTGAGTTATTTCAAATTTTCTTCTTATATGGATATAGGTGAAAAAAGAAGACCACAAAGTGGGACATTCTTATTTGAAGATAAGCATTCCCAAAAATACTCATTAAGATTATCAACCCTTCCTCATCATTATTTTGAAAGTTTATCAATACGAATTCTTCCTCAGGAAAACTCACCTAATTTTGATCAATTATTTCTTTTTCCAAAACAATTTAAACAAATGAAGTCTTGGATGAGATTACATTCAGGAATAATTATTATGACCGGGCCGACCGGAAGTGGTAAAACGACGACAATGTATTCATTATTACAATCAATGTTGAAGGAACGTTCATTTCAAGCAATCACTATCGAGGATCCTATTGAAAGAAAAATCGATCATGTGTTGCAAGTTGAAATTAATGAAAAAGCCGGTATCACTTATCAGAATGGTTTAAAAGCTGCATTAAGACATGACCCAGATGTCATTTTGATAGGGGAGATACGCGATGTAGAAACTGCAACATTTGCATTTAGAGCAGCGTTGACGGGACATCTAGTGTTGACGACATTGCATGCGAAAAATGCCGAAGGTACAATTGATCGACTTATTGAATTAGGTGTAAATCGCACGGATATTAAAGAGACACTAGTGGCTGTTGCGTCCTTAAAATTACTTCCTATTATTAAAGCTGGTGAAGTATATCGTCAAGCTGCAATTGTTGAGTTATTAGACGATAGTTCATTAAGGAAAAAGGTAGATGGTGGAGAGAAAGTAATCGATAGGAAAAAAACATTTAAATATTTAATCCAAAAGGCATATCTTTATGGATATATTTCAGAAGAGAACCTTATTCTTTGAAAGTTTTTCTCCACGTTTACATGAAAGGCAACAATTAGTTTTCTTGAAAAGATTACACCAACTTTTACTCGATGGATATCCGTTATTAAGTGCTTTACAATCATTACACTGGGATCAGAAAATGTCAGAAGTGGTTGATGTCATCGTATGTAAATTAAAAGCAGGACATTTTTTAGATGAAGCTTTTGACAAAGCGGGGTTTCACGAAATAATTGTTTCTACATTGTATTTTATTAGAATTAATGGTGAGTTAATAAATAATTTTGAACATAGTATTCAAATATTTGAACAACATATATTAAATAAACAAAAATTATCTCAAGTAATTCGCTACCCTTTTATATTAACAGCGATATTCTTCGTATTGATTTACTTTATTAAAACATCTATTCTTCCTTCCTTTATTCAATTTTTTCAAATGAATGCTAGTGATACCGAATCGGTTTTTATCTTTATATCAATTATAAACATAATAGTTAATGGATTTCTTGTTTTAGTTTTAGTAATTTTTGTTTGTTATTTAAGCTGGTTATGGTTAAGACGGAAATTAACTACAAAACAAAAAGTTTTTTTAATATCTAAAATACCAATATTGAAATATTTTATGAAAATGAAAACATCTTTTTATTTTGCAAATTATTTCGGTACATTTTTAAAGGTTGGTATGTCATTTAAAGATATTTTAAATCATATGGAACAACAAAGAAAGTTACCTGTCATTTCTTTTTACGCTCTTCAACTGAGACAATCACTATCTCAAGGGTATGACATTAGTGGGAAAATAAATGAACTCGTTTTATTAGATAAGCAACTAGTGGAAATTTTTTATAAAAATATTAATCATCAATCATTAGAACAAGATCTACGCAGTTTTGCTAATATATTGTACGATACTCTTCAACAAAAATTGTTACGGATGATAACCCTGATTCAACCAGTTTTTTTCGTAATATTGGCTTGTTTTATTATATTTATTTATGCAACACTTATGTGGCCAATGTTTGAATTTATTAAATCAATATAAAGGAGAATTTAATGATGTTTAAAAATGAGAAAGCATTTACCCTGATAGAAATGCTAATCGTATTATCAATTATTACCATTTTATTACTTTTAGTTGTTCCAAATGTAATAGGAAAAGGAAAAAATATAAATGAGACAGGTTGTAAGGCATTAGTTTCCGTTGTTCAGGCGCAAGTATCAGCTTTTGAGTTGGAGAAAGGAAAATTACCAGCTACTTTAAATGAATTAGAAGGTGAAGGCTTCATTACTGAAGAACAGTTGTCGTGTAATGGAAATAGTCTTGTTTATGATAAAGATAAGGGCATTGTAAGTATTCCCTAAAATGATGAAGCGAAATGGGTTTACATTATTTGAATTGCTAATCGTATTATCATTACTATCGATTATTACTTTAATAGCTATATCACTTTCTTTCGATTTTATTAAAAAACAGCAAACAAAACACTTTTTAGAACTATTACACTCAGATATATTTTTTGTCCAGAATCAGTCGTTTTTGGGGACATATAGGCCGACATTAAACTTTAGGGATGGAAATTACGTTATCATTCAATATTTCAACGATCCTGTCGGTATTGTGAGGGAATATCCAGCACATATTACTTTTCGTCATAACGAAAACAATAAGATTTCCTTTAAAGTAAACGGTAATTATGAAGAACCGAAATCCATTCGATTTAATGTTGATGGAGAGGATTATAAATTAACTTTCCCTTTCGGAAAGGGTAGGGGTTATGTTGAATAAACGTAATGGTTTTACATTAATAGAGGCCTTGACGGGAATGAGTATATTGAGCTTTATTATTTTAATCACATTACCTTTACAACATCTTTTATTATCGGAAAGGGAAGTACTTCAGGAGAGAAGAATGTTTAATTATTATTTACACGATGAATTAATAAAAGAAGTAAACAGACAAGAATCAGATCTTCGAGAACCATTTTCAACTGTAATAAATAATAAACGTGTTAATATTTCATTTCGAATAGATGACTTATATTTAAAGGGATGTGTTAATTGGACAAATGCAAAAAAAATGGAAGAAACATCTTGTCTTTATGCCATTGAGAAACAATAATGGATTTACGTTATTACAAACACTTATGACTATCACAATAATTGTTATGACAATTCCATTTATCAACTACTTACTTAAAAATAGTTCCTTAGTTGGACAATATAATGATATTGCTGTTCAACAATTTTTTATATTTATGGGAGAAGATATATATAAAGCAGAAAAATTGTCCGTAGAAAAGGGAGAATTAATTTTAGAAAGAAATGATGAAAGGGCTGTTTATAGACTATTTAATGGCACAATTAGAAGACAATTAAAAGGTGGTCAAGAATTTTACTTAAGAGATGTAAATAATTTTGAAGCAAAGATTCTTCCATATGGTTGTAAATTAATTGTGATAGATAATAATGGGGAGACATATGAAAAAATATTTTTGTATTATGAAAAATGAAAGAGGATTTTACTTACCTCTCGTTCTAGTTGTATCTATCATTACTCTTTCAGCATTAATAACAACGGCACAATTATATAAAAATGAATTAACAGCATCTAATTTATTGTTGCAACAATTAGATTTATCTATGATGCGGGATATTACGATAGAGAGGTTTAAAAGTGAAATAAACTACAATGAATTTGATAGTGGAGAATTTGAATTTAAACTTGAGAAAAATCATTCCTATGGAGAATATGAAGTGTTGAATGATGAAGTGCGAATAACATTTTATATTGAAACAAACGATTTAACTAATAGCTACTTCTACTCGTTTTTGATTGATGAAGAAGAATGACATTGATAACTTAGAAAGTACTAAAATATTTGTGATGGAATTTCATTAATATTGTGAGTAAATTTCCACCTTGTGTGGCAAGGGTTTAAAAAGAAAAAAGGGAGTACTCCCCCAAATTCTATATAGTGGTAGTGAAACCAACACTAAGTCTGTGTGTGAACACCGGCTTCACGGAGACTTCTGTGGGGAAAAAAGCCTAAAATCCACTTCAGGAGTTTGCACTACAAACTTTTGAAGTTAGTTGAGGCGTTTCCCAAGGAAAGCGAAGTGAAGCCAGTAAACACTATTAAATTGTAAAAACGATATTTTATTTGCAAATTAATACAATTCATTTTAAAATGTTAATGAAAGTTGTACTTTCACTTCATTGTAGTTTATAATTAATTTGTAGTATTTAATGTTTAAAAAAGGAGGGGGAAAAAAGCATGGATCGAATGTTTCGTGTTCTCGCCTTTTGGACTGGGATATTTACAATAATGTTTTTTGTTGGTGACATGTACATAGCAGCATCATTATTCTTAGTTCAAACGGTTTTTTTCCTAACATTGGCTTACTTGAATTTATCTGAAAGAATGTACATGTATATGTTTGCTGCTTATTTAACAGTGTTTATGATTGGGTTTACTTGGTATACTGAATTTATTATGGTTCCAGGCTTCAATTTATAAACTGAAATTCCTAACTAATTAATTTTAGTTAGGAATTTTTTAATGATTTATTTTTGAATACAGTAAATAACATACAGCACAATTTTACATTTTCAAATATATAATACCACTACTAAAAATATCCATATTAATTTTCGGTTGTAGTTTTTCAATCGTTAATTTTCTTTCTTTCTCCATTATATGGTATAGATCCTCCATTTTTTCCAAAGAATCGATTAAAGATAATTCTTCCTGTAGTGTTTTATATGAATCAATTGCCCAATGGTGTTGGCTTTCCATTATTTGTTTCATGATCATTTGTTCAATTCGTTTAAATCCACTCGATAATGAAATAATAGGGGAAATTGTATAACAATGATTTGCAATAGTCTGCTCTAACTTTTTTTGTTTCAATATATTCATAAAATTATCTGTCATATGACCATTAATTAAATTTAAGCCGATTGAGTATAAATTCTCCTTCGTTTGCTTTCCATCAAATGTAATGATCATATTTACTAACAACCATGGGTGTAGCATCGTATTTTGGTTTATTTCAATTTGTTCATACATTTTAGTAAATTTAGTTAGGTTTTTTAAATATCTATGTAGTTGCTGAAATCTAGCATTTCCTATAAAAAGTTTTTCCCCACCATCATTTTCCTCATTTAATGAAAATTTTAATGTTGCTGGTTTTCCTTCTATCCCAATTGATTCATTATATTGCCAATAAAATGGTCGATTCATAATTGCTTTATCGACCTCTTTGTTTAATTGCACATGAATATAATTTTGATCTTCTTTGACAAAACAGTTGATTCCTTTAAATAATGTGGTAATAAAATGGTTCATATTTATAACAGTTGTTAAGTTATCTTGCTGGCTCATGATTGATATCTCCCATAACAGATATTAAATGATTCAGTTTTACTTTCATTTCACCTTCACTTTTAGAATTTTGAATTAACTGTGATAATTCGTTATCTAAATTATCAATATTTAATACTTCTAAAATCTTATCTAATTTTCCAACCATTCGTTCAAATAGATGAATTTTTTCATATAGTAATTTAACAATATGTTCTTCTATCGTATTTTTTATCGCAAAATGATAAATATGAACATTGTCTTTTTGACCAAAACGGTGAATTCTCCCAATACGTTGTTCCACGCGCATTGGATTCCATGGTAAATCGTAATTGATTAATCGATTCGCAAATTGCAAATTAATTCCTTCACCACCAGCTTCTGTGGCAATGAATACTTGTGCAACCCCTTTAAATTGCTGTCTTGCCCATTCTTTTTGTTGATGCCTCATCGAACCTTTAAAGACAACAGATGTAATGTTGTGCTGATGTAAATACCATTGTAAATAAAACTGTGTTGCACGATACTCCGTAAATACGATAATTTTTTCGCCGTTCATTTTTTCAATCATTTCTACTAGTTTTTTTGCTTTTACGTGATGTGGTAATATAGCTATTTTATCCATTAAATTTTGCCGATTTATTTCTTTTGAACTATCTTTACTCTGTTGTAATGACAGATAACACGCTTCCCTAGATGAACATAACTCTTTTAAAAATATATATCTTGATAAATGATTTTCTTCCTTTTCAAGCCATTCTTCTATTTCTTGATAAACTTTCAATTCTTCATCAGTAAAATCAAGCCATATGTGATGAACGTGACGTTCTATATGGTCTAACTTCGTATCTTGACGTCGATTACGAATCATGACTTTATGTAATAAATATTTTATTTTATCTTCATATTTTTCAATAGATTTTTTTTCGAATTTTGTTATATTTAATTGACTAAGTAAACTAGGTTTTACAATCGAAATTAAGTTATAAAGTTCTTTCAAATTATTTCTAATCGGTGTAGCAGTTAATAGTAAACAATATTTCTTTTTAATTGCTTGTACAAATTGATAGTTTTGTGTTTGATTATTTTTTAATGAATGTGCTTCGTCTACTATAATAAGATCATAATGGTTTTCTAAAATTTTGTCACGATGATTTTGCCGTTTTGCTAAATCAATTGAGGTCACAAATATTGGATAACTATCCCAATCATAATTTTTACGATAACGAACAGCATCAATATAAAACTTTTCTCGTAATTCTTCAATCCATTGGGAGACGAGCGAAGCTGGTGCAAGAATTAAGACTTTTTCTACTTTTCCTCTTACCATGAGTTCCTTTAATATGAGACCAGCCTCTATCGTCTTACCTAATCCAACTTCATCCGCGAGAATAGCAGTTCCATTCATTTGATGAATGACTTTCATTGCTGTATTAATTTGATAATCTAAAAAAGTTACTTTGTTTAAGTATGTTAATGCATGTAATGCTGTAAAGTCTTTAATTAACATTTTCTCTTTTAACTCATAATTTAATTGAAATAAAGACCAATCAGCAATCGGTTCATTATTATCTAAAAACTGTTGTAGTCTCGGGGAAAATTCGTCATCTTTTTGAATGATAATTTCCATTCTATTAATCGATCCTTTGTTAAAGTATTTAATTACATGTCAAATCTTAAAAATATGGTATAATATAAGGTAAAGTTATTGTGTTCAAAAAATTAAATATTATTAATGCGAATGAATACAAGGGGAGAGTTTATTTACTTTTGAATATAGTAGATAACACCGAAGGAGCAAGCATAATGTGAATCTCTCAGGTAACAGAACCTTTGTGGGACGCACCTCTGAAATATATTATGTCATGTCGAATGCTATCACATTAACATTCGGCAAATGATACATAGTTCATAGACAGAGATTTCCGATATATTTGGAAGTCTCTGTTTTATTTTTAAAATCATTGATAGGAGTGAGTATATGTCTGTTTTAAAAAAGACACCATTGTTTTCAGAGTATGAAAAATTTGGTGCAAAAACTATTGATTTTGGTGGTTGGGATTTACCTGTACAATTTTCTAGTATTAAGCACGAACATGAATTAACAAGAACAAAAGCAACAATGTTTGATGTGTCCCATATGGGAGAGATCGTTGTAAAAGGACCTGATAGTTTAACATTTTTACAACGTATGGTAACAAATGATGTAAGTAAACTAAAGCCCAATAAAGCCCAATACACTTTTATGTGTTATGAAGATGGGGGAATTGTTGATGATTTTCTTATTTATATGTTAGATGATAATCATTATTTACTCGTTGTGAATGCCGCAAATACGGAAAAGGATTTTGCATGGTTACAAAATCATCAATATGATTCAGATGTAACGATTGAAGATGTTTCTGATACTTTTGCATTGTTAGCTGTTCAAGGTCCATTAGCTGAAAAAGTAGTCCAAAAATTAACAAATGAAGATTTAGCTGATATAAAGGTCTTTTCATTTAAACAAAATGTACAAATAAAAAATACAGACATTCAAATTTTAATTTCCCGTACTGGTTATACGGGTGAAGAT
>Ga0209487_1001065_pt1 | contig 23583 bp, 24 predicted proteins | sample Poulit2012_FD_187524 | JGI IMG/M metagenome (GOLD analysis project Ga0209487, IMG submission 187524) | Agricultural soil microbial communities from Georgia to study Nitrogen management - Poultry litter 2012 (SPAdes) (version 2) | ecosystem: Environmental > Terrestrial > Soil > Agricultural land...
CGCAAACAGTCGCCGGACCAGGTTCGGGTGGGTACGAGAGACGGTGATGCTCGGGCCCTTCGCCCCGCGGGCGACGTCGAGCACGTAGGCACGGATCCGCTCACCGTGGACATAGGTCTCGGTGGGTACCTGCTCGTGTGCGGGCAGCACCGCCTCTACCCCGCCGAGGTCGACCAGCACCACCCGGGGGTCCGGGCCCTGCTGGATCACCCCGGCGACCACTTCGTCCTGCTTGTCGCGGTACTGGCCGAGGACCTGGTCGTCCTCGGCGTCCCGCAGTCGCTGCAAGATCACCTGACGGGCGGTGGCGGTCGCGATCCGGCCGAAGTCCGCAGGCGTGTCGTCGAACTCCGGGCCGAGCTCGGCCGGCGAGAGGTCGTCGGCCTCGGCGAGCACCTCGCGGGCGTAGACGCTCACGTGCCCGCTGCGCCGGTCCAGCTCCACGCGGGCGTTGGCGTAGGCACCCTCAGTCCGGTGGTAGGCGGAGAGCAACGCCTGCTCGATCGCGCCCGCCAACATGTCCAGGGAGATGTCGCGTTCCTGCTCGATCATCCGCAGCGTGGTCATGTCGATGTCCATGCCGGTTCCTCTCAGTCCTGGGCGTCGTCGACGGGCCTGAGCTCCACGTCGATCCGGCCTCGCACCACCTGTGACAGCGGCACGCTGACGCTACCCGATCCGTCGGCGAGCACCACGTCGGAGTCGGTGACCTCGCGCACCCGGCCGGCGGCGACACCGGTGCTGGTGGTGATGGTCACCAGTCGCCCCTGCGCACGGCGGAAGTGACGGGCGGTCTGCAACGGGCGGCTCACCCCAGGGGTAGAGACCTCGAGCAGGTAGGAACCGGTTAGGAGATCCTCAGCCGCGTCCAACCGGGTGGAGACGGCGCGAGACACCTCGGCCAGCCGGTCCGAGGAGACACCGCCGGGACCGTCCTCCAGGTCCACGGTCACGCGCACCAGGCGCCGTCGGGAGGGTCCACCGACGTGCACACCTTCGAGATACAGGCCGGCCTCGGCCACCACCGGCTCCAGGATCTGGTGCACCTGGTCGCCGAGCGCATCGGGCCCGGGGGTCGGACTCATCGGTTGATCTCCTTGTGAAGTTGTCGGGACACCGCGTCTGGTACAGACTAGGCCGCCCTCCATGGCACGATCAACGAGTGCCCTTCCTCACGCCAACCGGTCGCAGCGACCGCAGCACACCGCACCGGTCCCCCGCTGCCGGCCTGCCGGTGGCCAGGATCACGGTCGCGGTGATGCTGCTGGTGCTGGCCCTGACCGGCTGCTCGGTGCGCCTGGACACCCCACCGCCGCCGGTGCCCACACCGGATGACACAGAGCAGGCGCGTGCCGCCCTCGCCGAGCAGACCGAGACACTGGTCACCCTCGCCGATGCCGCCGGTGGCGAGCAGGGGGCCGACCAGGACGGGGAGAACGCCGACGGCAGCGGCCAGGGCACGGCAACCGACCCGGAGGTGGCCGCCGAGCTCGCTGCGATCGCTGCGGCGAGCGAGGAGCAGCTGGCAGCGCTCGGCGGCCTGTGGACCCCACCGCCGCGGCCCGATGACCCGAGCCCCACGCCCACTGTGCAGCCCACGGCCACCCCTCAGGACGTACTGGCTGCTCTCGCCGAAGCGTCCACCCAGGTGCAGGAGGCCGTCGGTGAATCGTTCTGGGACGCCGAGACCGCCACGTTGCTCGCGTCCATCGCCGTGTACCGGGACGGTGCCCTGGCGCGGCTCGCCGATGCTCTGGGCACCAGCGCCCCTACGCCACCCGAGCCGTCGGGAGACCTGCCCGCTGAGCTCACGGCGGCCTCGGCACCGCTGTGCCGCACACTGGACGGGCTGGGGTACGTCTATGAGGTGCAGGCGGCGCGCAGCGACGGCGACCAGCGGGCCCAGGCAGCGACCCAGGCGGAGATAAACCGCGCGCTGGCGGAGCAGGTGGCCGTCCACGGCGACTACGACGGCACGGCCGATGACCCGCGCCAGGCGAGCTACGCCGTCGGCGAGGACCTGAACGAGACGATCACGCGATGGCAGAGTGAGCTGCTACCCGCCTGGTTGGCGCTGATCGGGCCGGCTGCCCCCGCTGACCGCCCCGTGCTGCTCACCCAGGCGCGGGCGGCAGCAGCATTGGCGCCGCCGCCTGCGGAGATGGCGTTCCCCGGGCTGCAGGCGGACTGACGCCGCCTGCGCAGGCTCCCCGGGCAGCGGCACCGTCAGCCAGCGCGGACCAGCTCCACCAGCCGGGCCACTGCGGTATCGGGCGCGACCTCCTCGCGCTCTCCGGAGGCCCGGTGCCGGATCTCCACCACACCGTCGGCCAGCGACCGGCCCACCACCAGCGCCAGCGGCATGCCGAGCAGCTCGGCGTCGGCGAACTTCACCCCGGCGGAGACCTTGACCCGGTCGTCGTAGAGCACTTCGACGCCGGCTCCCTCGAGCTCGGTGGCGATCTGCTCCGCAGTGTCGAACACGGCCTGGTCCTTCCCGGTGGCCAGCACGTGCACGTGATACGGCGCCAGGTTCACCGGCCAGGCCAGTCCGAGCTCGTCGCAGGTGTTCTCCGCGACGGCGGCCAGCGCGCGGGAGACACCGATGCCGTAGGAGCCCATCGTGACCGTGGTCGCCTTGCCGTTCACGTCCAGCACGCTCAGGCCGAGAGCCTCGGCGTACTTGCGACCCAGGGCGAACACGTGCCCGATCTCGATCCCGCGGGCCAGCTCCAGCGCACCGGAGCCGTCCGGGGCGGGGTCACCAGCGCGCACCTCGGCGGCCTCGATGGTGCCGTCGGCGGTGAAGTCCCGCCCGGCGACCAGGCCGAAGACGTGCTTGTCCACCTCATCCGCACCGGTGACCCAGCTGGTGCCATCCACTACCCGCGGGTCCAGCAGGTAGCGCAGCGCGGTGCGGCCCTCGCCGTCGCCGGAGGCCGTGTTCGGACCGACCACCGCAGGGCCGATGTAGCCCTTGACCAGCTCGGGCCGGGTGGCGATCTGCTCGTCGGTGGCTTGGGTGACCTCGATCGGCTCCAGCGCACCCGCCAACCGGGCCAGGTCCACGTCCCGGTCGCCGGGCAGGCCGACCACCACCAGCTCCTCGCTCCCGTCCGGGTGGTTGAGGCAGAGCACCACGTTCTTCAGCGTGTCTGCGGCGGTCCAGGGACGCTCGGGGCGCGGGTAGCGCTCGTTCGCGGCTGCCACCAGGGCCTCGATCGTGGTGGAGTCGGGGGTGTACCGGACCTCGGCAGGTGGCAGACCGGTGGCGTCCTGCGGCTCGGGCACCGCCGAGCGGGCCGCCTCCACGTTCGCGGCGTAGCCGCCCGGGGAGCGCACGAACGTGTCCTCCCCCGCCGGGGTGGGGAAGAGGAACTCCTCGGACCGCGATCCACCCATCGCACCGGAGGTGGCGGCGACGATCACGTACTCCAGCCCGAGCCGGGTGAAGATCCGTTCGTAGGCGTCCCGCTGCACCTGGTAGGAGCGGTCCAGACCGTCGTCGTCGATGTCGAAGGAGTAGGCGTCCTTCATGATGAACTCGCGCCCGCGCAGCAGCCCGGCCCGTGGGCGGGCCTCGTCCCGGTACTTGGTCTGGATCTGGAACAGGGTCAGCGGCAGGTCCTTGTAGGAGGAGTACAGGTCCTTGACCAGGAGGGTGAACATCTCCTCGTGGGTGGGTGCGAGCAGGTAGTCGTTCTCCCGCCGGTCCTGCAGCCGGAACAAGTTGGGGCCGTAGTCGGACCACCGACCGGTGGCCTCGTACGGCTCGCGCGGCAACAGTGCCGGGAAGTGCACCTCCTGGGCGCCGGCGGCGGCCATCTCCTCGCGCACGACCTGCTCGATCTTGGCCAGCACCCGCAGGCCCAGCGGCAACCAGGAGTAGATCCCGGGGGCGGCCCGCCGGATGTAGCCGGCGCGCACCAGCAGGCGGTGGCTGGCGAGCTCGGCGTCGGCCGGGTCTTCACGCAGCGTTCGCAGGAACAGGGTCGACATCCGCATCAGCACGCGGAGAGTCTATCGGCCCGTGGCACACCTCTTGGGCACTGGCAGGTTCCCAGCGCGCGGGCCACACTGGGTCGCATGCCGGAGATGCCCGAGGTGCAGGGGCTCGTAGACTTCCTCGCCGACCGGACCACCGGTCGACGGATCAGTGTGGCCCGGCTCGGCTCGGTCCAGGCGCTGAAGACCTACGACCCGCCGCTGGAGGACCTGCTCGGGGCCACCGTGCGTGGGGCGGCCAGGCACGGCAAGTGGCTCGATCTGGTCACCGAGCCGATGTCCGGTGACGGCGCAGCGCACCTGGTCTTCCATCTCGCCCGTGCGGGATGGTTGCGCTGGTACGAAGAGCTGCCCAGGACCCAGGTTCGCCCGGGCCGCTCACCCATCGCGCTCCGCCTGGGCTTCGACGACGGGTCCGGCTTCGACCTCACCGAGGCCGGCACGAAGAAGAAGCTCGCGGTGCACCTGGTGCGCGACCCGGACGACGTGCCGATGGTGGCCACGCTCGGCCCGGACCCCCTCGATCCGGCGTTCACCGTCGAGGTACTCTCCGGGATCCTCACCGGGCGCCGCACCCGGCTCAAGGGTGTGCTGCGGGACCAGTCGGTGGTCGCGGGGATCGGCAACGCCTACAGCGACGAGATCTTGCACGCCGCGCGGATGAGCCCCTACACGCTGGCCAGCTCCCTCACCGAAGACCAGGTCGGCACGCTGCACGAGGCGCTCGTCACAGTTCTGCAGCGAGCGGTGCAGGTCGCTTCGGGCCGCCCGGCCGCGGAGCTGAAGGACGCGAAACGGGCCGGGATGGCGGTGCACGGGCGGGCCGGCGCGCCCTGCCCGGTGTGCTCCGGCACGGTGGCGGAGGTGTCCTTCGCGGACTCCTCGTTGCAGTACTGCCCCACCTGCCAGACCGGCGGAAAGCTGCTCGCCGACCGGCGGATGTCCCGCCTGCTGCGCTGAGCATCCCGGTCGGCACGCCGCTCGGCTGCTCGCCGCTTCGATCAGCGCGATACCTGGCCCGCCGGGGCGATACCGCAGAGCACGACTGCGCGTGGCAACGCACGACTGAATCGATTCACGCCGGGGCGGGTCAGAACAGGCCGGGGCGGGTCAGAACAGGATGGTGGCGAACGTACCCACCTGGCGGAAGCCGACCCTGCGGTAGACCGCGAGCGCCGGGGTGTTGTAGGCGTTCACGTACAGCGACACCACCGGTGCCACGTGCTGCTGCGCATACTCCACCACTGCGGCCATCCCGGCAGCCGCGTAGCCCCGGCCCCGGTAGCGCGGGTTCACCCAGACACCCTGCACCTGCGTCACCCCGAGGGCGACGGTGCCCAGCTCGGCCTTGAAGATCACCTCGCGGCCATGGTCGGTGTCAGCCACCCAGGACAGCGACCGCCCGGACTCCACCAGCGACCGCACCCGCCGCTCGTACCCGCTGCCGGAGTCCAGCGGGGAGTAGCCGACCTCTTCGGTGAACATCGCCACGCAGGCACGCAGCAGCACGTCCAGGTCCGCCCGGTCCGACAGCCGCACCTGCGGGTTCGGCGCCACCAGCGGCGCCCCGGTGATGGTCAGCGACGGCTGGTCGGCGCGTACGTCCCGCGGCCGCGGCGCACTCGCCTCCAGGTGCGCCCACAGCCCGAGCACATCGTCCACGGGTCCCACGATCGAGGAATACCGGCGGCGGCGGGTGCGCAGCCGCTCGGCCACCAGCTCCGGTCCCCCCGAGGGGAGCCGGTAGGGCACCACGTTCCCGCCGGTCCAGCACAGGCCTTCCAGCCGGCCACCGTCCACCAGACACCACAGCTGGTCGCCGTAGAAGGCGTACCGGCCGAGCGCTTCGACGTGCTCACCGAGCAACGCTGCCTCGACCGGCGCCCGCAGGCAGAACGACCGGATGTCAGCTGCCCGCAGGTTGCGCGCGTCCTGGATCTCCAGCGAGGGCGCTGGGCGCGTGCTGCGGGTTCGGCGGGGCCAGGACGGCATGGTGCGATTGTGCCGCACCTGCTGGTCGTCAACTTCATCTCCACCACCGGCGAGGCGGAGGAGGCGGACAACAAGACGCGCGCGGGTGAGCTCAGGCGAGCGTCACCGGGTTGAAGATGTCGGCCACTGCGAGCATCAGGCTCATCCCGACCAGCGCCACCAGCACCACGTAGGTCAGCGGCATCAGCTTGGCGGTGTCGGCGTGCCCCGGGTCCGGTCTGCCGAACAGCTGGGCCAGTCGACGCCGGGCGCCCTCGAACAGTGCCCCGGCGATGTGCCCGCCGTCCAGCGGCAGCAGCGGGATCATGTTGAACACGAACAGCGCCATGTTCAACGAGGCGAGCAGGGAGAGCAGGTCTGCGGCCCGTTCGGTCATGCCGTACTGGGCGGTGTCGATCGAGGCGATCTCCCCGGCGTACCGGCCCACGCCGATCAGCCCGACCACCCCGGGATCGCGCTCCCCGTCGCCGAAGGTGGACTTGGTGATCGAGACCAGCCGTTGCGGCAGGTGCAGCACCACGTCGACAGTGGAGACCAGCACGTTGCCGACGAAGGCGGGCACTTCGCTGACCGGCTGCTGGTACATCTCGTAGCTGGCGCCGATGCCCACATAGGGCTGCTCGGAGAGCACGGGGTCGCCGTTGTCATCGAGCACGTACTGGCCGTCGGAGACCTCCGGGCGCTCGGCCAGCTCCGGGGTCACGGTCAGCGTGAGCGTCTGGCCGTCCCGCTGCACCTGCACCGGGACCGGTTCGGTGCCGGTGGCCTCGATCCCGGCGGTCAGGTCCGCCCAGGAGCCCACCGGTGTCCCGTCCCAGGCGACGATCCGGTCCCCGGTCTGCAGCCCCGCCTGGGCCGCCGGGGAGATCGGGTCGGTGCCGGTACAGTCCCGGTCCGCGGTGGCCGGCAGCACACACTCGGCCACGGTGCCGAGCCGGTTGGAGGGAGTGGCCAGGCCGAAACCGGTGAGGATGATCGCGAACAGCACAGCGGAGATGATCAGGTTCACCACCGGACCGCCGAACATCACCGCAAGCTTGCGGGGGGTGGTCAGCTGGTAGAACGGCTTCTTGCCCTCCCCGGGGTGGATCTCGTCGGCGATCTCGGCGGTGGAGGCGGCCCGGGTGTCCTCGATCAGCGCGGTGACCGCACCGCGCAGCCCGGTGCGCCGGATGCGGTCCTCCGCCTGTGCGTCCGCGCTGCGCTCGTCCCGCCCCGGCGGGAACATCCCCACCATCCGCACGTAGCCGCCCAGCGGCAGCATCTTGATGCCGTACTCGGTCCCGCCCCGGCGGGTGGACCAGAGCGTCTTGCCGAAGCCGACGAAGTACTGGGAGACCTTGACCTTGAACAGCTTCGCCGGCAGCAGGTGACCAAGCTCGTGCAACGCGATGGACAGGATCAGTCCCACCGCGACGATCAGCACACCCACCCAGAAGTCCATGACCCCTCCAGCCTACGTCGCGTTCCTGACCGCCACCTGGGCGCGCTGCCGGGCCCAGGCGTCCGCGGTGAGCACATCGGTCAGGGTCAGTTCGGTGCTGGTGCGCCGCACCTCCGCCCCGGTGAGCACCCGCACCGGGGGGACCCGAACGCCTGCAGCAGCGCCGACCTCGGTGAGGGCGGCTCGAAAAGCCGGCTCCGCGCCGTCGTCGGCGATCGCGACCTGCTCGGCTCCCACCTCCAGGACCTCCTCAGCGAGCAGCTCCACCTGCACGCCACCGGCGGCCAGTGCTTGCAGCCGGAACCGGTCCAGGTGGGCTCGGACCACCTCGACCGTCTGGTTGCCGATCGATCCGGTGGACCCCAGGATCGTGACCGCAGGGGTCATTCGACAGCCAGCAGCACGTCCACCGCCCGGTCCAGGAACGCGTCCACCGGACCCTCGGCGTAGGCGCGCGACCCGCGCGCGGCCGGGAAGGTTGCGCTGCGGAGCTGGCTGGCGGTCAGCGGAGCGCCGGCGTCGAAGTAGTCCACCAGCTTGTCCAGCACCGCATCCACTGCAGCAGCCTGGTAACCGCGGCCACGGCGCGGCGGAGCGAACCGCTCCCCCGCCGGTCGCACCAGCCGTGGGTAGAGCGTGGTGGCCCGCTCGGCGACCTGCTCCATCCAGTGCTCCTGCCCGGCCACGGCGATGTGGTCCGCGCGGCGACGTTGCACGAACGCCGCCTCCAGCCGGTCCAGGGCCGCGTCCACGGCTGCCGGGTCGTACCCGCCGCGGGTCAGCTCGAAAGCGGCAGTACGCACGTCTCCGGCGTCCATCTCCTGGCTACCGTCCTCGTAGGCGCTGCGGGCGCGGTCGAAGAACTCTTCGACCTCCTGCCGGTCATACCCACTGCCCCAGCCCTTGACTGTGGGGAACAGGTCCGCCATCCGCCCTCGTCCTCTCGATCGGTCTGACTCTGCTGCACGTGGCTGCTGCGCCACTGCTGCTCCCGCTACTCCTGGGCGGCGAGCTGCCCGCACGCGCCGTCGATATCGCTGCCCCGGGTGTCCCGCACCGTGGTGGGGATGCCCGCAGACCGCAAGCGTGCCACGAACTCGGCCTCCACGTCCTTCTCGCTGGCCGTCCAGATCGACCCGGGGGTGGGGTTCAGCGGGATCGGGTTCACGTGCACCCAGCCGGTGCCGCGCTCGAGCAGCTCGGCGGCGAGCAGGTCGGCCCGCCAGGCATGGTCGTTCATGTCCTTGATCAGGGCGTACTCGATGCTCACCCGGCGCCCGGTGGCCTCGAAGTAGGCGCGCGCCGCATCCAGCGCCTCACCGACCGACCAGCGGGTGTTGATCGGCACCAGCTGGGAGCGCAGCTCGTCGTCCGGGGCGTGCAGGGACAGCGCCAGGGTGACCGGGATGGCCTCGGCGGTGAGCTTGCGGATGGCCGGCACCAGCCCGACCGTGGAGACGGTGATGTGCCGGGCGGACATGCCCAGGCCGTCCGGCGGTGGCGCGACCATCCGGCGCACCGCACCGATCACCGTCTTGTAGTTGGCCAGTGGCTCGCCCATGCCCATGAACACCACGTTGGTCAACCTGCGCTCGCCGCCAGCGAGCTCACCGTCACGGCACATCACCGCAGAGCGGCGCACCTGCTCGATCACCTCGGCGGTGGACAGGTTCCGGGTCAGGCCCTGCTGGCCGGTGGCGCAGAACGGGCAGGCCATCCCGCAGCCGGCCTGGCTGGAGACGCACAGGGTGGCCCGGCCCGGGTAGGCCATCAGCACCGACTCGACCTTCACGTCGTCGAACAGCGCCCAGAGCGTCTTGATCGTTCCGCCGTCGTCGGCGGTCAGCCGGCGGTGCTCACGGAGCAGGTCGGGCAGCAGCAGCTCAGCCATCTGCTTCCGCGCGGTGGCCGGGATGTCGGTCATCTGCTCCGGGTCGCGGGTGAGCCGGGCGAAGTAGTGTGTGGACAGCTGCTTGGCTCGGTAGCCGGGCTGACCCAGCTCGGCGAGCGCCTCGGCCCGCTCGGACAGGGTGAGGTCGGCCAGGTGCCGCGGCGGCTTCCCTCGCCGTGGCACGGCGAAGGACAGCTGCGGGCGGGACCCGGAGTCCGGGGCGTGGCCGGGTAGGACCTGGGGCTGAGAGCTCATCGTGGTGCCATTCTCACTCATGTCGGGGCCAGCACGAGCATCAGGGCGAACACCACCGGAGCGGCGAGCAGGATGGAGTCCACCCGGTCCAGGATGCCGCCGTGGCCGGGCAGCAGGGTGCCCATGTCCTTGATGCCCAGGTCGCGTTTGAGCATCGACTCGGCCAGGTCACCGACCACCGCACCGATCACCGCCGCCACCCCGAGCAGCGCGCCGATCCACCAGTCCAGCTCCAGCCCCCAGCGGGCGAAACCGATGCCGACCGCGACTGCCAGCACCAGGGACCCGGCGGCTCCTTCCCAGGACTTCTTCGGGCTGACGCTGGGGGCCATCGTGTGCCGTCCGAACAGCACCCCAGCGGTGTACCCGCCGGTGTCGTTGGCGACCACCAGGGCGATCAGCATCAGCACCCGCCACTGGCCGTCGTCGGCGGAGAGCATGATGGTCAGGAAACCGGCGAGGAACGGGATGTAGGCAGCGGCGAAGATGCCGGTGGTGGCCTCCCGCAGCGCCACCACCCCGCCACCGTCGACCACCCGCCAGACGAACACCCCGCCCGCGGTGAGCACGAACGCCACCAGCAGCGCTTCGATGCCGGCGGTGTAGGCGGAGACGAGCATCCCCACCGTGCCCACCGCCAGCGGCAGCAGCGGCAGGCGCACCTCCCGGGTGCGCAGGCTGCGGTCCAGCTCCCACAGCCCGCCGATGCAGGCCACGATCGCCAGCCCGAGGAAGGCCTCCTTGCGGAAGAACAACGAGGCCAGCAGCACCGCACCGAGGCCGAGACCCACGCCGATGGCGACCGGCAGGTTCCGCCCGGCGCGGGAAGCGGGTGCCGGTTCGGCGAGCAGCTCGCGCGGTTCGGCCTGCTCCGCCGGCCGGGCGGGCAGCTCGGCCTCCCCGAGCGGCATCTGGCCGGTGGTGACCACATCCGGTTGCCCGGCGAGCTCAGCCTCCAGCTGTGCTGCCCGTTCGGCGGCCCGGCGGGCCCGCCGCGAGGTCGCCGGAGTACCGTCGCCCGGTGCGGGCTGAGGTCTAGGGGTGTCAGCGGGCATGGGCGCCTCAGACCTCGAGGAGCTCTTTCTCCTTGCCGGCGAGCAGCGAGTCGATGATATCGGTGTGCTTCTTGGTCAGGCCGTCCAGCTCGGCCTGGGCGCGGGCGACCTCGTCCTCGCCGGCCTCACCGTCCTTGGCGATCCGGTCCAGCTCTTCCCGGGCCCGGCGGCGGATGCTGCGCACAGAGACCCGGGCGTCCTCCCCCTTCGCCTTGGCGAGCTTGACGTAGTCGCGGCGGCGCTCCTCGGTCAGAGTGGGCAGCACGACCCGGATGACGTTGCCGTCGTTGCCCGGGTTCACACCCAGGTCCGACTCCCGCAGCGCCTTCTCGATCGTGGTCATCGCTCCCTTGTCGTAGGGACCGATGAGCACGGTGCGGGCCTCCTGGATGGTGATCGAGGCGAGCTGCTGCAGCGGGGTAGGAGCACCGTAGTAGTCCACCTCGATCTTCTCGAACATACCGGCGTTGGCACGTCCGGAGCGGATACCGCTGAAGTCCTCACGGGCCACCTCGACGGCCTTGTCCATCTTCTCCTCGGCTTCGAGAAGGGTGTCGTCGATCACGCTTGCTCCTTGGTGGGTTCGGGGACTGGCTCGGACGTCACGATAGTTCCGATCTTCTCACCCCGGAGCGCTCCGGCCACGTTGCCGGGGGTGCCCATGCCGAACACGCGCATGGTCAGGTGGTTGTCGCGACACAGCGCCAGCGCGGTGGAGTCCACCACGCGCAGGTCGCGGCGGATGGCTTCCTCGAAGGTGAGGTGGTCGATGCGTACCGCGGTGGGATCGGTACGCGGGTCGGCGGTGTAGACCCCGTCCACGCCGTTCTTGCCCACGAGGACCTCCTCGCAGTGCGTCTCCAGGGCACGCTGGATCGCCACAGTGTCGGTGGAGAAGTACGGCATCCCGGCACCGGCACCGAAGACCACGGCACGGCCCTTCTCCAGGTGCCGGATGGCACGCAGCGGGATGTACGGCTCGGCGACCTGGCCCATCGTGATCGCGGTCTGCACCCGGGTGCTCACCGAGGCCTTCTCCAGGAAGTCCTGCAGGGCCAGGCAGTTCATCACCGTGCCGAGCATGCCCATGTAGTCGGCGCGGGCGCGGTCCAGGCCGCGCTGGGAGAGCTCGGCACCGCGGAAGAAGTTGCCGCCGCCGACCACGATCGCCACCTGCACGCCGTCGTGCACGGCAGAGGCGATCTCCTTGGCGATGGCGGCGACCACGTCCGGGTCGAGTCCCACCGATCCGCCGCCGAACACCTCTCCGGAGAGCTTGAGCAGGACACGGCGTGCGCCGGGTGATGCGGTGGTCATCGGCTTCCTCCCAGAAACAAGCGGACGGCGGTGGTGCTGCGGTCAGGTCGGCGCACCTGCCGGGCGCGCCCCTGATGGTGATGGTACGGGTGTGGCTCCGGTCCGCGGGCGGACCGGAGCCACACCGGTGATGCCTCTCGGCTCAGGCGCCCACGCGGAACCGGGCGAAACCGGTGATCGTGCCACCGGCCTCGGTGACGATCTGGCCGACCGTCTTCTTCGGGTCCTTCGCGAACGGCTGGTCGAGCAGCACGACCTCCTTGAAGAAGCCGTTCAGCCGCCCCTCGATGATCTTCGGGAGCGCCTTCTCCGGCTTGTTCTCGTTGCGGGCGGTCTCCTCGGCGATCCGGCGCTCGTCGGCGACCTTCTCGGCAGGAACGTCCTCGCGGCTGAGGTAGCTCGGGGAGAACGCGGCGATGTGCATCGCCACGTCGCGGGCCACAGCGGCACCGGCCTCGTCGCTGGCCACCAGCACACCGACCTGCGGGGGCAGGTCCTTGTTCGTGCGGTGCAGGTACTCGCTCACCTTCTCGCCGGCAACGCGGGCGACGCGGCGGACCACGATCTTCTCGCCGAGGGTGGCGGCGGCGTCCTCGACGAGTGCCGCCACGGTGCCACCCTCGACCTCGGCCGCGAGCAGCGCCTCGGTGTCGGTCGCACCAGAGGCGACGGCTGCGGCCACGACCTGGTCGGCCAACGTGGTGAACACCTCGTTCTTCGCCACGAAGTCGGTCTCGGAGTTCACCTCGACCAGCACGCCGACCTGGCCGGCGCCGTCGGCGGTGATGGAGCTGGCCACCAGGCCGTCGGAGGCGGACCGGGCCTCGCGCTTGCTCACACCCCTCAGACCCTTGACCCGGATGATCTCCAGTGCCTTGGCCTGGTCGCCGTCGGCCTCGTCGAGGGCCTTCTTCACGTCGAGCATGCCGGCGCCGGTGCGCTCGCGCAGTGCCTTGATGTCAGCGGCGGTGTAGTTCGCCATCAATGATCCTCTCGCAGATCGGGTGGTGGTCAGTCCTGCGCGGTCTCGGTGCCCTCGGCCGGAGCCTCAGCAGCAGCCTCGGTGGCCGGGCTCTCGGCCGCAGCCTCAGCAGCAGCCTCTGCAGCCGGCTCCTCCGCGGCCGGGGCGGCCTCGTCGGCGGGAGCGTCGGCAGCGGCCGGGGAGACGGCGGCCGCAGCCTCGGTAGCCACGTCGGTGGCCGGGGCCTGCGCGGCCGGGGTGTCCTCGGTCGTCTGCGCAGCCTCGGCAGCAGGTGCGCCAGCGGCGGCCTCAGGTGCGCCAGCAGCTGCCTCCGATGCGCCAGCAGCCTCCGCCGCAGCGGCCTTCTCCTGCTCGTGGGTGGCGAGCAGCTCGCGCTCCCACTCGGCCAACGGCTCGGCGTCACTGCTGCCCGCGGCGTCGCCGCCACCGTGCCGGGCGACCAGGCCCTCGGCGGCCCCGTCGGCAACCACGCGGGTGAGCAGGCTGACAGCGCGGATCGCGTCGTCGTTGCCCGGGATCGGGTAGTCGACCTCGTCCGGGTCGCAGTTCGTGTCCAGGATCGCCACGACCGGGATGTTCAGCTTGCGCGCCTCGGCGACAGCCAGGTGCTCCTTCTTGGTGTCGACCACCCAGACGGCGGAGGGCAGCTTGACCATGTCCCGGATCCCGCCGAGGGTGCGGGTCAGCTTGTCCCGCTCCCGGCGCTGCATGAGCAGCTCCTTCTTCGTGTACCCGCTGGCGGCGACATCGTCGAAGTCGACCTCCTCGAGCTCCTTGAGCCGCTGCAGACGACGGCTCACCGTGCCGAAGTTGGTCAGCATGCCGCCCAGCCAGCGCTGGTTCACGTACGGCATACCCACCCGGGTGGCCTGCTCGGCGACGGCCTCCTGGGCCTGCTTCTTCGTGCCGATGAACAGGATGGTGCCGCCGTGGGCGACGGTCTCCTTGACGAACTCGTACGCACGGTCGATGTCCTGCAGGGACTGCTGCAGGTCGATGATGTAGATGCCGTTGCGCTCGGTGAAGATGAAACGCTTCATCTTCGGGTTCCAACGCCGGGTCTGGTGCCCGAAGTGCACGCCGCTCTCAAGGAGCTGGCGCATGGTGACGACGGCCATGGCTCGTCCTTCCTGGTGTGGGCAAGCCCACACGTTCGTGCCCGCGACCAGGCGCAGGCGGATTCGGTTGATGTTCTGGGCGGCCCGTACCGGCGCTGCCCATGCCTGGTGCGCACGATCCACGGCACCGGCACCAGGTGCCGGACCTCGCCGCGTGATCCCGGGGCAGGGGCCCCGGTCGTGCGCACGCGATGTCAGGTGGGCACCCGAGGGCACGCCACCTGCAGTGCACATGCTACCGGATGGTGCTGGTGCGACCGCTGGGCGGCCGGCCCCAGGGTGGCTCACGGGTCGGCATGATGCCCGGTCGTCCACAGCCCCCTCCGCACGGCGGGGGCCTGCTCGGCACGGGCGTGCTGTGCTCGTCCGATGAGACCTGACGTGCCGAGACCGCCTCGGGAGCGCGGAGCGCGCCCCCCGGTCGCCAGCCCGCTCGCCCGCAGGGTGCGGGTGCTGCTGGCGCTGGCACTGGCCGGGCTGGTGGCCATGACGATCGGGGCCGCGCAGGTGCCCGCCGCTGTCGACGTGCCGGTCCCAACCGACGTACCGGCGAACGTTCCGGTCCCGGCGGACGCACCGGCCGGCGGGGAAGTGCCCACGGCTGGCACCGACTACGACTGGCCGGTGGCCGGCGACCCACCGGAGGTGCTGCGCCCCTTCGACCCGCCGCCCAGGCCGTGGCTGCCCGGGCACCGCGGAGTGGACCTGAGCGCACGGGACGGTGCCGAGGTCCGGGCGGCCGGACCCGGCACAGTGGCGTTCGCTGGGCACGTGGCCGGGCGGCCGGTGGTCTCCATCCAGCACCCTGGTGGCTTGCGGACCACCTACGAACCGGTCACCGGACAGGTCCAGGTGGGGGACGCCGTCGAGACGGGAACCCTGATCGGACATCTGGCCTCAGCCGGCGCGCACTGCCCGCGGGCCTGCCTGCACTGGGGCCTGCGCACCGGCGACGAGCGCTACCTGGACCCGTTGCTGCTGGTCGGGCGGGAGGTGACGATCCGGCTCTACCCGGCGGCGGGGTCGGGTCAGGGGTAGGCGTGCGTCAGCTGGACGCGGAACGGCACCACCAGTGACCCGTCCGCCTCGGCGAACTCCGCCAGGGCAGTGAGCATCGACCGCGCGGCGGCGAGCGCAGCCTCGGGACTGAGCCGCGCCCCCCACGGCAGGCCGCGCAGCCGTTCGGCCACGGCAGCGGTGGTCCCGGCCAACCGGATCCGTACGGTCACCTCCCGGCTGACCGGTTCGTGCCAGCCTGCTGCGCGCAGATCGTGGACCAGCTCCTCGCTGCTATAGCTGGTCGCCTCCCGCAGCACCTGCACCCCGCCGCCCTCCCCCACCTCTGCCAGTGCGCGCTCGTGCGCGGCGAGGTACGGGTTGGCCTCGATCGGCGACCACGCGGTGGCGGCGAACGAACCGGTCTCGCGCACCACGCGGCGTGCCTCGGCCAGGACCGGGTGCGGCTCGTTGAGGGCGCCGATCCCGTGCAGGCTGATCACCACGTCCACGCTGTCGGTGGGCAGCGGCACCCGGTCCGGTGCGGCTTGCAGCCATTCGATCGCGTACCCCGCGCCGTGGCCGGAGGCCACCTCCAGCATGGCCGGGTCGTGGTCGACCCCGACGACGCTCCCCATCGGGCCGGCGCGTTCGGCGGCGATCCGCGCCGCGAAGCCCGGTCCGCAGACGAGGTCGAGCACGGCCGCCTCAGGTGCGATCTGCGCGGCGTCCACCAGGATGGCCGCGAACGGTGCCATCAGCGGCTCGGCGGTGCGGTCGTAACGAGCCGCCGCATCCGGGGAGTATGCGGGCATCGTCGCCATGCCTCCACACTAGGACAGGCGTTCACGGCGTGCATGCGCTGGTATCCGGCAGGCGCTGGCGCCGGTGGTTGGCCCGGACGAGCTCAGGCCCGCGGGTGCGCCTGGGTGAACGCGGACCGTAGCCGTTCGGTGGACACGTGGGTGTAGCGCTGGGTGGTGGACAGCGAGGCGTGCCCGAGCACCTCCTGCACCGAGCGCAGGTCGGAGCCACCGTCGAGCAGGTGGGTGGCGGTGGAGTGGCGCAGCCCGTGCGGGGCGAGGTCCCGCACACCGGCGAGCCCGGTGCTGCGGTGCACCAGGTCGCGCACCTGGCGGGCACCGAGCCGCCCGCCGCGGGTGCCGAGGAACAGTGCGCCAGGGTCGCCGGTGTGGTCCGGGAGCAGGTGCTGGCGGGCGTCCAACCAGTGCTCGACGGCGTCGCTCGCCGGGCGTCCGAACGGCACCATGCGCTCCTTGTCGCCCTTACCGAGCACGCGCAGCAGTCGTTCAGCGAGGTTCACGTCGCTCAGATCGGTACCGACCAGCTCGGCGACGCGCACACCGGTGGCGTACAGCAGCTCCAGCACCGCCCAGTCGCGGGTGGCGCGCGCCCTGGCGGCGGGGGTGCCGGCGGCGGCGACCTGGTCACGGGCGGCATCCATCACCGCTGCTGCCTCCTCGGCGGTGAGCACCTGCGGCACTGTGGCGTCCGGTCGTGGGGAGAGCAGTCGCTGCCCAGGGTCGGTGGCGGTCCGGCCGGTGCGGTAGGTCCAGGCCGTGAAGCACCGGACGGCGGCGACCCGGCGCGCCAGGGTGGCACGCGCCAGACCGCGGCCGGACTCCTGGGCCAGCCAGCGGCGCAAGGCCGGCAGGGTGAGGGCACCCAGGTCAACCGGCTCCGTGCCGTCCGGGCCGTGCGGAAGGAGCGCGAGCAGGGTGAGCAGGTCCCCGCAGTAGGCGCGCACCGTGTGCTCGGACAGGCCGCGTTGGATGGCCAGGTGGTTGGCGAAGGCGTCCAGCAGCCCAGCGTCGCGCTGCTCCTCGAGCGGGGTCATGACCCCAGCCTGGCACGGGCACCGCCCCTCTCCCCCCGCGCGAACGCCCGGTTTCGCGGGTTGAATCGGTTCAGCAGCCGCAACGGAGGGCGGTCGCGAACCCTCGGGTGGGCGGGGTGGGCGCCTGGATCAGGCGGCGCCGCGCCGGGACCGGCGCCAGCGCACCCCGTCCCGCTCCACCCGGCCGGCCAGCTCGAGGAACCCGAGCGCGGAACGCACGTCGGGCTCGGCCAGCCCGCTGCTGCGCACCAGACCGGACAGCTCCGCGCCGGCGCGGGCGGGTAGCGCATCCAGGACCACTGCCTGGGTTGCGTCCAGCCCGTCCAGCAGACCGGGAGCCACCGGTGGCGGGGCGGGGCCTCGAGTGGCGTCCAACGGACCGAGCAGCTCGAGCACCTCCGCCGCATCGGTCACGCAGACGGCGCCCTCGCGGATCAGCCGGTGGCACCCGGCGGACGTGGAGGACGTCACCGGACCGGGCACCGCCGCAACGGTGCGGCCCAGGTCGGCAGCATGGCCGGCGGTGTTCAGCGCACCCGACCGCCAGGACGCCTCCACCACTACGACCACCTCGGCGAGGGCGGCGATCAGCCGGTTCCGGGACAGGAACCGGTGCCGCATCGGTGAGCTGCCCGGCGGCACCTCGGAGAGCACCGCACCAGATCGTGCGACCTCCGCCAGCAGCGCCGCGTTACCCGTCGGGTAGAACCGGTCCAGACCGCCGGCCATCACTGCCACCGGCGAGCTGTCACCGGCGGCGAGCGTGGCGCGGTGCGCCGCGGCGTCTACCCCGAACGCCCCGCCGGAGACGATACTCACGCCCTCGACGGCAAGCTCGCTGGTCATCACGCCAGCGAGCTCCGCGCCGTAGGGGCTGCAGGCGCGGGAGCCGACCACGGCCACGGCCGCGGGCTGCAGGGCCGCCGGGTCGCCGAGCAGCCACAGGCATGGTGGGGCGTCGGTGCCCAGGTCGGCCAGCGCCTCTGGCCACTCCGGGTCGGTAGGAACGAGGAGGCGTCCGCCACGCCGGGCGAGCACCTCCAGCTCACGAAGCGGGTCCAGGGTGGACAGCCTCGGGATCCAGCGCTTCGCGGCGGCGTGCCAGTGCGCTCCGGCGGCGAGCACCGGCGGGTCGGACCAGGCGCGGGCAGTGGCGATGAGCCAGTCCAGCGCGGCACTGGCGCCGAGTGCCTGGACCAGCGCGCCGGCCTCCGCGTCGCGGGGTTCGGCGAGCCTGGACCAGGCGGCGCGGGCGAGCCGGTCGTCGGTAGTGTCGAAGGGCAGGGTGTCAGGCATCGAGGTCTCGATTTCTCAGGGTCAGGGCGGCGCCGATCTCGCCCGGGCCCGGGTGGTCCAGGCCCTGCAGGTCGGCCAGGGTCCAGGCGACGCGCACTACCCGGTCCACCCCGCGCATGCTCAGCTCGGAGGTGTCCCAGACGCGCCGCAGCGGGGAGAGCAGCTGTGGGTCGATGCGCCTGGTGTAGGCGCGCAGCCAGGGTCCGTCGACCTCGGCGTTGGTGCGCCAGGGTGTGGTCTTCCACCGCTCGGCCTGCGCGGCACGTGCCGTGGCCACCCGGGCTGCGACCGTGGCGCTGGGCTCCCCGGTCCGGCCACCGAGCAGCTGGGCGCGGGGCACGGCAGCTACATCCACCCGGATGTCCACCCGGTCCAGCAGCGGTCCGGAGAGCTTTCCGGCGTAGTCTCGCAGCGCCTTCGGGCTGCACCGGCAGCGTAGTCCTTTGCCGCTGGCCCACCCGCACGGGCACGGGTTGGCGGCCAGGACGAGCTGGACACGGCACGGGAAGGTCGCCGTCTGGCTGGCCCGCGCCAGGACGACGTGCCCCTCCTCGACCGGTTGGCGCAGGGTGTCCAGCACCGTCCTGGGAAACTCGCCCGCTTCATCGAGGAACAATACGCCGCGGTGCGCGCGTACTGCGGCGCCGGGGTGCAGGGTGCGGCTGCCGCCGCCGATGATCGCCGCCTTGCTGGCGGTGTGGTGCGGTGCCTCGTACGGCGGACGGCGGATGAGTCCGCTGCTGGGCCGGTAGGTGCCGGCCACGGAGTGCACCGTGGTCACCTCCACTGCGGCTGCGTCGTCCAGGTCCGGCAGCAGCCCGGGCAGCCTGGCGGCGAGCATCGACTTGCCGGCACCCGGTGGACCGGACAGGAACAGGTGGTGCCCCCCGGCGGCGGCGACCTCCAGAGCGTGCCGGGCCTGCTCCTGGCCGATCACGTCGGCGAGATCTTTGGCAGCGGGCTCGGCCGCGGGCGCCGAGCTGCCGACCTCCAACGAGATCGGCTGCAGCATCCGCACGTCTTCGGCACCATAGGCGCGGGCGAGCTCGCTGAGATGTCGCACCCCGGTGACTCGAGCCCCGGGCACCAGCTCAGCCTCGGACATGTTCTCGTTGGGGACGACCACGTCGGGGTATCCAGCGGCCACTGCTGCCGCGACCGCCGGCAGCACCCCAGGCACCGGGTGCACGGTGCCATCCAGACCGAGCTCGCCGAGGTGCACCCGGTGCTCGGCGCGCCGGTCGGTCACCAGGCCGGCGGCGAGCAGCACCGCGACCGCCACCGCTACGTCGAAGGCGGAGCCGGACTTGCGCAGGTTTGCCGGGCGCAGGTTCACCACCAGGCGCAGGCTGGGCCAGGTCAGCCCGGTGGCGATCACGGCGGCGCGCACCCGTTCGCGGGCCTCGGCGGCGGCGGTGTCCGGCAGGCCGATCAGCTGCACGCCCGGCAGCCCCTGGTGCAACGCCGTCTCCACCTCCACCAGCAGCCCTTCGAGCCCTACCAGGGCCACGGACAGCGCACGGGCGGCGCGCAGCGGCTGGCCGGTCATCTCAGGCCACCCCCTGCCGGTGGTCGATCCTGGTCGGGCCGTCGTGCGGCAGCCAGATAGCGACCACGTCCACCCGTACTCCGGCAGCGTGCACCTCGTGCTCGGCGAGCCACAGGCCGGCGAGCATCCGCAGCCGGGAGAGCTTGCGCGGAGTCACCGCCTCGGCCGGGTGACCGGTACGCAGGCTGCGCCGGGTCTTCACCTCGACCACGACCAGGTCGTCACCGTCCTGGGCGACCAGGTCGATCTCCCCGGTCCGACAGCGCCAGTTCCGGTCCAGCACAGTGCAGCCGCGGCGTTCCAACCAGCGGCAGGCGAGCTCTTCCCCGGTGCGGCCGAGGTCGTCCTTGGCGGCCATCGGATCACCTCCTGTGGTGATCCTGCGCCCGGACCGCCCGCCCCTGCTGGAGCGGGTGGGGCCCCCTGTGGAAACCGGGGCATGACGGCGGTCCTCACCCGCCATAGGAGCCGGCACGGTGGGCTGGGCGGGCCGGGCGGGCTGGGCTGGCCGGGCTGACCGGGCGGGCCGGGCGGGCCGGGCTAACTGAATGGGCCGGGCTGGCCGGGTAGGCCCAGAGGCGTCAGCCGGGCAGGTCGAGCTCCGGTTTGGCCAGCTCCTCCACGTTCACGTCCTTGAACGTCACCACGCGCACCGACTTCACGAACCGGGCGGAGCGGTAGACGTCCCACACCCAGGCGTCGGCCAAGGTGAGCTCGAAGAACACCTCTCCTCCGGCCGAGCGCACCTGCAGGTCGACATGGTTGGCCAGGTAGAAGCGGCGCTCGGTCTCCACCACGTAGGAGAACAGGCTGACCACGTCGCGGTACTCGCGGTACAGCGCGAGCTCCATGTCGGTCTCGTAGTTCTCCAGGTCCTCACTGCTCACCCCTCCATCATGCACCGCGTGCGCCGGTGCGGGCAGCAGGTCAGGCCTCGAACAGGACCTCGGCAGGTTCTCCGGGCTCGACCGGCAGGGCCCAGCTGCGCCGGTGCAGCTCGCACGGGCCGTGCTCGCGCAGCGCGGAGAGGTGCTCCGGCGCCGAGTAGCCCTTGTTCTGCGCCCAGCCGAAGTTTGGGTACTCCTCGTGCCGGGCGACCATCATCGCGTCCCGCTCGCACTTGGCCAGCACGCTCGCAGCGGCCACCACTGCACATCGCAGGTCGCCCTTCACCTGGGTGCGAACGACGGGCGGCAACGGTCCTTCGAACAGGCCGGGCGCCGTCGTCGGCGATCCTGCCGCGGGACCGGGTGGGGTGAGCCAGTCGTGGGAGCCGTCCAGGATGACCACCGGCGGCACCAGCCCGTTCTCGGAGAGCGCGGTCAGCGCCCGGGTACCGGCCAGCCGCAGTGCGGCGATGATGCCCAGCCGGTCGATCTCGGCCGGATCGGCGTGCCCGACGGCGCCACCGACGCACCAGCGGCGGATCGGTGCCTGCAGCTTCTCCCGCACCTCCGGCGTGAGCAGCTTGGAGTCCCGCAGACCGGCCGGCATCCGACCGGTGCCGGCGTCCACGACCACCACGCCCACGCTCACCGGTCCGGCCAGCGCCCCACGCCCGACCTCGTCCATCCCGGCCACCAGCGGGTGCCCGGCGGCCAGCAGCTCACGCTCCAGCGCGCGGGTGGGGGCGGCCGACCTCACGGGTCGGGGACGCCGGCGAACGTGTCCGAGGGGTTGCTCAGCCATGTGATGCGGTCCAGGGGCCAGGTGATGACGAATGCTCTGCCCACCACATTACGCACTGGGACGAACCCGCCGCCCACCGCGCCGCCGTGCGCCCGGGAATCGGCCGAGCGCGGGCGGTTGTCACCGAGCACGAACAGGTGGTCCTCGGGCACCACCACGTCGAACGGTCTCTCGCTCGGCACCGCCCCGGGCGCCACGTAGGGCTCTTCTATCGGTTCGCCGTTGACGGTCACCAGCCCCTCCGCGGTGCAGCAGGCCACCTGATCGCCACCGGTGCCGATCACCCGCTTGATCACGTGCTCGTCGGCGTGCTCGGGCAGCAGCCCGATCCAGGTGAGCACCTGCTCGGCGGCGTTCAGCTGGTGCGGCGGTGTGTCCAGCCAGCCGCCGGGGTCCAGGAACACCACCACGTCCCCGCGGTCGATGTCCATCACCTGCGGCACCAGCTTGTTCACTACCAGGCGGTCCCCGACCATCAGGGTCGGTTCCATCGAGACGCTCGGGATGTAGAAGGCCTGGGCCAGGAACGTCTTGATGACCAGGGAGAGCACCAGCGCGGAGACCACCACGATGGCGGACTCGCGCAGGAAGGAACGCACCGGGTGCCGGTGCTTGCGGCCCTTGCCGCTGGCGGCGGACTCGCTGGCGCTCTCCTCGTCGTCCGCCGCCGAGCTGTTGTCCGCCGCCGAGCTGTTGTCCGCGGCCGAAGACTCCGGCGCTGCCCCGTCCTCGGACTGTGCTGGGTGCTCGCCGGTCTCGGTGCTCAGGTCGTCGTCGGCCTGGTGGGCGGGGGTGGGCCGGCCGTCCTCGTGCTCCTCGGCAGCCGCCATGTCACCCCGTCCTCGTCGCGCAGGCCTGCGCCCTGTGCTCACCTCGTGCCCGGGGCCGCTGCGCCACCGAGCCGACGGTCACTTCGAGGCAGTCTCGCGGCGCTCGCGGATCTTCGCGGCCTTGCCGTGCCGGTCACGCAGGTAGTACAGCTTGGCGCGGCGCACCACACCACGGCTGGCGACCTCGATGTGGTCCACAGTCGGGGAGTGCAGCGGGAAGGTACGCTCCACACCCACGCCGAAGGAGGCCTTGCGCACGGTGAACGTCTCCCGCACGCCCGCACCGGAGCGGGCCAGGACGACACCCTGGAAGATCTGGATACGGGACCGGTTGCCCTCGATCACCTTCACGTGCACCTTGACGGTGTCGCCGGGGCGAAAGTCCGGGATGTCCTCCCGCAGCGAAGCGGCGTCGACAGTGTCCAGGATGTTCATCGTGCACCTTCCCACGGCTGCCACAGGTCACCCGCGCTAGTCCGGGCGGCACCAGCCGCCTCCGAGTCGAGAGTCAGGCCGGGACTGTAGATCCCGCTCCCCTGTGGCAGAGGCGGTGAGCGCCCGGCATGACTGGCCTAGTCTGCCACACCGGCGCGGGCCGGTGAAATCAACGCCCCTGGAGTGTGTGCGCCATCACGTAGTCGTGCTCGGTCTGCGAGCCCACGGTGAAGGTCCGCTCTCCGACCCGCTCGAAGCCGTGCTTGCGGTAGAACCGTTGGGCGCGCTCGTTCGCCTGGTTCACCCCGAGCCAGAGTCCCTGCAGCCCGATCCGGGCCGCCAGCGTGAGCGTCTCGGCCATCAGCGCCGCGGACACCCCACGGCCGTGGAATCCTTCCAGGGTGTAGCACTTGCTCAGCTCCGCACCGGCGTCCGGGGCGGCTGCGCGCACCTGCTCGTCCTGCGGGGTACCCACCACCAGGAGCGTGTACCCGACGATCGCACCGCCTGTCTCGGCCACCAGGACGTGCTGGCGCCGATCGCGCAGGTAGCGGCGGAACTTCTCCGCGCTCAGGTGCTCGGCCACGAATGCCTCGACGTCCGCCGGAGGCACCGAGGGCGGGCAGGCCAGCGGGAAGGTGCGTCCAGCCACCTCGGCCAGCGCCTCGGCGTCGGCGGCCCGGGCGGGGCGCACCTGCGCCGGGCCGAGCGCGTCGATCAGGTCGGGGCGCTGCGCCGCTGTGCGGTCCACGGCGCGGCGGCGGCGCCAGCGAGCGATCCGGCCGTGGTCACCGGAGAGCAGCACCTCCGGCACGTCCAGTCCGCGCCAGGCCGGTGGTTTGGTGTACACCGGGTACTCCAGCAGCCCGGC